>Ga0070735_10002787_pt1 | contig 15582 bp, 15 predicted proteins | sample Coa_R1_FD_66443 | JGI IMG/M metagenome (GOLD analysis project Ga0070735, IMG submission 66443) | Surface soil microbial communities from Centralia Pennsylvania, which are recovering from an underground coalmine fire - Coalmine... | ecosystem: Environmental > Terrestrial > Soil > Unclassified ... | reverse complement strand
ACACTGACCACGACTGGATGCGACCCGGCTTGGCTCGAGGTGGAGATCACGGAAAGCCTCCTGCTTGAAGACAATCAAATCGTGCGCTCAATGCTTCGTGCGATCCGGGATATGGGCGTCGCCGTCGCGATCGACGATTTCGGCGCCGGCCTTTCCGCGTTGAGTTATCTCACCGGATTTCCGATCAGCGCCTTGAAGATCGATCGCAGCTTCATCCGCGACATCGAGCGCGACCGAAAACGTGCGGAATTGGTAAAGGCGATTATCGGCATTTCGCGCGCGTTGGAATTGAAGCTGGTTGCGGAAGGGGTCGAGACCGAGGCGCAAGCCGCCCTGTTGCAGGAGGCCGGTTGCGAGGAGGCTCAAGGCTTCCTCTTCGGCAGCCCGATGCCCGTAAGCGAATTTGACGAACATTGGCGGGAGGTTGAATCGCCGAATGGCGAAGGCCGAGCGATTTCGGCCTAGCTCAATCGCCGCCGAGACGCGGCTGCGGACGCTGCGCAATCTCCATCAACAGCCCGCCAACGCCCATCGCTTTGATCTCAGCGGGCCCGATCGGTACGTCCGCGAGAAGGCGCTGCAAAACCCAGTCGAAACCGTTCTCCTTCGGCGAACGCGCGCAGCCCGGCGCGCCAATGATCGGCCTGCCGGCGAATTCGCCGAGCAGGAGCAAATTGCCCGGATCGACCGGCATGCCGAATTGATCGATCCGCCCGCCGCCGCTTTCGATCGCCGCCGGTATCACGTCGCGCCGGTCGGTAATCGCGGAAGCGCCGAAGACGACAAGGAGATCGGCCTCCGGGGCGATCTTTTCCAAGGCTTTCGCCAAAGCGGCCGCCTCGTGCGGCGCGCGCTCCTCGCGCTGAATACGCGCCCCGGCGGGCGCAAGACGTTCTTCGAGCACGCGTAGAGTCTTGACGACGATGCTCGGTTTCACGCCGGGCAGAAGCGTCGAGACCACGCCGATCCGCAAAGGCCTGAACGGCGCGATCCCGACGGCCCCGCGACCGACGGCCTTCAACGCCTCATCGAGCGCATGGCGCGAGGCGGCGAATGGAATGATCTTGACCGTCGCCGCCATATCGCCTTCCGCGACCACACGGTACGGCGCGAGCGTCGCGACCGTGATCGCCTCGTCCACGCTGTTGAGCCGATCGATAGCCGATGCATCGACGATGACGAGGCCCGCCGCGTCCGCGAAGAGATTGACCCGGCCGGTGAAGGCGCGCTCGAGCCGCAAATGAGCGCCGGCGAGCCGCTCGGCCAATTGCTTGGCCGCCGCATCCTCGCCAATATCCTCCGCGTCCAAGCGCGCTGCGACAATTTCCGCAACGCCGGCGGCGGCAAGCGCCGCTTGATGCTCTCGCGTTACCGTCTGACCCTTTTTGAGGATGAGCGCGCCCTTGCGGATCGTATGCGCGACGATCGCCCCCTCGGCCTCGGCGACAGAAATCGGCCCGAATTTCACGCGGCCTTTTCCTCCGCGCGGAGCGGCTTCTTGCGTAACGCGCCGATGATCTCGCCGACGATCGAAACCGCGATTTCGGCTGGGCTCACCGCGCCAATGTCGAGTCCGATCGGCGCATGGATGCGGGCGAGCGCCGCCTCGCCGAAGCCGGCCGCGCGCATTCTCTCGAGCCGCTTGGCGTGCGTCTTTCGCGAACCGAGCGCGCCGATATAGAAACAATCGGCGCGAAGCGCGCGCTCCAGCGCGACATCGTCGATCTTTGGATCATGCGTCAGCAGGGCGATGGCGGTATAACGATCAAGCGGCGCGCGCTCCAAAGCGGCGTCCGGCCATTCCGCGATGACTTCGACATCGGGAAAGCGCTCCGGCGTCGCAAAAGCCGTACGCGGATCGATGATGACGGGATCGAGCCCCGCGACTTTGGCGATCGGCGCCAAAGCCTGGCTTATATGGACCGCGCCGACGAGGACAAGCCGCACAGCCGGTACTTGCACCGTAAGAAAGTAGCTTTTGCCTTCGTACTCGACGGACCCGCTTTTTCCCGAACGCAGTACAGGCTCCAACAAAGCTTCCAATGGGTCGCCGGAAACCTGATCGGCCTTCACCAGACGCTGCGCCCCGTCCGCGAAGTCGGTAATGAGCAGGCAGGCGCGGCGCGCCGCCCGCTCCGCATTCAACGCGGTAAGCAGATCAAGACGCATCAGTCGAGCCTCTCGACATAGACCTTGATCCGGCCGCCGCAGGAAAGGCCGGCCTTCCAGGCAGTTTCGTCGGCGACGCCGAACTCGAGGATTTTCGGCGCGCCGGCCGAGATCACGTCGAGCGCCTCCGTCACCACTTCGCCTTCGACGCAGCCGCCCGAAACCGAGCCGAGGAAGTTACCCTCTCCGTCGATGACAAGATGGCTCCCGACGGGACGGGGCGCCGAGCCCCAGGTTTCGACAACGGTCGCAATCGCTACGTCCCTTCCCTTGCCGCGCCAGTCCTGGGCGGCGGCGAGAATGTCTTCTTCCGTCGAGAGCATTTTCGATGTCCTCCGAACGCCCGCCACCATAGCCCAAGGCGCCTGGCTGGCGTAGCAAAGAAATGGAAAGATGGAGACCCTGCCGGGCCTTGACAAGGCCGCGCCGGCGTCCCTCACGCCGAGCGCTTCAACCATAGTTTCGGATCGACGCTCGTCGCCCTTTCGCGCGCCAGCGCCTGACAAAGGTCGGCCATATTGGCGAGATTATGGATCGGCCGGAACTCGTCGACATGCGGCAGCATGGCCCGGATTCCCTGCGCCTTGGCTTCAAAAGCGCCGTAGCGCAACAATGGATTGGCCCAGATCAGCCGGCGGCAAGATTTGCGCAAACGCTCCATCTCGAGGCCGAGCATGTGCGCATCATCGCGCTCCAGACCGTCGGTGAAGACGAGCACGATCGCGCCCTGCCCGAGCACGCGGCGCGACCATTCCCGATTGAAACGGTGCAGCGCTTCGCCGATCCGCGTGCCGCCCGACCAATCCTTGACCTGGCCTGAACATAAGGCCAGCGCGTCGTCGACGTCTCTGGCGCGCAAGGCGCGCGTGACATTCGTCAGCCGCGTGCCGAAGAGAAAGGTCGAGACGCGGCGGCGCTCGCCGAGCGCATGCAGGAAATGAAGCAGGATGCGCGTATATTCGTTCATCGAGCCTGAAATATCGCAAAGCGCGACAATCGGCGGATGACGCAAATCGCGCGTACGAAAAGCAAGGTCGATGGTCGAACCGCCCGCCTTCATCGAGCGGCGGAACGATCGTCGCGGATCGACGCGCAGCCCATGCGCCCTGGCGACGTAGCGCCGCGTTTTGACCTCGTCCGCCGGCAAATGCAGCTTGGCGATTTGCTCGCGCGCCGCGATGATTTCCGCGGCGCTCATCTGAGCGAAATCCTTCGTGCGCAATATTTCCGCGGCCGACATGGTGAAGCGCGCGTCGAATTCGACCGAGGGCTGCTCCTTGGCGTCGACGCGCGGCGTCTTGAAAAAGGCCTCGGTGATCCGGCTCGCGCCAGCCTCCGGCTTTTTCTTTTCTTTGGCCGGCTCAGCGACAGGCGACATCATCGCAATGAGCTTTTCGAGAAAGCCGCGGCGCTTCCAAAAGATACGGAAGGCCTGATCGAACAAAATCGAATGTTCGTGCTTCTTGACAAAGACCGCATGAAGCGTCGCATAAAAATCCGCGCGATCGCCGATGCCAGCCGCTTGTACCGCCGCCAGAGCGTCGAGTACGGAGCCAGGGCCTACAGGAAGGCCCGCCTCGCGCAAAGCGCGCGCGAAATAGAGAATGTTCTTGGCCAGTTGGCCGGAGCCGGAAGGTTCGTTCGTGTCCATTCTATGGGCGGTTCATTGCAAGACTTTCAGGCGCCGAAGGCGGCGGTCGCCATTTTGCATCGGCGCATAGCCTACCGCATCGCCCGCGTCTCAGCGCGCACCGTTTCGATCAGTTCCGCCGTCTTGGCGCCCTCGATTTTCGCAATATCGTCCTGATATTTGAGCAATACGCCCAAAGTATCGCTGACTTGCGCGGGATCGAGCGCGACCGCGTCCAACTCTGTCAATGCGCTCGCCCAGTCGAGGGTTTCGGCGACGCCCGGCGATTTGAACAGATCCTGTTTTCGCAAAGCCTGCACGAAGGCGACGATCTCTTGCGTCAAGCGTTCGGGCGCGCGAGGCGCTTTCGCTTTGACGATTTCAACTTCGCGCGCCGCATCGGGATAGCCGACCCAATGGTAGAGGCAACGCCGCTTCAAGGCGTCATGGATCTCACGGGTACGGTTGGAGGTGATGATGACGATCGGCGGGTGCTCGGCCTTGATCGCGCCAATCTCTGGAACCGTGACTTGGAAATCGGACAGAACCTCGAGCAGGAAGGCCTCGAAGGCTTCGTCGGCGCGATCGATCTCGTCGATGAGCAGAACCGGCGCGCCCTCGGCGGTCGGCTCCAGCGCCTGCAGCAACGGCCGCTTGATCAGATAGCGCGGCGAGAAAACATCATGCTCGATCCGCTCCTTGTCGTGCTCCCCGGCTGCCTCGGCGAGGCGGATCGCCATCATCTGCGCGGCGTAATTCCATTCGTACACCGCAGACGCGACATCCAGGCCTTCATAGCATTGCAGGCGAATGAGCCGACGGCCGAGCGTCGTAGCCAGCACTTTGGCGATTTCAGTCTTGCCGACGCCCGCTTCGCCTTCCAGAAATAGCGGCCGTCCCAGCCGAAGACTCAAGAAAAGCACCGTCGCCAGCGAGCGCTCGCCGACATAATCGGCCTTGCGCAGCAAGGCGAGCGTCTCGTCGATGGAGCCGGGAATCGGGGCGGCGCCCAGCCTCCCATCCGCTTGCGCCATGCCTCTCAACGCTCCTCGATAGCCCATCACAAAATCGGACGGCTCTCCCGTTCCATGGGAGAGCCGCAAAGGCAAGATTGGCGACGTCAGGCGATCGCCGCGACGGCGCGTTTCGCTAGCACGCCAATCAGATGAGCCCGATAGGCGGCGTCGGCGTGGATATCGCTATTAAGTCCCTCGGCCGGAACTTTGACGTTCGCCAAAGCCGAGGGCGAGAAATTTGCCGCCAGCGCCGCCTCAATCGCATTGGCGCGGAACACGCCACTGGACCCCGCCCCGGTCACCGCGACCCGCACGCCGCCAGCGGTCCTGGCGACGAAGACGCCGACCAATGCGTAACGCGAGGCGGGATTGCGGAATTTCTGATAGGCCGCCTTCTGCGGGATCGGAAAACGCACTTTGGTGATGATCTCGCCCGCTTCGAGTGCTGTCTCGAACAGACCTGTAAAAAAGGCCTCCGCCGCGATCTCCCGCTTGTTGGTGACAATCGTCGCGCCAAGCGCCACCGCGGCGGCAGGATAATCGGCCGAGGGATCGTTGTTCGCGATCGATCCGCCCATCGTGCCCCGATGGCGCACTTGCGGATCGCCAATGAGAGAGGCGAGCTCCGCCAAGGCTGGAATTGCCTGACGAACGGTCGCATTGGTCGCGACGTCCCCGTGCCGGGTCATCGCGCCGATGACGATCGCATCGCCTTCGCGCGAGACGCCGGCAAGTCCGGCAATCTTGCTGAGGTCGATGATCGCGCTCGGCGCCGCAAGACGCTGCTTCATCGTCGGCAGAAGCGTCTGGCCGCCGGCGAGCAGTTTGGCGTCGTCGTCCGCCGCGAGCTGCGCCACGGCCGCCGAAAGATTGTCGGGCCGATGATAGGTGAATTGGTACATGGGATTCTCCCTCGAATGTCGCGGCCGAGCCGCTGCGTCTCGCTGATTCTATTCCGCCGCGCGCTTCACGCGCGCGTGCTGCGCCGCTCGCCATATGGCCTGCGGGGTCGCTGGCATGGCCACGTTTTCGTGACCGAGCGCATCGGTGATGGCGTTGATCACGGCGGGCGGCGATGCGATCGCGCCCGCTTCGCCGCATCCCTTGATCCCCAGCGGGTTCGAGGGGCAGCGCGTTTCCGTCGTCGCGATCGTGAAGGACGGCAAATCGTCGGCGCGCGGCATGCAGTAGTCCATGTAACTCGCGGTCAGCAATTGACCCTCGGAATTATAGACTGCGCCTTCGAGCATCGCCTGGCCGACGCCTTGCGCGACGCCGCCATGGACCTGACCCTCCACGATCATCGGATTGATCAACACGCCGAAATCATCCACCGCCGTCCAGCGATCGATTTTCGTCACGCCGGTTTCCGGATCGATCTCGACTTCGCAGATATGGACGCCGGCTGGGAAAGTGAAATTTGTCGGGTCCCAGAAGGCGGTCTCTTTCAATCCAGGCTCGAGTTCCTGGCCGTTGAACTTATGCGCGACATAGGCTTGCAAAGCGATCGAGCCAAAATCGATCGCCTTGTCCGTGCCCTTGACGGTGAACTTTCCGTCTTTGAATTCGATGTCCTGTTCCGCGGCCTCGAGCACATGTGTCGCGACTTTTTTCGCTTTGGCCTCGATCTTGTCGAGCGCCTTCGAAATCGCCGACATGCCGACCGCGCCGGAACGCGAGCCGTAAGTACCCATGCCGAACTGAACCTTGTCGGTGTCGCCATGGACGATCGAGATATTCTCGATCGGAATGCCGAGCCGGTCCGAGACGAGCTGCGCAAAAGTCGTCTCATGCCCCTGGCCATGACTGTGCGAGCCGGTCAGAACCTCGACCGAGCCGGTCGGATTGACGCGCACCTCGGCCGATTCCCATTGACCGACGCCGGCGCCGATTGAGCCGACGACCGCCGACGGCGCGAGGCCGCAAGCTTCGATGTAGGCGGAAAGCCCGATGCCGCGCAGCTTGCCTTTTGCCGCCGAAGCGGCCTTGCGCTGCCCCACGCCTTTATAATCGGCGAGCGTCAAAGCCTTGTCGAGCGAAGCGCCATAGTCGCCGGCGTCATAGGCGAAGACGACGGGTGTTTGATGGGGAAAAGTCGTCACGAAATTGGCGCGGCGGAATTCGGCGGGATCGCGACCGGTTTCGCGCGCCGCCACTTCGACCAGACGCTCGACAACGAATGTCGCCTCGGGCCGCCCGGCGCCGCGATAGGCGTCGACCGGCGCTGTATTCGTATAAACCGCATCCACCTCGCAATAGATGGCGGGAATGGCGTATTGGCCCGAAAGCAGCGGGCCGTAGAGATAGGTCGGCACAGCCGATGAGAACGTCGACAGATAGGCGCCCAAATTCGCAATCGTGTGGACGCGAAGGCCTGTGATCTTGCCGCTTGCGTCGACGGCAAGCTCGGCGTGGGTGACATGGTCTCGGCCATGCGCGTCGGAAAGAAAAGCTTCCGTACGATCGGCGGTCCATTTCACGGGACGGCCGACTTTCTTAGCCGCCCAGACGCAAATCGTCTCTTCGGCGTAGATGAAGATTTTCGAGCCAAAGCCGCCGCCGACGTCGGGGGCGATCACGCGCAACTTGTGCTCGGGCGCGATGCCGATGAAGGCCGCAAGCACCAGCCGCGCCACATGCGGATTCTGGCTCGTTGTATAAAGCGTGAACACGTCTGTTCCCGGATCGTAATCGCCCACCGCGGCGCGCGGCTCCATTGCATTGGGGATCAGGCGATTATTGACGAAGTCGAGCTTGGTGACATGCGCCGCCGCCGCAAAAGCGGCGTCCGTCGGCGCTTTGTCGCCGAGATGCCAGTTGTAGACCGTATTGTTGGGCGCGACTTCATGAACTTGCGGCGCGCCGCTCTTGGCTGTCGCGGCAAGGTCGATAGCCGCCGGCAGCACGCCATAGTCGATGACGATTTTTTCCGCGGCGTCTTTCGCCTGCGCGTAAGTATCGGCAATGACGACTGCGACATGATCGCCGACGTAGCGCACCTTGCCTTGCGCGAGCGCTGGATGGGCGCCCGCCTTCATCGGTGAACCATCCTTGGAATGGATCATCCAGCCGCAGATCAGGCCGCCGATTTTATCTTGCGCCAAATCTTCTCCCGTAAAGACGGCGACGACGCCCGAGGCTTTCGCCGCCGCGGACGTATCGAGCTTGTCGATCGTGGCGTGGGCGTGAGGAGAGCGAAGGAAATAAGCATAGGCTTGGCCCGGCCGGTTGATATCGTCTGTATAATGTCCCTTGCCGGTGATGAAACGATGATCTTCTTTGCGCTTTACTGAGGCGCCAATTCCGGTCGCGCTCATGATTTCCTCCTAATGCCGCCGATCTCGCCCCAACGGGTGATCAGCTTATTGATGACGAATGAAGGGAGAATCGTTGCGTACGAGACGAGCGGGTAGCGGCTACGCGCTATCCCCTTTTCTACTCCGCCGCTTGCGCGCCGCCAGGCGCGGTCATGGCGCGCGCGCCTTGAGCGACCGCCTTGACGATATTGTGGTAGCCGGTGCAGCGGCAGATATTGCCTTCCAGCTCCTCACGAATGGTGTGCTCGTCGAGATTGGCGCCCTTGCGTTGGACAATATCGATGGCGGACATGATCATACCCGGCGTGCAGAAGCCGCATTGTAAGGCGTGATTGTCCTGAAAAGCCTGCTGCATGGGATGCAGCTTGCCGGCGGATGCGAGCCCTTCGATCGTGAGAATATCGGCGCCGTCATTTGAAACCGCGAGCGACGTGCAGGACTTGACCGCGAGCCCGTCAATGTGAACGACGCAAGCGCCGCATTGCGACGTGTCGCAACCAACATGAGTTCCTGTCAGACGAAGATTCTCGCGCAGAAATTGAACCAGCAAGGTGCGCGGATCGATATCGGCCGAAAGCGCCTTTCCATTCACCGTCATGGAAACGTGAACCATGAACCAACCTCCCTTCAATCGACACGGCCGCCTTTAGCTTCCGCCGTGCGTTGTTTATGCAAGCGCTTTCAGGCGCTGGCTCATTCGTAGACCCGTCGAATCGTCATCACGACCGACAGCGCTCCCGAACCGGGCATGGTCAGACTACGCTAGACCGGCAAATCTGCAAGCGCGCCTGGCGCGCGCCGTCCAAGCAGGACTTAGACGATGACGCCTTGAATGTCCGCTGAAAGTCAGACTTTTAGGATCCGAACAATGGCTCGAATTTCGGTCGGATCGTTCGACCGACGTCAGCCGGCCGGCCCCGCCGCACCCCCGCTGGCGGCGGTCGTGAAATTCGAGAAAAATTGGTCGGCCATTTTTTTGGCGACGCCATCGATCAGTCGCGCGCCAAGCTGCGCGATCTTGCCGCCGACATTGGCCTGCACATCATACTTTAGTAGGGTCGATCCTGGCGCGCCTTCGGCGTCGGTTAGATGAACCTTCGCACCACCCTTGGCGAAACCGGCGATGCCGCCCTCGCCCTCGCCGCTGATCGTATAGCCATTCGGGGGGTCGAGATCGGTCAATTGCACAGCGCCTTTGAATGTGGCGCTGACCGGTCCAATTTTCACCTTGGCGACGGCGGCGAAAGACGTGTCGCTCGTCTTCTCCAGCGATTGGCATCCAGGAATGCAGGCCTTTAGCACCTCTGGATCGTTGAGCATCGACCACACTTTGGCGCGATCGGCGGGCAACGTCGCCTCGCCTGTCATTGTCATCGCCATCAACCGCTCCCTCGCTATTCGGCTCGCCTTGAAAGACCAAGAGGCTGCGCCTCACAGGGTCATTGCTTCATAACCTGTCCATGGCCTCGGGCTTCGAGCGCTATCAAAAATACGTGCGCATAAGAACGCCGCGCCCGGCATATTGTCAAAAAAATGAAACGGCGCGATTGCCGTGACCGATGGCCATTTGCTAGCATCCGTTTGTTAGACAAGACATTGCGCGTCTTACGCGCTGCCGTCTGACGGCAAGTGGGAGGACAATATTGGGCGTGGCGCTGGCCGCGATCTCGGGTTATCTGGTCCGAGAATTGCTTGCGAAGTTTGGGGGCAAGTCTTCGCACGGTGGCGCAATCGCAGGCCAAAGCATGGTTCAGGGCCGCCGATCTTGAATCAGCGATCGGAGGTGTTTGTGCATATCGGCCATCCGGGTCGGTCTCCGACCTAGCAGGGGGAGTATAAGCGGCGCATGGACAATTTCCTGCAGCAGCTGATCAACGGGCTCACGCTCGGTTCGATCTACGGTCTCATCGCCATCGGCTACACGATGGTTTTCGGCATCATCGGCATGGTCAACTTCGCGCACGGCGACTTGTTCATGCTTTCAGCCTTCATCGCGCTGATCATTTTTCTCATACTTACGAAAATCCTCGGCGTGACCTCGTTGGCTTTGGCCTTCGTCATCGTGCTGATCTGCGGCATGGCGCTCACTTCGCTGTGGATCTGGACGATCGAGCGGCTTGCCTATCGTCCATTGCGCGGTTCGTTCCGCCTGGCGCCGCTGATCTCGGCGATCGGCATGTCGATCTTCCTGTCGAACTTCGTGCAGGTCGTTCAAGGACCGAGAAACAAGCCGGTCCCCCCGATGTTCAACGAAGTCGTGCATTTGACGCCGGGCGGCGCGTATGATGTGACGCTGCAGTACAAGCAGATTGTGATCATGGTGGTGACGATCGTCTTGCTCGTCGCTTTCTGGTATTTGGTGCAGCATACGACGCTTGGTCGCGCGCAAAGAGCTTGCGAACAGGATCGCAAGATGGCCTCGCTCCTGGGCGTCGACGTCGATCGGACAATCTCGATCACCTTCGTCATTGGCGCGGCGCTCGCAGCGGTCGCCGGCGTTCTCTACATGATGTACTATGGCGTCGTGAATTTCGCCGACGGCTTCTTGCCCGGCGTCAAGGCCTTCACCGCCGCCGTTCTCGGCGGCGTCGGCTCGCTTCCCGGCGCCGTTCTCGGCGGCCTTCTTATCGGGCTCATCGAAGTCATGTGGTCCTCTTATTTCTCGACGGACTACAAGGATGTCGCCGCCTTTTCGATCTTGGCGATCACGCTGATCTTCATGCCGTCCGGCATTCTTGGCCGACCTGAAATCGAGAAGGTGTGACCATGACCGTCGAAGCGCAAAAATTGGCCGCGACGAGCGACGTCGGCGCCGGCATGGCGACGATGATCAAAGACGCCTTCCTGGCGGCGCTGCTGACCTTGGGCCTCTGTTTTCCCGTCGTTGCCTTGCATGCGGAATCGGACAACGACGGCAACCTTTATCTTATCCCGCGTCCGCTTCTGGTGGCGGTCATTTGCGGGCTTGTTTTCGCTGGTCGGCTGGGGATGTCGCTCTACCAAGCGAGACCGAAAGTCGAGCAACCGCGCGTCGTGGCCGTGGCGGCGCCGAAATCGGCGGCTCTCGAACTGCTTGGTCGCTATGCGAGCGTGATCGGCTTGGTGTTTCTTTTCGTTTTTCCGCTGGCGACGCTGTGGCTGCTCGGGCCGGCTGGCTCCCTCAAATGGATCAATAATTACGGCATACAGATATTGATCTATGTGATGCTTGGTTGGGGTCTGAATATCGTTGTTGGACTGGCCGGCTTATTGGATCTTGGCTATGTCGCCTTCTATGCCGTCGGCGCTTATGCCTACGCTCTTTTGGCGACGACGTTCGGGTTGTCGTTTTGGATCTGTCTGCCGCTCGCGGGAATCCTCGCCGCCTTCTGGGGCATCATTTTAGGGTTTCCTGTTCTTCGCTTGCGCGGCGACTATTTGGCCATCGTCACCTTGGCCTTCGGCGAAATTATCCGAATGGTTCTGATCAATTGGGTCCCAGTGACGGGCGGCTACGCCGGCATCGCTTCGATTCCCAAGGTCACATTTTTCGGCATTCCCTTCGCCGACGAACCCGGCGGTTTCGCCGATATGCTCCACATTGAATATTCGCCGATCCACCGTACCATCTTTCTCTTCTATCTCATTCTCTGCCTCGCGCTGCTGACCAATTTCGTCACCATGCGATTGCGGCGCTTGCCGATTGGCCGCGCCTGGGAGGCGCTTCGCGAAGATGAAATCGCCTGCCGATCGCTTGGCATCAATACGAGAAACACCAAGCTCACGGCCTTCGCGCTTGGCGCGATGTTCGGCGGCTTCGCGGGTTCCTTCTTCTCCGTGCGTCAGGGGTTCGTGAGCCCCGAAAGTTTTACCTTCATTGAATCGGCGACAATCCTGGCGATCGTCGTTCTCGGCGGCATGGGTTCTCAGATCGGCGTCGCGCTGGCCGCCGTCGTGATGATCGGCGGTACGGAGATCCTGCGCGAGATGGAATGGACGAAGCAAATCTTCGGGCCTGACTTCGATCCCGCGCAATACCGCATGCTGATTTTCGGCATGGGCATGGTGATCATGATGGTGGTGAGGCCGCGAGGCATCGTCTCGACGAGAATGCCTTCGGTATTCTTGAAGGAACGCAAGGCCGTCTCGTCCGACCTCGTGAAAGAGGGACACGGCTGATGCGCTGGCAAACCAATCCGCTGCTTTCAGTCGAACACCTGACGATGCGTTTCGGCGGTTTGGTCGCCGTCAACGATCTCTCTTTTCAAGTTGGACGCGGCGATATCACCGCGTTGATCGGGCCGAACGGCGCCGGCAAGACGACGGTCTTCAATTGCGTAACCGGCTTTTATAAACCGACCGAGGGCCGACTGGCGCTCGCCAAAGAGGGCGTCGCAGCTTCGGCCGACGTCGAGGCGTTGACCAGGACGCCGGCCCGACACGGCAAGACTCCGTCGGGCGAACTCTATCTGCTGGAACGCATGCCCGGTCATGAGATCGCCTGGAGGGCGCGCGTGGCGCGGACGTTCCAGAACATCCGCTTGTTCCAAGGCATGACGGTCCTGGAGAACCTGCTCGTCGCACATCACAACCCCCTGATGATGGCGAGCGGCTTTACGGTGCTTGGCGTTCTCGGCGCGCCCAGTTATCGCGCCCGCGAGGCCGAGGCGATCGAGCGTTCGAAATATTGGCTCGATAAAATCGGGTTGATGGATCGCGCTGACGATCCGGCGGGCGAATTGCCCTATGGCGCGCAAAGGCGGTTGGAAATTGCTCGCGCGATGTGCACCGACCCCATCCTTCTGTGCCTTGACGAACCTGCGGCGGGCCTCAACCCGCGCGAATCCGCCGATCTCAATACGCTGCTCAACTCGATCCGGGATTCCCACAACACGTCGATCTTGCTGATCGAGCATGACATGTCGGTGGTGATGCAGATATCGGATCATATTGTTGTCTTGGACTATGGGACGAAAATCTCCGACGGTACGCCGAAGGAGGTACGCGACGATCCGAAAGTCATCGCGGCCTATCTCGGCGTTGCCGACGAGGAAGTTGACGCGGTCGAAGCGGAGATCGGAGCATGAGCCAGGCGGCGACGATGCAAACAGCGCCGACGCCCGCTCCGGTCGGCCGGCCTCTGCTCACGGTTCGCGGCATTGAGACCTTCTATGGCAAGATCCAAGCTCTGAAAGGCGTCGACATCGACGTCAATGAAGGCGAAATCGTCACGCTGATCGGCGCCAATGGCGCCGGCAAGTCGACGACGATGATGACGATTTGCGGCTCGCCGCGCGCGCGCCGCGGCTCGATCGTTTTCGATGGAAAGGAAATATCGCGCCTGCCGACGCACGAAATTGCCCGCCTCAAAATCGCGCAGTCGCCGGAAGGCCGCCGCATCTTCCCGCGCATGACCGTGTTTGAAAATCTTCAAATGGGCGCGTCGATCAATAATTTCGCCCATTTCGAAGAAGATCTCGAACGGGTCTTCAAGATGTTCCCGCGTCTTCGTGAGCGCGCGACGCAGCGCGGCGGCACGCTCTCCGGCGGCGAGCAGCAGATGCTGGCGATCGGCCGCGCGCTGATGAGCAGACCGCGCCTTCTGCTGCTCGACGAACCGTCTCTCGGCCTCGCGCCTTTGATCGTCAAACAGATTTTCAACGTGATCGCCGAACTCAACAAGACAGAGAAGCTAACCGTCTTTCTCGTTGAGCAGAACGCGTTCCACGCGCTCAAACTGGCGCATCGCGGCTATGTCATGGTCAACGGCCAGATCACGATGCGTGGGACCGGCCAGGAATTGCTCGCAAGACCCGAGGTGCGATCGGCTTACCTCGAGGGAGGTCACTGATGAACGGCGTCTTGTGGGCTGATACCGATAGCGGCTTCGGGGTGTTTATCTTGCTGACCCTCGTTATTGGCGGGGCGGCGGGTTTCGCCAGCGGCCGGGCTCTGGCCAAGACTTGGAGTCCCGCCTGGCAGCTCATCCCTTCGATGATCGTTCTTGCTTGCGCGGTACGTTTCCTGCACTTCGCGCTCTATCAGGAAGATCTTCTGTCAATACAATTCTATGCGGTCGCTTTGGTCATTCTCTTCGTCGCCGGATTCTGCGGCTATCGATCGATGCGAGCGACCCAGATGGCGACGCAATATTCTTGGGCGTTTGAGAAATCCGGACTGAATTGGCGGCCGCGCTGACTTGACGGGTGCAGGCAGCGCTAACCCCCTAAACCTTTGCCCTTTTCTGGTGACTCTTCGTCGAAAAAGGGGAATTATCCAGACCCAAGGTGGGACTGGTCTTCTACCGAACGGGTTGCGTGTAGCGACCGAATTGAAAGAGGGAGTAGGTATATGAGGAAACTTTGGCTGACGAGCCTCGTGCTCGCCGCGGGGCTGGCTTACGCGGGCGCTGCAAGCGCCCAGATTAAGCTTGCCGTCGCTGGGCCGATCACTGGTCCTAACGCCGCCTTCGGCGCGCAATTGACCAACGGTGTCGCGCAAGCCGCGGAAGACATCAATAAGGCTGGCGGCATTCTCGGCCAACAAATCCAGGTTGAGCAAGGCGATGACGTCTCCGATCCGAAACAGGGCGTGTCGGTCGCCAACAAGTTCGTCGGCGATGGCGTCAAGCTGGTTGTCGGCCACTTCAACTCCGGCGTGACCATTCCAGCGTCCGAAGTCTATGCGGATAACGGCATCCTCATGATCACGCCTTCGGCGACCAACCCGAAGGTCACCGACCGCAAATTGTGGGACGTCTTCCGCGACTGCGGCCGTGACGACCAGCAGGGCAAGCTCTGGGCCGATTACGCGATCAAGGACCTCAAGGGCAAGAAGATCGCTATCGTCCATGACAAGACGACCTATGGCCAAGGACTCGCCGACGCGGCGAAAGGCTTCATGAACGCCGGCGGCGTCAAGGAAGTGCTCTACGAAGGCGTGAACACGGGTGAGAAGGACTATTCGGCCATTGTCTCGAAGATCAAGGCTTCAGGCGCCGATTATGTGATGTGGGGTGGGTTGCACACTGAAGGCGGCTTGATCGTACGTCAGATGCGCGACCAGGGCATGAAGACCGTAATGATCTCCGGCGACGGCATCACTGATGCGGAATTCGCCTCGATCGGCGGTCCGGGCGTTGAAGGCACGCTGATGTCCTTCGGTCCCGATCCGCGCAACAACCCGGCCGCGAAGGACGCCGTCGCCGAGTTCCGCGCCAAGGGCTATGAGCCGGAGGCCTATACGCTCTACTCCTACGCCGCAGTTCAAATCATGAAGGAGGCGGCCGAGAAGGCGAAGTCGCTCGATCCGAAGAAGATCGCAGCGGTGATGCATGCGCCAGGCAACAAGTTCTCGACCGTGATCGGCGATATTTCCTTCGACGCGAAGGGCGACCGCACGACCGTCGACTATGTCTGGTACGTCTGGAAGAAGGGCGACGACGGCAAGATCACCTACAAGCAGATGTGAT
>Ga0070735_10002786_pt1 | contig 15584 bp, 14 predicted proteins | sample Coa_R1_FD_66443 | JGI IMG/M metagenome (GOLD analysis project Ga0070735, IMG submission 66443) | Surface soil microbial communities from Centralia Pennsylvania, which are recovering from an underground coalmine fire - Coalmine... | ecosystem: Environmental > Terrestrial > Soil > Unclassified ... | reverse complement strand
CGGTACCGGTTTGGACCGTTCCGGCTCGATAAAGAGCAGTTGATGCTTTCCTTGGGCGACGTCCCGATTGCCCTCGGCCCGAAAGTGGTCGAGACGCTGCTCGCGCTCGTCGAGCATCCCTGCGAGGTCCTGGGCAAGGCGGAGCTCCTGGAGCGCGTTTGGCCCGAGGGGTTCGTCGAGGAAGCCAACCTAGCGCAAAACATCTACGTCCTGCGCAAGGCTCTTCGCACGCACTGGGACTACGAGGCCATTGAAACCGCGCCGCGCCGCGGGTACCGCTTTGTGGCGCCGGTTTCCGTCGAACACTTCGAGCAGGCTCACGTGACCGCTCCGGCCGAGATGCCGCAGCCGGTTCGGCGAGGCCGCGTCGCGGCCATGCCGGCGATCGCGGCGGCGATCGCTCTCGCCGTTGGGCTAACCCTGGCGGGCGTCGCGGCCTCTCACGCCGCCTCGCACGGTCCGGCGCTATCGCCCGATGGGCAACGGCTGTACGCAATGGGCAAGTTCTACTGGAACCAGCGCACTGCCGACGGCGTGGGAAAGAGCCTCCGGTATTTCCGGCAGGTGATAGCCACCGATCCGCGCGACCCGCGCGGCTACGCCGGGCTTGCGGTCGCGTACGCCATCGAAGGCGACTACGGATACGGCAACCTTCCGAAGGCGGCGGCGTTCGTGCGCGCCAAGGCGTATGCCGATCAAGCGCTGGCAATCGATGCCGATTCAGCGGAAGCGCACGCCGCGCTCGGACTCGTCGAAGAGAAAGAGCATCACGATACGGCCTCGCAAATCGAATACCGCCGGGCGATCGCGCTCGATCCATCGTATTCCCCCGCGCGTCAATGGTATGGTATGGCGCTGCTGCACGCGGGCCGCGCCGACGAAGCGTTCGATGAATTGCATCAGGCCGCGGTACTCGATCCCGAATCCGTCGCCGCCACCGATTGGCTCTCCGAAGCGGCGTACATGTCGCGGCGCTACCACATGGCCGTGCGCTACGCGCAGCAAGTGCTGGATCTCTCGCCGCAGCGCACAGATGCGTATCAGGCGATGGGTCTTGCATATGAGGCGCTGGGCAATTACCGCGCGGCAATTGCAGCGTACGAGCGGTACGCGGGCAGCTGCGCCGGCTGCCGTCCCGAAGCGGCGGCGCTGCTTGCGCACGTCTATGGGGCAACGCACGATTACGTCGATGCAGCCATGCAACTGCGCATCGCGCAAAGCGCCATGCCGTCGGACGATCGCGTCGATCCGGAAGACGTCATCACGGCGCTCGTCGCAATGGGCCGGCGCACGGACGCGCTGCGCATGCTGGAGCGGGCGCGGCATTCCCAATTCGGCGGCATGCTTGCGATCGATCCGCGGATGGATCCGGTTCGCGGCGACGCGCGCTTCCGGCCGTTCACGCAAGGCCCGGCGTAGTGCCCCGCTTGCCGGCGCTCGATGCGCAGGCGGGCGGCGATCTTCCGGACGGCGCGCTCTTTGCCACGATTGCCGCGTGCCCCCAAGTCGCACGCACCGCAGCCGATTATCTCCGCGCGGTCCTGCGAGGCGGCAGCGTCCCGCGCGCAACGAAGGCTCTGTGCGCCGCCATGGTCTCCGCGGTGAATTTCTGCCAGCCGGCGCTGACGGCGTACCGGCGCGAAGCGCGCGAAGCCGGCGTAAGCACGGACGCGCTGAACGCGCTTTGGGATTTTGCGCGCAGCGATGCGTTTAGCGAAGGGCAGAAAGCAGTGCTCTCAGCCGCGGTTGCGCTCTCGCGCGAGGCGCGCGGTCTGCCCGATGCGATTTGGAATCAGTTGCGCGCGCAATTCACCGACGCGCAAATCGTGGAGATCCTCGCGCTCATCGGCGCGGTGAACGGCTTGAACCGCATCAGCAACGCGCTTCAGACGCCGATTACGCGTTAGCCGTGCGCGCGAGAGCGCGCTCGGTTTTTATCAGACGCGTGCCTGACCACTTGTCGTTGGCGTACACGCGTGAAAAGAGGCTGAGCGGTAAAATATACCAGAAAAGGAGCGCGACGAGCGCATAGCGCCAGAGCGCTTGCGCGATTCCGACGCGTCCGAAATCCGTTCGCACGACCCGCAATCCTGCTATCAGCATGCCCGGCGTTTGTCCGACCAGAGCGACGAGCACCGGACAGTACAGCAGAAAGATGAGAAGGCCGGCCCATTGGAAATTGCTCACGGCGATGTGCAAGCCGGCGTTCGCAAACACCAGTTGCGACGCTTTCGACGCCGCTTCCCCGCGCGTCGTGACGATATCCGTGATGGCGCCGATCACGATGAGATCGAGGAGCACGGACCAGAAGCGGCGCCACCAACCCGCGCAGTCTTTCGACTCGACTTTCGATTCGCCGCGCACGACCAAATGTGCGGGTTCGCTCGCGCTGTGGTTGACGAACTCCTCCTCGTGCACGCGATAGAGATTCGACTCCATGAACGTTCTCATCGCATCGACGCGCGTCGTCGCGTATGGCATGGAGCCCAGCCACTCACCCATGCGGAAGATGCCGTCCGTGCCCATCTCGCGGTGCTGACGTGCAAACGCGTGGTGATCGATGTCTCGCGCGAAGTGGTGAAACGAGGCAACGGCGATGCCGCGGGTAGCCGCATCCAACGAACCGCAGCACAGCAACCCGACGCGGTCGCAGGTCAATTCGGTTCTGCGCAGCCATGCGCCGAAAATGAGCGAGATGATCGCGTTTTCGTTCCCGTTGATGCTCAGCAACGATGTAAAGCGCGTGTGACCGGATGCAATATGCCCGAGCTCGCGTCCGACCATGAAGGTCATCTCGTCTTCTTTGAAATGATCGATCCAGTTGCTGGAGATTACGAGCGAATACGGGTCGCCTAGTCCCGCGGCAAGAACCGGCACGTTGTAATCTTCTCGCACGAAGACTAGCGGCATCGGCAACCCCAGCGCCGCTGCGCAGCGCTTCACCACGGAAAAGAGCTGGGGATACTGCATTTCATGGATACGTACGCTCGTTCCCACGAGCCGCCCGCGCCCGAGCGTTACGTAGACCATCGCGACGACCAGGAACAAGGCTACCTGCGACATGCCGATTTGTTCGTGGATGAAAAAACCGATCGCGGCTGCCGCGGGTAACGCGAAAATCAGCGTGAGATAAAATGCTAGGCGTTCGCCGCCATACGTGAGGGCAAGCGGCCCACGGAAGAGGCTGGGCATGCCACCTTTATACCACGGCCTCCGTTGCGCTTGACTACATACATTTCGCGATCTGCGATATCGACGAGGTGCGCGGGCGCGGCCGAGCACTCCGGATAGATTGCCACGCCGATGCTCACGCCGACGCGGCAGTCGATGCGCCCGTCGAGATGAAAAGGCGCTTCGAAGCTGCGCAGGATCTTGCGCGCAGCCGTCAGGACGTCGTCGTGGCTGGTCAATCGGTCGAGCACGACGACGAACTCGTCGCCGCTCATCCGAGCAACCGTGTCTCCCGAGCGCACGTAGTGATTCAGCCGCGTGCCGATCTGAGCGAGCAGTTCGTCACCCCGCGCGTGTCCGTACGTGTCGTTCACGCGTTTGAAGTCGTCGACGTCGATGAAGAGGACTGCGCAGAGCGTTTCCTCGGTTTGCGCGCGCAAGAGCGAGGTTTGCAGGCGGTGTTCGAGCAGGCGCCGGTTCGGCAGGTTGCTGACGGGATCGTAGTGCGCGAGCTGCGCAAGTTGCGCCTCGGTATTCTTCCATTCAGTGATGTCGAGCATGTTGCCCACCACGGCGCGCGCCGTTCCCTCTTGGTCGTACACCGTGTGGGTTTGCTCTTGAACGTACCGCACGGTTCCGTCGGGACGCACGATGCGATGCTCGCACCGGTAGCCGGTCCCGCGAATTTCGCCTTCCCGTATCTCCGCCTCGATGGCCGCCGAGTCGTCCGGATGATCGTACGCACGCAGGCTGGCCGGAGCGCAAGCGGGATCTACACCGAGGATTTCGTAGAGCCCGGCCGACCATTGCGTGCGGCCCGTTTCGCGGTCCGTGCGCCAGGTACCGACACCGCAGAGGCGCTCCACCTCTGCCAGCGCCGTCGTTTCCCAGCGAGACTGCCCGTCGCCCACACCCGGCGTTGCACGACCACCCACCCCGGTAATCGCACCGGACAAATCGTATAGAGGCTCCAGGACGATGAGGAATTGCCGGCCTTCGCGCTCGGTATCGAACGCTAATTGTTCCCCTTCGAGTGCCCACTCATGGGCCACAAGCATCATGCCGAACGGATCGTCCTGCTGCCATAGTTCACCCACATGGAGTCCGGAGGGTACACCGCTCGGAAAGAGCAGGTCGCGCAGCCGAGCCGATAGCGACGTAACCTGCAGTTCGCGGTCGGTGACCCAGACGAGGTCGGTGTTGTGCATGTCCCGGTGCTCCATGTAAGTTGAACTGCAGGCATCGTACCGGTCCGGCGGCTTGCGCAGCATCCGGGAAAACCCCTAACTTTCGTGCGGGTGTACCCCTAAAGCGGACGAAGAATGAGGGGATGAGTACCTCGCCGGGTGCTGCGTTGATCGGGCGATCGGAAGAGCTCGAACGTATACGCGAGCAAACTCGCGCTTTGTCCGCAAGCGGCGGCGCATTGGTGCTGCTCGACGGAGAAGCGGGAGTCGGCAAGACGCGTCTGCTTGCGGAATTGCTCAGAACGCCCGCGCTGCCGAAAGGGTACACTGCCGTCTCTGCGGGCTTACTCGACTACGCGCGCGCGCCGTACGCACCGATTCGCGATCTGTTCGTCGCGCTCGACAAGCGGTACCCGAAAGTGCTCGCGAATGACGAAGCTCTCTCGCGCGTGCTGCGTCCCGTGCTGGAATTCAAGCCGCTCGACGCTTCGAACGACGATGCGGCGGAGCGGCGGCGTCTGCTCGATGCAATCGTCACCGTTATCGACAAATACGCGGCGAACGCGCCGCTCGTGCTCGCGGTGGAAGACGTGCACTGGATCGATCGCGCGTCCGCCGATGTGCTGGTGCACACCGTGCGAAACCTGCACGCGCTGCGCGCGCTGTTGCTGTTGACCTATCGCGGCAGTGAAGTGGGCGAGCGCGCCGAATCGCGCGATCTCGTTGCGCAGATTTCCCGCGCTGCATCCTCGATGCTGCAGCTGCGTCCGCTCTCGACGAGCGATTCGATGCTGCTCGTCCAAGACGTCGTGCCGTCGGCGCTGCCGATTAGCGTGCGCCGCACCATCTGCGATCTGGGTCAAGGAAATCCGCTACTGCTCATCGAGCTCGCGCGTCACGCCGCTGAAAATCCCGCCTCACTCCACGGCGCGTTGCCGGTATCGCTGCAAGCCCTTCTCAACGACCGGCTTGCGCGTTTCGATCAGCAAGATCGTGACGTATTGCGCGTTTGCGCGGCCATGGATGCTTTCGAACCGCTCGCCGTTGCGGAAATTTCCGGGGTGCCGCTCGCATCAGTCATGGCGACACTGCGCAAGGCGCGAGCCGCCGCCATCGTCGTCGAGGCGCCGGGATCGCGCGAGCGGTTTTTGTTTCGCCACGCGCTGATCCGGCGCGCGATTACGGATGAGCTGCTTTCCATAGAGGTCGCCGATTTGCACGCGCGCATCGCTCGCCGTTTGGAAACGCAGGAGCTGTCGAATGAATTGACCGCCCGGCTCGCGCATCACTATTGGATGGCGGGCGAGCGCGAAAACGCGGAACGCTATAACGTGCTCTCGGCGCAGAGCGCTGCCGGCGTGTATGCATACGACGACGCGGCGATTCTGTACGAGCGCGCGATTGACGGGCGGCCCATCGGCGAGCGGACGCGCGCGCTCTACGACGCGCTCGCGCAAACGTACATCGCGGGAGGCCGGTACCGGCAGGCAACGGAGATTTACGCGAAACTTTTCGAGTACGCGCGCGATCACGGCGAACCGTCTCGCGCCGCGCAGCTGGCAATCGATCTTTCGCGCTGGCGCTTCCACGCGCTCGATCACGACGGCTGTATCTCGGCGGTGCGGGCCGGGTTGGATCTTTTGAATCCCGAGCGCGATCCGGGCCTCGCGTTCGAACTGCACGGTTTGCTGGGATGGCATTTGATGCATCATCGCCAGGTTGACGAAGCCGACGATGCACTGAAGTGCGCGCGGCCGTACTACGAGCACGGGAGCGCCGTGGCGCAGGTGCGCTTTCACGAAGCCCGCGCCGCATACGAGGTGCACGGACGCGGCGGCGGCAGTTGGCTGGAGGAGCTGGAGCGCGGTCTGGCAATCGCGCGTAAACTCGAGCCGAAAGAGCAGATGCGCCGCTATCTCAATGCCATTGCGCTTTCGGTCGCGTCCGAAATCGATGCGTTCGACGTTGCGCTCAAACTCATTGCGGAATGCCGCGAAATCATCGCATCGCATCCCGGGCTCGACCATGAGGCGCTGCTCGATACCGCAGCATGGATCATGTACACCAGCGGAAAGCTGACGGAGACGCGCGGGCTCATCGATGCGCTTCTGCCGTATATCAACGACTCGCCGCACTACGCGTTTCGCGTCGCGTCAACCGGGATACCGCTTGCGCTGCGAACCGGTGACGAGCTGCTATTACGCGCCTGCGCAAGGCCGAAGTTGCTTCAAGACGCGTTTGCGTCAAAGTCGCAAACCGTTTTCGGTCCGGTCGCCGCCGGCGTCGCCGAACACATGATGTCGCAGGGACGCGAGAGCGAAGCTGCGGCCTTGATAGAGCGCACCCTGCACAGATTAACGGAAGCCGGCAACAACTTCGATCTGCTGCTGCTTGCCGCGCGAGGCGGCTCCGATGCGGTAGCGCAGCGCGCACATGCACTTTTGGAACCGTGGGAAACGCGCAGCCGCAGCGGGCGCGCGTGCATGCAGCTCTTTCGCGCGTATCGCACAAAGGGTGCACAACGCGCGGAACACGCGCTGCGTGCCGCCGAAGGTTTCGCCGATCTCGGCTGGCCGCTGTACCGCGCGCAATCTTTGGAACTTGCGGGAGAAGCCGAAGCGGCGATGCGCATCTACGACGAATGCGGCGCGGCGGCGGAAGTGCTGCGCATCGAGCAGCGGCTGCACGCGCCCAGCGCGGGGGGACTTTCAAAGCGCGAACTCGAGGTAGCGACGCTCGTCGCGCAAGGCAACAGCAACCGCGCCATCGCGGAGCATCTCGTGCTGAGCGAACGCACCGTCGAGAACCATATTGCTTCGATATTCAATAAGTTAAGTGTTCGATCGCGCGCGGAGATCGCGGTCTTCATAGCACGGGAAAACCACGCGAACGTATCGTAGTGAGCGCGGCAGCCGAGCCGGCTCTTGAAGAAGGGAAACGCCATGTTGCGCGCACTCCGAGTTGATCCGCACGGACCCACGCCTCCTGAGGCACCGGCACCGGACGACGAACGGGCCGATGAAGAGGACGAGTAGACCCTGACCCACTCGCGGCCGCAGATTTGCGGCCGCGATTTTTTTTGGGCGGGGGGTTGACGTCTGGGCGCATTATGCTATTATACGAGCGTACTAGTACAACAGCAGATTGGTACTAGACGGAAAGTTTCGAGGGATATCACAATGACCATCACGCTCAACCGCCAACTCCCGGCCACCCATCAAGAGAGCCGCCGCCCGTCCTTCCCGCTGGAGCAGCAGTCCAGCAGCCTGTTTTTCGGCTGGGGCCCGAAGATTTAAGCGGGGCCTCCCATGCCTGCGGTCCTGACGATCGACCCGCGCAGCGGCGTTCCGATCTACCTCCAAATCATCGAGCAGATCAAACGCTCGGTGGCACTCGGAATCCTGGTTCCGGGCGAGCAGCTCCCTACAGTGAAGCAGCTGGCGCTCGACCTGACCGTGAATCCGAACACCGTCGCGCGGGCCTATCGCGATTTGGAACACGATGAAGTGATCGAGACCGCCCCCGGACGTGGGTCCTTCGTTCGAGCAAACGGTTCGACGCAAACCGCGCGCGCAGCCGCCGCGGACGTCGCCGCCGAATCGCTGCTGCAAGCCGTGCGCGAAGCAAAATCGATCGGCTTGACCGCAAGCCAAGTCCGTGCACTCTTCGAGACCGCGCTCGCGCGGTGGTTTCCGGAGGAACAATGAGTATCTCAATCGAGCACCTGACGAAGCGCTACGGCTCCTTTGCCGCAGTCGACGACGTCAGCATCGAGATTCCGAGCGGATGCGTCTTCGGCTTGCTCGGCCCCAACGGCGCAGGCAAGACGACGACGTTCAAATGTATGCTGGGCATGGCGGCTGGGTCTTCGGGCAGCGTTCTGTACGACGGTAAGCAGCTCACGCCGCGGACGTTCGAACAGCTCGCCTATGTTCCCGAACGCAGCGCTCTCTACGAATGGATGAGCGCCGACGAGCATTTGGAGATGCAAAAGCGCGTCTTCAAGCGGTTCGATGCAAAGCGCGCCGCCGATCTGATGCAGCTGTTCTCTCTGGAACCGCGCAAGCGAGTGCGAAACATGTCGAAGGGCATGCGCACCGCGCTCGCCGTCGTGCTCGCGTTCGCGCTGCGGCCCGAGATTATGGTGCTGGACGAACCGACGAGCGGTCTGGATCCCGTAAACCAGCGCTCGGTGCTCAAACTCATCATCGACGCGTCCGCACAAGGCGCCACAATCATCCTCTCGTCGCATCAGATCGGTCAGGTAGAGCGTGCCGCCGATCACATCGCCGTGCTGAACGGTGGAAAAATCGCGTTGAGCGGCGCCGTCGACGATTTGAAAGCCGGCTCGAAGATCGTGGAAGCCATCTTCGAGACGGACAGCATCCCAGTCAACGGATTGGCAAAGGACGCGCGTATCACACACGTCGAGAAGGCCGGACGCATTTTGCGCGTGACGGTAAGCAGCGGCGGTGACGCGATTGCGAACGAGCTTTCGGCGAAGGGCGCGCAGAGCGTTCGGCTCGTGGATTTGAACCTCGAAGATATCTTCTTGAGCGCCGTCGGCGGAGATCAAACTGCCGACGTCCTGGAGAGCGTCTGATTATGCATTATTTTGTCGAGTATTTGCGAGCGCTGCGCTCGATGCGCGTCGTCGGGATCATCCTCGGCGTACTGCTGCTGATGGCCATCATCGCTCGGCTTACCACGCACCTCGACCAGCCCGGCACGTATTTTGGAAACTTGGAGAAATCTCCGACGGCACATGTTACCCGCACGACGCTTCCCGACGGAAGCGTACGTACCGTGCTGGTCGATCCCGCGCGGAACATTCACGCGGTTTCGGTCGTACGCGGCGTCCATCTCCACATCGACATCGTCGAACCGTCGAGTGCGCGCAAATCGGAAACGGATCACTTCTCCGCCGCCAACTTTTCGGTGAGCGACGTCGACAAAAAGGGCGGAATGGAACACATCGTCGTCAACACCAATCAATCGGGCGACGTGCCGGTAGGCATTCTCTTACTGACATCCATCATCATGGGCTTCGTCGTCGCATCGATGCTCGGCGGCGTGCTGTCGAAGGAAAACGACGGCCATCTGGAACTCGCGTGGACCAAACCGATTTCACGCGAGCAGTACGCGGTGAGCGCCTTCGGCGTCGATCTCGTCGCCATCGTGGTCTCTCAGCTGCTGTGGTGCGTCATGGCACTGCTTGCGCTGCTCCTGTTCTTCATGCCGCACCTGACCTGGGAGAAAGACGCCGCATTGCACATCGGCCTCGCGTTTCTCGGTCCGATCAGCTGGTATGCCGCGCTCAACGGCTGGAGCGCTTCAGTCAAACGCGGACCCGGCGTCGTGATCGGCTTGGGCTGGCTTTTCGGCTGGATGGTTCCAGGTATCGCGGCTGCAACCGGCGGCGTTTCGTATCCGCTCGTCGCCGCGATTCATGTAGTCGCGCAGGCTGTTTCGTACATCGATCCGCTCACATACGTCGGATTCCATAGCAGCGGCATTCAAGTCTCTGCCGTAAATAACGCCGGCAGCGAGCCGATTCGGTTGGCAGTTTCGGTCGCAGCTCTCGCAGCTCTCACCATCTTGTATCTCGCGCTCGCGGTCGCGCAATGGCGCCGCGTGGAGGCATAACATGATGCAACGTTCTCTAGGGGCGCCCTCGGGGAGAGCCCATGTCGGCACCAACGCGCATGCGCCCCAAGGTTTGGGGGCCCCATCTTCGATGAGGGGCGCGCAGCTCAGAGCGGAGTGCCGTTAAAATGGAACTGTTTGGGGCGAAGTTTTGCGTAGCGCTCGGCGCGTGGAAGCTGCGATTCGTTCTGATGCTCGAAGACGACGAGGAGACGGTGCCTGAGCCCCTCGCCCAGCACCCTCCCCATCACGTCAAAGCACGAATGACGTCGCGTGCGCAGGCGCGCTGAATTTGAACTTGCCGTCGGCGATCGTATAAAAGTACACGTTCGGGTCCACCGGGTCGCCGGTGGGCAAGAACTGAAACGATCCGACGAGCGTGTTGTATGACGTTGGGCGCTGCAAGGTGCTCATCATCGTCAAGCGGTTGGTGGCGCCGGTCCTGGCTGCAGTGATGACGATCTGCGCCGCCGCGTACGCAAACGCGGAGAGCGCCGTCACGCGATACCGCGTGCGGAAATTCGTGAGCGCGCCAAGCACGTCCGGCGCGCGATCGAGCGGCGGGAACGACGTCGAGATGAAGCCTTGGGCGAACGCATCGGGATACTTTTGAAGCGCCGTTTGGTTGTAGAAGCCTTCGGTGCCGCCGAACGCCCCCGCATAACCTCCAGAGCGCAAAGCGGGAATGAGCGGCCCCATGTCGTCCGTCGTTCCGCAAAGCAGGATGTAATCGGGACTCTGCGTGAGGATCGCTTTCGCGGCTCGGGCGTAGTCCGGTTTATCGATCGGAAAATGATACCCGTCGACGTGCATCCCGGCGCTCTTGGCTTGATCGACGAATGCGCGAGCGACGTCCATGCCGTAGTCGCCGTCCTGCGTAACCGCGAGCGCGAATTTCGGCTGGGGTTTGCGTTTGGCGAGAAAACGCGCGTAGAACTGGCCCTCTTGTGAATCCGCCGTCGGCAGACGCCACACGTTGCGATACCCTTGCGCGGTCACGGAATCGGCGGTGCTTCCCGGAACGAGCAGCGGCATCTGATTGTTTGCGTACGTCGGCAGCGCTGCAGTGAGCAGCTTGCCGTCGGCCCCGCCGATCACGGCAAGCACCGTAGCATCGGATGCGGCAAACTGCACGTTGACCATTGCCTGCGCCAGCGCGTCCATGTCGTCGAACGTGCGCATCGTAAACAAGGTCGAATAACTGCCGGCGTAGAGATTCGCTTGATCGATCGCCCCTTGCACGCCGCTCGCGATTTCCTGGCCCATGCCTTGACGATCGCCCGAAAGCGGCACGTTGATCGCGATCGTGAGCTGCTGGTTGAAGTGCCCAAACTGCGCGCGCGCCGCCGAAGGAACTGCAGCTCCCGCCAGTGCGGCTGCGCCCGAAAGTAAAAAACCCTTGCGCTGCATGCTCACATTCTCACCAACGTGAAACCGGCGATGACCGTTAGCAAGAAGACCACGGAAAACGCCATATTTGCGGTAAAGACGCGCTCATTGAGCGCAAAAACGTTTTGCGCCGATTCGAAGAGGCGATCCTCGTAGGCGACGAGTACGCCCGCGGCGGCTACGCCGAAGGCATAGGGCCACGACGCGTGCGCGAGGATGCCTGCCGCAGCCAGCATCAGCAGCATCGCGAGGTGCAGCAGCATGGGCAGTACGCGCGCGCTGCGCTCGCCGAAGCGCGCCGGCAGCGAGCTGATGCCCTGCTCGCGATCGACCGGCAGATCCATCAAGGCGTAGATGATGTCGAAGCCCGCGACCCACACCGTCACGGCGAAGAAGAGCAGCATCGCCGGCCACGTTACGGTTCCGGCGACGCCGATGAATGCGCCGAGCGGAGCGAGCGCGTCGACGGCGCCGAGGACGAAGTGCGTGAGCCACGTGAACCGCTTACACAGCGGATACGCGAACACGCCGAGCGCCGCGAGCGGCAGCAGCTTGAGGCAGAGCGGATTGAGTTGCCACGCCGCAACGAGCAGCAGCGCAACGCCGAGCGCGCAGGCCCACAGCATCACCGCCGGCGACATCTTGCCGCTTGCAACTGCGCGTCGCGCGGTTCGCGGATTGCGCGCGTCGATTTCCCGGTCGAAGTAGCGGTTTGCGGCCATCGCCGCGGTACGCGCGCCAAGGACTGCAAGCGTGATCCAGAGCAGCGCGTGACCCGACGGAATGCCCTTCGCGGCAAACACGGCGCCGACGTACGCAAACGGCAGCGCAAAGAGCGTGTGCTCGATGCGAATTTCTTTGAGAAAGATCCGGGCGCTCACGACCACGGGCGCTCTCCTTGTCCGGACCATGAATCAGGAACGAGCATTCGTTCGATCCGATCGAGGCCGTAGCTCTTCCAGCGTTCGCTCACACGTCTGCGTGTGGCTTCATCCATGATCATGTCCGGCGGCCACTCGCGTTGATAGCCTTCCGATGCATCTTTGCGCGTTGCGTCGACGCCGATCTTCATCCCGAGTGCCGGCGTGTACGAACCGTGATCGAGATCGTCGACCGGCCCGGGAATCATCACGACGTCATGCTGCGGGTCCAGGTTGTTCAGGACGAACCACGCCACTTCGCGCACGTTCTGCACGTCGACGTCCGCGTCGACGATGACGAGCATGCGGGTGAGCATCATCATGTGGCCGAGTCCCCACAGCGCGTTCATGACTTTCTTCGCATGGCCCGGGTAGGATTTCTTGATCGACACGATCGCCAAGTTATGGAAACCGCCCTCGACAGGCAGATTCATGTCGACCACTTCAGGCAGCAGCATCTGCAGCAGCGGTAAGAAGATGCGTTCCGTCGCTTTGCCCAGCCACGCATCTTCCATCGGCGGTTTGCCCACGACGGTCGCAGCGTAGATCGGATCGCGCCGATGCGTGATGCACTGCACGTGGAACGTCGGATACGTGTCCGCCAGACTGTACACGCCGGTATGATCGCCGAACGGGCCTTCGGTGCGCAGGTCGGTATTGTCGACGTACCCTTCCAGAACGAACTCCGCGTCCGCGGGAACTTTGAGATCGACCGTTTTACACTGCACGAGCTTCACGGGCTTTCCCCGCAGCAACCCCGCAAAAAGAAACTCGTCGATCACCGGCGGCAGCGGTGCGGTGGCGGCGTAAGTCAGTACGGGATCCGCGCCCACGGCGACGGCAACCGGAATGCGATCGCCCCAGCTCTTTGCATGCGCGCGGCCGTGCTTGTGGCGCTGCCAATGCATACCGGTCTCGCACGCGTTGTAGACCTGCATGCGGTACATGCCGACGTTGAAGCGCCCCGACTGCGGATCTTTCGTAATCACCAGCGGCAGCGTAATGAACGGCCCCGCGTCGAGCGGCCACGTGGTAAGCACCGGCAATTGCGCGAGATCCGGCTGGTCCACCACGACGTCTTGGCAGCTGCCGCCGTTCACCGTTTTCGGAATGGCGGCGGCCAGCGGCGCCAGCGAAAGCAGTTTTCCGATACGCTCGACGGCCGTTGCCGGAATGGAGAGATCGAGCAGGCTGCGGATGCGATCTCCGGCTTCGTCTAAGGTCTTCACGCCTAGGGCCATGGCCATGCGTTTGCGCGAGCCGAATTGGTTCGTGAGCACCGGGAAACGTGAGCCCCGCACGTTCGTGAAGAGCAGCGCGGGACCGCCGCTCTTTACGACGCGGTCGGTTATTTCGCTGATCTCCAAGTTTGGATCGACCGGGGCATCGATGCGGTGCAGTTCGCGCGAACGTTCGAGCGCGTCCACGAAGGCGCGCAACGAATCAAAGGCCATCGCGGCCTGTTTTGACGGCACCCCCGTTTGTCATCCTGAGGCTTCGATTCCTCAGCACAGGGCTGCGTCGAAGGACCTCGAGCGCAGTCGAGAGGAACAGCTTGCTATGAAAGTCGCCGTCTTTATCGCGCTGTTTGCGATGCTCGCTGCCGGCTTTGCCGGCGCGCAGCAGAATGAACTGCTCGCGCCGCTCGATCAAGCCGTGAACGCGATGCTCGAAGCGGCCGGAGCGCCGAGCCGCGATGCCACGCGTGTCGTACCGATTGAAAGCAGCGGGGGCGCCGTCAACGGGTATGCGCAAATCGTCGGAACTGCATCTCGCGTCGCCGCGACGCGCGCAGTCGTAAAGATCTCGACGAGCGCTCCCAACGGGTGGCGCATCGATGCGCTCGTGCCCGTTTCGTCGGTGAGCCGCTCGACGGGTAGGCTGCACCGCGAGTACGGGGTAGCGGTGGATGCACTGGTCAGCGGCCCGTGATGCTTTGGACGGGACGGTCAAGGCCGATAGGGGTAGGCAAGCGGCGCGTCCGGTTTAGCGTGCGCGTGCTGCGGTAAAAAGCGCGAATCTACTTCGGAGGCCAACAAGCATGCACATTATCATAGCCGCGATTCTTGCAGCATTCGCGCAGACGGCGCCCATGCCCGCGGCCAGTGCGATGCCCGCCGCGGCGCCGCAAACCGCAACGATGCCGGGGCAGCCCAGCTTCGGCGACGTGATCGCTTCGCTCAACAACATGCGCGACGAAATCGCGAAGATGCAAGCGATGAACGGCACTTCCGCAAACAATTTGCAACCGGTGAACGTCGCGCAGCTGAGCGGCGCGGATCCGAGTCAGCTCAACGGCGCGATCTCGCACAATCAGTCGGAACTCGCAACTCTGCGCAACGCGCTGAATCGCATGACGATAACGGCCGACACGAATCAACGCATCACCGTCGCGCAGTTTTTGTCCGACAACAAGATGACCACGAGCCAAATTGTCGGCGTTCACGTTGCGAACGGAAAACTGATGCTGTTCTACGAGAAACCCTAGCGCCTCGTAATCGTTCGCAAAATCAACCGATCGCGCAAGCGTTCGGGCAACAATGAAGCCATGCGCCGCTGCCACGCCGGCGGATTGCCGACGGGGTAGCGCGCTTTGGGCTGCGCACTCGTGAGCGCGCGCAGCACGGCCTCTGCGACGATCGCCGGCTCGATGCCCGTGCGCTCTTCCTCTTCGGTTACGCGAACGAGCGCTTCAATCGATTCTTCGTAATGCGTAAGGGCTTCGCGCGGCATGCGTGCGGCCATCGCGTCTTTTGCGTCGCGGCCTTTGCGCCAAATCGGCGTGCGTACGTTGCCGGGCTGCACGACGCTGACGCGAATGCCGAATGGCGAGAGTTCCATGCGCAGCGCGTCGGACATCGCTTCGAGGGCGAACTTGGACGATGAGTACGGCCCGACAAACGGCGCGGTAATTTGGCCCGACACGGAACTCATGAAGACGATGCGTCCGTCACCGGCTTCGCGCAGAAACGGCAGCATGGCCTGCGTTACCGCAAGTGCACCAAAAAGATTGATTTCGAATTGACGGCGGAACTCATCGAGCGGCAGATACTCGAGCGGCCCCGCGACCGCAACCCCTGCGTTGTTGACGACGCCTTGCAGCGGAACCGCTGCAGCGCGAATTGCTTGCGCGGCTGCGGCGACGTGCTCTTGCATCGTGACGTCGAGCAGCAGCGGGCGCACGTTGTCGTGCACCTCCGAAACGCGGTGCTCATCGGCTTCACTTCGCACACCCGCAAACACGATGAACCCCGCGTTCGCGAGCGTTTGC
>Ga0070735_10002785_pt1 | contig 15590 bp, 9 predicted proteins | sample Coa_R1_FD_66443 | JGI IMG/M metagenome (GOLD analysis project Ga0070735, IMG submission 66443) | Surface soil microbial communities from Centralia Pennsylvania, which are recovering from an underground coalmine fire - Coalmine... | ecosystem: Environmental > Terrestrial > Soil > Unclassified ... | reverse complement strand
GTCGACGAAGATCCGTGCGTGCGATGCCGGCGTGCCGTCGGCGTGCAGCAGGCGGCCGCGCACCGCGGCGCCCGGCGCGATCCGAAGCCGCACAGGAGCCTGCGCACGAGCGCCTGCAGTCCGCGTCGTCGAGTCGACGCCGGCGCCCGGCACGACGGCCGTAATGGTCACCGTTCCATTCGGTATCGCGTCCGGCAGCATCGTCGGCGTGCGGAAGCGGCCTGCCGCGTCCACTGCAGGTGTCGCGAACTTGACCGTGCCCTGCCGGGTCTGCCAGCCGAGATAGACATTCGCCTTTGTCGCCGGCGCGCCGCCTGGAAGCACCACCTGCCCGGAAATGTCGCGCCTGGACGTCGGCTGCGGAGGCCGCGCCGCGAAGGGACGCCCGCCCCCGGTTATCCGAATGGCCCGGGCCGGCTCCATAGCGATGTGACGCCGCGACACGTGGACGGGTCCTGAAGTCGCCGATGCCGAGCTGGCGGCCGCGGCGCAGAGTGCTGCCGCGAGCGAAACGCGAAGGGGCTGTCTCATAGCGATATTCCTCTCACCAACCACCCAAATTCGTCGGACTAACCAATTGGGGCGTCGCTTCCGCCCAATTGTTCACCCTTCCTGCACAGTTTTGCTCGGAAGTGAACATTTCGCCCCGCCGCTCTCCCGAATGGAAATACAGGGCTTTTCATCTCATCTGCGAAATCTGCCCAGACTGCGGATAGAACCCCCAAGAGGTGGTGACGATGCGTGTAACTCGGCGATCGGTGATCCTGGCGGCGATAGCGGCGCCCGTTCTGCTGCTCGCGGGCTGGATCGGCGTTGCAGGCCGCCCCGGGGCGCCGCAAGCCCTCGTACTCCGTCTGCCGGCCGACGATCCAGAAGCCGTGCCTCAGCCGCCGCCGGACGGCACACGCGGCCCATCCGCGCTCGCATTCTCGCGAGACGGCGCGCGCCTCTACGTCGCCGAGCAGGACGAGAACGACGTGGCCGTCCTGGACACGGCATCGCGCGCGGTGGTCGCGCATATCCCGTCCGGCGGCGAGCAGCCGACCGCCCTGGCGCTCGCCGCCGACGGCAACACGCTTGTCGTCGCGAACACCTTTTCCGGCGTCGTCGCCGTGCTGGACATCGATAAGCGCTCCGTGCGCGCGCGGATACCGCTGCTCGGCGAGCCGAACGCCGTCGCGCTCGACGGCGCGGGCCCCGCGTTCGTCAGTCTAGGACAGGTCGACCAGGTCGCGGTGATCGACATTGCTGCCGCCAGGGTCACCGCGCGGATCGGCGTCGGCCGCAGCCCCCGAACGCTGCTGTTCTTGCCGGATGGGACGCTGCTCTGCGCGAACCGGATCGGGGGCAGCATCAGCCGGATCGATGCGGCCGACTGCCGCGAGACGGCGCGCATCGCGATGCCTGCAACCAACCTGCGCGGAATGGCGCTTTCGGCGGACGGCAGGCGGCTCATCGTTACCGGCCAGCAACCCCACAACGATGTGCCGACCGACCGGCCGGAAGGAGTCTGGTCGAACGTGCTGCTCTCCGTGCGGATGTCCGGGCTCTCGGCCTCCGTTGAGCGAGTCATCCCGCTCGACGCGCCAGGCCGAGGCGCCGCCGATCCCTGCGGCGTGACGCTTGACGCGGCCGGCAAGACCGCCTTCGCCACGTTGAGCGGTGCGCACGAGCTGATCGCCGTCCCCCTCGATGCGGCGCCGGCGCCCGCAGTTCCGCTGAGCCGCACGCACGTCGGCGCAAATCCGCGGGCGATCGCGCTGCGGCCCGGCGCGGCGGAGATCTGGGTCGGCAACCACCTCGGCAGCTCGCTTACGGTGGTCGGACGCGCGCCAGACGGCTCGAAAAGCGACGCGCCCGCGCTCATGCGCCTGGTCGATCTCGGCGCGCCGACGCCGTCGCCGAACCGCAGGCTCCAGGGCCGCTTCTTCTTCACGAGCGCGCACGTCGTCCGCGGCAGGCGCTTCTCTTGCGACTCCTGCCACCCGGAGGGGGGAACGGACGGGCTGTCCTGGAAGCTCGCCCACGTAAAGGAGCCGCCGAAGGTGCGAAATTCGCGCGACCTGCGCGGCGCGCTGCTCCTGACGGCGCCCTACGGCTGGACATCGCGCGAAGAGGATTTCGAGGCGTTCGTGGAGGACGAGGTTACCGGCCTCTTGAAGACGCGGCTGCTCCGCCACCCGGAGGTGCACGCGCTGTGGGACCTGGTGAACGAATCGCCGCTGCCGCCGAATCCGTACCGCGGACCGGACGGTTCGCTTACGGCGCAGGCGCAGCGCGGCGAGCGGCTATTCAGCGGCGAGGCGGGCTGCACTGCCTGCCACGCGGGCGAGATGCGCGGCGGCACCAAGCGGCGCGCCTGGATCGGCACGACCACGCCCGGCGTCCTGCTGGACGTGCCTCACCTGGTCGGCGCCTACGAGAGCGCGCCCTATCTGCACGACGGCCGCGCCGCCACACTTGAGGAGGTCTTCACGAAGTACAACCCGCAGCATCGCCACGGCCATGCCGACGCGCTGACTCCGGCGGAACTCGCGGACGTCTTGGAGTTCGTGCGCGAGCAGTAATCAGTTGAAATCCCGGTCAGCGATGGTAATTACCGTATCGGCCGGGTGCGTGGTCGATCGGGCCGCGCCCTCGCTGCGGCGCAGGGAGATGCCGGCGAGCTCGATGACGCCGGTCGCCTCGCCCAGCACGAACGATATCCGTGTGTGGTTCGCCTCGACGCGGTTCGCGGTGAACGGCAGCAGGAACTTCTGCCAGCCTGTGCCCACGTGAATCGTCTGTGTGATCCCGATCTGGTGCCAGTCCGCCTTGTCCACGATCCCATCGACGTGCAGCGGCCGTGCGCGGTCCGCCTTCGCCCAGAACGATAGGACGTAGGGCGTGCGGTCCGCGAGATTGACGCCATTCTGGTAGCACTGCACGCTCCACGGCTGCTTCCCGATCGCCGTAACGTCGAGCCGCACAGCGCGGCCCGTCACGCCAGGCGGGGTCGCGAGCGCGTCCTCAATCTGCAAGGAGCCCTTGCCCGGGCTCGCCATCTCGAACGTCCAGGGCTTCTGTCCCTGCGTGAACTCCGCGTTTGCGAGCAGATTCGGGCCGACGTTCGGCGACCGCGTGACGTATGACGTGCTCACGTCTTGTACCGGCAGGCGCGCGACGCGACCCTGCTTCACGTTGAGGATGCGGAGCTGAGCGCCCGTACGGTTGAATTCGGCCGGGATTTCCAGCAGTACGGCGCCGGAGCGGTCGGGAGGCGGCAGCGGCCGCATTTTAGCGCCCTTGTCCGGCGGATTCACGAACCAGTACTTGAAGCTGCCGGTCATGCCGGGCGCGAGGCGCACCCGCATGCGGCCGGGCCTCCGCGGCCCGCCGGATACGCCCGGCGCCTCCATCGCCGCATCCGCCGGCTGAGTGGTAACGATGGGGGCGCTGGCTAAATCCGGCGGCGCCGCGCCCACGGAGCCGCCGGCGTTTGCGGGCGGTGCGGGGCTGGCTCCGGCCGGACTGGCCGCCGGCCTCCTCGCCGGCGCGCCGATACCGGCATTGCGGGCCACCGCCCTATCGATCTGCGCCAGCTCCTTTGCATTGAGCGGCCGGTACACCGCACTATAGTATCGCTTGTAGCCAATTGCCAGCGCGACGCCGACGCCAACCAGCGCGACGCCGACCATAATCCGTGACCGCCGCGTGCGAGCGCTTCTGGCGGCGGCGCGGCGGGCCGCGGGACTGGAGGGGACTGGCGGCGAGTCGAGGCGCTTCCACGCCCGCTCCGTACGCGGCGCGCGCTGCGTCCACGCCGCTGCCTCAGCGTCATCCGCGTCCACCGCATCGAGGTCGCCATCCTCAAGACCGGGGCCTGCCTCTGCCGCCGCCTCGGCGAGCGCGGCAGCGCCTGTCGGTTCCGAGCCCCCATGCCCGTCCGGGTTCGCCTCGCCCGATTCCGTGGCGCGCGCCCCCGAGCTTCCGGGCGAAGCGCTGGCGACTTCGTCCGGCCGTCCGGAGCTTTCCGCGGTCGTATGGTCGGAGGAATCCCCGGCCACGGTGGCGCTGCCGGCGTTCGCGAGCGTTGCGGCGCCGCCTATCGTGCCGCTCGCCTCGCCGACTCCGGCCGCCGTCTGAACGACCCGGTCCACGGCGCTCTTGGATGGAGCGTCCGGCTGAGACGCGGCGTGCACCGCTTCCGTACGTCTGCCGCGCTTCTTGCGCGCGCCGCGGGACTCTCGCGTTGACGCGCCGGCAGACCCGGGTCTGCCGGATCGCTCATCGTCTGCGCGCATGGCGGTTGGGCCCGGCCGCTCCTCAGCGCCTGCCGGCGTCGGCGTGGAAGCAGCAACGGCCGCTCGTTCCTCCACGGTGTCGCCGCCGATCAGCTTATCGCCATCGGCCGGCGGCGCGGAGCCGCTCGGGCCCTGGTCGGCGCCGGCTGCCGGCGCCGCGCTGCCGCCCGAGTCGGGCCCCGGATCGGCGGTTGAGTCGCAAATATCTCCGTCCGCTGCAGTGGGCGGCGTGACTACGGCGGCGGATCCCGGCGCCGCTTCAGCCGCCGATGCGCCGGACTGCGGACCGGCGCTGCCCACGAGAGCGGGCGCCTCTTCGATGCCGTGCGCGGTATCGGGCGGATCGCTCCGGGCCGCGGATTCTACCGCGCGAGAAGCGCCGTTGGCGTTCGCGCTTCCCGTGGGGGACGTGGAGGAAGGCGGAGCCGCAGCGCCGCTCGCCGCTGCGGCCTGCGCGGCGCGCTGGCGCACCAGGCCGATATTGTAGCGGGCGTCCGCGTTCTCCGGATGGAGGCGCAGCGTAGCCTCCCACTCCGCGATGGCCCGGTCGAAATCTCCCAGCTGCGCGCAGGCCATGCCCATGCCGTAGTGGGCTTCCGCATTCTCGGGCTGGAGCTCCAGTACGCGGGCGAACAGCCGGCGCGCCTCGGGCCACTGTCCCTGCTCGGTATGCACAATGCCGATGTTCGCGAGGGCGTACGCATTATTGGGCTGGATGCGCAGCACCTCCTGCCACGCGGCGACGGCTTCCGCATACTGGCCGGACTGGCAGTGTGCGACGCCTCTGCGGAAGAGCGAGTCCGCGCGCTTCGCCTGCTCCTCGGCCGCCGCTGCAGCGGTTCCCGCGCCGCCTATCACCGCGTGCTGCGGCGTCTCCTGCAGGCCGGGCAGCAAACTGTGTTCCGCAAGTGCGGCCTCCAGGCGCGCAAGCCGCTGCCTGGTCTCCGTTAGCTCCTCGACGAGTCGAGCGGTCACCTCAGGCTGCTCTGGCGACTCCAGTTCGGGCATCTTCCTCCTCCGGCGCCTACACGGAACTATTCGTTGGTAACTTTTGCCCAAAACGCGCCCGATTTCCTGCTTTTGCAGGGAAATCGGGCGCGTTGCAGCAGCACCACCCAACCTGGCGCAGCGCGGAACTGTCTGGCGCAGCGAATGGATAAGACTGACTTGCCGGATAGATCGGACGGGCCAGCCCATGTCGCAAAGCGCTGCCGCGCTGCGCCACATGCTGCTGAACGGCCGCGCCCAAAGGCCTAGATCTTGCCGCTGCTCTGCATCTGCGCGTTGAAGAAGGAGTTCGTTCCCTTCAGGTTGATCTTTCGTGGTCCGTCGTGGTAGGACGACGACACGGTGGTTCCCTGATACATCGTGGGATTCAGCGGATCGTTGATGTTCGAGTGCACGACCGCCGTCTTCTTGTCCCCGCCGATCACCGGGGCCGTCGATAGCGTCATCAGCGCGCCGCCGTTCACCTTCACCGTATACTTGCCGTTCGCTCCCGTGAACGCGATCTTCGCGTCCTTCGTCTCCTCGACCTTGCCGAATGCCGTATAGATCGCCGTGCCGAACGCCTTGACGGCGCGCGCCTGCGCCGGACTCTTCGCGTCTATGTAGAGCCGCACCCATTTGCTCGGCATGGTGGCGTAGGCGATCTTCGCGCCTGTCAGATCTGCGCCGTTGTACGTGCCGGAGCTGAACTTGAGCGCGCCGACGCCGAGGCATCCCATCTTGAGGCCCGTCAGCTCGCACGGGCAGACAGCCGCGCAGCTGCATCCCTCGACATACTCGCCCGCAACCGTGAAATCGTGCTTCGGCGGCGCCGCCGAAGCCGGCAGGATCGCGAGCACTCCGAGCACGGTGGGCGCCAAGAGTCCACGGAAACAATTCTGTACAGTGCGGTTCATCCCCATCGACCTCCTGCCGGGTTTTCCGGCGTACACGTACGGTCTGCGTAACAGCCCGGGCGATATCGCTGCGCTGCGCCATCGGGACGGCGCAGGATAAGCGGGAAGTGCGAGCGGGCGGTAGTCAGGCACACGGAGTCCGGCCTGGTAGGTTTTGCCCGGAAGGTTATCGATGCATACGGGCATTAGCGCTGTTTTGTTCCGGCCGTGCAATTAGAAGGCGCCAATCGGCGATTCCGCTGCTGCGCGTCGCGATGACGTCCCAACGCCACCCGGCCTGCCGAAGCTCCGGCGCAAGCTGTTCATCGAGCGTGGATTTGAGCGTGATCACGATAGCAGCGGGCCGGTCCGCGCGGAGGTACGGGCGCAGCCACGGCAGAAGCGGCGTCTCCTTGCGCTCCAGGGGAGAATAGTCCCGCGCGTAGTAGAGCATGCTTGGCCGGCGGTCACCGAAGGCATAGTAGATCACCGGCAGTCCCTCCTTCGCGTAGGGCCGTGCCAGGATCGCCAGATCCTGGTAGGGACCGAACACCCAGCGATTGCCGATCTCGTAGCCCGGCCCCGACATCGCTCCGGTTACGACGGCCATCGTCGCGGCCAGGACGAGCACGCCGCCGAGAGTGCGTCCAGCGGTGCGGCCGGCCGGCGCCAGGCACGCCAGCGCAATACAGCATCCGATGAAAAGTATGCTCGTAACGGCTGTCAGGAACGCTTCCGCGCCCGGAGGCAAGACGGTCCGGTCCCTGGCGAGCACGGGGATCAGCCGCGCCGCCGTGAAGAGGAGCAGTGCCGTAACGAACGCGGCAAGCGCCCCGGCGCGCAGCCCGTCGATTCGGCTGAGCCACGCCGCGAGCCATGATCTGGGCAAATCCCCCTTGGCTTGCTCGGCGCCCTCAGCCCCTGAATGCCCCTGGACTCGCTCGGCGCCCTCAGCCCCTGAATCCCCCTCTCCCTCAGAGGAAGCGGGGGACTCTTCAGATTCCGCGTCTCTGCCGTCCAACGAGGCAGGGCAGTCCGGCGAATGAAGACCGGGTGGTGAGGGAGAGCCGTGAGCGATGAGAGGAGAGCGGACGCGTCCGCGTCGGGGTGAAGTCCGGCGGGCTAGCCAGAGACCGACGAGCAGCGCGGCGGCGGGATAGACCGGGACGATGTAGGTCGGAAGCTTGGCGGCGCTCGCGGAGAAGAACAGGAAGATCACCCAGAACCAGCACTTGAGCAGCAGCATGAGCCGCTCGCCGTCCAGCAGGCCGGAGGGCAGGTTCGCCCGGAAGGCGGCATCAGCGCCGGCCGGCGCGCGCGAATTGGAGTCCTGTGCGCTGCCAACGGTTGCCTCGCCTCTCGCGGCCAGTCTCGCAGGTCCGGGTGGCGCGGAGCCTGCAGCTGCCGTGCCGTGCGATGCCGGTTCGGTTGCATTTGCGACGCCGATGTGCCCAGGCGGGTCTGCGGGAGACGGGGGCTCACCGTCCAAGCGAACGGCCGCGGGCTGCGCCAGCGCGAAGGGCGCGAAGCAGGCCCAGGGGAAAAAACCGATGAGGAAGTAGACGATGTAGGTGGGCGCGGGCGCGTTGTGGTGGATGTCCGAGCCCTTGAAACGGCCGACGTGCTGCCGGATGAGATACTCCTGCACCCAGTTGCGGCCATTCAGGTCGGTGCCGCCGGCCCCCAGCACAGCAACGTGCCACGGCACGGCAATGCAGAGGAACGCGACGATGCCGGCGATGTGCGCGGCGACTCGCGCCTTGCCGGCCCGGCCAGACGGAAGTGGCCGGCGGCGCGCGACGTACCAGCACACGCCCTGGTAGCAGCCGACTACCAGCGCCGGAAACAGAAGCCCGACGACGCCCTTCGTCAGCACGGCAAGCGCGCTGGCGGCCCAGAACAGCAACGGCCGCCGCTCGATGAACCCGATCATCGTCAGCAGGAACCAGAGCGTCAGGAGCGCATCCGTCGTCATCTGCCGCGCGTCGAGTACCGTCATCGGCGCCGTGGCATAGATCAGCCCGGCCAACAGGCCCGCTCGCCGGCCGAACCAGCGCCATCCGCATGCGGTCACGGTGAGCGTGGTGAGCAGCGAGGCCAGCGCGGCCGGAAGGCGCGCGGTGGCTTCGGAGACGCCGAACAGGCGCATGCTCGCCGCGCTGGTCCAGTAGACCATGATCGGCTTCTCGAAAAACGGGGTGAGCGCCTGCTCCGGCCGGCTGTGCGGCCGCGAGTTGATCTTCGGGGTTACGAAGTCGCCCGTGACAGCCATGTTCCGCGCCGCCGAAACGTAGACGCCCTCGTCTAAGTCGAACAGGCGCGCCGCGCCGAGCCGCCAGCAGAAGAGGAACAGGCAAAGGACCGCCAAGCCGATCTCCGTACGCCGTCCGGCCAGCACGGTCCATACCGATGGTTGTGTCGTCGTCATTTCCGGACCGCCCCCGCGGCCCCTCCATTATGACATCAGTTCAGCGCGCCGCTCAGCACAGTATTTCGGCCAGCTTGCCGGCATCGATGTTGCCGCCGGAGACGATGCAGACGATCTTGCCGCCGCCCGCCTGGCCCGACAGCGCCGCCGCGACACCCGCCGCTCCCGCTCCCTCCGCTACCACGTGGGCGCGCGTGGCCAGCAGCCGGACCGCGCTGGCGATCTCTGTGATGGGCGATACGACCGGCCCGTCCAGGAGCTCCCGCGCGAGCCGCCACATCTCCGGGAACAGCCGCGGCGCGCCGATCCCATCGACGAAGCTATGGATGTACGGCACCTGGACCGACTGGCCGGCCCGCCAGGACGCCGTTAGTGGCGCGGCCGTCGCGACCTCCGCGGCATAGACGCGCACGCCCGGCTTCAGCGCGCGGACGGCAGCCGCGATGCCGCAGCTCAGGCCCCCGCCGCCGTACGGGACGACGAGGGCGTCCACGTCCGGCAGGTCCTCCAGGACCTCCAGCCCGATCGTCCCGTTGCCGGCCATCACTTCCGAATCGCTGAATGCGTGGACAAACAGCCCCTCCATGCCCTCGCGCGCCCGCGTCTCGAACACCTCCAGCCACTCGGTGAACGAGACCGGGACGATCGCCGCGCCCAGCCGCCGGATCGCGTCCAACTTCGCCGCGGGAGCCGTGTCCGGCGCGACCACCGTGCAAGGCACGCCGAGCGCGCGGGCGCACCAGGCGACTCCCTGCGCCATGTTGCCCGCACTGGCCGTCCAGACGCCGCGATCGATCTCGGCGCGCGACGCCTGAAGAATTCGGTTGGCCGCGCCGCGCAGCTTGAAAGACCCGATCGGCTGCAGGTTCTCCAGCTTCAGATAGATTTCGCACGGCGCGTCCACGTGCAGCCGCACGAGCGGCGTGCGTATTGCCATGCCCGCGATACGCGCCCGCGCCTCCAGAATCGCCTCGATTGTAGGCGGATGGAGACAACTCATGCTTTCCTCCCCTACTTCGCCGGCCCAAACTCCACATGCCAGCGCCGCCCCGGCCGCCAACCATCAACCAGCTACCAGCTACAAGCTACCATCAACCAGGAACCAGCTACCAGGAACCAGCTATCGGTCACCCGTCGAGCAGCACCTCGGCCTCGATCTCGACCGGAATGTGGAAGGGCAGCTCCGCCATGCCGACGGCCGAACGCGCGTGCGCGCCGCGCTCAGGGCCGTACAGCGCGAGGATCAGGTCCGAAAAGCCGTTGATCACCCTTGGCTGCATGGCGAATCCAGGAGCGGAGTTCACCATGCCGAACACGCGCAGCCAGGCCGCGACGCGATCGAGGTCGCCGATCTCCCGCTTCAGGCTCGCCAGCATCGAGAGCGCCGTCGACCGCGCCGCTGCGTACCCCTCATCGATGGAAATGAGGCCGCCTGCACCGCCGATCGAAGGCACGTCCGCGACCTTGCCGAACGGGCCAGCGACCGATCCGTCCGCGTTCTGCGCGCTGTGCCCGGAGATGAACGCACGACTCCCGACGATCCTCACCGTCGCGAACGGCAGCCGCACGCCGGGCGGCGCCTGAATCGGCGGCGGCAACGCCAGGCCCATCGCCTCCAGCTTCGCTTCGATCTCCATAGCGGTCCCTTGGAAACGTTGAACAGCTCTCTATCCGGCCGGCCGGGGTTCCGATTCGGGCCTCACCTCCGCCCGAGCGGCGATCGGCGCGGCCCACATAGGCCCGGCCCAACTTCCCTTGTCGCGGCCTGGCGCGGAGTATCCCGGTTAGGCGGGCGGGCTGAAACCTGCTGACGCCGACCCCTGTCAACTCAGTATAGCGCAATCGGGTAGCCTGGACGTGGCCGTGCCCGGAAGGAGACTTGACCCATGAAGGCGATTTACGATACGATCTGCGGACTGGACGCCGGCGTCCCGGTAGCATTCCGCAACCTCACGATGTTTCCGCTGGTCGGCCCGGATGCCGGCGTCGGGAACTACATGACGCTCGACGAGGCGCTCGAGCGCAAGGCGGTGCGCATTACCGAGGTTAGCGAATCGGGCAGTGTGCCGGAGCTGCGGCTGGTGAACGATGGCGAGGCCAGCGTGCTGCTCATCGACGGCGAGGAGCTGGTGGGCGCGAAGCAGAACCGTACGCTCAACATCACCATCCTGGCCCCGGCCCACGCGACCGTCGCCCTTCCGGTTACCTGTGTCGAGGCGGGCCGCTGGGCACACGCCAGCGCCGAGTTCGCCTCGGAGTCGCGCGCGCACTACGCCGCCGGCCGGGCGATGAAGCACGCGTCGGTGACGGAGTCGCTGCGCACGCGCGGCATCCGCTCCGCCGATCAGGGCGAGGTGTGGGCGGACATCAGCGCCAAGGCCGCTCGCATGTCGGCCTGCTCGGAGACCTCCGCCATGGCCGCGCTGTACGAGCGGCACGAGACGAGCATGGAGGCGTTTGTGGAGGCGATGCCGCCGCTGCCGCGCCAGCGCGGGGCGCTCTTCGCGATCGGAGGCGAGATCGTCGGCTTCGACCTGTTCGACTGCGCCGCGACCCTCGGCAAGCTGCTCCCGAAGATCGTCCGCAGCTACGCGCTGGACGCCATGGACAGCCGCGCCGAGCAGCCTGCGCCGCCGACCGAGGCGGTCCGGGCGTTTCTATCGCGCGCGGCAGCCGGCGAGACCAGGTCGTTCGATGCGGTCGGGCTCGGCACGGACCTGCGCCTGGAGGCGCCCGGTCTGGCCGGCGGCGCGCTGGAGGTCGACGGCCGCATCGTGCACCTGGGAGTCTTCGCGCGCGCCTGCTCCGCGGCCGAGGCGAGCGCATCGCTCAGCCGCGCCTCGATCCGCCGCAGTACCCACTTCCACGCCGAATAAGCCCAGCCTGCGGCGCGGCGGTTATTGCCGCCGCGCCGCGTCCGCGGAGTCCGAAGCGCGCCGGCCTGCGGCTGGCGTCGCGCCGAGTACCGGCAGCGCCGAACCGCCGGCCCGGCTTGGGAATCGCGCGGCCGGCTCGGCGAGGCCGTCGTGCGGTGTCCTGGCCGCCCCCTGGACCGCCGGCTCGTCGCCCCCTAAACAGCCGCGCTGCTCACGACGTCCGCCGCCGCGCCACGCCACGACAGCAATCGGCCGATGCCCGGCTCCGCTAGCGTCAGTCCTCAGACGCCCGCGCCGCCCGCAAGTCTGGTGGCGCGGGCGTCCCTGCCCGCGGACCCGCGGTTCTCATCTCGGGGCGGCCCCCGGCCGGCCGATACGATACGCTGCTCTTACGCTGCTCTTACGCGGGCCTGATCTGAAGTGGCTTCATTCCTCAGCCGGCCTTGCGGCCGGCTGCAACCCAGGGCGATCACCGCAGTGCGACACTCCTCCGCGTTTCAATCCTCAGCCGGCCTTGCGGCCGGCTGCAACAGCTCAAGAGCCTGCTCATGTCGGCCTACCCGGACATGTTTCAATCCTCAGCCGGCCTTGCGGCCGGCTGCAACGTTGATAAAGCAGGTACGGCTGACATTCGTCCTGTTTCAATCCTCAGCCGGCCTTGCGGCCGGCTGCAACGCCGCACCGCTGGGACGGCACGGAGGTCACCGGCGACACCCTGTTTCAATCCTCAGCCGGCCTTGCGGCCGGCTGCAACATGGCATCACTCGCAGACGTGCAGGCGGACGTCACCCAGGTTTCAATCCTCAGCCGGCCTTGCGGCCGGCTGCAACCCTGAAACTGCCCGGCGGCGCAATCGTGGTAGAATGTTTCAATCCTCAGCCGGCCTTGCGGCCGGCTGCAACGGAGCGGCCTCCAGCTGGCGCGCTCCGGCCTGGGGTTTCAATCCTCAGCCGGCCTTGCGGCCGGCTGCAACGAGTGCGCTCCGGCTGGCGTGGAGTGGCTGCCCGAGCAGCGGTTTCAATCCTCAGCCGGCCTTGCGGCCGGCTGCAACTTCCTCGCGTGCCAGCTGAAGCGGTACCGAGGCGTTTCAATCCTCAGCCGGCCTTGCGGCCGGCTGCAACGGGCCGCCACATCGGCCGCACTCCCGAGCGCGTCATGGTTTCAATCCTCAGCCGGCCTTGCGGCCGGCTGCAACCGACCCCCAGGGCCGACTGTTCCAGGTCCCCCTGGACAAGTTTCAATCCTCAGCCGGCCTTGCGGCCGGCTGCAACCTCCGGCTGGAGGCCGCTCCAGCCGGCGTGGAGTGGCTGGTTTCAATCCTCAGCCGGCCTTGCGGCCGGCTGCAACAGCAGAGTCGTGCCCGATCCGGCGAAGGGATCGATGTTTCAATCCTCAGCCGGCCTTGCGGCCGGCTGCAACGGCGAGCTCGCCGACTGGTGCCGGGCGCAGGGACCGGTTTCAATCCTCAGCCGGCCTTGCGGCCGGCTGCAACCCGAGCTAATCACTCTCACCATCGACGATAAGCCGTTTCAATCCTCAGCCGGCCTTGCGGCCGGCTGCAACGCCGATGCGCGGCGAGAGATTGCGCGCGCCGGCCGTGTTTCAATCCTCAGCCGGCCTTGCGGCCGGCTGCAACCCCAATTCTGGGAGAGGGGGTTAATTATGGCACTTATATATTTGTTTCAATCCTCAGCCGGCCTTGCGGCCGGCTGCAACAGCGCGAGGACGATCGGAGGCGGCTGATGCGCACGCAGTTTCAATCCTCAGCCGGCCTTGCGGCCGGCTGCAACCATTGGCGCCGGGGATGATGTCCCCGAGCGCTATCGGGATGTTTCAATCCTCAGCCGGCCTTGCGGCCGGCTGCAACCCGCCCGGCCGCACATGGAGGACCGAAAATGACTGCCGAGTTTCAATCCTCAGCCGGCCTTGCGGCCGGCTGCAACGCGCCCTCACGCCGCCCGCCCCAGCTCGCTCCGCGGGTTTCAATCCTCAGCCGGCCTTGCGGCCGGCTGCAACGTGGCGCGCGCCAGGGTGGTTCATGGCGTGAGTCTCGTTTCAATCCTCAGCCGGCCTTGCGGCCGGCTGCAACCGCGGAGGCCAAGCTGGCTAACGTCGCGGTGACGGACCTGTTTCAATCCTCAGCCGGCCTTGCGGCCGGCTGCAACGGGCCTCGTCACCGCCAAAGGAGTCGACGCGCGATTCGTTTCAATCCTCAGCCGGCCTTGCGGCCGGCTGCAACCCTACGCCCTCTCGGTCGGCGGACGGCCACTCGCGGTTTCAATCCTCAGCCGGCCTTGCGGCCGGCTGCAACCTCGACCCGGATCGACGCGCCGCCCGCGGAGCCGCCGGAGTTTCAATCCTCAGCCGGCCTTGCGGCCGGCTGCAACTAATCAACTCCGAGGAGCTGGGCCGTATCGAAGTTTCAATCCTCAGCCGGCCTTGCGGCCGGCTGCAACTCGGCGCGCTCGTCACCGACCCAAACAGAGGGCAAAGTTTCAATCCTCAGCCGGCCTTGCGGCCGGCTGCAACTGCGATGCTCTGGACGTTCGCAGCCTCCTGGTAGAGTTTCAATCCTCAGCCGGCCTTGCGGCCGGCTGCAACGGTACGGGACCGGCCGCGATTTCAAGCTTCGCGCGCTGTTTCAATCCTCAGCCGGCCTTGCGGCCGGCTGCAACGGCGGGTGTATTTGCGCTGCCGGCATCGTCTTGGTGGTTTCAATCCTCAGCCGGCCTTGCGGCCGGCTGCAACAGGCGTCCGCTCCGGTGATACGCGTCTCGCCGACGTTGCCGCGTTTCAATCCTCAGCCGGCCTTGCGGCCGGCTGCAACAATTGCCTGGTATGGCCGGTTTGAGGCCGCGGGCACGGCGTTTCAATCCTCAGCCGGCCTTGCGGCCGGCTGCAACATGCGCGCGGACTTTGCCGAGATAGCAGGCATAGAGTGGCGGTTTCAATCCTCAGCCGGCCTTGCGGCCGGCTGCAACTCCCATAAGACCCAAACGATCAGAGGAACCCGACCATGTTTCAATCCTCAGCCGGCCTTGCGGCCGGCTGCAACAACGGCGTATCCCGCCGCGTGGCCTGTGCTGAGTCTCGTTTCAATCCTCAGCCGGCCTTGCGGCCGGCTGCAACATGCGGCAGCCATGCTGGACGCGCAAGCTGGTTTTCGCGTTTCAATCCTCAGCCGGCCTTGCGGCCGGCTGCAACTCAAGGGATGTGTGGCCAAGCAATGTCATCAGCGTGTTTCAATCCTCAGCCGGCCTTGCGGCCGGCTGCAACGTCGATAATGGACTCGCACCTTGCTGGGACGGTCCGCGTTTCAATCCTCAGCCGGCCTTGCGGCCGGCTGCAACCCATCAGTTCCTAACGACGCGATCTACTATGATGGTTTCAATCCTCAGCCGGCCTTGCGGCCGGCTGCAACGCAGTCCGATGCCGCGAGGGGCGGACGTTCCGGCGGTTTCAATCCTCAGCCGGCCTTGCGGCCGGCTGCAACCTCGTCACGGGCGGACCGCTCATGTCCGGCGACGTGTTTCAATCCTCAGCCGGCCTTGCGGCCGGCTGCAACAGGAGGAGCGCGAGCCCACACGCGCTATGGGATGGGTTTCAATCCTCAGCCGGCCTTGCGGCCGGCTGCAACCACCCGATCGAGCTGCAGGTGCCCGGCCTCCTGGTTTCAATCCTCAGCCGGCCTTGCGGCCGGCTGCAACCAGGGCAGCCGCAATTGTCTCGATGCAGTGCGCGCCGATGTTTCAATCCTCAGCCGGCCTTGCGGCCGGCTGCAACCGCGCTGGATGAGGCGATCCGCCGCGCCAAGGCGGAGTTTCAATCCTCAGCCGGCCTTGCGGCCGGCTGCAACGGCGATTGCACGCTCGCTTCCCAGGCCATTTCGATCTTGGAAAAACGCGCCCGCATCGCCAAGTATACCTCGCGGCATGTCGCAAATTGCACGACTTGCGATTCCAACCAGCGAATTTGATCTCGCGCACTTGCGCGAACCCCCAACGTGGCCCGCCATCACTTGGGGTTCGCGCAAGCGCACAGTCAATCGTTAGACGATCAAGGGGTCGCTCAAGTTGCGGTAAAGATCGCGGCCGTGGACCTCAACCACCTCCTCGCGCCG
>Ga0070735_10002784_pt1 | contig 15594 bp, 12 predicted proteins | sample Coa_R1_FD_66443 | JGI IMG/M metagenome (GOLD analysis project Ga0070735, IMG submission 66443) | Surface soil microbial communities from Centralia Pennsylvania, which are recovering from an underground coalmine fire - Coalmine... | ecosystem: Environmental > Terrestrial > Soil > Unclassified ... | reverse complement strand
CGCACTGGAAAGCTCGATCGTCTCCTCCTCAACGCAATTCCGGCCAATGGAACGAAAGGAACGCCACAGGAAATTTCTCTGGCGATGAACCAGACCGTCGCCCTCGATGCCAATACCACAGTACAGCTCGCGGAATTTATTCCTGACTACGTCGTTGAGGACGGACACGTCTACACACGCAGCCGCGAGATCACGAATCCTGCGGTTCACCTGATCGTGACATCGAAGAAAGCCGGCGCGACCAGCACGGTAAACGTCTGGCTGCCCGAGATTCCCGGCGTTGCCGAGAATGCGAATTCGCCGTACACACTCGACCCTAAGGATCTCAAGACCGGTCTCTACACAGGTCTGCAAGTTTCGCACGAACCCGGACAGTGGTCCGTCTGGGCCGGCGTCGTGCTGATGGCCGTCGGCCTGACCTTCGTTTTCTACGTGGTTCATATGCGCTTCTGGATCGTTCCCGTGCACGACGCAGGCGGACGCCTGGCGCTCTGGGTTGGCGGCACCGCCAACCGCAACCGCGACGCTTTCGAACATAAGTTCAAAACCGTAGTCGAACAGATTCAAAAGGAACTAAACCCGGGAGTCGCGCTGGCCGCTGAGAAGCCAGCAACATCGATTGCCGGAAGGTAAATTCGCCGGAGGTGAGCCCGGCTTGGAGGACGTGTATGTCACGAGCGAAAGTTGAACAGCATCCCGCGACTGGCACGACGCTGGTCGTCGGCGTGGGATTGAGCATCGCTTTCCTGCTGTTCATTGCATTTCTGAATGTTGTTAAGACCGGAAACATTCTGAGCGAGGCCAACTTTCTCTACGCCGCCCTGGTTTTCTACGCGGGCGCCGGAGCTCTCTACCTTGGCTTCGGTGTGACCGGGACCGAGTCTTACGTCAAGTTTGCATCTCTGGTCACCTGGGCGGGACTGTTGGCCAATACCGCAGCCGTGGCACATCGCTGGTACGAAGCCGGACATCCTCCCTTCGCCAGCATCTATGAAATGTTGCTGAGCTTCGTCTGGACGCTGGCCGCGCTCACCCTGATCGCCGAAAAACGCTACGGCGTAAAGGTCATTGGCACAGTCACGATGCCGGTGGCAATTGTCGGCGTCATTCTGATGCAGTTGTTGCCGAGTGAAGTTCGGCCACTGGTGCCCGCGCTGCAATCCACATGGCTGCACGTGCACGTCACGCTGGCCATGCTGGCCTATGCCGCTTGTGCCTTGAGTTTCGCGCTGGCCATGATGTTCCTCATCCAGGACAAGATGAAGACCGAGACATTCCTGGCCGCAACCAGCATATTCACCGTCGGAATTTATGCTTCCGTTCTTCTGCGCTTCGAAAAGTGGGGCGGCCTCAACGTGATTGCATGGGACCCCGAGAACAAAGCCGAGGTCTTCGTCTCGAAAGGCGTCCGCCTCTTCGTAACTATTCCTGATCTTGGATGGCTGATGCTGCTGGTCTTTGCTGGAGTCCTGGCGCCACTCGTCCTCTATGTGTTGGCGCGCGTGAAGAAAAATGAAGCTCTGCTCGCGACCGCCGACCGCGCAGTCTTCATCAGCATTCTTCTGCAGGCTCTGGCCCTCGTGTTCTTCGTGCTGCGCGTGCGCAATGGACAGTATGCCTCCCTCGACGCCGAGGGACTCTACGCCACAAGCCTGGCCGCGAGCCCGTTCATTCTCTCAGCGCTGGTCGGCGGAATCTTTGCCAACCTGCTCTACCTCCTGCTGCTCTGGCGTCGTGAAGATCTCGAGCGTCTGCTACCTGACGCCGACGCGCTCGACCGCATCACCTACAAAACTATTTGCATTGCCTTCCCCCTGCTCACCCTGATGATCGCCGCCGGCGCCTACTGGGCCAACCGGGCCTGGGGTTCCTACTGGAACTGGGACCCCAAGGAGACGTGGGCGGCGATTACTTGGCTCATTTATGCAGCCTACCTGCACATGCGCATCACTCGCGGCATGCGCGGGCGCGTTGCTGCCTACTTCGCAGTGGGGGGATTCGCCGTCGTGATGTTCACCTTCTTCGGCGTCACATATCTGCTCCCGGGACTACACGCTTATGCCTGAGATTGCGCGCCAACAAATGGATCCGGAGACCCAAACCGAACCCGAGGATGAGAACTCCTCTACGCCTTCGCGGAGAGCGTTCTTCAGCACCGAGTACTCGACCTCATCGCTGCTCACTGATCCCATCTCAACCGTGGCGGACAACACCGCCCCGGCCAAGGCAAAGATCGACGACCCTGAGTTGCCATGGTTCCGCATTAACTGGGAGATCAAAGCGCTGGTTCCGATCGCACTTGTTCTGCTGGGCGGAATGCTGCTCTTCCTGTTGGCCACACTCTCCTGGCGCGATCCCGAACGTCACCTCATCCTGTTCGTCGCAGGCGCAGGCGCAGTCGCGATCTGTGGCGCTCTGCTCGTTGTCCTGACCTACACGGTCCAGCGTCCCATGGTCGAACTGCAGCAGAAAATCGCTCAACTCGGCGGTGGAGATCTCGGCGTCTCCGTAAGTTTCGCTCACCGCAACGACGAAATCGGAGACCTTGGCCGCAACTTCAATCAGATGGTGCAGCAACTCCGCGAAAGCCGCATCGAAATCGAGCGCCTGCACCGCACGCAAATGTCTCGCGCCGAGCACCTCGCCACTCTGGGAGAAATGGCCACAGGGTTAGCACATGAAATCCGCAATCCGCTAGCTGGGATCGCCGGCGTCATCGAAATCATTGGCCGCGACCTTCCCACGACCAGCCCGGCGCGCGCCGTAGTCAAAGACGTTCGCCAGGAAATCGCACGCATCAACCACATCGTCACCGATCTGCTGCAAACGGCCCGCCCCCATCCTCCGAAAGTCCGCAAGAGTGACTTGAACACTACCGTCGAACACGCCGTAATGCTCGGCCGCCAGCAGGCGCTCGCGAAATCGATTGAGATCGCGCTACACAAAGATCCTTCCCTGCCCGAGGTCGAACACGACAGCGATCAGATCCATCAAGTGCTGCTGAACCTTCTGCTCAACTCTTTGCAGGCGATCGACGTGAACGGAAAAATCGTCGTCACCGTCCGCCCGCAGGGAAACAAAGCCGTCGTCGAAGTCTCCGACAACGGCCGCGGAATCGCCCCCGAGCACCTTCCCAACATCTTCCGTCCGTTCTACACCACAAAAGGGGACGGCACTGGACTCGGCCTATCGCTGGCCCGCCGCATCGTCGAAGACCACCACGGCCGCATCGAAGTCACCAGCGCCATCGGCGAGGGCACAACCTTCGCGGTCGTGCTGCCCCTGCAAAAGACTGCGGCGTTGCCTACGGCATCGTAAGAGTCGCAATCCTGATAATGAGTCTCGATTGACAGATACTGCGATTTGGCAAATGCTAAGGCATATGCTCTCGCGCGGCGCAGATCGCCCAGTCAGACTCTTTCGGAACGGCCGCAACCAGGCCGTCCGCATCCCTCGCGAGTTCGAACTTCCCGGTAAAGACGCCGTCATGCGCAAAGAAGGAGAGAAGCTCATCATCGAACCTGCAGCCCGGAAATCCCTGCTGGCCCTTCTAAAAACCCTCGAGCCCCTGACTGAAGAGTTCTCGCCCGTCGATGATTCTTCGCCAAAACCTGTGGATCTCTGGGGCGCTAGTGCTTGGTGCTCTTGAGGTTTTGCCACTCGAAGCCCCTGCCGACGTAACCTACGGCGCGATTCGAACTCGCTTGGAGAAAGCAGGCCGCCCGATTAGCGCCAACGATCTGCTGATCGCCTCGCAAGCCCTGGCGCTTGGCTGCGTAATCGTGACCGACAACGAAGACGAATTCACACGCGTTGAGGGCCTACGCCATCAGAACTGGCTGCGGTGAACTTTCTCTGTAATCCCCCTTCCGTAGTAAGCTAAGCAAGCATGCCTGCCGAGAAGATCCTGGTAGTTGACGACGAGCGCCTGGTGCGCTGGTCGCTGCGCCAGAAATGCGAAGAGTGGGGATACCAGGTCATCGAAGCCGCCGCCGGCGACCCCGGGCTGCGCCTGGCCCAACACGAGTCTCCCGACCTCGTTCTGCTCGATGTTCGAATGCCCGACATGAGCGGCATTCAGGTTCTGGAACAGATCAAGAAGGGCCCAGACGCCCCGGCGGTCATTATGATCACCGCCGATCCTCAACTGGACGACGTCAAGACCGCCCTCAAGCTCGGCGCCTACGACTTCATCGGCAAGCCTCTCGACTTCGAGGAACTACGCGTCACCATTCAAAACGCGCTCGAAGCGACGCGCCTCCGCACCGAGGTTCAGTCTCTCCGCGGAGAGGTCCGCCGCCACGCCGGCTATCACGAAGTCGTCGCCGTATCGCCCAAAACCACGGAACTGATGAACTTCGTGCAGAAAGTTGCGGCCAGCGAAGCTACCACCATCCTCATTCAGGGCGAAAGCGGCACCGGCAAAGACCTCGTCGCCAAGACCATTCACTACGAAAGCTCCCGCCAGAACGGACCGTTCGTCGCCATCAACTGCTCCGCCATTCCCGAGACTTTGATGGAAGCTGAACTCTTCGGCCACGAAAAAGGCGCATTCACCGACGCCAAGGCGCTGAAGAAAGGGCTCTTTGAGACGGCCAATGCCGGCACACTGTTCCTCGATGAGATCGGCGAACTCTCACCGCTCTTGCAGGCCAAGTTGTTGCGCGTGCTCGAAGACCAGGTCATCCGCCGCGTGGGAGGCGTCCGCGACTTGCAGGTCGACGTGCGTGTCGTCGCTGCCTCGAATCGCGACCTCGAGAAAGCCGTCCGCGAGGGTCACTTCCGCCAGGACCTTTATTACCGCCTGGCCATCATCGCCATTTTTATTCCGCCCTTACGTGAGCGTACCGAGGACATTCTTCCCCTGGTCGAATTCTTTATCGATTGGTACAATCGAAAATTCAAGAAATCCGTTCGCGGCATCACGCAGGAAACGCGCCGCCTGTTGCTCGCTCACAACTGGCCGGGCAATGTGCGCGAACTCAAAAACTCCATCGAGCGCGCCATGATCCTCGAAGACGAGGCGATGCTCCGCCCCATGTACATGCCCTTCGCGGTCGGAGAAGCCGCCCGCAGCGGCCTGACCGCCTTCGAACATAGCAGTACTCCCGCTGATAGCGGCGGGAAGCAACTAGCGAATGGCCGTGTGCTCCCACGACTCTATATTCCGGAAGAAGGCACTTCGCTCGAAGAAGTCGAGCGCGCCATGGTCGAACTCGCCATGCGCCAGGCCAACAGCAATCAGACGCACGCCGCTCGCCTGCTCGACATCAGCCGTGACGCCCTGCGCTACAAGCTGAAAAAATTCGACCTCGTCCCCGGCGATGAAGACACCGCCGACTCGGTTCCGACCGAAGGCACACCGCAAGCCGGGGGGATGTAGCCCAGGAATTATCCCGCCGTAGTTCGATCCCCACCGGACCGTTTGCTCTGATACATCAACTCGTCCGCTCTGTGGATTGCCGACTCCGCCGTGTCCGAATGATCAAGCACCGTTGCTCCGATCGACGCCGTCACTGACACGCGCACCGCGCCAGTCGCCACCCCCGTCACACCTCCAGCCACAAGCGAAGATGTCGTAACCTGGCCCGTCCCGCCTGCTCCTGCCGCAGCCGCCGCTTGCCTCACTGGCGACTTCATCACCGACGATTTAGCAATCAGCAGCCGGCATCGCTCCGCCAGGTCGCCCAGCCCCACCGCATCCAGGTCAGGCATTAAAACGAGAAATTCCTCCCCACCCCACCGTCCCACAATATCGACGGTTCGCAACCCTTGTGTCAGTGTCTGCGCAATCACTTTCAGCAGTGCATCGCCGATGTCGTGGCCGTGCACGTCGTTCACCGACTTGAATTGATCGACATCGAACATCAATAGACCGTAGAGCCGTCCAAACCGCCGGTGCTCCTCCAGACCCTGTTCCACCTTCATTTCGAGATATCGCCGGTTCGGCAACCCCGTCAGCGGATCGCGAAACGCAAGGTGCTCCAGTTCGCTCACTCTCTTGTCGACTCGATGCTTCACCGTCGAATCACTGAAAACCTCCACAGCCCCCACAATGTTGCCTGCACTATCCCGCATAGGCAGCACGCGCACGGTCACCGGAACTCGATGGCCCTCCTTGTGGCGCAAATAGATCTCCGCCTCTCGTGCCTGCCCGTCGAGCATGACTTCGCTCAGCGGACATCCATTCAGGCAGAGTGATCTGCCGCATTCATCCACGTGGCCCAGAAAGTTGTCGAAGCAGTGCCTTCCAATCGCTTCGCCCGCGGCATATCCGCTCATGTGCTCCGCTCCTTCGTTCCAGCAAGTAATCTTGCGCTCGCGGTTCACGAAGTAGACGCCGTCATGCACGGTGTCGACAAGCTTTTCGTAGAAGGAAGACGAGAAGCGAATTCCCCATAGCCCTTCGCACGAATCAAGCGTCTCGACACCGTAGAGTTGCCCTTCCGTTCGTGATCCCATTGGGGCGACGACCCGCGCCACAGCCGTCTCGTTCGTCCCGATCCTCCGTAATTCAACTTTCTGATCGGATCGCACCATGTGTGAGAGTGCAACGCAGCAACCGAAGCGGCTCACCGTCGTCGTTCTCGTTCTCTCCGAAAAACGTCGGCCCGCGAAATCGATCCCTTCCACCTCGATCGGAAAGGCGATCGATACGCGATCGCTTCTTCGACGAGTCGATGCGGCTGGCATTTGTGATTCCATGTCGAGTACCTCGATCTCTAGTACCTCGGCAAGAACCAGAAAGACTTCAGTGAGGATTGGCTAATATTCGCCGCGAACTAGCATCCGGCGCGAAAATTTGTAGACCACCGTGGAAGAGAGGCCCTTCCGCCACTCAATTGGACAATGGTGAGACCTATACTCGCAATCTATCTAATGCGACCGCGTGACCACCGTCGTCACCCGGCCCGCTCGCACCTCACGCACACTCTGGCTTTCCGCCGTCACCCTACCATTCCGCGAGTTGGATTGGGACGTAGTAGTCGTCACCCCATCGTTCACCTGCCCGCAGTCCATTCTCAGCGTGCCGTTATCGTTGAACACCAGCCCATAGAAGCGGAGTGTGCTGCCCGGAGCGAGGGCCATGCTGTTCAGCAGTTGCGTATTGCTGTCGACGTAGACTTCGACCTGGGTCGGATCGGTGAGAAGTGTTGTCTGCCCCTGCTGCACGGCCAACGTAGGAAATAAATCGTAGGAGGCCAGAGACACGCTGTAGTCGGTAAAGCTGCCACTCTGCTGCGAACCAACAATGGTCCCATCGATAGTCTGCGGAACCAGCGTAATAGTGTTCGCTGAAGTGTAGGCTGGCCCGGAGATTGTAAAGTCCGCCGAGGTAATGTCGACATTCTGACCCGCCACCATGTTTGAGGCGTTGAAACTGGGAACGAACGGCAGATTCTGCAGGTTCGTGAACTGCCCTGAGATATTGAAGCCGGCATTGCTGAAGTCGAAATTGGCTACATCCCAGTAGATTCCGCTCTGTCCACCGATGGTCTGCAAAGGGCCTAGTTCGGTTCGGCCATAAAGCGTAAGCAGCGGGACTTCATTGTCGACAACCATCAAAGGGCCGCTGGAGTCGTTGATCGCCGAGGAATCCTCCACTGCAATTCGAGTCGCCAGCAGCGATCCATCGGATTGAATCGCACCGTCCATGTTCACAAACATTCCTGGTGATAGCGCAGAAGCGCCGCTCACACCCTGGAACACGGTTGCGCTATTGGTACTCGCCAGAAGAGTTCTGGTCCCCAACGTTTCGCCCGCAATCGTGAGAGTCAAACTTGACGGCGTCGTTCCCACCGACGCAATCTCCGCCGGGAGCCCGCTCACCTTACCGTTTCCAGAGTTCGTTGGGGAAGCGGACAACATAACCGGACTGAGGTCGAAGGTCGGAGTCATCGAAAACCCTTCAAATGGAGGGTTCGTCCAGCACGTGCCAAAAACTGCCGAACTGGAAACCTGCATGTTCAGCTGTAATGCCATGCTGTCGCCCGTGACCGTGATGGGTGACGCTAAGTTCACCGTCGGCGCTTGATTGATAACTGAATAATTTGCGATCCCGAGGCCGCCATTGTCTGGAACCTGTCCAAGGCAAACGAATACTGCCCCCGCGAACGTAACCGTGGCAGAAGTGTAGATGTCCTGAGGTACATTGACGGTCGTCAACGGCTCGATCCCCCCGTTCAAGTGCATAAACTCGGAGGGTTGCTCCGACGACAACAAAGTAACGGTCTTCCCCGACTGGCTGGTCAGCGTCAATGTCTGAAATAGCACATCAAACCGCGTGACTTGATCGTTCGCTGTACTCGATAGCAGCACTGTAACTGAGGTGTTCCCGCTGAGCTTCGCCGCTCCCGAACCCGACGAACCGCAGCCCGTCATGATCCCCACCGCCATTGCTAGAAGAAGGATCGAAAAGAGGATGGAAAGGTAAGAGAGAAAAGGCTTGCGAGTGGAACAAAGCGGCGTCATAACTCCTCCGGTAGCGGTTCCTGAGGGGAGCACGTCGGAAAGACACGCGCTCGATCGCTCATCTAAACTTCGTTTTAGAACTTGATTAATTTCCTTGGGCCCGGCTGCACTCGACCGCCTGATGGTATCCCCCACTACTGTCAACTGCCATATTGATTGGTCGAGATTTGTAAAACATGTACCCGCCTGTGTAACTCGCCGCTTATCCTCCGCCTGGTTCGACTCAACAAAACAAACAGGGGCTTCCGTTTCAGGAAGCCCCTCTGGCGCCATTATGAATGGTTATGAACGAGCGCCGAACTATTGAACTTTAACTATTCACGGGAACTATCCCCGCGCCGCGTGCTCCTTCGCCTTGGCAATGTACTGCTCCACCTGCTGCCGTTGCGGATAGTCCGGATTCGCTTTCAGCAATTGTTCCCACGCCTCCACCGCGCCTTTCGGATCAGCCTTCCCCTGCCACCGCACCCAACCCAGATTGAACAGCGTCTGCGGATGCCCCGGCCGATACTTCAATGATGTCTGCAGCTCCGCGACCGCCTTGTCTGCGTCGCCGTTGTACCAGTAAGCCGTGCCCATGTCGGTGCGGACGTCCGGATTCTCCGGATGAATCGCCAGCGCGCGCTGGTAATACTCGATCGCGTTCGGGAACTGTTTCCCGTCGTAAAACAAATCTCCCAGCTTCACCAGCGAGTCATAATCTTTCGGATCCTTGTTCACGGCATCAACCAGCGGCGCGGCGGCCTGGGCCAACGCAGCTTGCGCGTTCGGGTCCGGCTGCTGTTGATGAACTCCATTTCCCTGCTCCGCCGCGGCGCTCGCAGCCGACGCTTGCGCCGTCGCCGGCGACGCTGACCCCCGAAACAGATATCCCAGCGCCACTCCGAGCAGCAGGCAAAAAGCCGCCAGAACGTATGCCTGTGTTCCAGTCCACGCCCCACTCGCACTTGCAGACTTAGTAGTTGCTTGCGACTGCATGCTCTTTTCTTCGCTCATTTTCTTTCTCCGATCTGGTGCCGGCAAGCGCCCTTTGCGGCGATTGCAGGTGGAACAGGCGCGTGACCGCAGCCGTCATTCGCTCCTGCTCCTCCTTTTCTGGAAGTTCCTTAAGTTCGCGAGCCAGGGAGCTGGCAATCTTCTGTATGATCTGCGCTGTAATTGCATGAAGCGACTGATCCTGCTCCCGCGTAAACGGCCCGCGCTCTTCAATAAAGGACTCCAGTTCTTGCCGGCAAATCTCTTCCAGGCGATGCCGCAGTGCCACGATCGTCGGCACCACGCTCTGCGCCTGCAACTTTCCGCGAAACGATTGCGCTTCCGCGGCGATAATCTTTTCCGCCCCTGCCGCCGCGCCGCTCCGCTCCTGGGCATGACCCTTCACTCCGCGCTCCAGGCTGTCCAGGTCGCAGAGCAGGATTCCATCCACTCTGCGCACTTCAGGATCCACATCGCGCGGCATTCCGATATCCAGAATCAGTAGCGCCACGCGGTTCCTCTCAATCGCAATGCGCTCCGCTTCCTCGGCCGTCAGGATGACGTGTGGACATCCCGTCGCGCTGATCACGAGGTCCGCCTTCAGCATGCACTTCCAGCGATCCGCCAACGTCGCAGCCGTGCCGCCGAGTGTTTGCGCGATTTCCTGTGCGCGCGCCGGCGACTGATCGATCACCACCACCGAGCCTGCCCCGTGTTCCACCAGTTGCCGCGCCGAAAGCTCGCTCATCTTTCCTGTGCCCAGCAGCAACACTCTCCGGCCTTCCAGCGATCCAAAAATGTGCCGCGCCATATCGAGCGCCGCTGTAGGAATGGAGATCGAGAATTTATCGATCTGCGTCTCATCCCGTACCCGCTTCGAAACGCTCAGCGCTTTTTCGAGCACCGCATTCAGGAAGCACCCTGATCCCCCTACCGTGCGTGCTTGTTCCCACGCCTCTTTCACTTGCGACACAATCTCCGGCTCGCCCAACACCACCGAATCGAGGCCGCACGTCACACGGAAAACATGTGCAAGCGCCGACTCGTCCAGCAAACGGTAGAAGTGCTCCCACTCGGTCAGCTTCAGGCCATGTTCGGAGCCCAGAAAGCACAGCAACGAATTCGCCGCCACCGTGGGCTCGCCGGCCCACAACAGAAATTCGGTGCGGCAGCACGTGGAGAGGACGACCACCTCTTCCACCCCTTCCGCCTTCTTCAACTGCCGCAAAACTTCGTAGCGCCGGTTCTCGCTGATCCAGAAACGCTCTCTCATGGCCAACGGTGCGGTCCGGTGGTTCAGTCCGATCACCATGAGTGTGGGTTCCACGACGTACACCTCGGGCGCAAGTTGCAACCTGAGAAACCGCAAGCCACTTGCCAAAGAGCCCGCCCTACTCAAGATGCCAACCCCATTTATTTCCATCGATTTACACGCTCTGCCCCCGCCTCGCCCCAGCTCCTCGCCCCCGCGCTGCGGCATATCACGCGGATCGCGAGTCTTTTGACGCGATCTGCCCGCGCTGCACGGACTTAGCGGCACACCACAATCACGACCCGGCGTGACCGCAATCACTGACCAGCCCACGCCCTCCGTAGAAACTGCTAGACGATTAGTAAGTTCTTATCGAGTCTCAAAACTCGCAGGTGAGATTCTGTGGCTTCAGCGCCCGCGAGATGAGACAACCAAAAGGTTCTGAAAGGAAAAGGCAATCATGAAGATAACGAAGCTCGTAGTCCTGATCGTGATGATCGCGCTGGCACTGTTCCTCATCCTGCCCAATCTGTCCTGGGCCGCCGATGATGGCGCGGGCATCTACAAAGCAAAGTGCGCGATGTGCCATGGCGCAGACCTCGCGGGGAAACCGGCTGCCAAGATTCCCAGCCTGGTTTCCGACGATGCCAAGAAAGCCTCCGACGCCGATCTGACCGACATGATCGCCAACGGCGGCAAAGACAAAAAAGCCTCGCACGCCTTCGCAAGCAAGGGCCTGACCCCGGACCAGATCAAGATGGTCGTGTCCTACCTGCGTGACAGCCAGAAGAAGTAGTTCGGACAACTGAAATCGCTGTTCCATTAAGGCGAACCCGCGCGGCCGACCCTACAGGCCGCGCAACGCACACGAGGGTGAGTGATCCGCTCACCGGCATGCTCTGGCCTCCAACCGGACAGCCGGACATCCCCTCCTCGGTTCGCCATCCACGGAACAGCCCGCCCGGGTCTCGGTGCTCACCCCCAGACCCGGGCATTTGTTTGTGGTCTCCATCCCGCGGCATTCCAGAAGTCCACCAACTTTCCCGATCCGTGTAACCCGGCAGGCTTTCTGAGTGTGTGTAAAAACTGGATCTTCATTGGTGCGCTGGAATGAGGACCTAGCTTCAGCCGCGAAGCGGCGAAAGAGTGCAGCCCACGGCGCAAGCCGTGGGTAGCCGGCGGGAAACGATCAAGCCCCGAAGGGGCGAAAGAATGGTTCTCACGCACATCTTTCTGCCAATGGCACTTTACTTTCGAACGCTATAATTTCCGCGTAATGCGGCTAATGCAGCAGCTCAGAAATCTTTTCAAGCTGAACGCCACTTCCTCGCCAACGAACGTCAGACAGCCAATCCCACAAGTAACCCCTGACGACGTGCAGAGGGTCGTGCGCCGAGATTTCTCGCCCGAAGAATATCCTGCCGTCATGGCGATTCTCGGCGAATACGGGACAGAACGCTGGCACCGGGAGCTGGCTCGCGTTCAGCTTGCCGCGCTAAAGATGGCTAACGGAAGCGTGCAAAACTTGCGAGCCTGCATTGCATCGGCAAAGCGAGACTATCGCGATGCGTTGGCTGCCGCCGAATATCCTCACTACTCCAGTACCGGGCTTCGAGTTCGGGAACTGACAGCCAAGCAGCAGCGCCGCATCATTGATGGCGATTGGCAGCAATACAAAGAGTGGTTAAGAAAGTGAGCCGCAAACGCCCGCTCCCAACAGTTACTTTCCAACGTGAAGAAAGCAACATGTCCCAGGTGTGACGTTCCTGCCACAGCTGTCGCGATGTTCATTGGTCGCACATCGTATTGCGTGCGTTGCGGCTGGAACCGAGAAAGCGCACGGGCCGCACTACGAATCGAACTTCTGTCAATGACCGTTGCTTTCACCGTGGGAGTCTTGGTAGCAGCGTTTGTATTCATGAAGAACGATGGCAGGCGTTGGGGAGCGCGAATGGCAGAACGTGGCGGCAAGAACGCGAAAAACGACCACTGTACAACGCACGGCGATGTTCCGCTCCATCCGCACTTCCACAAGCCAGTTAACGCAATCGTCCAGTTTCCGCCAGCTAAAGCGGAAGTTAGCCTAAGAGGTTGAGATAACGGATAAACCGTGTTCACGGTGACTGCGTGTTTTTTCCCAGATTCTGAGAAACAGACGAAAAGATTGCAGCACCACACTGAGACTGAGAACACCAATGTGCACACGGCCTTACATGAAAGAAGCCCCGATCAAGTGCAAACGGAAGCATGGTGAATCAGGTTCGACGGAGCACGGTCGATTGGCTCTTCTCGTTAATCACGCCACTTTACTCGATTCGGCACAACAGGAGATACGCAAACACGGCGGCTTCTGGTGCTACTGTATACGGCAACGTTCAAGCTGGGTTTGCGGATTATCATCGATCGATCTTAAGGGGAGGTGGCATGAGACGGATCTTCATTTGGCTCGGCCGAATTGTTGCGCTCACGCTTGGCCTGGCAGCTGTGGTTTGGGCGGTGTTTCTGACAATCGACATCGTTGGCGAACATCGAATAAAAGCTATCGCCAGTAGGGCCACGTCAGCCTACGTGAATGAATCGTCGCCGACTTTGGTCCTTGATCATGTTCGCGTTATCGATGGAACCGGAGCTGCAGCCGCCGACGATCAAAGCATTGTGATCGAGGCAGGAAACATTACTTACTTTGGCCCACGATCCGAGCAGCCCCGCATACAAGGAGCCAAGGTGTTGGATCTGAGCGGGCGAACAGTTCTCCCCGGCCTGGTAGGCATGCATGAACACCTATTTATGCCTGCTCCCAGTCCAAGCCAACAACATTTGCTTATTGAGCAGAGCACTCTATTTCCCTTGATGTACCTGGCTGCAGGAGTAACCACAATACGTACAGCGGGGAGCATCGCGCCAGAGCGCGATCTCGCTGTCAAACAGAAAATCGATCAAGGGACAGCCGTTGGACCGGAGATGTTTCTTACTGCTCCATACCTTGAAGGAGAACCACCAACCTTTCCCGAGATGCATGGCCTAACCAACGCTCAAGACGCACGCCGGGCAGTCGACGAGTGGGCCACTCGTGGCATGACGTCTTTCAAAGCGTATATGAACATTACACCCGAGGAGTTGCAGGAAGGTGCCAAGGCTGCTCATTCACGCGGGCTAAAAATAACTGGGCATCTGTGCAGCATCGGTTTCCGGGAGGCAGTCGATCTCGGAATAGACAATCTTGAGCATGGCGTATTGACCGACACCGAGTTCTACTCAAAGAAACAGACGAATGTTTGCCCAGACTTCCGCTTTTATCTTTCTGAATACAACACGCAGCTCAGCATCGATTCCACCGCTGTTCAGGACGTAATCCGCTACTTGGTTGCGCATCATGTGGCCGTCACTTCGACCTTGGCAGTACTCGAAAGCGAGCTAGCGACATCGCGCCCGAAAGAAGACCTGCAAAGAGCTTCGCATGCAATGACGTGGAAGGCATGGCGTGCATCGCGGCAACGAGTGGATTCGGTGCCTCACTCGAGAGTAGATCATCTTCTGAAGAAAGAAATGGAGTTCGAACACGACTTCGTGAAGATGGGAGGAACTCTCATGGCCGGTTGTGATCCCACTGGAGATGGAAGCACCCTGGCGGGGTTCGGCGACCAACGTGAAGTGGAGCTTTTGGTTGATGCTGGATTTACACCAGTAGAGGCAGTCAGGATTGCGACAAAGAACGGAGCGGAGTTTCTCGGTATCGCTGATCGAGCCGGAACCGTTAGTGCGGGAAAGCAGGCGGATTTGATCGTCATCAACGGGAACCCGGCAACCAATATCTCAGATATTGAGAGAGTCGAAGTCGTCTTCCGAAAAGGCGTGGGTTATGATCCGGTGAAATTACTAGCCGGAATTGATAGCGTAGTCGGACTCGAAAACTGACTTCAGAGTTGCTGCGTCGGATCTGACTCGAATATCTGTTATCAGACTCTTCACTCGAAGAGCCATTTCCATTTGCTCGTAGACCTGCCGTTAGATCCTATCGAGCATTGACTCCCACACACGAATCAGTGAGCGCTCCCCCACTATCTCTGCCTTCGTTTTGACGCGAATCGTGCAGACGGGCGAGAAACCCGTCAAGGTTGCCGTCCGGCTCGCTTCGCTCGGCTGACCACAACATTCGGGTTGACGCCGAAGCGACCGCACCTTGAGGCGAGTTTTAAAGGTCGCGGCCCACAACCCTCAATGCCGGCTGAAGAACCATTGCGTTAGGGCCATGATGACAAAGACTACCCAACCCGCACCTATGAACCGGGTCACCCGAAGGTGCTTGTCGGTTGGGCGGGAGCACAGCTAGGAAAAGGGGAAGGATATTTCCACAGAACAATTCTCGAATATGTTCACCTAACCTTGACCGAGAATTCCCCATCCGCAATACTGTCCCCGACGAGCGGAAACCCATCGATAACGCTAACCCCTTGGGGCTCAAGATTTTACCCGTAAGTGATTGAGCCCCATAGATTACTTCTCGATTTTCTCCTAACTCGAAGATTCCAATATACCGAGGGGGAGGGGGGTACCTTCGAAAAGGAGCGCCAGCAGGTAGCGCCGGCGTGTCGCCGGCTGTCGCGCCGCCATCTTGGCGGCGAAATCGAAGCTTTCCCTCGTGAACCTTCGTGTCCTTAGTGGTTCAAGCTTCTTCGGTTGCGAGACTCGTCACTTTCCCCTGTGATTCAAATCACAGCCTTTTCCCACTTCCGAAAGTAACCTGAACTTGCCTGTGGGAGTTCTTTAGAAGCCGAAGGGGGAAACATCATGGTAGTCGCCGGCACTACTCCGAATATGAGCCGCCTAGCTCACGATCTGCCCAAATACGATTTTTCCAGGAATCCAATGTTGGTCTACTGGGAGATGACCCAGGC
>Ga0070735_10002783_pt1 | contig 15595 bp, 13 predicted proteins | sample Coa_R1_FD_66443 | JGI IMG/M metagenome (GOLD analysis project Ga0070735, IMG submission 66443) | Surface soil microbial communities from Centralia Pennsylvania, which are recovering from an underground coalmine fire - Coalmine... | ecosystem: Environmental > Terrestrial > Soil > Unclassified ... | reverse complement strand
AACTGCGCGCCGCATCGACTTCACCGAACCTCGCGCGCCGGGAGCGGCAGGGGCCGAGGGATGAGCGAACCGAGGATGGCCTGGATCGCGGAGGATGCCGCGTCGAAAGCTGTCGTGGAACTCGCGCGCAAAGTCGCCGATACATCTACGACATTACTTATCACCGGAGAAAGCGGCACCGGCAAAGATCATCTCGCGCGCTTGATCCACGAACTTGGACCGCGCCGCGATGCCCCATTTCTGAAGATCGATTGCGCCAGCCTTCCGCAGGAACTCGTTGAATCCGAACTCTTTGGTCACGAACGCGGTGCTTTTACCGGCGCGGTGGAGCGCAAGCTGGGCCGATTGGAAATGGCTGGAGCGGGAACGATTGTGCTGGACGAAGTCGCGGCGCTCTCTCCCGCCACGCAGGCAAAGCTGCTCCGCGTGCTCGAAGAGCGGCAATTCGAGCGCCTGGGAAGCACTGAAACGATCACGATTGAGGCGCGTCTCATAGCGCTGACAAATTCTGATCTCGCACGGCTCGTTGCTGACGGACAGTTCCGCGAAGATCTTTTTTTTCGTTTGAGTGTATTGACGATTTCGCTTCCGGCACTGCGAGAACGTCCTGCGGATATTCTGCCGCTGGCGGATGCGCTATTGGAACGCACGGCACGCGTGCACGGTCGTCAAGGCGCGGTTTTTACCGAGCCGTTGCGGAGGATGCTCGTAGCCTACAGCTGGCCCGGCAACGTGCGTGAACTAAAAAATGCCATCGAGCGCGCGGTCGTTTTCTCAACGGCATTGACGCTCGCGCCTGAAAACTTTCCCGAGTCCGTGCGGTCCGCGGATGCCGCCGCCGGGTTATCCCTTCGTTCGCTCGAAGAAATCGAGCGCCAAGCCATTCACGCCACGCTCGAAGCCACGCGCTACAAAATCAGCAAGAGCGCCGAAATTCTGGGCATCAGTCGCAAGACCTTGCTGGACAAACGCAAGAAGTACGGATTGAATTGACGCGCGCCGCATGTGGCGCATGAATTGTAGCGCCCGCCTTCAGGCGGGCATCGTATTCGCCCTGAGGCAGGAAAGCACCGGCGTCTCGCCGGCGGGGTTCTCACAACGTTGCATAATGCAAATTCGCGCCACCGACGTACTCATGAAAATCCGCCTCGTAATGCTCGGAAAAACCCGCCGTGCGGAAGTTCGCGCGCTGGTGGACGATTATGTGACGCGTATCGCGCGTTTCACGGAAATGGAAATCACTGAGTTGCGCGAGGATTCTTCAGCTTCATTCCGCAAACTATCGCTCGATTCCGCAGCAACTATCGTTCTACTTGATGATGCTGGAAAACACCAAACCTCAGCGCAATTCGCCAAATGGCTGGGCGAAATGCGCGATCGCGGCGTGCGCGAAATTGTTTTTCTCTGCGGAGCCGCCGAGGGTTTTCCTGACGCTCTCCGCCTGCGCGCCACACAAAAACTTTCGCTCTCCTCCTTTACGTTCTCACACGAACTGGCTCGGGCCATGCTCGCCGAACAGATTTATCGCGCCTTAGCCACACTTGCCGGGCATCCATACGCGAAATAACATTTCCTTCGTCAGTGTTCACCCGGCAGACTCACATGTGCTCCAACAAGTTTCAGGCCGCCGCCTCCACAGTGTCGAATGTCTCCGCCAGGACGACGATGTCGCGCGCTAGATATGGCGCCTCCTTTCCACAGTTGGAACAGCGGACAATGGACATGCGGCGACGGGCATCTTGAAAGGTTACTGCAAAAGGTCCGAGACTTATTGGAACGGGAAGCGGAGTATCCTTTCCACAATGAAGACAAGTGACTGCAGCAAGTCTTTCTTGGCTCATGACCGTTTCCTCCATACCGAGCGCCTCGTGCGGTGCCTCTACGCCATATTGTTAGACTGCGCGGGCATCAAAATGTTGTGACCCGCGTCACGTTTGCGTGTGATGGAGCACGACTCTCAAGTTCGTCGCGTGGATAAGTCTCTTTCTTTTCAAGTGTCTAGTTGCAAAGCCATTCATTTCCCGCTCTGGCGCGAGTTCATCTTGCTGTAACAATCGAATATTAGGCTCAGCGCATACGTCATATTCTCGGTCTTGAATCCATTCCGGATATTTTCGCTCACGGGATCTATCGGGCTTCGGGATCAGATGATTGGCAGGAAAGAGAGCTGGACATGACCAAGACCGTACGCAGGTCTACGAGCGGCGCTGCAACGCGAAAGCGAAAGAGGAGTCCCCGCAAGACCGTCCAATTCTTGCACTCGCCCGCATGTGAGACCTGCCGCAAGGCACGCCACTTCATGGAGGAACGCGGCTACCATTTGAATTTCCGCGACCTGATCAAGAACAAGCTAAGTTCGACGGAGCTCGAAAAATTGATCGGAAGACACGATCATGAGGATTTCTTGAACCCGCGAAGTGAAATTTACCGGAAAAATGAAATGAAAGAGAATCCGCCGTCTCGCCGCGAAGCCATCAGCATGATGGCCAAGCATCCTGAACTGATCCGCCGGCCTGTCGTCGTTGCCGGTGGGCGCGTCGTCATCGGGTACGACGAAAAAGGAATGATCCGGTTCTAGCTGCACCGTTGTCCGCAATCACTGGGATTGCTCCAATGCATGACCTCAATCAAGAAGAGCTCCGACAACTCGCAGAAAAACTGACCACGATTTGCTCGGAAATGGTAGCGCTCGAGTCTTCTCTTTTGGAGGGACAGAAGTCGCTCCACGACGGCCACCGGCGCAGCGCCCAGAACCTGGCCCATTACCTGGCGCTGCGCCGCCACGACATCCGCGAGACTCAAGCGCAATTGGCAGCGCTCGGGCTTTCGTCACTAGGACGAACCGAGGGCCACGTCATGAACACGGTTCAGGCGGTCCTCAACATTCTAGGGAATCTTACGGGCGCGCCAATAAAGTCTCCGCCATCTCAGGAACGAACGGTTCAAATTAGCGAAGGTGCGCAGTTGCTTGAAAACAACACGGAAGCTCTGCTGGGCCCTCGACCTGCAAACCGGAATGTACGAATCATGGCCACGATGCCTTCTGAGGCCTCATGGGACTATGCGCTCGTTCGCGATTTGCTGGTCAACGGTATGAATTGCATGCGGATCAACTGCGCGCACGATAACGAAGAAGTGTGGTCAGGCATGATTCGCAATTTGCAGAAGGCTCGCGAGGAAACAAAAAAAGATTGCCGCATCCTGATGGACCTGGCCGGCCCCAAGTTACGAACAGGACCCATCGAGCCAGGCCCGGCGGTAATCAAGTGCCGCCCCAAGCGCAACGATTTAGGGCGCGTGATTGCTCCTGCGCACGTCTGGCTGACTTCCGGAGAGAAGTTGGAGCCTTCCGCCTTACCCGCAGATGCTTGCTTGCCAATTCACGCGAGATTCCTTTCCCGGCTTCGACGAGGGGACACGCTCGCGTTTCAGGACGCCCGGGGTTCTCGCCGCTCGTTGAAGGTAGTGAGCGCGACAAAAAATGCCTGTTACTGCACGCTTTCCAGAACCGCATATTTTGTTCCCGATATGGAGTTCCGGCTCAAACCAGGGGGGAAGCGCGAGCCTTCTCGAGCGTCAGAATTGCGGAGCCGCCTGGGCTCGTTGCCAAGAAAGACCCAAACGCTGCTTCTCAAGCCAGGGGACACTTTGCTTCTTTCGCGATCGCCGGACGTGGGAAGGCCGGCAAAAGTTGACAAGCAGAATCGTATTGTCGACCCCGCGAAAATCGGCGTTACGATGCCGGAGTTTCTTGATCATGTGAAGCCGGGTGAACCGGTTTGGTTCGACGACGGAAGAATAGGAGGAATCATTCGGTCCGTCGGGTCGGATGTTCTTGAGGTTGAAATCACTCAGGCGCGCGCTTCCGGAGAAAAGCTCGGCGCGGGTAAAGGCATCAATCTTCCGGAGTCCGAGCTGCGCGTGCCCTCCCTGACGGAGGCCGATCGTAACGCGCTGAAATTCATTGTGAAGAACGCCGATCTGGTTGGATATTCGTTTGTGCGTACCGAGGGCGACGTACGGCAACTCCTGACGCTTTTGTCGGAGCTTGAAGGAGAATCGCTCGGCGTTATTCTGAAAATCGAGACGCGCAAAGCGTTTGAAAATCTGCCGCGGCTCATTCTGGCCGCCATGCGCACCCGCGCAATTGGAATCATGATCGCTCGCGGAGATCTCGCCGTGGAGTGCGGGTACCAGCGCCTGGCTGAGATCCAGGAAGAAATTCTCTGGATTTGCGAAGCGGCGCACATCCCCGTGATCTGGGCAACGCAAGTACTGGAAAGCTTGGCGAAGAACGGAATGCCTTCGCGCTCTGAAATTACCGACGCAGCCATGGGCGAGCGGGCCGAATGCGTGATGCTGAACAAGGGGCCTTACGCTGTGAGCGCCGTTAAGATTCTCGACGATATATTGAAACGCATGCAGGCGCACCAGGAAAAGAAAAGCTCCATGCTGCGGCAGCTCCATCTGGCCAGCTCATTTGCCAATGCGAGCTAGTCCCATTTTTTGCAAAATATTAGTCCAATCGATTGTAATTCCCGCGAACAAGCAATGCTTACGCGAGCCGCAGGAGAATTTGCCTGGATGCAACCCGCCACCCGGATGTAGAATCGAGCTGGTGTAAGGCGAAAACGGGTTCCACTCCCGCGAACTCGCAAGTAGGCCCTGCGCAGCTGTAGCGGAGGCCTGTATGTCAAACTCAAAATTTTCAAAAATTAATTTTGCAATCATAATTCTGTTTGTGTGCGCAACTCTCCCTGCGTTTGCACAACGCGGTGGAGGTGGAGGCGGCGCGCATGGAGGCGGCGGTGGGGGATTCCACGGCGGAGGCGGCGGTGGTGGCGGCTTTCACGGGGGAGGCGGTGGTGGCGGACCACGAATGAGTGGCGGCGGAGCTCCTCGAGGAGGCTCACGTCCCAGTGCGCCATCATCCCCGGGAATGGCCGGCGCATATTCCCGTCCGATGTCGGGCATGTTGCCCCAATCCTGGGCGGGCCCATCGTCGAGATCCAGCGGTCGCGTTTTTTCTTATTATGGGAGGCCGCCTTATGGCGGCCAAACGCCAGCACCCTCGTCGATGGCTCGTTCTGCAGCGGACGGGCAGTGGCATTCCTTTGGCAGCTTCGGCGGCACGGCGGCTGGTCGCGGCTCTGCGGTAGTCCCGTGGCAGGGTAGGAGCTCTTCCGGCACGCGTTCGCAGACTTTTGGTGGCGCTCGGTCGTCAGGCATCACGCGCAGTTTCTCAGGGCAAGGCAATCAAATATGGGAAAATGCTCCTCTGGCGCGAAATGCCGGTCCTTCCCGCACTCTACCCGGCAGCTTTCACAGCAACCTGAATGGATTCGGCGTCTTTCGCGACACGGGCAGATTTGGCCGAGATACGGGAAGATTTGGCGCACCGTTCCTGTCGCACCGTGGTTTCGGTTTCCGTGAACATGAACGCTGCTGGCGCTGCGGGTTCGGATGGGGTTTCGGACTCGGCTGGTGGCCTGGCTGGGGATTCGGTTGGGGATTTGGCTGGCCATTGTTCGGGTACTGGGATTGGGGCCCGGCATGGATCGATCCGATTTGGGGCTGGCCCGGGTACGACCGCTATAAGTATCCAGCAAACTATGGGCCCGGCTATTCGTACGATGATAATTCTTCGTATTCCGCTCCACCCGAGGGTTATCAGGGCAGCGACGTGGTCGCCTCGCCGATTGATGAAGGTCAGCCCACCGCGTCGTCTCTCGATGCAGGGATTGATATGCCAACACTTCTGTATATGAGAGATGGTTCAGTGTTCGCCGCGAATGACTATTGGGTCGAGAACGGGAAACTCCACTACGTCGTCTCAAACAGCACTGAAAAAATTGTGGATCTGGACCAGGTGGACGTAAAACGGACAATCGCCGAGAATGTTAGTCTCGGAAAGCGGGTTACATTCAAGGCGCGTCCCACGCATTCAGAGCCGTAGTCAGAAATCTCTATTGCCCCCGGAATTGCGAGGCTCTTCTGCTTAGCGGTTCGGCGCTGGAAATTGTACTTTGGGCGCTTCGCGGGCTGCTTCTGGAGCCGCGAAATACGCGTTGTTGCGTTGGAATCCAGCCCAACCTGCATAAATATTGTTCGGAAAGAGTCCGATGTAGGTGTTGTAATCCTGTACCGCGTCGTTATATCTCTTGCGCTCGACGGCGATTCGATTTTCCGTGCCCGCCAGCTCATCCTGCAGACGGAGAAAGTTTTCGTTCGATTTCAGTTGCGGATAATTTTCGACAATCAGGAGCAGCCTGCCGAGGGCGTTGTCGAGCTGGCCGTTCGCGGCGATTTTTTCCTCGGGCGTCTTTGCCCCCATTAGCGCGGAGCGAGCGGAGGCGATATCATGAAAAACAGTCTGCTCTTGCGCCGCAAAACCTTTTACGGTCTCGACAAGGTTTGGAATCAGGTCCGACCGGCGCTGGAGCACGACATCGACCTGTGACCATTGAGATTTTACCGCTTCATTCTTGCGCACCATTTCGTTGCGGCTGCTGACGTACGAACCGCCAATTAGAAATGCCGCCAGGACTAAAACCACGAGTGCAATGATTCCTGCCTTCATGTCTCGTCTCCTTCACTCAATTGCGTTCACTCACCTGCAAATACTTACTTGCGCGCGTCGAGTTGCCGATCGAATTTATCCGTTACCGCTTCGACAAAAGCAAAATATTGCTCGAGCGTTTTCTCGATCGCATTTCCCTGCAGCTTCTGTTTTCCTTCGCGAAGTTCGAGGATCGTTAAGAATGCGCCGGGATCGGCGTGAGCGAATTGCGCCACGCGCTCGATGGCTGCTCGTTTGTTAGCGGCCGGCGGCTCGCCCAGTGCGATCAGCGCATGCCGAAATAGCGCGGCGAACGCCGAAAACGAAGAGGTCATGAGCTCCAGATAAGCGTTTGTGTTTTTCGGCGCTGTCAAAATTGCCTGCCGAAGGCGTAGCCAGTCCATGCGCAGCTCGCGCTCCACCTGGATCGCATGGTAATGCAAAGGCACATCGAGTCCCGCGAAAATATCTTCTCCGTAAAGCATGCGGTGATGCATTTTCATGTCGAGCAGCTCGATGGCGAACACGTCGGCGGACTTTTGCAGTTCCGGCAACGTAAAAAAAAGCGGCGCGCGATGCCCTTGTTTCATCCACCACTCCACTGGCGCGCGGAGAGCTTCCATACGCGCGGCGTCAGCTTGCTCAAGAACGCAGAGAATATTGAGATCCGAATGTTTGGAGTGGAATTCTCCCGACGCTGCGGAACCGTACAAAGCGGCGGCTTTCAAATTAGCGCCGTCGGAAGTTTTTAGTTTTTGCACAAATTCATCCAGCTTATGATCCATCGATCTTTGCTCCTCGATGTTGCGCGCAACTCACCAGCTACCGCTCGCGCCGCCGCCTCCGAACGAACCTCCGCCAAAACCACCAAATCCGCCACCACCGCCTCCGCCCCCACCGAAACCTCCGCCTCCCCAGGATCCGCCGCCATATCCGGCGCCCCCGATCCACGGTCCTCCGCGGCGGCGAGGTCCGATGGCCCCACCAAAGAGCAGTCTAAGGATAAATCCCAACACCGGCGAAAACAGGAAGACAACAAAAATGAGCAGCCACACGATGCTCGACATTGGAAAAGAATGATCCGATTGCAGGGACGGAGCCGGCGGCCCATTGGCCGTTTCCAGCGTGACTCCTCGATCCGCGGCAATAACCGAGGCGATTCTTTCGGTGAGCAGAGTCACTGCGCTGTCGTAATCGTTCCTCTGGAGAAAACGAACCATTTCGCGGCCGAAACTACCCACCTTGCCGTCCGGAAGAATGGGCTCCAGCCCGTAGCCGACCTCCACTCGATACTTGTGGTCATTCGTCGCGAGCAGGATCAAGACTCCGCGATCCTTCTGCTTCGGTCCGATCCCCCACTGCGTGGCCAGATCAATGGAAAATTGCTCGATGGGCTCGCCTTCCAGCGAAGAAACGGTCACGATGGCGATTTGCGCTCCCGCTTTGCGATCGACCTCGGCGCAAAGTGCCGTCAACTTTGCTTTCGTAGCCGGACTGAGCACGCCCGCGAAGTCATTTACATAACCTTGAGGTTTGAGGTCCTTGACTTGCTCCGCAGTTACACTTCCAGCGCAAAAAATAAGAAGCAAAAGGAAAAATAAAGCCAACCGCGCTGTTGATTTTTCTAGGCAGGACTTGAGGGACATTCCAGACACCGCTCTCGTGGCGCAATCCATCTTAGATGGACAACCAGCAAGCGTCAACGCAGCAGACAGGCACGTGCCTTTCTGTGCGGCGTCGCTGGGGCACGCGACACTCGAGAGTGCTTCTCCTACTACTTGAATTGCTCGTCGATTTCAACCCGGTAGCCTGCCACCAGGCGATTTGTTTCATTGGCCATTCCGACGACAGCCATCAGCTCGTGAAACATCGCATCGGTCATGCCCTTGTTGCGAGCAGAGGCCGTGTGCGATGCGATGCAGTAGGGGCACTGGTTGGTGACACTGACGGCAACATAGAGTAACTCCTTGGTGAGCGAATCGAGTGCGCCGGGAGCCATGATCTGCTTGATCGATTCCCACGTGCGCCTTAGAGCAACGGGATCGTTCGCAAGCGCCTTCCAGAAATTATTGATCGAATTAGTTCTCCGCGTGGCCATGATGTCATTATAAATGGCGCGCACTTCTGGACTCGCATCGGCAAACTCCACTAGTCTTTGCGTTGCCATAGCATTGCTCCCCGCGAAATCTTCGAGATTCTAGGGGCTAGGTGAAATCAAATTCGAAACTCAAGCTAGGAAAGGTTAGCACGGATGCGTGTTTAGAAATTCTGGAAAAACGCCAAATTGAAGCAATGGCCACATCTCGGTTTGCGACAATACGGGTGGACGCCGCTCAACTTACCTTGTCAAATCTTGCCCGCAGAATAGCTAATCGAGCGAATTCAGCAAGTTGGGCAACCGCGCGCAAAACATTTTTCCCTCCTTCTTTGTCCTTGATTCGGGTTGCTTTTGCTGCTGTTTTTCGCAACCTGAGATACATTTTCGGCACAGCCCCCTGATGATAACGTGTGATTTCACTTGAGCCGAACCAGCAATGAACTGACGACCGAACCGAATACATCCCGTTCTTAGCGAGCTATCGATACCGGTACTGTCGTAGCAAACGTCATAATTCCGGCGCTGCAAGAGTTTCATCTAATTCGGATACGGTTCGCTTGGGTTGAACATTTTTTCCGATGATCCATTCATAGAGCACAGGCAATAAACAGAGTGTCAAGGCAGTGGAACTGAACAGGCCTCCAATGACGACCGTAGCGAGTGGCCGCTGCACTTCAGCACCCGTTGAAGTCGAGAAAGCCATGGGAATGAAGCCGAAACTTGCGACACACGCGGTCATCAGCACGGGTCGAAGTCTACGCCTGGCACCGGCCAGGACTGCATAGCGCGGGGTTTCTCCGGCACGGCAGAATTGATTGATCGAGCTGACGAAAACAACTCCGTTTAGCATAGCGACTCCGAACAGGGCGATGAAACCGACCGAGGCCGAAACGTTCAGATTCATTCCGCGAATCCAGAGGGCAGCAATGCCTCCGACCAGTGCAAAGGGTACATTTGCGATGATCAGGAGCGCCTGCTTGATAGATGCAAAGGTCATGTAAAGAAGAATGAAAACCACGCCAATTGTGAGCGGAACAATGAGCATGAGACGGCGAGTGGCTCGCTGTTGATTTGCAAATTCCCCGCCATATTCAATGAAATAGCCGGGAGGCAAGCTGACGTCGTGTTCGAGCTTGGAGCGGACTTCGGCGACGAAACTGCCGAGGTCGCGGCCACGGACGTTCGACATGACGACGATTCGCCGCTGCCCCTCCTCTTTTCCGATTTTTTCGGGTCCCCTCGTTACCTCGACCTTGGCCACCTGGTCGAGCATGACCTGTTCGCCTCCCGGCGCGCGCAACAGAATACTTCGCATGGCGTCGGGGTCCGCCCGGTAGCGCTCCGGCAAACGGATGGCTACCGTGTAACGCTTCTGGCCATCGATAACTTCGGAGATGACATCCCCCGAAGCGCCGGACGCAACGGCTTCTTTCACGTCAGAGATGTTCAGTCCGTAGCGAGCAAGCGCTGCGCGATCCACACGAACCGACAGCTCGGCAACCCCGGAAGTAACCTCCATTTGCGCGTTCTCAGCCCCCTGGACCGTCAATATCGAGCGCAACGCCTGCTGCCCTAGCGCGTCAAGGGTGCGGAAGTCATCGCCGAATACCTTGATCGCGAGATCAGCCCTGACCCCCGAGATGTCATCCTCGATACGCATGGCCATGGGCTGAGTAAAGTTATAGGAGATGCCAGGGACCGTGGCCATTTCCTTATCCAGCGCTACGATTAGATCTTCTTTTGTGTGGAATCGCTTCCACGTATTCATTGGGCGCAGCAGGAGGTAGGTATCACCTTCGTTGATGCCCATGGGCTCGGTACCAAAATCTGGGCGGCCGATCTTGATCACGATGTCAGCGATTTCCGGTAAGGCGCGTAGTCGCTGCTCGATCCTTTTGCTGATCTCTATCGAATCGGTCATCGAAACACCCGGCAGCTTGCGTGTCTCGATCAGAATTGATCCCTCGTCGAGTCGCGGCATGAACTCCGTGCCAATGAAGAACAGGGAGCCGAGCGCAACGACCAGCAGGATGACGGCCGATCCGACCGTCAGGGAGCGATGATCAATCAACCACGCCAGCAGGTAGGAGTAACCATGATTCAACTTATCCATCCAGTGCTGCTCCTGCCGCTGCCCTTGCGCAAGGTTGGACAGGACCTCTTTGCGGAAGCTAAAAGACGCCAGCATGGGAATCATCGTCAGGGCAAGAAGAAGTGAGCCAAATAAAGCAGCGCACACCGTGATTGCCATCGGACGGAACATGCGCCCTTCAAGCCCCTGCAAGAAGAGGATTGGCAAATATACCGCGATGATAATGGCCACTGCGAAGGTCATTGGGCGTGCCACTTCGTGTGCAGCCCGCCTCACCGATTCCAGAGTAGATTCCTGCCCATGATTTTCCGCCAGACGGTGGACGGAGTTCTCCATCATCACTATCGCCCCATCGACAATCATGCCGAAGTCGATGGCTCCCAGACTCATCAGGTTAGCGCTGATGCCGAAGAGGCGCATGCCGAGAAAGCTGATCAGCATCGAAAACGGGATTATGGAGGCGGTAATTATCGCGGCTCGTATGTTGCCAAGGAATACCAGAAGCACGACGGTGACGAGAAGGAAACCCTCCAAAAGGTTCTTCCCGACGGTGTGAATTGTTCCTTCGATGACGATTGATTGATCGTAAAACGGAACGATCTTGACGCCCTGCGGAAGGCGAAAACTGGCGATTTTTTCCTTGACCCTCTCAATTAGATTTTTGCCGTTCTCGCCCTTGAGCATGATCACCATGCCCGATAGGGTCTCGCCATTTCGTAGGACTGCCCCCTGAGGAGGTGCCGCTGTGATCTTGACTTCGGCTACGTCCCGGATCAGCACGGGTGTGCCGTCTTTAGCCATTAGCACAATATTCCTGAAGTCCTCTATGTTAACGGCCCGTCCCGTACCGCGAATCGTGTACATCTCGGAGGCATGCTCGATGTACCCGCCGCCAAAATTGGTATTGTTTTCCTCGATGCGTGCGGCCACGTCGTGCAGGGTAAGACCATACTGCTCAAGCAGCGCGGGATCGACGACGACTTGAAACTGTTTTGTCAGGCCGCCCCAGGTCTGGACTTCGCTCACGCCCGGAATGGTACGTAGCTGGGGCTTGATGACCCATTCATGCAGGTCCTTGAGTTCAATCGCACTCATGGGGCCCGAAAGCGTGTATTGGTACAGCTCGCCGAAAACCGTCGATGGCGGCCCCAGTACTGGTTGAACCCCCTGCGGCAGTAGTGGGGAGATCTGTTGCAGGCGCTCATTGACCAACTGGCGCGCAAAGTACATCGGTACCGCATCATCGAAAATAATCGTCACCATGGATAGTCCGAGCTTCGATAGGGACCGCACTTCCTGTTTGTTCGGCAGTCCGAGCATGGCTCGTTCGATCGGGTAGGTAACGAGCTGTTCGACTTCGGTGGGCGGCAAAGATGGCGCGTCCGTGACAATCACGACCTGATTGTTGGAGAGATCGGGAAACGCCGCCACAGGAATGGTGTAAAGCGCATAGCCGCCGGCAGCCAGCAGGCCGAGAATGGAGATAAGCACGAGCCAGCGATAGGCGAGCGTGAAATCGATGATGCGTTCCAACATGTTTACACCTACTGGTTTTCCATGGAGGATCTTAAGATCTGCGACTTCAAGACAAAGCTCCCCTGGACCACGACCTGTTCCCCGGGCTTCAGCCCTTCGAATACCGGGGTCCTGCCACCTTCCGTTTCTCCGATACGGACAGGACGGATCGCGAAGCGGTCTGCCGCAGCCCGTACAAAGATGACGTCCTGGCCGTTGATCTGCTGGATAGCGTCCGAGAGCACGAGCAGCGCCGGCTTGCGTTTGCCGACCGGAATCTCAGCATTAGCCAGCATTTCCGGTTTGAGCCTGTTTCCGGGGTTGTTCAGCACAATCCGAACCTTCATAACGCGGGTCGGCTCGTCCAGTTCTTGGCCAAGATTAGTGATTTTCCCTGGGAAGCGCCCGCCGGATACGCCGGGTACGCCAGGAAGCGTTACGGTCGCAGGTTGACCTACGCGCAGATCTACAAGATTTTCCTGGCGAACAGATGCGAGCATCCAGACTTGCGAGAGATCGCCAATGACAAACGTATCTGTCGAGGGCTCGACCGTCGAGCCAAGGGTGACCTTCTTATTCAGAATGTAACCACTTCCGGGAGCTACAATCGGAATGAGGTCCGCGTCGTCGTGTCCGCCAGGCGGGAGATCGGCAGGTACACCGAGGTTTTCTTCGAGGTGGATACGATCGCGGTCAACGGCAATCTGGCCATCATGCAGCGCAGTCTGCGCATTCAAAAGTTCCTGCCGCGCCTGTTCAGTTTGTTGGATAGATGCGGCTTTGAGCCCCAAAAGAGTCTGCATGCGATCATAATTCTTCTGAGCCAGTGCCGCAGCAGCCTGAAGACGGCTCAGGTTGGACAGCGACGTCTGGTATTGGGCGCGGGCCTCATGCAGGTCGTGGCTATGCATGCGGGCAAGCACCTGCCCTTTCTGCACATAATCACCCAAGCCGGCATAAATGACTTCCACGCGGCCCTCTGTGAGGACGCCCACGCGCCACGTTCGCTCATCTGCTAGCGCAATGCGGCCTGTCACCCGAAGGATGTCCGGTTCTTCGCTGAGCGCCGCTTCCTGCGTCTGAATGATCCCTGCGCCCTGCTCGCTCGGCGGAAGCACGATTTCATCCTTGTTGAATTGAGCGCCATGTTCCGCCGCAGGGGTGCCCCCCGTGCCGCTGTTGCAGGCGGCCATCAAAAAGGACGAACTAATGAGTAAGATAGTGACTCCACTCTTCATCATGGGGCGACTCCTTCGGCGGCTTGCAGATTGGAAATGCCCTGCTGGTATTCAGTCATTCCCTGCACGTAGGCGAGTTCGCCATCCAGCCGCGCGCGTTCCGCATCCAGCAAACGGAGCAGGTCCATGCCCCCTTGTGCGTATGCAGCTTGCGTGATTTCGGAAATGGTCCTAGCGTGCTCGCGAAGCGGTTGAAGGGTTTCAACCACTTCAATGTGCCTTAATTGGTATTCTTGGAGAGCGCCAAAATAATCCGCACGCACTTCCGCCTCCGTAGCCGCAAGCAGTTGTTGTTGCCTTCGAACCTCCGCACTGGCGGCTGCACGGTTACCCTGATTTCTGTCGGTGATCGGAAGCGTAATTTGCAAGCCGGCCGTGGCGGTGTTCACCCCGGAGGTCGAATCGACCAACTGGGTTCTCTTGTAGCCGTACAGGATGTTCAGATCAGGTCGGGCGGAAACGTCCTGAAGCCGCGACTTTGCTCGCGCTTCCTCGACAGCCGCATTGGCGACTTTCATTTCAATTCGTTGAGTGAGCACTTGCCGGATATCGATAGGTTCGATGGCCAAGGTACTCGCGTCCAGCGGCTCTGTGAGCACCACCTCGGAAAAATCTATTTGGCCCATTTCCTTGAGCAATTGCACTCGGGCCCGCGTGGCTTGGATGACCGCTAAATTGGCGGCAATCTTCAAGCGTTCGCCTTCCAGCCGGACTCGGAGGAGATCCTGTTCTGAAATGACGCCGACGCTGAGCTGCGCCGATTGGTAATCAATGATCTTCTGGAAATTCTCGACCGTGGCCTTCAACAAATCGCGCTTCTCTTGGGCCCCGCGAGCTTCCCAATAGGATAGTCTCACGCTTTGCATGATTCGCCACCTAGTAAGCTCATATCCTGCTTGGGTACGATTGACGGCTTCGTCAGCTACTGCGATTCGCTGTTTCCGTTTTCCGAGCACGTCAAGCGGTTGCGTGAGAGATGCGTACGTGTCCACATCACGGGTATAAGTTTGGCCAGGCCGAAGATTCTGATTTTCAAGCTGGAGTGTGGGATTCTTGATGAGCTTGGCTTGCTTCTCAAATCCTTGAGCAATGGAAACCTGCTGTGCCTCTGCTTTCAACGACGCGCGAGATTCGAGAGCTTTGTTAACTGCTTCCTGCAAGCTGAGCGTCGACTGAGCTCTACAACATGGCGGCATGAGAAATATCAGCGCTAAGATCACTAGCAAAGCACAAATGCAATGTGTGAAAAATGTGTGCCTAGTCTCCACAGGGCTCCTTTCGCTTTCAGCGAGTGCAGACGATAAAATGTCCGTTATCTGATCTCCTGACTAGTGCAGCCAATGTGTCTGGCGATGGCACTTCGGGCAGAGACCTCGCGGCGCGTGCCTGCGTGCGTCATTTCCAGCCGGGCGGTGCGCGCGATGATCTGAATGTGATTCTTAGATTCGGAGACTGAGAGGTGGGGAAGGAGTGGGAGGTACGCCCAGAAAAGGCACTACCGGCGCTCTTACAGAACATAGGCAAGAGCGAAAATCAGTGCGCCTGGCTTTCGAGACAAGCCTGAACGCGACGCCAATACAGGCGAGAACGGCGCCCGTTAGTACGGCTACGACAGCGACGGTGTAATCAATGTCATCTCCCGTCTGGAGCATGTGGTCCCAGCTGTCAAGAACCTCGGAAAGATGGCAGCCGAGACAGACGAGTATAACTAATGCAGCTGCTATCCGAATCAGAGCGTGGCGCATTGTGAAAGGAGAACGCATAACAAACCAAATTTAATTCTATGTACCTACGGAAGTGGAGGCTGTGATCTGAGTCACGGAGTCCTGTGATAACGGTCACTTGCTCGTTAGTAACGGATCACATTATCTGGCGCGGCGACTCAGGTCACCATACAACGTGAGAGGTCACATGCCGAACGGGGTTATTGATGTAGTGCTTTCAAAATTCGCACGGAAGTTCGTGAGTAATCCCAACTTGGAAATCCGGATCCAGTGCGTTGCGCGGGCGAGCCTTACGGCAGTAGCTGGTCCCATCGAATCGTAATATCGATTGAACCTTTGCGGCTCGAATGCACTGTATTTTTTCAGGTT
>Ga0070735_10002782_pt1 | contig 15602 bp, 12 predicted proteins | sample Coa_R1_FD_66443 | JGI IMG/M metagenome (GOLD analysis project Ga0070735, IMG submission 66443) | Surface soil microbial communities from Centralia Pennsylvania, which are recovering from an underground coalmine fire - Coalmine... | ecosystem: Environmental > Terrestrial > Soil > Unclassified ... | reverse complement strand
AGTTGTGCAGCCCAAATCGTTGATTGCATACCTGAGAAAACAAGTGGCAGAACTCCACGCGCAGGTGCTCAACGCGTCAGCTTAGGTGCATCACGGTTTTGGGAAGCTAGGGATACAAGGTTGTGTGAATGAACCAACTGTCCATTTGCACCTGGGTTTCGACGAATTGCGAGTTGATGACACGAAAAATCATCCACGTCGACATGGACGCGTTTTACGCTTCGGTCGAGCAGCGCGATGATCCGCAACTGCGCGGCAAACCCGTGATCGTCGCTTGGAAAGGCGATCGTTCTGTCGTTTGCGCAGCTTCGTACGAGGCCAGGACTTTCGGTGTGCGTTCGGCTATGCCGGCAGTGCGCGCGGAACGTCTCTGTCCTGAGGCGATCTTTGTTGCTCCGGATTTCACGCGGTATCGGGCGGTTTCGCGTGATGTGCGGGAGATTTTCAAGCGTCACACCGACCTGATTGAACCATTGTCCCTCGACGAGGCGTACCTCGATGTCACGAAGAACAAAACACGCTTGCCGACTGCGACATTGGTAGCGCGCACAATTCGCCGGGAAATCCGCCAGGAATTGAATCTGACAGCGTCTGCTGGAGTTGCGCCGAATAAGTTCTTGGCAAAGCTAGCTTCAGACTGGCGGAAGCCTGATGGACTCTTTGTCATCCAGCCAGAGGAGATAGATGCGTGTTTGGTGCCATTGGCGGTTGGGCGCCTGCCTGGAGTCGGGAAAGTTAGGGAAGAGAAACTGGGGAAACTTCAAATACAAACCGTTGGCGAATTGCGAAGGTTGGATTTGTCAGTGCTCGAACATCATTTTGGGCGCTATGGTGTGCGCCTATACGAACTCGCCCGCGGTATTGACGAAAACCAAGTCATCTCTGACCGGCCCACGAAATCGATATCCGTCGAGGACACCTTCGAGCAGGACGTTCGCTTATCAGAAATCGAACCAATGATCCGGCGTTTGGTAGAAAAGCTGTGGACTGCTTCGGGTAAAGAGACACGAACAGCGCGAACGGTTGTCCTCAAATTAAAGACAAGCGATTTCAAAATCTTGACGCGCAGCCATACGCCAGATTCTCCACCAACGTCCTGCAACGACTTGATAGAGCTTGCGCTAAAACTTCGAGAACGAGTAGACCTAAGTCCCCAACAACGTTATCGCTTGGTCGGCGTTGGCTTGAGCAATTTTCAGGGAGTAGAACGGGCCCTGTCGCAGCCAGAACTCTTCGAATAAGTTCGCGTTCCGGACACCGTGCAAATGTCCGAATTCACTAATCCTAACGTAGATGGGAGCTGATTCGTGTCGCTTGGCCTGTCGGTCGGTATGCATTTTTTCAGCAGCCGACGGAAATCATCTGCGGGGACGACTTTCGAGCCAGTACAAACTCAGCACTGTACCCTGCGCATTTCTCAGCCAGGCCGCTACCTCTCTCTCCTGGAAAGGCCGCTCTCCTGGTTCGAGGTCGTGATTCAGTAGTTCCGTTATTTCTCCTGCGGTGCTGGGTTTCCTGATCTTGTTCAACGCTCGAAGGATGTGCTCGTCGAGGCGGCGGTCCGCATTGGCAACCTGACGCATGGACGTTTCTCGGGTTTGCGGGTGGATCTGAATCGTGCTCATTTTATATTCGCCCTGACGACGAAGGTCAGGTCAGAAAGAGCCAGCCGGCACGAGTTGAAGAATCAGTCTGCGAATTGCCTCAGGCTCGTGCTCTCCGGCCGCCGCCGCCAAAGTATACGACCGTTCAAAGCCGTTCGGTCCTTCAACTCGCATCTCCCAATTCTCGCTGGCGCGCGATCCGGCGATGGACACCCGCCACTCTCCGGGTTTGTCACTAAGTGCGTGCTCGATGCTGGCCCCAAGTTCCCTGGATAAATCGGCGTCGCCGAGATTCTGCAATTCGATTGTCACTCCCATCGTGCTGTAATTCTAACGAAGATTCTGGCTGCCCTTCTGCCGGTGCAAACCGGTCAAAGCTGTGCAAGTTCAGCCGATCCAGCAGTTCTTCAAAAGCATATCCACAATTCCTGTTGAAAATGGGAGCAGCGACGAAGACGATCTCAAAGTGGAACACCTAGACAGGTGCCGCGGCGACTGTCCACGCGGGATGCTACGAATACGGCGATGAGAAGTTCGGGAAAATAGGAAAGGCTGCGACATTGGTTATGCTCCAGCTACCAACTCCTGCGAGGGAGCTAATAGCGTGGATACACGTACCGTCGCAGCCCTTGATGTAATCACTGCTTTCGCAGTTCCAAACCCCAACTGCCCCTCGCAGGATCAGTCGGTTTTTTCGGGTCTGGTCGCTCTTCAGGTTCCCCTGCTGAGCAGATCACTCAGCTTACTTCGGACTGGCAAGTTTTATTTCGCCAATCCTTTCAGCCGTCGACGTGAGCAAAACTAAACAGTTGCTTCATCGATGTCAACGCAATTATCGGTGTAATCACGAAATATCTGTGAATGGAATTGTGGAAAACGGGGCCAGTAGCGCCTTAGGCCACCAGTGAAATCCGTTCGCTTAGCGATCTGGCTCTCCTTGTCCCATTTCAAGCGCTTCACATTTCACCAACTCATTCCAGGAGAAACTCCAATGAGACTCCGTTCAAACGAATTCTGCCCGATTCACAGATCAATTTCTTGCTGTGGCCGCGAATTCACTCCAAAACCACGGATGATAAGACCCGGCATACAGCGTGTCGAAGATCCGCATCACCCGAGAGGATATCGAGAGCTCCGATCGCCGGCAGAGATGCGGAAACTTCTGAAGCGGAAAATCGTCAAGCAAGACAGGAAGTGTGCGATCTGCCACGAAGAATTCACCGACTACAACGACATCGTGCCGGACCACAAGAATCCCAAAGGAATGGGAGGAGCGTGGAGAGATGACCATCCGGACAATATTCAAGCAACACATTGGTGATGTAATGGAGAGAAGGGATCAAGCAGAATGGACGACTAATGGTCGATCAGTCGACTACTTTCCACGACCATCATTAAATCAAGCTTTTTGAAGTAAGCAGTGTGCTAAAAGTGTGCCAGATTGAGAAACATCGATAAGAGATCAAAACCGATTGCTACCCTGGCGACACAAAATACTTCTGACTAACTGGGTAAGCATCACGGAAACAAGCAGGCATTATCTGGGTCAGTCGCATATTGCGCGGGTAAGTTGGTTGGCTTGTAATTCGAATCGACCTTGAGCTTTTCACATACGCCTCGAAAGTATGTGTCATTGCCGCCGGCATTCCGGCTCCGCTTTGAATATAGCAGGACTACGTAGGGAATCAATCCGTCGTTAACGGTGCAAAGCAACCCGAACATGTGCAATACGCCTGCGAGGCTCGCACTGTACATGCGCCCCGGCTAAGTCGAAGAGAAAGACGTTATCGCCTTGCTCGAATATATTCAAGGTAACGATAAGCGTCTCCCACCTTGGCCAGAAGCTCCGCTCCAAATGCTAATCACACATTACAACGGGCCATGCGTTTGTGATCTTATTGTGCGCAGTAAGTGCTCCCATGGTACCCACGCCTGGGTGGTAGTAGCCAGCTTGTCGCTTTCCGTCAATGATTAGCGTGCTGTGAAGCTTGACGACAGTCGAACTGCAGTCCCAAATTCATTTCCCGTCCCATCGCAACAGGTCACTACATTTTAGGCATTGGATTTCCAGCGCGTTCTATTCATTGCGGGTATGACCGTGCCAATCTTTTGACGCCATCCTCAGGAAATCTTGTCGGCCAAGATTTCCCGCCCGTTCTGATTCAGGACGAGCCCGGCAATTTCCCCGGTCGATTTACGAATGAAGGTTATGCGCGCCTCCACCACCTTATAGAAGAACTCATCCAGTGCTGATGCGAATATCGGAGCTTTGTTCTGCCCGGTGATCTGAACCACCAAACCGGTACCTACGAGCCCTACCGAAATCACGAATCCTTTTTTCAGAGAATATTGGCCAACATATCCCTCCAACAGGCCTTGGGACAAGGCGATCTCTTGCGGCCGCGGCAGTTCTCCTCTGAAAACATGATACCTTTGACCATTTTGATGCCAGATGAGCGATTCGATCTTGCCGCCGTTATCGCGTTGGAAAGACACCTCGGTAAATGGGACTGCCAGCTGGAATCGATCAACTGTAGTTGGTTTCAGCCACCCTCCCGGCTGCCCGGGCGCCTGGAAATATAATGCGCCACTCTGTTCGACGATTCGGACCGCGAACGACGGAGAGAGTAGATATCTCCCCGCGTATTCACCGGCATTAGCAATGATCGGGCGAAGAGGCTCGGGTATCGTCAGGCCAAGAAGTGAGCAGCCCAAAGCGTCGACATTTGCCATGGTATTCGTTAGTAGCACGACACCCCGATGGTCCTTTGGGATGAAGCCCAGGAAGCTCCGATACCCCCCGATTCCGCCACTGTGCGAATACGTCGGATTCGACGATTCGCCCGTAATCCCCCACCCCATTCCGACGAAGCCGCTATCAGTCTTGCGCAAGGGCTTCATCGTCTCTATGAGATCTTCGTGCATCGGTCCGTCGGGCTCCGCCAAGCAGTTCCTGAGAAACCCAGCGAGTTCGCGAGCCGAGCTGCGCAGACCGCAGGAGGGAGCCGCAGCATCAAACGTCCAGTGTTTGATCCGCTTGCCGTTCACATGGCCGGGCGCCAAATGGTTTGCGTCTGACGTTCCCGTCACCGCAACAGTTGTTCGATCGAGACCTAATGGACGAAGCACCTGTTCCCGCAAAACTTCCGCGTAACTATTGCGCCAGGCCGCAGAAATCGCCTGACCCAGGAGTGAGAAGCCAAAATTCGAATAAGCGAAAGCGAGGTCCGGCTGAGAGCCAGGGCCATCGGTGCGCAACGAGCCAATTAATTCCTCCAGTGTGCATTGAGCGAACGGATAACGATCGGAATCAAATATTACTGGTGTTCTTGAAGGTTCGCGCGGTAGACCCGAATGGTGTGTCACCAGGAGTAGAAGAGTGATGTGGGCCAATTTGGCCGCGTCAGGATCACTTGGCGGGAAGAGATATTTGGCCACAGGATCGTTGCGGCTCACCTTTCCCAGTCGTTCGCTTTTGGCGAGCAATAGAGCTGTAAAAATTTTGACGATGGAAGCGGTCTCAAATTGAGTATCCGAGGTGATTGGCCGCGGATCCTCAGGATCAAATATGCCAGCACTAACGAAAGCGATTTGGTCCGGGCTTATCGTCGCCAGTATCGCTCCGCCTTGCCTCCCTAGAATCAGGCTGTTCAATTCCATCTGCGACTCGGCTAAGTTGAATTGGGGGCAAACTGATTTCATACTGAGCCCACTCCTTTGGTCGCGTAAAAGTGCAAGTCAGAAATACAGGTCAATCGAGAAGTATGCGGAGGTATTCGAACGGACCTGGACTTTTGCTTGACCGGAAAGCATCGTTCTTGACCCCGGTCTTCAATCAGATCAGGCATGACACTTTTCGATTGTTGATTGCGGACTCAGCATCAACTGGGAGCCACGCGAGCCGCCGATTCGGCCGGCTGGAACTCGATGTGTAAATGTCTTTGACACACTTGTAAAACACATCAACCTTAGTTCCCTACCAAAGACGCGGTGCTTTCATCACGCGGGATTTTTGTTGGCAGGTGTGAAATCGTCTCTCGGGTGCGCAACAGCAGGCCGAGAACACGACGCTCCATAGCCGGCGCGATCCCCAACCGGTTACAGTGCATATGTATGTAGCTATCGAAGAGCTTGGATAGAGGTTGCGTGAGAGTAGAATTTGATTCTAGTCTGGCGAGACAATTCAGTATCGGAACCAACGCAGCCGTTCGTTGAGCGAGCGCCTCGTTAATTGGCACGCCAAGGTGTCTCGGATGGGACAGTGCTGCGACTAAACTGTGGCGCCTCGCCCGGTATTCGTCTGCAACCTCCTTGTGAGAGTCGACAGCGGATTCAAGCCACGCGAGGCGTCTAGCATTGTCAAGCCCCAGTGCTCCCAATAGTGCATCGATCGTAATGACTGCAAGCAGCGTACTGTCCAGAGGCGGCGCGCAAGCCAGCAAATCAACGACGAACTTACTGTCAGCCGCGAAGAGCGCCTCGGACGCGGCTGCTGCCTCGGCACCACCATAGCGTTCCACTTCACGATCATAAGTATCGAACGCGAATTTCTGACAACGACCATCTGCGATCAAGCTTGACGCCCAAGTGCACAAGCGTGGCAACAGTGTGCTGGTGAGCTGATCAGGCACGCCGAAGAATCGCAGTCGCAAATGGGCGTCCGGATCGGTATATCGCAGGAAGAACCACTTGGTAGCAATCCGCGTTTGCAGGATCTCTTCACAAAGCAGACGAATCGGGCCAGCCAGCAAGTCATTTTCACCGCTGCGTGGTCCATAAAGCTTTAAAAAAAGCCACTCGCTCCCTGGAGGTCGCAGCCTGACTTCAGATGCAACTGGCGAAGCCCGCCGTCTCTGGTCGAGGGTAGCACCTTCCGCGGCCTTAGCCGGCTGGATTCGTAACCCGAGCGAAACTACCAGTTCTACGATGCGACGGCCACCATCTACCGATGGCAGCCATGCATGTTCCGGACCGGGGAGGGCCTCCTGAAGAAGGCATTGAGCGTGACTCTTCTTGCGGACCATTTCGCTATGCAAATCGTCTACCTGTTCAGGATCGTCCAGGTCGTAGAGTAGTCGATTGTCGGCCCAACTCATGTACACCCGGCGCGGCACTCGCCACCGTTCGCGCCAGCGGGCAAACCATGCAGCAAATTCATTGGATCGGTCAAGGCGCACCTGTCCTTGGATTCTTGGCTCAAGTCTCCACTGCGCACACTGGAGAATGATCCGCCCCGATTGCACCCGTGGCAGAAATGGGTATCCAGCAGCTGATCCCCAGCTAAAGGCACCAGGCTGGGCAATACCATCACGGCTGACCTCGGAAAGGAAATAGCACTCCGACGAGAACTGATTCGAGTTAAGCATGTGTCCCGCAGCGAACCAGACTTCTACATCGCGAGGTAACCAACGTACGTAAAATCGCCCATCGCGCACGCCAACGCTCAATTCATTAAGCGGAATCACGGAGTCCAGTACAACTCCAGCGCTGACGCCCTGATTGATCTCATAGCGGCGAATGGCGGGGCGCACAACAACATTGGCGTACCTGAAGTTACGCGGCAAACTTACAACCTCAGCGATGATCTGCTTCGGGTGGTGTTCCTCATCGATGCGGGCCGAGTCTCGTAGCCCGGCGCACGCCTTCGGACCAAGTAAGTGGGCGAACCGGCCGAGGTTTCGGCCGGCAATTGGCGCGCCCAGATTTGGGCCCAGCATCAACTGAAATTCACCCGCGTCGATCGCGGCCGGTGACGAAGCCAGCACAAATAGGTTGAGATCGATCGAGGCTGGCAAATGATCTGCCGGCGGTAACTGGGCCTCGAGCCTACCTAGCAGATCCTCATCGAGTTCGACCGAGAAGTTTTGATCTCGGATAGCGTCGAGAGCCAATTTCTGGAGAACTTCCGCGCGGCGACTAGCGCGTCCGGCCTCCATACCACCTCCACCCCAGCCGTAGTGTCCAAGCGGGCCAAGCCCCCACTCGGGGTCTAGGAGCTCGAGCAGCGGCACTTCTCGGTCGGCACCGTAGCGTGCGAGAAAGGCTTGCCGGTAGCTGGCGACATTTGGCATGCCTTCGGGCAGTGGGGTTAGGCGAAACAACAGTTCAGCTACACGAACAGCTTCCTGGGCGATGACAGACGAGAGATTTTCGCCGGTAGTTACAAAGGTCGTGTCAACCTGAAGCGGCATTTCGGTCTGGGTCTGCCCGAGAGCAGTTACGTGGGCGACGGCTTTGCTTAGCAAACCCGGCACTCGCACCACTGCCTCGGTATCGCAAGCCGCAATCGAACGAAGAAGTGCATCGAGTTGCACGCACAAGGCCTTGCCACCCATAAGAGGCTCGACCCGATCGCGCACCCACTTGATCGGATCCTCGATCGTCAGCGGTGGCAGGAGTTCGGTCAAGAGAAAGCCAAGTTCCCAAAGCTGCTGCAACGCGCGTTCGATTTTCTCCGGCGTGCCCAAGGGGAATTCCGACATTAAGCGTTCAACAAGGGCATAGTGCCAAATCGGATGCTTCGCGAGTTCCATCGCACGCCGTACAACCGGTTTGGCGGCCACGGAGATGCGCGTCGGCGTACCGCCGACAAGAGGCGGTACCCGTTCGGACAGCACTAACCGACCGTGGTGATACCAAGCAGCCGTGCTCGCTACCCAGCGTAGTTGATTGCGAATAGCCGGCTGCATTTCTAGTCTCAACACAAATCGCAGCAGCCAATCCATGTCGACGCGAGTTCGTGTGCGGGGCGCACTGCCGATACAAATATTAGTGGTCTTGCCCCAACCTGCTGCGACGGCGCCTGCAAACATTCCATAGGGAGTTGGTCGCGTTGACATCCGGATGAGGAATCGGCGCAACTTGGTTCTGAGCCTTGTTGCATTTTTATCATCAGTCGTCGCTCGATCCAGAGCTTCCAAGAGCGAAGGACTGCCGATTGCAAGGGCACAGCGGACGCGTGGGTCAAGCGGCCCAAGTGACGACGAAAGCGCCGCGTCCGAAGCCGCGGCATCGGCCAAAGCGTTGTAGCTCTCAATGGGTAAGATGGGTGCCCGCACCATGACACAATCCATTGGGTCGTAGTATTGTGTGCGCGAGTTTTTTTTCCCCTTTTTGTCGATTGCTGCCATGAGAGTCCTATGAGAGCAGAAAGAGACGATCCCAAGCGGGCTCGACGTCACATGCCACTCCGAGTAGCACCAGAGCCACGCCGGGCGCACCATCGAGCAAGCCAGGCTGATCAACACGCTTTCCGGCGAACTCGACGCTGCGGAAACCAAGCAGCGCCTCGGGCTCGTAAAGCCCCAATAGTTGCTCAGTCAGCGCTACTGCGCCGGCCGCGAGTGCTGTGGAACCAGTATCATTGGCGAACCGCAAAACAATCTGAAGCAAGCCCGCCACGCCGTGACAGAAAGTGGGTGACTCGATTAGCCGCGCTGCCGGTGGTCGCCGCAGGACGGCTTCCATGGCTTGAACGGCGACCTCACAATATTCTGGATTTTTCAGACACTGACCGGCGAAATATAGAACCCGCGCGATGCCCGGGCTGCCATAGCACCATCCAGCTTGCGCCCGAGTCGACGTGCCAATCGGGCAAATCAGGCCGGCGGGATCGCCTGGTGGACGCAGACCCACGCCGTTCGGCCAGTTCAGACCCCATTCATCATCCAACCGGTTTACAATCAGCCAAGCAGCCAATCTATCTATCGCCTCCTCCAGTCCCGCGCAGCGAACACCGGCCAGATGCGCTAGCGCCAGCGCACCCATCAGTCCTGGGACGCCGTGAGCAAGGCCGCAATTCAGGTAACCGTTCGGATACTGTTGCAACAGAAAATCCAGGTCGGGCTTCGAGACATGAGAGGGCGAGTGCCAACGCGGCAACCCATTCTCTTCTTCTGACAACGCTACTAGGCTCCGAACTATGTAGTGAAGGGTGTCTTCCACTTCTGCCGACCCACGAAGCCCCAGCAAATATGGCAATACGCCGCTCAACCCTGAAATCACGTCAAAGGCATTTGTTGGGGCACCGTTGTGCAAACCATTCATGAACGCAATCATGGGAGCAAGACTGCGTATTAAATTCTTCTGCAACACTGCTAGCAAACGGGCGTAGCGGGTACCGAACCGCGACAAGTAGCAGGCCGAAAACGTAAGCCCACCAATTCCACTGAATGATCCCGGATGGAGATACGGCTGGGTAGCCGCACTTTCTGCCGCAATCTCCAAGTGGACGTGTCCTACAACATCCCACCCTTCATCGGGAAAACAACGATCAAGGTGTCCCCAGAGGAGTGCCAATCCCGCATAGCCCTGGGCAAATCCATGTGGGGTCCACTGCGGACCTTTCGGATTATCAGACTGTATTTTTGCTTGAATGACAGCATCTTCGACTAGTGCCGGATCGCGTAGCCGCCCCGCCACATCGAGCGCCACCCTCAGCGCTCTCACAGATTTCTCAGAATCCGACAGTCGTCGCCAAGGGGAGGCCAAACGAGCTGTCGCTCCTCCAATGCCGGGCAGGTTCGCGGCGGAAATCATGGTTTTGTGGCCCTTTAAGACATGCCGGCATTTCAGCCTTGAGGCAAAGAAAATTACCTAGTCAATGATCGAAAGTAAATCAGTTTAGTGGTAGAAGCTTATCTCGAGTGGGTGGCCTCCCCTCGGCGAATTTTCACCCTAGTCACGTCGGTTCACCAGAATGGACGATTTAATCCTGCCGACTATAGAGGTACGAAACCCAAGCGTGGCAATTTCTCCTTTATCATTGATAACCATGCGCTGAAGGCGCTTCGCGAACTTGAAGAGATACTTGGTGCGAACGTCCATCTTCCAAAAACATGACGCGTTGTGACGTTGCCGCGGCTTTCTTATATCGGCCAGCCATCGATCGCTGGCCAGGCTGGGTAACACTTCTCCGCGGTCATTTTAAAGACGAAGCGGCCAACAGACTCCTTTAACAATGCTAGTCGGTCCAACCCGAATTTTTGAACGCGCTAAGCGTGCACACGTGAAGCGCCATCTAGCAATTATCTGTTACACCGCAGCCGTCGGTGATATTACACCCGTCGGTGATATTACACCCGTCGGTGATATTGCACCCTGGGTCGGATGTTGGGCACCCATTAGTGAAATTGCAACCCGGATCCGATGTCGGGCACGCGTCGGTGCACCCGGGGGTCGGGCATCCGTTCGTGATGTAGCATCCTTGTTGGCACGTCACGGCGCAAGTGTTCCCACCGCCGATTACGAACGCGCAAGTGACCGCGCGTGTCGGGCATCCGTTGGTGATATTGCACCCAGGGGCGGATGTCGGGCATCCGTTTGTGACGTTGCACCCTTGATGGCACGTCACAGCGCAAGTGTTCCCCCCACCAACTCCGACAGCACAGGTGTTCGAGCAAGTGGCTAGCACTTGACAAGTGTTGCCGCAGGTTACGCCGCACGTGTTCCCACAGGTGACACCGCACGTATTGCCACAAGTAACTCCGCAGGTATTGACGCAAGTTACGGCGCAGGTGTTTCCCCCACCAACTCCGACAGCACAGGTGTTCGAGCAAGTAACCGCGCAAGTGTTCCCTCCACCAACTCCAACGGCGCAGGTGTTCGAACAAGTAGCGGCGCACGTATTGCCTCCACCGAGTCCCGCGACAGAACAGGTGTTCGAGCACGTCACACCGAACAGACCGGATCCGACAGCCATCGCTTCGTGACCCGGGTCGGGCGGGGGCATCCCCGCTAGAGCGTGGGGAGCAGCACTGGCATCGAGATACTTGCAATCGAGATCAAATTCGTCGCTCTCATTCGGCTGGAAAGACCGCGACGACTGAACTGTAAGGGCGGGCAAACCGAGCGCGCCGTCATTCAAAGTTATGTTGATGTCGAAATCATGTGGGTTGCCCATTGAATTTACCTCTCTTAGAATAGGGCCCCTTGACACGGACAAGCTTCTATGTTAGACCAGCGAAAGTCAAGTACAATCTTTGAGAAAGGAGAAATTTTATGGCCGGTCGCACAACTACGAAAGGGCAACTGTCGGTACATCCGCTCCTAGCAAATCTGACCCATTCAAGACAGTCACCGGAATCAACCATCAAGTTTGCCGGCTACGTAGGTCCGGCCAGTCGACCTGGGCAAGTTCGCCTTTATCATTCTCTGGAGGATCTCTCACATTACATTGAGTTTGATGAAAGTTATGTGGTGCGGACGGGTCCATCTTCCGAAAACCTGACGCCAAATAAGGGTGTCTCTGTGTGGGTAAAGGCGAGTACCCCTATCCGGTGGACGCGGGAATACAAGAATGCGAAGAGCTTATGGCTCAGGATTGCGCGAATGACTCAGGGCGTAGGTATCGGTGGTCCTCCTTGAAATCACCCCAGTTCCGTTCATAGACGGCAGCAACATCGGCGCAGTCCTGTGCTTGTGCTTAATTTAACGGCCACTTACCTTACCATTAAGATAGCGTTAAAAAATCAAGCTAAAAAGGTTACGACCGTCGGTCTTCCGACCAGGTAAGGGTAGAGAAGGCGAATCGTCGATGCTCCGACGACTTCAAACTTAGCCGTTCTATTGCCTTGTACATGTCTCACGCCCTTCAAGTTTCAAATAGTGCGAATTGATTTAGGCCAGGCTTAGCGATCCTCATGTATACCTGCGTGCCATCAAGAACCGACATTAGGCACCAAGGCTGAGTTGTCGAAACATGACATTGTGAACCAAGTGGGCTAGGTCGGGGAGTAGGCGAGGATTTTGTAGCACTCCCTGCACGGCGCGCATTCCCAAGTCGGTGACGCCGGTCATCGAATCAGTTGCAATTCTGCGTGGAAACTTCCGCTTCTTGCCGCCGATATCCACTCCGTTAAACAGAATATCCAAGTCTGGCGGCTACCCCTCAAATCCAACCTTAATCTGGAACGCACCTCGATCAGCCGTATCTTTATATCGGTCAATCACGTCACGCCTGTCCAAGAGCGCGTGTCGAAGCCGACGTTCTCTTTCACGCCTGCTAGTGGGTTCATTCTCAGAGAGCGAAGCGCAGCCTTTCGCCTGACCTGTCATGTCGCAGCGTATGTATATGTGCGCGCACTTAGCGCATCGCGCTACTCTTACCGCGTGAAATGGATTGCAAGTCTGGCAACCGCGTGTCGAACGTTATCCCAACCAATTACTTTGTCGAAGACGTATGTTGCCAAACCAATAAAGGCCAGCGTTTGAGCTTTAGCCCACTGTACTTGAGTGCGAACATTCTCAATCTGCGCTTTTGCGGCCTGCACAGATTTCGGAATGCCAAATTCGAGTGCAGCGGCTGAGATCAGCCGGTCGGCTTCTACCGATTGAACGTTCGGACTGGTGGCAAAGACTTGCTCCGATTCGGCGAGCAGCGCCTCGATACGGCGCCCTTCCGTCCAGGCCCGGGGAGTGAGGACAAACCGTCGTCGTGACAGAAGTTGCATCAACAAACGGGATCTTTCCTCTATGGCTCGCAAGCTGGCCCTTCCAAGAATACAGTGTTCAAAAACCTGCATAGCTCGAAGGAAGCACTGTTCGTAGAATTCCTGGTTGTCCATGCGTCCATAAATTGCCAGCGCCTCTGTCCAACGAATAAGCAGCACCTCATATGAGCGGTGACTCAGATCTCGATCGACATAGGCGCGAAGAATCTGAGACCTTTCGCTTTCATGGTCCCCGGTAAAGATTTTGCCCAGGTACTCGCTGTTCGCGCGGCAAACACCTGGCAAGTCGTCCGAGGCCAATTCCAGAGCAACGAAAGGATACTGGCGTTCTATTCGCGCCTCCGGGCACAGCTTCTGCAGAGCGACAACATCCTCCTGCGCGTCCTCCCACGCCTTCTGCTTGCGCTCTAGTGGGTCGGAATGGCCATCATACTGCCGCCAAATTGTGCAACTTCCAATATGAGATTCGCGGTTGAAGCGAACTGCAATACCAACAGTGTTCTTCGAACGTTTGATATAAGAGACATCGTAAAGCGTAAAGCCCCGATGCTGGTCCTCATAAAAAACCCAGTCGTAGCTTTCATCCAAGAACTTCGTTATGCGAGAGGTAGTGCGATGCTTGGCACTGAGGCGCGATGCAACCGCATTCGCTTCATCATCTGTTTGTACCGCCAAATCAAAAATGGACAGAACGTCGATTCGGATCATGTCCATTCTCTTGCACCCTCATAAATCGCGTTTCGGGCGACCGGACGAGCATTGTTTTCGGAATGATAATGCTAAAAACGCCCGGCCGCGACATCACAGATGACCGGCATCGTTGCCGATTACGATCAGGGCAAATTGGACGGGATACCGAGCGGGATCAGTCTAGCAGGTGCGATAAAAGCCCCGGTTTGCATTTCGTCCAGCAGATTCCACGGAAAATGACGCGCTTTTAAAGCAGCCGGCTTCTGACGGTCAGCCGGCAGGGCGGGCAAGAGCCGCATAAAACCTCATCCTTTATTAGTTATTAATAGGCTGTGTTTCAGCTGTGTGCCATATCGCAGAATATATCGCCTATTCGGAGTCACATCAGTCGGTTCGTTGCGTGCCGCCTCTTCCAAAGTTCTGCTTCCAACTTGATGGCGACGGCCTCGGCATCGAATACCGATTTCGCTCCCTGAGCTTGGTCCGCCAGATCTTGGCGTCCCAATCTCCGGGCACTCTCCGACAAAGCAGCTTTGTGCAGCTCAGTAACTGGCTTCTCGCTCGCGTGCATCAGCCACTTACCAACCGCTAACGTTCTCTGCACCGCACTGATTTCCATATTCGCAGGCTGTGGAATTGCTGGAGTGTCTTCTCGGGGAGTATCCAGATTCAGCGCAGTGCTGAGATCGTTAGCTTGAGCGGTACGTGTTCCCAAACCCTGAGTTCCGAGACCAAAGCAGTTCATGACTGTTTTCGACACGGTAGTGTGGTCGAATACATCATCAGCAATTCTTCCTGCTTGCGTGAATGGTGATATTACGATCGCCGGAATTCTGACTCCTAGACGGTCAAACGTGAAGCCGCTTCCTCCCGGCTGCGACTGCGGGATTACGATTCCATCCGGCGACACCGTTTTCTCGGGAGGAACGTGGTCGTAACATCCGCCATGCTCATCAAACATGATGATTAATAGTATCTTGTGCCAATCTGGGCTCTTACGCACCGCCGAATAAACCCGGTACGCGAGTTTTTCGCCTTCTTCTACGTTGGAGACGCCAAAGAACTGAACCGCGTGGGATTCCGGATGCATGTCGTTCTCGGCTCCCCATTTGAGAGAGTCCATGTAATTGGGCTCGATAAAGGAATAACTCGGCAATCCGCCGGGTTTCTGTGCATCCGTTTCAAAATCGTGAAGAAGCTTGAAATAGTCCGGCTGGAGCCCGTAATCCCACACTTTTTCCTGGGTAAGCATCACCAGACTTGTGACGGTCCATCCGCCCGTGTAGATCTTCCACTTTCGACCGGCTTCGGAAAGCAGGTTGTAAATTGTCTGCGTTTTATTAACAAATATTCGCCCGCCACCCTCATTGTCTACATAACCGGAAGAAGTCCCCGCCTGAACAAAAGAACGGTTGCAGAGTGTCTGCGAGGGAATGGAACAGAACCAGTGGTCACACACGCAGTAGTTAAGTGCAAGACTCGACAGGACCGGCAGGCTGGTAGGAGTAAAGCAGTTCATGATGATTTCAGGATTGTGGCTATTTCTGCGGGCATAATTGCTTACGAAACCCTGCATCGTCGGTGACGTGTCAGGGGGAAGCGGAGTCTTGTTAAGGGGAACGGAAGGCACATTGTATAGCTGCTCATACACATCTTCGTAAGGCTCACCCGGATCGGGATAAGGATCGGTTGGCGTCTGGCCCTTTCCGGCTGGGATGTTGCCTTTCGGCCCAGGATTAGACAAGTGCTTCCCATAGAGACCCTCGAAGTTTGCCGGGGGTTCCCTATTAAAAGGGGCCGGATTGGCGGGATCGTAAAGCCAACCGAAAACGTTGTCAAAAGAACGATTTTCAAGCAT
>Ga0070735_10002781_pt1 | contig 15606 bp, 14 predicted proteins | sample Coa_R1_FD_66443 | JGI IMG/M metagenome (GOLD analysis project Ga0070735, IMG submission 66443) | Surface soil microbial communities from Centralia Pennsylvania, which are recovering from an underground coalmine fire - Coalmine... | ecosystem: Environmental > Terrestrial > Soil > Unclassified ... | reverse complement strand
GCGAACACCAGGCGGTCGAAGAAGCGCCGCCGCTCGGCCGCCCCTTCGAGGAACAGCCGGTCCTCCCGCGGGGTGAGCCAGACGAGGCGCAGGTGTTCGGCAAGCCGACCAGGCTGGGCCGCCGCGCCGTCGATGCGCACCGATCGCCTGGCCGCGCCAGCCGTCTCCGGCCCCGTGCCGATCGCGATCGTCTGGTCGCCGGCGGCGACCTCGGCGGCGACCGCCCAGGCGCGCCCCTCGCCCTCGCCCGGCTCGCGGCGGCCGATCTCGCTGATCGCCGCGTTGCGCAGGCCCCGGCCCGGGATCAGCAAGCTGATCGCCTCGAGGAGATTGGTCTTGCCCGCCCCGTTCGGACCGGACAGCACCACGGGCCGCCCGTCGAGGTCGATGCGGACGTGCTCGTAGGAGCGGAAGTCGGTGAGCGTTATGCGGCGCAGCGCCGTCCGCGGCATGCCCGGCGCGTCAGACCCGCAGCGGCATCAGCACGTACTGGACGCCGGCGTCGGCCGGATCGAGCACCAGCGTGGCGATCTGCGGCTCGGCGAAGCGATACTCGGTCGCCTCGCCCTGAATCTGGTCGGAGACGTCGAGCAGGAAGCGGGCGTTGAAGCCGATCTCGAACGGATCGCCGTCGTAGTCGGCCTCGATCTCCTCGACCGCCTGGCCGGCGGCCATGTTGCGCACGGTCAGCACCACCTTGCCGCGCTCGACCCCCACCTTGATCGAGCGGCTCTTTTCCTCTGAAATCGTGGCGACCCGGTCGACCGCCTTGGCGAAAACGCTGTTGTCGACGATCAGCACACGGTTGTTGGCCTTCAGCGGCTCGATGACCCGCGGATAGTCGGGGAAGGCGCCGTCGATCACCTTGGAGGTCAGCGAGGCGCGGCCGAAGTCGAAGCGCACCTTCTGCGGCGAGATCTGCACCTCGACGCTCTCGCCGGCGTCGTCGAGCAGGCGGCGGATCTCGGCCACCGTCTTGCGCGGCACGATCACGCCCGGCGCGCCGGCCGCGCCTTCCGGCGCCGGCATCTCGGCCAGCGCCAGCCGGTGGCCGTCCGTGGCGACGGCGCGCAGCTTGGTCGAACCATCCTCGACCACCGAGTGCAGATAGAGGCCGCACAGATAGTATCGCGTCTCCTCGCTCGACATGGCGAAGCGGGTGTTGTCGACCAGCCGGATCAGGTCCTTCGCGCCGATGACGAAGCGCGCGCCCATGCTGTCCGCCGACATGACCGGAAAGTCGCCGGCCGGCAGCACCGGCAGGTTGAAACGCGAGCGGCCGGCCACGACCAGCAGCCGCTGGTCCTCGGCGGAATAGCTGAGCTCGACCTCCGCGCCTTCTGGCAGCTTGCGCACGATCTCATAGAGGGTGTGGGCCGGCGCGGTGATCTGGCCGGGGCGCTCGACCCGCGCCTCCGCCTCGTCGACGATCTCCATGTCGAGGTCGGTCGCCGAGAGCGTCATCCGCCCGTCCGCGGCGGCCAGCAGCACATTGGAGAGGATCGGGATCGTGTTGCGTCGCTCGACCACGTTCTGCACATGCCCCAGCGCCTTGAGCAAAGCCGCGCGTTCGATCGAAAGCTGCATGTGGACGTCCGAATCCCGACCGCGCCGCCCCTTCGCCCCCGCCCCGCGGCCCTCTGTTCGGGGGGTTGCGGAGACTAGCCGAAAACCACGCGGGGGGAAGCCCCTCAGCCTCGCAGTTTGCGGGTCAGAACCTCGAGGTCCCTGGTGAGCTGGGCATCGCCCTGGCGGAGCGATTCGATGCGCCGCACGGCGTGCAAAACCGTCGTGTGATCGCGCCCGCCCGTCCGGCGGCCGATGTCGGGCAACGAGCGGGTGGTCAGCTGCTTGGCCAGCCACATCGAGACCTGGCGGGGCCGCGCGACGGCGCGGTTGCGCCGCTGCGAGATCAGGTCGGCCTGGCTGAGGCCGTAGTGCTCGGCGACCGACTTCTGGATCTCGTCGACGGTGATGCGCTTTTCGGCGCCGCGCAGGTGCGGGCCGAGAATCGTCTGCGCCTCGTCGAGGCCGATCTGGACGACGGCCGGGCCGGCGCGTGCGACGAGCGTGTTCAGCGCGCCTTCCAGCTCGCGCACGCTGTCGGTGAAGCGGTCGGCGAGAAACTCCAGCACCTCGCCGCGCGCGGTGAGGCCGCCGGCGCCTGACTGGCGGCCCAAAAGGTCGAGCTTGCGCTCCAGGATGCCCAGCCGCAGCGTCCGGTCCGCCGGCTCGATCCCGCAGACCAGGCCGGCCTGCAGGTGCGAGCGCAGCCGTGCGTCCATCTCGGCGAGCGCGGTCGGCGGCCGGTCGGTGGTCAGCACCACGCGGCGCCCGTCCTGGGTGAGCGCGGCGATGGTGTGGAAGAGTTCTTCCTGCGAGTTCTGCTTGCCGGCGACGAAGTGAGCGTCGTCGATCAGCAGCAGGTCCGCCCCGCGCAGCTCCTCCTTGAAGGCCGGGCCGCTGCGATCCATCATCGCTTTGACGAAGCCGGCGAGGAAGCGCTCGGCGGTCATGTAGATGACCTTCTTGTCCGGCGCGTTGCGCGCCGCCTCCCACGCGATGGCGTTCAGGAGGTGCGTCTTTCCGTAGCCGAACGGACCGTGAAAAATGATCGGGTTGAAATGCTCGTCGCTCCACGCGGCCACGCGGCGCGCGACCTCGTAGGCGAAGTCGTTGGCCGGCCCGACCACGAAGGTCTCGAAGGTGAAGCGCTCCTGCAGCGGCGCGCCCCGGCCAGGCTGGCGCGGTCCGCCCCCCGCCGCGCCGCCGCCGCCGCGGCCGCCGCCGTCGCCGCTCGGGCGCGGCGCGACCGGCGGCGCCTCGACTTCGACGACGGCCCCGGTGTCGGCGTCGAACTCCGCCCGCGACTTCAGCGCCAGCGGTCGGTGCAGCGGGTCGTTGCGCGCCCAGAGGTCGCCGATCCGCCGCCAGGCGTTGCGCCGCACCCAGTCGCGCGCGGTGGTCGTCGGCGTGACCAGAACGACCGCGTGATCGGCCGCTTCGCGCACGGCGGCCTGCCCCAGCCAGGAGCCGTACGCCGCATCGCCCAGTTCGGTCTTCAGCGCCTGGGCCGCCCGCGCCCAGACCACCTCCGGGGCGCCGGCCGCGGCCGTCGACCCCCATCCGCCGCCGCTCGATCCCCCATAGCTCATCGTCATCAGAGAAGCCCCCGACCCCGTCCATGCCTGATACGAAGCGCCGCTCGCCCCCCGGCGCGCGGCTTAGAATCTACGCGCAAACACCCCTGGCCCGCGGCCGTCTTCAAGCGGCCGTCCGGCGATCATCAGTACTGGGATTAACCTTGATCTGACGCCACCGTATCGCCCCATTTTGGGCGCGCGCAATCCGGAAAGTTTTCGCCGCATACAGATTTTTTTGTTGACACTGAAATCGCTCAAATTCGTCAACGGGCTTGTGAGCGAAGGCGTCTGTTCACTGAACAATATGTCGCATGCCACAACTTAGAGGCATTCCTATAGTGCGAGTAAAATCAATAAATTAACCGGTAGAACAGCCGGTTCAGCCGGCTGGCATGGCCTTCAGCCGCGCGGCCAGACGCGACACTTTGCGCGCGCCCGTGTTCCGATGCACGACGCCCTTCCCGACCGCTCGCATCAGCTCGGACTCGGCGCGGATGAACGCCGCCCCGGCGGCCGATGCATCCCCCGACGAGACCGCCTCTTCGAACTTGCGCAGGTAGGTGCGCACGCGCGAGCGACGGGCCTTGTTGACCTCCGTCCTGCGGGCGATCTTGCGGATCGATTTCTTTGCGCCGGGCGTGTTGGCCATGCAGGGAAGCTCTTACCTTGCCGTCGGGCGGGCAGTCGTGCGCCGCGAATTTCGAGGAGGCGGCGATATAGGCGAAGGCGGCGAAGGGGTCAATCGATCGGCGGCCGCGGTCAGCGCCCCTTGAACGCCGGTTTGCGCTTCTCGAGGAAGGCGGCCATCCCCTCCTTCTGATCCTCGAACGCGAACAGCGAGTGGAACAGTCGGCGCTCGAAGCGCACGCCCTCGGTCAATGGGGTCTCGAAGGCGGCGTTCACCATCTCCTTGATCAGCATCACCGTGTTCGGGGACATGGCGGCGATGGTCCTGGCGGCGGCCAGCGCCTCCTCCATCAGCTTGTCGGCCGGAACCACGCGGCTGACGAGGCCGCAGCGCTCGGCCTCGGCGGCGTCCATCATCCGCCCGGTCAGCACCATGTCCATGGCCTTGGCCTTGCCGACGAAGCGCGGCAGCCGCTGGGTGCCGCCGGCGCCCGGCGAGACGCCGAGCGTGATCTCCGGCTGGCCGAAGCGGGCCGTTTCGGCGGCGATGACGAAGTCGCACATCATCGCCAGTTCGCAACCGCCCCCGAGCGCGTAGCCGGCGACCGCGGCGATCACCGGCTTGCGGCAGCGGGTCACCTCCTCCCAGTTGCGGGTGATGAAGTCCTCGGCGAGCACCTCCGCGTAGGACTTCGCGGCCATCTGGCGGATGTCTGCGCCGGCGGCGAAGGCGCGCTCGGAGCCGGTGATGACGATGGCGCGCACCCCGTCGTCGGCCTCGGCCGCGCGCAACGCGTCGGTGAGTTCGTCGGCGAGGGCGTCGTTCAGCGCGTTCAGCGCCTCCGGGCGGTTCAGGCGGATCAGGCGGACGGCGTCGTCGGTCTCGACGATGAGGGTGGTGTAGGTCATGGGCTCCCTTCGGGGCGACGACGGGGCGCGGGGGCGCGCGCCGGATCTTCACGGTCCTTCGACCGAAATCCCTCGCGCGCGCAAGAGGGCCGGCACGCTGTCGGGCCCGACCAGGTGGCCGACGCCGACGACCATCACCGCCTCGCCCTTGCCATCCAGCCGCTTGAGGATCTGGCCGAGCCAGCGGCGATTGCGGGCGACGACCAGAAGGCGATACTCGCCCGGCGCCTGCTTCATCATCGGCGTCAGCGCCTCGTCGGTGATCGCGGTCGCATCGCCCGCCATCCAGGCGGACACCACGCGCTGATAGCTGCCCGGGCCCTCGTCCAGCTCGCTCAACGTCTCGACCAGCGAAGCGACCTGGTCGGCCACCGGCGCGCCGGCGAGGTAGCCGATCTGCTGGGCGGCGGTCTCGAAGGCGCGGCGCGGCGTGGCGGCCGGCGCCTCGCGATCGACGCGGCTTTCGACGCCGGCGTCCTTGATGGCGCCGACCTTGGAATAGACGGCGAGCGACAGGGTGATCTCGGCCAGCCAGGGCCTCAGCCGGTCGAGCTCCGCCAGGCTGACGCCGCAGCGGGCGGCGACCCGGGCGAGCTTGGCCCGCGAGGCCGGCGAGAGCTCGCGGCTCAGGCTGCGGCCGCGCGGCTGCAGGCCGCTCTGGGCGGCGAGGCGGCTGGCGGCCTGGAGGGACGCATCGTCGAGCGGAATCTCGAACCAGACGTCGTCGGCCTTGGCGATCGCGGCCCTGAGCGCGTCGGGCTCCCAGTCCACGTCCGGCGGCAGCACGTGCACCGAGCCGAACAGGACCACGGTGGCGTCACCCTTGTGCGCGACCCAGATGGGCGGCCGCGCCCAGGCCGCGCCGGCGGCGAAGACGGCGAGCGCGACGGCGAGACAGAAGGCGACGGGGCGGCGCATCGGCCGCGGAGTCTACGTCCGCGCCGGGGTCCGCGGCTAGCGCTGGCAGGCGCGGCAAAAGAAGGTCGAGCGCCCCGACTGGACGATGCGCGCCACGACGCCGCCGCAGCGGGGCCTCAGGCACGGCTCGCCCTCGCGGCCGTAGACGGCGAACCGGTGCTGGAAGTAGCCGAGCGCGCCGTCCGCCGCCGCGTAGTCGCGCAACGTCGACCCGCCGGCGTCGATCGCCTCGGCGAGCACGCCCTTCACCGCCGCCGCCAGATCGACAAGCGCCTTGCGCTTCAGCGCGCCGGCCGGCCGCTGCGGGTCGATGCCGGCGCGGAAGAGCGCCTCGCAGACGTAGATGTTGCCGAGCCCGGCGACGACGCGCTGATCGGCGATGGCGCTTTTCACCCCCTGCCGGCGGCCGGCGAAGACGCGCGCCAGGTGGCCGGCGTCGAACGCCTCGCCTAGCGGCTCGGGTCCCAGGCCGCGGAACCAGGGGTGGGCGGCAATCGCCTCCGCCGCGATCAGGCTCATGTAGCCGAACCGGCGCGGGTCGAAATAGGTGATGGTCCAGCCGCCCTCCGTCTGGAACAGGACGTGCGCATGCTTGGGATCGGGCGGGGCGGCGTAGACGAACTCGCCGGGCCGGCGGGCCGCCGCGTCTGGGCCGCTCACCTCGAAGCGGCCGCTCATGCCGAGGTGCATGACGAGCACATCGCCGCGATCGAGGGGAGCGAGGATGTACTTGGCCCGCCGCTCCAGCCGCTCGATGCGCGCGCCGGTCAGCCGCTGAACGAAGCCGTCCGGCAGCGGGAAGCGCAGGTCCGGCCGCCGGGCTTCGACGCGGGCGAGCCGCGCCCCCGCCAGGGCCGGTTCGAGCCCGCGGCGGACCGTTTCGACTTCGGGAAGCTCGGGCATCGGGCCACAGCCTAGCCCGGTTCGGTCCGCCGGCGCGAGATGACGAGAGCGGGCGGGAAGGCTAAGACCCCGCGCGATGAGCGAGCCCCTGGCCCCCTTCGGCTTTGCCGACGTCGCGCGCGAAGACAAGCCGCGCCTGGTCGCCGGCGTCTTCTCCTCCGTCGCCCGCCGCTACGACCTGATGAACGACCTGATGAGCGGCGGCGTGCACCGGATCTGGAAAGACATCGCCGCGCGGCGGCTGAATCCGCAGCCGGGCGAAGTGATCGTCGACTGCGCCGGCGGCACCGGCGACATGGCGCGGCGGCTGGTGCGCCTGGCCGAAGCGGCGCGGGCGAGGCGCGGGGGCGCGCCGGCGAGCGTCGCCGTCATCGACTACAACGCCGACATGATCCGCGTCGGTCGCGAGCGGGCGCGCGCGGCGGGGATCGGATGGGTGGTGGGCGATGCGCTGGCGCTGCCGCTGCCGGACGCCGCGGCCGACGCCTATCTGATCGCCTTCGGCATCCGCAACACCGCCGATCTGGCCAAGGCGCTGGCCGAGGCGCGCCGCGTCTTGAAGCCCGGCGGCCGCTTCCTCTGCCTGGAGTTCTCCAAGCCCGCGAGCGCGGCGCTGGCGCGCGCCTACGACGCCTTTTCCTTCAATGTCATTCCGGCCATCGGCGCCCGCGTGGCCGGCGACGGCGAGTCCTACCGCTACCTGGTCGAGAGCATCCGCCGCTTTCCCGACCAGGCGGCGTTCGCCGCCCTGATGCGCGCGGCGGGCTTCGCGCACGTGGGTTGGACCAACCTGACCGGCGGCGTCGCCGCGCTGCACCAGGGCTGGGCGGTCGGGGGCGCATGAGCGGACCCACGAGCTTCGCCCGGCTGGCCGCCGCCTGCTTCGTGCTGGCGCGCGAGGATGCGCTGATCCCGCGCGAGCTGAACCCGCTCCTGCCGCCCGGCGTGCGCTTCGCGGCCGGCGCGATCCGCCTCGCCGCCGGCGGCGGGTCGCGGCGCGGGCGCCCGGGCGAGCGGCTGGCGCGGGCGTTCCAGCGCTTGGGGCCGGTGACGATCAAGCTTGGCCAGATCCTCTCGACCCGCGCCGACATCTTCGGCCTGGCCTTCGCCAACGACCTGGCCAAGCTGAAGGACCAGCTGCCGCCGTTCCCGACCGCCGTGGCCAAGGCCGCCGCCGCCGAGACGCTCGGGGTCCCGCTCGAGAGCCTCTATTCGAGCTTCGGCGAACCGATCGCGGCCGCCTCGGTCGCCCAGGCGCACCCGGCGACGCTGCTCGACGGCCGGCGCGTGGCGGTGAAGGTGCTGCGTCCCGGGATCGAGGGGCGCATCGGCCGCGATGTCGAGGTGCTGCGCCTCGCCGCGCGGCTGGTCGAGCGGCATGCGCCGCCGGCCAGGCGCCTGGAGCCGGTCGCGCTGGCCGAGACCGCCGCGCGGGTGCTCGAGCTCGAGCTCGACCTGCGTTTCGAGGCCGCCGGCGCGAGCGAACTGGCCGAGGTGATGGCCAAGGACGGCTACATGCGCGCCCCGCCGATCGTCTGGGCCGGCGTCGGCAAGCGGGCGCTCACGATCGAATGGGCGGACGGCGTTGCCCTGTCCGATCCCGCAGCGCTGGACCAGCCGGGCATCGACCGCCACGCCCTGGCTGACGGGCTGGTGCGCGCGTTCCTGGCGCAGGCCATGGATCACGGCGTCTTCCACGCCGATCTGCACGAGGGGAACCTGTTCGTCTCCGCCCCGGCCACGCTGACCGCCGTCGACTTCGGCATCATCGGCCGGCTGAGCGCGCTCGAGCGCAGGCACCTGGCCGAGATCCTCTGGGGCTTTCTGAACCGCGACTACATGCGCGTCGCCAAGGCGCACTTCGACATCGGCTACGTGCCGGCGCACCACTCGGTCGAAGCCTTCGCCCAGGCGCTGCGCGCGGTGGGGGAGCCGAACGTCGGCCAGCCGGCCGGCGCGGTCTCGATGGGCCGCATCCTCGGCCTCCTCTTCGAGATCACCGCCCTGTTCGACATGCGGCTCCGGCCGGAGCTCGTGCTCCTGCAAAAGACCATGGTCACCGTCGAGGGCGTCGCCAGGCGCATCGACCCCGGCCACAATCTCTGGGCCGCCGCCCAGCCGGTGGTCGCCCGCTGGATCGCACGTGACCTCTCACCCGCCGCCCGGGTGCGCGCCTTCGCCGGCGAGGCCGAGCGGGCGCTGAAGGCGATCGCGACGATGGCGACCGCGCCGCCCGCGCCGCCGCCGGAGCCGGAACCGGCGCCGCGCGGACGGTTCACGCCGCTCCTGTGGTTCCTGCTCGGGGCGGCGACGGCGGCGAGCGCCGCCTTCGCCGCCCTCTGGCTGTTCGGCTAGCCCTGATCGTCGGACGAGCGGTCGCTGGAGCGGCGGCTGTAGCGCCGGTCCGAACCGTTGCTCTGATCCTCCGACTGCCGCGCCACCTGCTGGTCCCAGTAGGCCTTGCCGGCGTCGGGCTTGAACATCGTCCGCGGCGCGCCGTCCTTGGTCACCACCGCGAAGATGTTGCGCTTGGCGTCGTAGAGCAGCTTGTCGCCGTTCGACCGCGTCAGCGTCAGGACGCCCTTCGGGGGATGGTTCACGAAGGCGTGCGCCTGGGCGACGAAGTCGTCGAGGTTCTTCGCCCCGAAGTCGGCGCCGTCGCGCTTGAACTGATAGTCGGCGTTTTCCTCCGCCGTGTGCCGGCGGTTGGCCGCCCACATGGGCGTGCCGTCGACGAGCCTGACCGGCGCGTGCGTATCGACCGCTTCGCGCGTGTCGTTCTCCTGCGCGTCGTTGGAGACGCTGCGGCTGGCGTCGCTGGCCAGGCTCGCGTCCTGCGTCGCGCCGTGGTCGCGCGCGGCGATCGAAGCCGAACCGCCGTTGCAGGCGCTCAGCGAAAGCGCCGCGCCGGCCAGAAGGGCCGCAACGCCTGCGCAACTCAAGGTCTTCAGCATGATTCAACTCCCCTCCAGATCGGGCCCTGACGGCCTGGAACAAACTAAGAACGAAAATCGACCCTTTGTCCAGCGCCTCGTGAAACGGTAATGAGCGGGGCTTTTCGCGAAGGGCCTTGAAGCCTTATGGACCAACGGCGCGTGCTTCTGATCGTGGGCGGCGGGATCGCGGCTTACAAGGCGCTGGAGCTGACGCGCCTGTTGCGCAAGGCCGACATCGCCGTGCGCCCCATCCTGACCCGCGCGGGCGCGGCGTTCGTGACGCCGCTGTCGCTCTCGGCGCTGGCCGAGGACAAGGTCTACGACGACCTCTTCTCCCTGACCGACGAGGCGGAGATGGGCCATATCGAGCTCTCCCGCTCGGCCGACCTGGTCGTCGTGGCGCCGGCGACCGCTGACCTCATGGCGCGCGCCGCGGCCGGGATCGCGGACGACCTGGCCGCCACGACGCTGCTCGCCACCGACAAGCCGGTGCTGATGGCGCCGGCGATGAACGTGCGCATGTGGACCCACGCCGCCACCCAACGGAACCTCGTACGGCTGAAGGCGGACGGCGTCACCATTGTCGGGCCCGACGACGGGGCCATGGCCTGCGGCGAGTTCGGCCCCGGCCGCATGGCCGAGCCGGAGGCCATTTTCGCCGCGATCTTGGCCGCCCTCGGCGGAGCGGCGGCGGGGCCGTTGGCCGGCAGGCGGGCGCTGGTCACCGCCGGCCCGACCGCCGAACCGATCGACCCGGTGCGCCTGCTCACCAACCGCTCGAGCGGCAAGCAGGGCTATGCGATCGCCGCCGCGCTGGCCGCTCTGGGCGCCGAGGTGACGTTGGTCTCCGGCCCGACCGCGCTGGCCGCGCCGGCCGGCGTGCACCGCGTCGAGGTGGAAACGGCGCGCGAGATGCTGGCCGCATGCGAGGCGGCGCTCCCGGCTGATGTCGCCGTCTGCGTGGCCGCGGTGGCCGATTGGCGGGCGGACGAGGCGTTCGCCGTGAAGCTGAAGAAGGGCAAGGACGGGCCGCCGACCATCCGCCTGGTCGAGAACCCTGACATCCTCGCGACGCTGGCCGCCGGCGGGCCGAAGCGGCCGAGGCTGGTGGTCGGCTTCGCCGCGGAGACGAACGAAGTCGAGGCGCACGCGCGCGCCAAGCTCAAGCGCAAGGGCTGCGACTGGATCGTCGCCAACGACGTCGGCGGCGGCGCCATCATGGGCGAGGACGAGAACCAGGTGCTGATCGTCGACAGCCAGGGCGTGGACGCCTGGCCGCGGGCGCCCAAAGGCGAGGTGGCCCGGCGGCTCGCGCAACGGATCGCCGAGTCGCTGGCGTGAGTCTCACCGTCGAGATCAAGCGGCTGGCGCACGCCGAGGGCTTGCCGCTGCCCGCCTACGAGACCGCCCACGCCGCCGGCATGGATCTGCGCGCCGCCGTGCCCGAGGACGCGCCGCTCATGCTCCGCCCCGGCGACCGGATCGCGGTTCCCACCGGCCTTGTCCTGGCCATCCCGCCGGGCTTCGAGGGCCAGGTGCGCCCGCGCTCGGGCCTGGCGCTCCGAAGCGGCGTCACCTGCCTGAACACGCCCGGCACGATCGATGCGGACTATCGCGGGGAGGTGATGGTCATCCTGGTCAACCTGGGCGAAGAGGCGGTCCCGATCCGCCGCGGCGACCGCATCGCCCAGCTCCTGATCGCGCCGGTCAGCCAGGCGACGTGGCGCGAGGTGGACGCCCTGGACGCGACCGCGCGCGGCGAAGGCGGCTTCGGCTCGACCGGCCAGAGCTGAAGTCGCTGGCCGGCGTCCTGACGATTGTGTCAGCTAAGTGACTGAAATCGCGTTCCTTCCGTAAAAGTTCCGATTTTGTTCTTGATCTGGTCTCCAGCTCGTGCTGGAGATGTGGATAAGTCGGGGGTTTTCAGATGGTTGCGCGGGTCGTGACGGTGGCGTTCGAAGGCGTCGAAGCCCGGCGCGTCGACGTCGAGGTGCAGATGACCTCGGGCGAGTTCCGCTTCACCGTCGTCGGCCTAGGCGACAAGGCGGTGGCCGAGAGCCGCGAGCGCGTGCGCGCCGCGTTCGCCGGTCTCGGGCTCTCGCTGCCGGGCCGCCACATCGTGGTCAATCTGGCGCCCGCCGATCTGCCCAAGGAAGGCAGCCACTACGATCTGCCGATCGCCCTTTCGGTGATGGCCGCCATGGGCGTGATCCCCATCGACGCGCTGGCCGAGTGGGCGGCGCTGGGCGAGCTCGGGCTGGACGGCCGCATCGCGGCGGTGGCTGGCGTCCTGCCGGCCGCGGTGGCGGCCAGCGCCATGGGGCTGGGGCTGATCTGCCCCGAGGCGTCGGGGCCCGAGGCCGCCTGGGTGGGCGACTGCCGGGTGCTGGCGCCCCGCTCGCTGATCTCGCTGGTCAACCACTTCCGCGGCCAGCAGGTGCTGAGTCCGCCCCAGCCGGGCCCAGCGGTCGATGGCGGCCCGACGGCCGACCTGCGCGACGTCAAAGGGCAGGAAGGGGCCAAGCGGGCGCTGGAAATCGCCGCGGCCGGCGGCCACAACCTTCTGATGATCGGCCCGCCGGGGTCGGGAAAGTCGATGCTGGCCCAGCGGCTGCCCGGGCTCCTGCCGCCGCTGTCGGCGAACGAGTTGCTCGAGACCTCGATGGTGCATTCCGTCGCCGGCCTGATCGCACGCGGCGCGCTCACCCGCGCCCGGCCGTTCCGCAACCCGCACCACTCCGCCTCGATGGCCGCGCTGACCGGCGGCGGACTGCGCGCCAAGCCGGGCGAGGTCTCGCTGGCCCACAACGGCGTGCTTTTTCTGGACGAACTGCCGGAATTCAGCGCCCAGGCGCTCGACAGCCTGCGCGCGCCGCTGGAAACCGGCGAAGTGGTCGTCGCCCGCGCCAACGCCCACGTTCGCTATCCCGCCCGCGTGCAGCTGGTGGCGGCGATGAACCCCTGCCGGTGCGGCCATGGCGGCCTTGGCCGCGGGGCCTGTGGCCGCGCGCCGCGCTGTCAGCAGAGCTACCAGACGCGCATTTCCGGGCCGTTGCTCGACCGCATCGACCTGCAGGTGGAGGTCCCCCCGGTCACCGCCGCCGACCTCGCCCTGCCGCCGCCGGCGGAGGGCACAGCGGAGGCCGCCGCCCGCGTGGCCCACGCGCGCGCCCTCCAGGCCGAACGGGCGGTCACGGCCGGCGGCGATGCGCCGCCGCTGAACGCGCAGGCCGATGGCCGCTTCCTCGAGGACGTGTGCGCGCTCGACGCGCCGGCCCAGGCCCTGCTCACCCGCGCCGCCGAGACGAGCCGCCTGACCGCCCGCGGCTGGACGCGCACGCTGAAACTCGCCCGCACCATCGCCGACCTCGACGGCGCACCGACGGTCAAGCGCCTGCACGTCGCCGAGGCGCTGATCTACCGCCGCGTCGGCCCGGCCAGCGAAGGCGCCCTCGGCGAGCGGCCGCCAAGCGTTTACGACCTCTCAGGCGCGGCGCGCTGACGCGGCATGCCGGATAACCTGACCCGCCGCCTCGAAGCGGCCATCGACGCGGACCCGGCCCGGCCGCATCTCGCGGGCGCCATCCGCATCAGCCGGGGCGGCGAGCTGCTTTACGAGCGCGCCTACGGCCAGGCCAGCGTGCAGCTGGGCGTGCCCAACACCCTCGCCACGCGGTTTCACATCGCCTCGGCGACGAAGATGTTCATCTCGGCCGCAATCATGCGGCTGGTGGATGACGGCCATCTCGCGCTGGGCCAGCATCCCGGCGATCTCGCGCCCGAGCTCGCATCGCTCGACCGGCGCACCACGTTGCACCACCTGCTGTCCCACACCGCCGGCGTGGCCGACATCTACGATGCGCCCGACCTTCGGGTGGAGATGGCGAAGCTCAGCGCCAGCAGCGGCCGGCTGCTGGACTACCTGGCCGCATCGCCGTCGGCATTCCCGCCCGGAGAGCGGTGGCGATACAGCAGCTCCGGCTATCTGATGCTGGCCTACGTCGCCGAGCGCGCCGCCGGGGCGCCGTTTGCGGACCTGCTGCGGAGCCTCGTCCTCGATCCGCTCGGCCTCAACGACACCGGGCCGGACAACCCGTTCCTGGTCAACCCGGGCCGGGCGAGCGGCCATGTGGGCCGCGATGGCGTGTGGCGGAACGCGCCGAACGATCGGCTGGCCGAGATCGAGGGCCCGCGGGAGCTCTATTCGACGGTCGCCGATCTCGACCGGTGGGGGGCTGCGATCCTCGCCGGGACGGCTCTGAGCGCCGCCGCAGCCGCGCTCACCTTCACGCCGCACGCGGCCGTCGACCAGGACAGCGGCTTCGGCACCGGGCTCAGCTATGGCTACGGCTGGTTCCTCGGACCGGACTACCGCTTCATCGGCGGGATGACCGAGGGCTTTCGCGCGACGATGTGGCAGTTCCCGGCCGAAGAGCTGAACGTCGTCATGCTGTGGAACAACGAGCCGATCGACTCCGGGCGCCTGTTGCGCGCGCTGCGCCCCCTCCTCTCCGAAGCCGCCGGCTGAGCCTTGAGGGCTTTCCTGACGCGGGGTCGGGTGGGTAGAGACGCGATCCATGACCGGGACCGAGATCACGCACGCCATGCCGCTCGAGCAGCTTTCGCCCGGCCGCTGGCGGACGGTGGCCGGGCCGGAGTGGAGCAATCCGGGCGGTGGGCTCTGGGGCGGCTACGCGATCGGGCTCTGCATCCGCGTCTTGGAGGCGGAGCCGGAGGCGCGTGGCGAGGCCCTGTCGCTGACGCTGGCCTACGCAGCCGGCCTCCCCGCCGGCGCCTTGGACCTGCGCACGCGGCTGATCCGCCAGGGCGGGTCGGTCGGGGTCTGGGAGGTGGAGCTGCGTCCCGAAGGCGTCGAGCAGATCGGCGTGCACGGGATCGTCACCATGGCGCGGCGGCCGCAAACGCCGGCGTTTCAGTTCGCGGTCATGCCCAAGACGCCCGACCCGGAAAGCCTGCCGGCGCCGGAGGCGCCCAGTGAGGCTGCGCTGCACTACGGCGCCTCGACCTTCGAGCGGCGGACGCTGGAGGGCTTTCCGCCGACGCCGGGGACAAGTTCGCGCTCGCTGACCTGGGTGCGGTCCCGGCGCGGGCCGTTCGACAAGGCGCTGCTGGGCATGGTCACCGACAACTCGGCGCCCCGAGCCATGTACGCGCTGGGCCCGACCGTCCGCACCACGACGCTGTCACTGACCGCCTACCTGCACGCGACCGCCGACGAACTGGCGGCGCTGGGCGACGACTTCATCCTGGTGGAGTGCGAAGGCCGCGTCGGCGCGGGCGGCGCCTCCGACGAACGCTCGAGTTACTGGAGCCGAAGCGGCAAGCTCTTGGCCACCAGCGAACAGCTGGCCTGGTACCGCGAGATCCCACGCAGCGCCTCGGAGTAGGGCTTAGGGACGGCGGCCCAGCGTCGCGGTCACCATGCGCTGGCGCTCCTGCAGGAGGAGGTTGCGAATCCCGGCCGCATAGTTGAGCGCCGAGCCCAGTTGGTGCGTCGAGTTGGTCACCTGGTCGCCCGAGGTCTCGATCCCCGGCCGGTCGCCCGCGCGCCCGGCGCCGCTAAGCAGCGTGGACTGATTGTAGAAGGCCTCTCGGTTCATCTTGTCGATCCGGTTCTCGAGGTCGGTCTCCTCCTTCCACTCGTTGGCGACGCGCGTGTCGCGATCCTTTTTCCAGGCGTCGAAATCGTTCTTCATCGCCTGAAGCTTGGCGCGCGTGTCGGGATCGGTCGTGGAGTCCAGCGCATCGTCCAGATCGCGCCCCTCCTGGTCGCCGGTCGCCGCCTTGCGCTGCATGATTCCCCGGATGTCGTTGGTCGGGATCTGGTTTTTGCCCAGCCAGTCCCCCAGCGCGTGCATGGCCCGCATGGCGTCGCCGAGGTTCTTGCTCATGTCCTTCAGCACCGGCGCGTACTTGTTCAGGAAGTCCGCCTGCGCCTGGCGGATCTGGCCGGTCTTGTAGGCGTCCACGGCCGACGTGGCGGGGTTCAGGACGGCCGTGCCGACGAACTTGGCCACGGCCGCCTCCGGCGAGCTCGCATCGAGCGCCCGATCGAGGATGGTGCTCGGCGCGCGCAAGCCCGTGCCGCCGCGCGCATCGAAGGTCGGAAAGGTCGGCGCCGCCTCGCCTTGCGGGCGCACCGCGCCGCG
>Ga0070735_10002780_pt1 | contig 15607 bp, 19 predicted proteins | sample Coa_R1_FD_66443 | JGI IMG/M metagenome (GOLD analysis project Ga0070735, IMG submission 66443) | Surface soil microbial communities from Centralia Pennsylvania, which are recovering from an underground coalmine fire - Coalmine... | ecosystem: Environmental > Terrestrial > Soil > Unclassified ... | reverse complement strand
CGCCCGCACGGTCTGCCTTCCCGAACTGGTCGCCCAGGCGGGAGGTGGCGCATGAAGCCAGCCCGGCGCGGCATCCGCCGGCTACTCGCCGGCGAGTTCTCGGCGACCGCCGACGGTCAAGCCAGGCCACCGGATCGTCGCGAGCGTCTGCTGGCGGCTCTCGTGAACGCGGGCCTCGTCGACGAAGGTGTCGTCGCACGCGCGCGAACGGTGGCCCAACGCGTCGGGCAGCCCGTCGAACAGGCGCTGAACCAGATGGGCGCGGTTAGCGACGATGCACTGGCGACCGCCTATGCCGACATCAGCGGCTGCGCGATCTGGCGACCGGGCGCGCAACCGGTCTCGCCGGGCGTGGCCGACGTCGGCGCGAGCCCCGACTTCTTAAGGCAGCGGCGGCTCTTGCCCATCTCGCGCGACGACAGCGGCCTTTTGGTCGCCGCCTGCGATCCGCTCGACGATGAAGCCCTGGTTGGCCTCGCCTTCGCTACCGGGCTGACCCTGAAGGTCCTCGTTGCCAGCCCCGCCGATTGGCGGCGCGGCCTCGGCCTTCTCTACCCGGAAGTCACTGCGCCCCTGGACGTGGATGAGGGCAAGCTCGAGCTCGACGTCCAGATGATCGAAGACTCCGGCGCCGAGGGCCGAGCGGCCCGACTGCTGGGCTCGATTCTCGAGGAGGCGCTCGCACGCTCGGCCTCCGACATCCACATCGAACCACGCCGCCACGACCTGCGCATCCGGCTGAGGCTCGACGGGCGCCTGGTCGACGTCGCCGGGCAATCGGTCGATCTGGCCGCACCGGTCGTGTCGCGCATCAAGGTGCTTGCCAATCTTGATCTCGGCGAGCGCCGGTTGCCGCAGGATGGGCGCGCCACCTTCGTGCTCGGCGGCCGTCCGATCGACGCCCGCATAGCCACGCTCCCATCGGCTTTCGGCGAATCCGCGGTCATGCGGCTTCTAGACCGCACCGCGGTCGGCCTCGACTTCGACTCCCTAGGGTTCGGCGCCGACCAGCAGGCGCTCATGACCCGAGTGGCCGCCGCACAGCACGGCATCTTCCTGGTCACCGGCCCGACCGGCAGCGGCAAGACGACCACGCTTTACGCGCTGCTGAACACCTTCCGCGGCTCGGAAAAGAAGATCCTCAGCATCGAGGATCCGATCGAGTATCACTTCCAACACGTCGTACAGACGCAGGCGCAGCCCGCGATCGGCCTAACCTTCGCCACGGCTCTGCGCTCGTTCCTGCGGCAGGATCCGGACGTGATCCTGGTCGGCGAAATCCGCGACGCCGAAACGGCGCAGGTGGCGCTGCAAGCGGCCATGACCGGCCACCTGGTGCTAGCGTCTTTGCACGCCAACGACGCGCTGAAGGCCGCGCCCAGGCTGCTCGACATGGGCGTCGAGCGCTATCAGCTCGCGGCCGCGCTGCTCGGGGCGCTGGCCCAGAGGCTGGCGCGGCGGCTTTGCCCGCAGTGCCGGGCGCAGCGGCCGCCGAACGCCGCCGAACAGACATTTCTTCGTGCGATCGGCGCGCCTGACGTCCTTCGCGTCTTCGACCCGGTCGGCTGCCCCGCCTGCGACGGCGCGGGCTTTAAGGGCCGCGTCGCGCTGGTCGAGGGGTTCTTGAGCAACGAGCAGTTCGCATCGGCGGTGGCCACTGGCGAGCCGATCGAACGCCTGCGCGCCCATCTCGACTATGCACCGATCGCAATCGACGGCTGCCGCAAGGTGGCCGCCGGGCTGACCACGCTCACGGAGGTCATGGCCATGGTCGCCACATGACGACGGCGTTTCGATACGTTGCGCTGGATGGCGCGGGCCGGCGCATTCGCGGCGTCATGGACGCCGACAACGAAGCGGCCGCGCACGCGTCACTCGGCCGGCGCGGCCTTGCGGCGCTCGAGATCGCCGGAGTTCGGCCGTCGCAACGCGCCCGCGAGCCGCGCAGCATCGGCCACAGACGGCTAAACGGCCGGCAGGTGGCCGACTTTCTGTTTGCGCTTGGATCGCTGGCGGAGGCCGGCATCGGCGTCCGTGCGGCGCTGAACGTCATCAGTCGCGGCTACGACGCGCGCAATCCCCTCGGCCGCGCCGCGCGCACGTTGGAGCAGCAACTCGCTGCGGGGCGGCCACTCGAGGCGGCGTTTGCCTTGGCGCTTGGCCCAGGGTCGGAGGCCGTCGCCGGCCTGGCGGCCGCCGGCGAAGCCTATGGCGACCTGGGCGCAGCCCTACGGCGCGGCGCCGTCGCGCTTGAGGAGGAGAACCGCGCCCGCGAGGAGATCACCGCCGCCCTCGCCTACCCCGGCCTAATTCTGGCGATGACGCTCGCCTCGCTGTCTGTGATCCTGCTTCTCGTCGTTCCCGCCCTGGAGCCGATCGCCCAGCAGTCGACAGCCGCGCTTCCGCTCGGCCTCGCCTTCGTCTTCGGGCTGAGCGCGTTTCTACGAACGCATGGCGCCCTCTTGCTGGTTGGCATCGCGCTCCTCGCGACCGCCGCGGTGGTGGGCGCGCGTTGGGGGCTGGTGCGCAAACCGATCGAAGGCTGGCTGCTCGACGGTCCGCTGGCTCCGATCGCGCGCGGCCTGGTGTTCGGTCGGTGCGCCACGCTGCTCGGCCTGCTGCTCGCCGCGCAAGTCGCCGCGACCGACGCCCTTCAACTGACAGAGCGGACCGTGCGCCTGCATCTCGCACGCGAACGGCTGGCCGCGTGCCGCGCCCGCGTCCGCGAGGGCGGCGCCGTCTCGACCGGGCTCGCCGACTGTCGTGGGATGCCCGTGTCCATCGTGCGTCTTGCGCGCGTCGGCGAAGAGGTCGGCCAGCTCGGCGAGATGCTGGAGCGCGCCGGGCGGCTGGAGAGCCGTCAGGCGCTCGCGCGCCTGACTCGGCTCTCGCAGTGGCTGGGACCGGCTTTGATCGTCGCCCTCGGGGCCATCATCGGCCTCATCATGGCTGGGCTGCTGACCGGCATCACCACGCTCGGCGACGTGACGACTTCAACCTAGGGCCTGGCTGTCATGGCTGCTGATCGGTTCAAGCGATACCTGCAAACCTCCCGAGAGTTCTGGTTGTTCTCCAGCGCGTTGATCGCCGACCGCGTCCAAGGCTTCATCGCTGAGCACTTTCGGACCAAACGCTCGCGCCGCGCTGCGGGTGGGACTGCGTCGGTCCTCATCCACCTTCTCATCCTGGCCATGCTGTATTGGACCGGGGCGAGCAAACTCTGGGGCCTGACGCCGTCGGGATCGCGCGGCGGCGACCCGGCGGCGACCCGCGGCGACTCAACCGGCTCGATCACGGTGACGCTCGTGGCGATCCGAAGCGCCGGCGACGAGCAGACGAAGACCAAACCCGTGCAAGCCGAAGCCGGCGACGACGCCGGTCTCGACGCGCACATGGTCGACGCCTTGAGCACGATGACGGCGAGTCCGAAGCAGAACCCGGGCAAAGGCGATAACCAACAGCACACCGCCCCGGACGCGGCGCCTGAGCAGTCGGCGAACGCGGCGACCTCTGCTGCGGCAAACGGCCTGCCCAACCAGCGGATCGATGGCCAAGGCGGCGACCCGGATGGAACGCAGAACATCTTAAGGCAGATCGCGCGCTGCCTTCCGCCGGGATCGCTCCCGAACGTCACCTTCGCGCACCTGAACCTAGCATTCGATGAGACTGGCGCGCTCCGCCTTGCGCCGTCCTACGACGCCCCGCCGCCGCAAGGGGGGTCCGACGCGGACATTCAGGCCGCCAACCTGGTGGTGCAGGCTGCGTTGCAGTGCGGTCCGTATCAGCTGACCGGCGGGACGCCCCTCACGTTGACGGTTGCGCCCGACTTCCGGTTTCTCCAGACGCCACCCGACGCCCAAGCCCATGAGTAGCGCCTTTCCACCGGCTGCGGGCCGAGACGCCGGCTTCCTGACGGCGGACGCGATGGTCGGCCTATTCATCCTGGCGCTGGGCGTCACCGCTGTCATGGTCGCCGGGTCGACCTCGATGCGCGTCGCGGCGTCCGCGCGCCATATGCGCCTCGCGCTGGCCCGCGCCGAGATGTGCCTTCAGTCCGATTGGCCTGGCCTCGCGAGACCTGGCGTACGACGCGGCCGCACACGCGACGGACTACTCCTCTGGTCGCTCACCAGCCGTCCATCGCAAACCTCGCCCCTCCTTTGCGAAGTCGAATGCTCGGCGAGCGCCGCAGCCGGCGGCGCTCGGGTGGTCCTGCACACGGTACGGCTGTGCAGCGGGGCGGCGTCGAATGGATGACGACGGGTACACGCTGGTCGACGCCCTGACCGCCTTGGCGATCATCAGCCTCGCCGTCGGCGGCGTCGTCGGCTCGGTGCAGATGCTGAACGGCGCTGAAGCCAGCACGCGCCGCGTGGTGGCGGCGACCGACGATCTGCTCGCGGCCCGCCGCGTCGTCACCGCGTTGCCCGCCGACATCGGTCCCTTCGAAAGCCCGGCCGGTACACAGCGGTTTCAAGGATCATCGACCCAGGCGGTTTTCGATTGTGAGGGGTCCGCACCGTGCGCGCTCACGGCGCTCGCCAGTCCAAGCGGCCCTACCCTCTCGGCCACGGTTGACGCCAGGCGCGAGGTGGCGAGGCTGCCGACGGTTCGCCACCTCCGGCTCGAGTACACGTCCGCCCGCGACGGCACGAGCTGGACCAGCTGGCCGGACGGGCGCCCAGGCGATCGACTGGCGGCCGTTAGCGTCATCGCCGACGAGCATCTGGCGGCCGTGTTGACGTTCTCGCGCGAGCAGTCCGGGGCCTGTCTGTTCGATGCATCCGTCGGTCGATGCCTGCCCCCCGCAGGAGCGCCCCGTGGCCAACCCTGAGCCTGTCCGCGACGATCGGGGCGAACCCAACTGCTTCGTACGCTCCTTCGTGGTTCCAGCGGCGAGCCCCTGGGACCAACATCGCGCAGCCATGCTCAATGCGCGTGTGAACTCGCCGAGCAACGCGCCTGACCTTCGCATTGATGTCCGTCGGTCGGAGCCCTGGCGACCCAACCAGCCCGGGCGATTCTGCGCCGCCTACGTGCGAGCAGCCGAGCTGCCGCAGCCGTTCGTGGTTGAGCGGCCGGTCGAGGGTCGCATCGTCGAGTTTCGGTTCACGAGTCCGCGGATCGAGCGCGCGCAACGCCTGCTCCTGCTGCGTGATGTCGCGCTCGGTGTTGCGTTGCTCATCAGTCTCACTCTGGCCGTTGGAAAGCTTGTGGAGGTCCGAAGCGCCCGGGCCGAGGCCCTGGCGCGCGCGATCCAATCGGAACACGCCGTTCTTCGCGCAGCAGCCGAGCAGCGGCAGGAGACGCGGACGGTCGGCCGACTCGTCGCTGCGGGGCTCGACGGGCGAAGTGGCGGCGATCTCATCCGTGACCTCGGCTGGCTGGCGCGCAGCCGCACAGCAGGCGTGAAGCTCCAGTCCGTGGAGTGGGACCGTGGCGCCATGACCGTCACCGCGTCTGGGACCGCGCCGCCCGCTCCCGGAGCCGTCCAGCAACTCGCTTCCCAACCAGCCGGGATCGATGCACCGAGCGCATGGACCGTGAACGCGCCGGCGCAGACGTTCGCGCCGCCGCCGACCCTCGGCGCTGAGACTTTTCACCCTTCGATGATTCCCACGCCGTCCCCGCAACGGGCACGCCAGCAATGAGCCGCATGACGACGTCGATGCTCGTGGTGTCCGTCGCGATCGCGGCGGGCGCGCTCGTACTCTATCTGACGCTCGCGCTCGCGGCAGTCCCGAGCGGGGTCTCGGCGTGGCGAAGCGACCACGCCAAGGTCCAACAGGCCGGAGCACCCGTTCCATCAGGCTCGGAAGGCATGCGGTGGGCCGCCAGAAACCTCTGCATCTCGGCCGATGCCCAGCCGACCGTGCGACTGAACGCAGCCGCTCTCTCCCAGCAGGTTCAGCTCCTCGCGCTCTCGGTTGGTCCGGCCGCGCCTTCCGCAGGGGGGCTCTGGATCGCACCGGTGAGCTTCGGCGCCTCTGGCAGTCCCGATCGCGTGCAAGCCTTCCTCGCCGAGGTCGCAAAGGATCTACCGTCCTTGTTCTTCGATAAGGTGCAGCTGACGTCTTCGGGGTCGGCGGTCACGCTCGGCGTGCACGGGAGGGTCGTCTGTGCGGGCGCCTAGCAAGACCAACGTCGCTCGTGGTGCGGCCGCGGCGCTGACACTGGCATCGCTCGCCTGGGTCGTTCTGCCCCCGCCGCTGTTCGGTTCTTTTGCGATGAGCAGCGGACCGGGCGTTCCGACCGCCGGCGGCTTTGCATCCCCCTCGCCGCCGCCTGGGGTCGCGGCGCCGATCTTCGACGCGGTCGCAGCTCCCGACCGCGTGCTCGCCGCCGGCGACTTGAAGCTGCTGGGAACCGCGATCACGCCTGAGGGGCGCTCCGCGTTGCTTCAGGCCAGCAGTGAGCCGTCGGCCTGGGTCGCAGAAGGTGGCCAACTGCACGGGTACGTCGTCGACAAGATCACCTCCGACGCCGTGGCCGTTCGAACGCCGGCCGGCCAGACGGAGATCCTGCAAATGTTTGCCTCCACAGCGAACGGCGGCGGTCCACCGTCGCCGTCGGCCGCGCCTTCAACAACGCCGCAGGGAACTCACTGAGCCGCCGGCATCCGAATAGTAGGCAGGAGCGCCAGCTTCCGGACCTGAGCATGGAGGTTCACCCGATAGCGCTCAATAATGGCGTTCGACCGGTCACGGATCAGCCCAAGCTTGTCAGCTTCCGGGAGCGCCTCGCCGAAAGCCTGAAGGAAGCCTTTTTCGTTGGTGTGCCAGGCATTCATATGATCGGCGAGACTCAACGTGGGCCTTCGCTCAGCGGTGCCCTTTGTGGTGCGCCGGACGCACCATCGCTCACGTGTAGGCAGGCTTCGTTGTCGGCGGAAGTGGCTTGCCGCGTGTCGAGTCCGCTTCCTCTCCGGTATGCGGCCCTTGTGGTCCACGCTGTTCGCGGATCGCGGTGCCGGGGTTCCATTGAAGGCCTCGGATTGAATGACGAAAAACTTCTCCCCTCGGACCAGGCCGGTCAAACGGTCTAGTTGCAGCTAGCGAATTGCTGCGGGCTCATATTTTGAGCTCAGGAGGTAATCCTCGCGTGAGCTGGGAAAACAGCGTTGCCGGGTCCGCTCCCAGCGCCCGCGCGATCACGTAGAACTCGACCACATCGATCCGGCGCTCGCAGTGTTCCACGTACGAGACGAACTGCTGCGTCCTACCGATGCGCTTGCCCAGTTCCACCTGGCTCACTCTCTTCTCTTTGCGAAGGGCGACCAGCGCCGCGACGACCGACGCGTAGGCCTCGGTGAAAACTGACCTGGGCATTCGGCTGGCACTCGCGAGTCCAGCCCTTCCGCTATACCCAACTTTCAGGTACATGGATTTAAGGTACATGGTTTCCGTGTATTCGGGGGCTCGCCATGAAGGCATCGAAGACGGCAGCGCGCCTTTTTCAGCGTGTGCGCATCGCGCCGTGCCGCCCAGGCAGTAGCGGCGTCTACCGTCACCTCATCGACTGACAATGACCGTGGACGAGGAGTTAGCCGACGAACCGCGAACCAACATCCGTCTGCCCTTATACATCCCGCTAGAGGCAGCGGAACAAGCGCAGCAACGCCAACGATCGGCGGCGTTGATGCGCGAGACAGTCCGCTTCGCACGTCCCCCGCGCGAACTCGTGGTTAGGTTGGCCGCGCATCCGCTGGTCCTGAACCGGCATGTCGCCACTCCGAACCAAGAGACGGTCCGATTTCTCGACATGGCCAAAGAGGCGAAACGCCCCGCCTTGATCCTCGAGATGCCCGCTGACGGCTTCACGCCGTCGCTGAACCGCACGAAGCGAAATCTTGCGCGGCTGCCGATCATGTTGAGGATCGATCGCCCAGGGCATCGACGCGTTCGCGTCGTTGACTTTGGAGCCATGGAGGGCAAGCCGCTCGCAGAAGTCGATTGCCTCGACGGCCGGCCGCTCCTGCAACTGCACCACGAGCTGTTCGAGCGCGCCTTTGGGCCTGGCGCCGCATGCGCGGCCATCGACCTAAGTAACTTCTACCGTGGCTGTCCGCCGCAGCTCGCGTACGAGCGACTCTTCGCGCTCTTCACCTGCTGTGGCGTGCTCGCCGACAACTACCCGCTGTCAGGCTTCGAGGCATCGTTCACTGAACGCGTCGTTCTGCCGGCCTTCGAGAGCACCGTGCAGCGTTTCGGCGCTTCGCCAATCATCGTCCGGCTGCTTCCGGTCGAGAGTGAAGCGGACGAGTCGTGGGAGTGGTACCCGCCAGAGATCCTCGGTGAGGCTCGCGTGGCCGCGGCGTATCGCGAGGCGCGATAGGCGTGGCGAGCGGTCGTCTTGCGAAGACGATAACCGTCCTGGCCCGCATAGCGAGCGCGCACTTGCTGGCCCGGGTTGAGAGCTACCTCTTCGACTACCTGTTTTACCCCTACATGCTTTTTGCCGGCGGGCCGGCGCTGGTCCACGCTCTGCTCGGGTTTGGGCTCCCAATCGGCTCGGGCTACTGGCTCGGCTTCGCGATCCTTGTCGCTCTCTCGGCCTTCCTCAACGTCGCCTACGTACTCGTCTACGACCGCCTTCACACCGATTGGTTCGGTTTCGTGGCTGCGAACGCCTGGTTGGAGCGGCCGGGACGATGGGCTCAGAGCAGTACCTTGTACGCGATGGCGCGCCTCGGTGCTTTCGTCGGGCTCTCGGTTTGGGAGTCGCCGCTCTTTGCCGCCCTCTGGCTCCGCCGTCAGGCAAGCGCGTACGTAACCGACATTAGTGGCTGGGCCATTCTTGGTCTGGCTGTTCTCGCCGCCAACGTCGGATGGACCGTCATTGTCAGCGGAGCTGTTCTAGCGATTGACGCAGCTGCTCACGCGCTGCGCACCGGGCGATAGCCCAACCGCCATGGCGTTGCCGTCCGCGGGTAGCCCCAAGCCTCTCCAGGGCGAATCTTCGACTTCTGAACCTTTCCACCGCTACTTCGAGGCGCTCAATGAGACGGGCCGAACCTACCCCCTCTCAGCTCTCCCCCGCTGCGCTCGGGCTTCTCGGACCAGGTCAGTATAGTACGCCGACGTCTCGCCGCTTGATGGTACGGTCAAGTCGTGCGCTAGCGCCCTGAGCGCAGTTAGATTTTCACGGGCAGCCTTCTTGGACGTGGCCGGCATCTCAAGTTCAACGAAGCGGTTGCGTAACTCGCTTATGATGACCAACACGATTTCTACACGACTGCCATGTATATCAAGGTCGAACTTCTCGCACTCTTTTATGTAGCTTATCGTAGGCGAGAACCCCACGACCTCAAGTATGGATGCCACGACTTCGCCGTCTTCGACACTCGTCTCGAATTCCTCCTTCGACCGCGAGCGAGGGTCAAACGGTGGTGCCTTTGCGGTGAGCTTCCACGTTCGACTACCGCCGCGAACGAGTTCGCGAAGGCGCAACTCGCGCTCCGTATCAGCCAAGGTTCCGGCTCGCAGGTCATAGTATCGGTCCCGATACGTGACGTGCTCAGATGTTTCCCCCCAGGTCTCTACCAATATCTCCAAGATCCTCGAATAATCCGAGTCAGAGAGAGTAAACTTTAATTCAGCCTCATACATGATTACGATAGTCCTCGGCGTGCTTTCTGTTTTCCCACAACGATTCGAATAGACGCGTGAAGCTAGCGAACAGAGATAGCTCCGGACCATCCGTAATATGATACATGGCGGAGCGATGGCCGTCACCATTCGCTGGATAGGTCGATACAAATACGTCGCCGTCGAGACGTATCAGCCGCCACACCGGCAATTCATCATAGAGCCCGATCTCCCAGGTACCGAATGTCTGCTTCAGACTCAGCAACGTGCGGATAGTCGTCTCGACACCCTGGCGAAACGCGCCGGAGTCTTCGCCCAACTCCGAGGCGCGCCGGTTCAAATACACTCCCGCTGGATTGAGCAGGAGAACCCGAACCTTGGCCGGTGCCTCTCGCAAAGCGGTTGCCCTGCGCAGCAGGGCGTCGCTTAGACCAACAATCCCGAACCCTCGTACCGTCAGGACGTCAATGCAGTGCGCTCGTTCAGCCAGCGCCGCGATTAGTCCTTCTGCAGGCTCCTGCGCCCCGTAGATTTGAACTATTCCACACGGATTTTGCGACAATAAGCGTGAGAGATTAAGACGTCTCCAGTATGGCCAGGCGACGTAATAGATAACGAAAGAGGATATGGACGCTAGTAATACTAAACAAGTCAACGCTACGCTCTTTGTGACGAGCCAAGCAAGGACGTTGCCAAATAAAGCAAGGACTAGGGCGCTTATTGTTGCCGCAGGTGATTGCTTTCTCATCTAGATTATTTCCTCAGAAGGAGGAAGCTTCAAGTCGGCTACGGACAGGTCAGAAACGCTATCCGCGTTTAGCCGCAATAGTATGCCTGGCACGAACAAGGACCATCTAAGATGGTCAAACTTAAGAGACCAAATGTGGCCGACGGGCAACCGCATTAACTGACAAGCTAACACTTGCATGGGAGTCGTATGACTGAAGATTATCGCGCTGCGCTCCCCAAGGTCGTTCAAGAAGTCGGAAACGCGCGCTTTTACGTCAGCCAGTGATTCGCCGTGTTCAAACTGAACAGCCTCCGGCCGCGTATGCCACAGCTTGTATCTATCGGTGCGCTTCACTTTGGACTGGTGCTGTCCGGCCCACTCCGGTTGGAGAATATTGTTCAGCCGCGCGTCCAAGTGGACATCAGCTGCCCCGCCTACGAGCACCTCAACGGTCGTCCGACCGCGTGGGTTGTCGGAGCTCCAGAGCGTCGTCTCTGGGTTGGCACCAAGGACAGCTTGGATCTCCGCCCTAAGGCCGTCCACTACGTCAGACGCTATCTCGGCCAGAGGCGGATTAGCGCTAGCCGGCGTATACACGTCTCCGACGTCGTCTACCGTCGGTAGGTGACGGAGCATCGCGATCGTCTGCATCTGCACTCCAAGTTCATCGGTGAAGCTTGTAGTGTGCGTGCAGCTTATGCGCGAGCCTCTTGCGTTGATATGATGGACGTTCGTGCGCCGCCAACGGGCGACCTGTCCCTGTCGCCCCTTCTATCTCCAGCCCGGCCCACTCGCCGCCCACCGCGGCTACGACCTGTTCGGAATCCGCCCTGCGCCTCGACAGCGCTCGCACTGGCGGCCATCGACCTGGCCACGTCCGGAGCATCGAGGGCAGGTCATCATTTCAGACTGCCCCTCTTTGCGCCCCGGCATTCTTTCGAACGGATTTGGCATTCGCTCTCCCCCGACAACTCGGCTGGATTCAGATTGTGTTCATACGGTTTGACTCGGAAAAGTTGTATGGATAAATCGACGTTCCTTCAATGGTGCGGGGGCGTCCAATGAAGCTTCTCCTACGACGCAGCCAGCGCTCGGGCATGCTGGGCGGCAAGATCGTGTTCACGCTCGAAGTACGCGCGGATCTCTCGCCCGAGGAGCGCGGCAGCATCCAAAAATACAAGCTCGGCGAAACCATCTTATACGAGCGCAACACGCTCACCGACCGGGGAAGCGGACTACTAGGCCTTGCCAGCCGAGCGGCGTTCCGCGCGATGAACATCAGCATAAGCGTGAATGACCTGGCGACCGGCAAGAAGGTCGAGTGCAAGGACATCGTCGAGATGATCGCAGTGGCCGATCAGATCAAAGAAGCCGCGCAGACGTTCAAAGCCGTGCTCGACGCCGCTGCTCACTTTGGCGGCGAGGAGGTCATGGCGCTCTAAGCGGTGAGCCCCAACACCAACCTCGCGCATTGGTTTGGCGGCGGGACCCGGGACCGCGAGCTGCGCGAAACACGCGAGGCTTGGGAGGATACCGAACGTCTCTGGCGCGCCTCGCCATTCGCTCAGCGCGAGTCATACAAGTTCGCGATCGACCTGATGAAAGAGGCGATCGAGGCGCACGGTCGCTGGCCGGCGACGCCCGTCGTCGTCGCCTTCAACGGCGCAATCGATGACCTGATCCGCGCCGAGAACGTCGTCGAACTCGCGCCCGATTGGCCGACCATTTCGGGGGACGTCACGGTCGCCGCGCAGGTTCGCGCCATGCTCGTCCGCCGCCGGCGGTGGTGCGGCGACTTCAACCGGATGTATGCGATCCTTCGCCGCCGCGTCCTTGACGCATACGGCACGTTCCTCGCCGCACTTCCAGAAGCGTGTTTCGCCGATTGGGACGAGGGGCACGAGTCGTTCGAGGTACCCCTCATCGAGCTTCTCGACGATCCAGCCCAGCTGATCGCCGGCTTGGCACTCTTTGCGTACGACGACGACACGCTCCGCTACGACATGTTCGTCGACTTCCGCGAAACCTACGTTCGCAATCTCCTCGTCGCCTCGGGATATCAGCCTGACGCCAACCCGCACGAACTCAGCCATCGACTTATCCCGCCCGACCGGCAGAAGGGAAAGTCCGCGCGGCAGCTAGTCGAAATGTACCTGGGCGGAACGCCGCTCGCCGCGGTCTTCGAGCTTCCAGTGCCGTTCCGGATTCCTGAGGGCATGCGTTTTGAGCATACCCACATTGTCGGCGGCACGGGTCACGGCAAGACCCAACTCATGCAGCGCATGATTTACGCCGATCTCGTCGCGGCGAAGACCGACGGGCGCGCGGTCATCGTTATCGATAGCCAAGGCGATCTCATCAATAAGCTCGTGCGGCTCGACCTGTTCTCCCCGGACGAGCCGGACGGGCTTGCAGACCGCTTGGTGGTGATCGATCCGGCAGACGTCGAGTTTCCTGCCTCCCTCAACCTCTTCGACGCACACCTCGATCGCGTGACCGAGTACCGGCCGGTCGATCGGGAGCGGGTGTTGAATGGCGTCGTCGAGCTCTACGAGGTCTTCTTTGGAGCTATGCTCGGAGCCGAGCTCACCCAGAAGCAGGGGGTGATCTTCCGGTACCTCGCCCGCCTCATGATCACGATCCCGGACGCGACGATCCACACGCTCATGCAACTCATGGACGACGGTAAACCGTTCAAGCCCTACATGGACAGGCTCGACGGATCGGCCCGCTACTTCTTCCAGACCGAGTTCTTCCACCCGTCGTTTGTAGCGACCAAGAAGCAGATTCTTCGGCGCCTCTGGGGGGTCCTCTCGACACCCGCGTTCGAGCGCATGTTCGCCCAGACGCGCAACAAGCTCTCTCTCTTTCAAGCGATGCAGGACGGCAAGATAATCCTCATCAACACGGCGAAGGACCTCCTAAAGCAGGACGGCAGCCAACTCTTCGGCCGCTTCTTCGTCGCCATGCTCGCCCAGGCGACGCTTGAACGCTCCACCCTCGAGGAGGACGAGCGCACGCCAACCTTGGTCTATGTCGACGAAGCGCAGGAGTACTTTGACGACACGACCGAGACGATCTTGAACCAAGCCCGCAAGTATAGGGTGGGCCTCACGCTTGCGCACCAGACGCTCGACCAGCTTTCGCCACGTCTCCGATCGATCATCCATTCAAACACTAGCCTCAAATGTGCTGGTGGCGTCTCCGCCAAGGACGCACGATCGCTCGCTGACGAACTTCACACGAGTTCCGACTTCATCGAGGGCATGCGCAGGCAGGGCGGCCGCACCGAGTTCGCCATCTGGCTCAAGAACATGACCGAGCACGCCATCCGGCTCTCCGTGCCTCTCGGCTTTCTTGAGCGGCAGCCGATCCTCTCTGAAGAGGACTATGCCAATCTTCAGGCCGCCAACCGCGATCGCTACTGCGGAACGTCCCGCGATATACTCACGGACAGCCCCTCACTCCGCGCGGTTGATATTACGGAGGACCGAGGTACCGGTTCCATCCAATCTCCCGAGCCGGCGGAACGATCCGCGTCCGCTGAGTCCGACGCCTCCCCCCGACCGTCCACGCGCCCGCCACCGCCTGCAGAGCCCGGCAAAGGCGGCGCACAGCACAAGTATCTTCAACACCTGGTTAAGCAGCTCGCAGAGGAGCGCGGCCTGCGAGCCGTCATCGAAGAAGCCGTCGCGGACGGCCAGGTCGACGTTGGACTTCACCTTCGCGGTCTCTCAATCGCATGCGAGATTTCGGTCACCTCAACGCCGGACCACGAGAGCCGGAACCTCGCGAAGTGCCTCCACGCCGGTTTCAATCGTGTCTGGGCGATCGCCCCCGACGCTAAACGACGACGCGCCGTGCGCCAGCGCGCAGAAGCTACGTTGCCCGCTGACGACCTCGGCCGTGTCGCGTTCCTGACGACCGAGGAGTTGGTCGATGCGCTCGATGGCCTCGCGCTGCCAGAACCGGCCGAAGGGGTCGTGAAGGGCTATCGCGTCAAGACCACGCGCAAGGCCCTGCCTCCGGAGGAAGCTCGCGACCGGCGGGCATCCATCGCTCGAATTCTTTCACGTTCTGACCAAAAATAGGCGCAGCTCTGAGCGCGCTAAAGGCCCACACAGCGCATCAAGGCAATCGTCTGTGCACGCATTGAAACGGTAGCTCGCCGAGTCGCACCGCGCGCATGCGGACCGTCCTAGGTGAACTCGTGAGACATCTCGTTCCTCTCTGTGCCAGACCCCAACCTTCGTTTGACAACCGGCCTTCCACCTTGCTTCTGCGCAAGACCGCCGTGGCACGGATGCATCAGGTGAGACCGCATCGAGGCCAACGAGTTCCCACCCTTTGCCGACGAAATCGGCGGTTTTCTGGGGAAAACCGACTTTTCCTCTTGGTCGCCATGCGATTCATACGATATCCGACGGTTGCACATCGATGTACCTTCGCCTATCAGAATGCCAGAATCGCAATCCAGTAACCCCACGGCCAGAGCCTTATGCCTCATCCCTCGATGCAAGACGTTGCGCGTCGGGGCCGGCATGAAGATGCGTGAGTTAGCCGAAGCGGCGGGCGTGTCAGTCGACACGGTGCGGAACGTTGAGCGGCACAAACCCGTTAGCGAGGTGTACGCAGCAAGGATTTTGAACGCCTTGCGCATGCGCATCGGAGAGGCATTGAGGGCGGAGGAGTACATCGAGCGGACTAGAGGCTAACGATGAGCGCGCAATCGGAACAACTGTTCCTCACCCGATACGGCCGCTTCCTGCTCATGGCGCGGGGCGGCAGCTTCGCCACCCGCCTGGCCCACGGCGGCGTGGTCAACGAAGGCGGAGACCACAAGTCGAAGGAAATGATTGATCGGTCCCGGCGCTCGGTCGATGCGAACATGGACGCGCTGTTCGACGCAACGCAAAAGCTCGCAGGCGAATAGCGGCACGCCATGGGGACGGGGGGAGCCGGGACTCAACACGTCCCTTATTACACTGATGAGCAAATAGCCGACCGATGCGCCGAGCTCAGTTCGTTATTCGACGATATCAAAGGCTACTACAAGCGTAGGCTCCCTTCCGTAAAGGTCGAGCTTGACGAGGCCCGGCTGTTCCAAGCGGTAACGGCCTACTTCCACGACGTGGCGAGACACAAGTGGTGGCACTATCGCCGAGAGCCTGACCCGGCCGCCGAGAGGCTGAACGGGAGCAAGAAGGCTGCCTTTCTGAGCTATTGGTTGAACAAGGTCGCTCCCGGCTATGTCGTCCGCGGAGCACCCCCCTCGCAGGAAGTCGATCCT
>Ga0070735_10002779_pt1 | contig 15609 bp, 14 predicted proteins | sample Coa_R1_FD_66443 | JGI IMG/M metagenome (GOLD analysis project Ga0070735, IMG submission 66443) | Surface soil microbial communities from Centralia Pennsylvania, which are recovering from an underground coalmine fire - Coalmine... | ecosystem: Environmental > Terrestrial > Soil > Unclassified ... | reverse complement strand
AAGACGAATTTGACGCTATCCACCGGACCATTGCGCTGCTTGGCAATCTTCAACTCGGTTTCCTCGCGTTCCTCGGGAGTCGCGCCCTGCTTAAAGAAGTGCGGCCGATAGATAAACATCACCACGTCGGCATCCTGCTCGATGGCGCCCGATTCCCGCAGATCCGAAAGCTGCGGCCCGCGCTCATCGCGCTCCGGCGCTCGCGTCAACTGGCTCAGCACCAGCACGGGAATCTGCAGCTCCTTCGCCAAACCCTTTAGTCCGCGTGAAATGCTCGATACCTCTTCCTGCCGGTTGCCGAAGCGCCCGCGCGCCGTGATGAGCTGCAAGTAGTCCACCACCAGCAGGGACAGTCCCTTATCGCGTTTCAAGCGTCGCGCCTTTGCTCCGATCTCAAGCACGCTGACGGAACCGGCGTCATCAATCCACAGCGGTGCTTCCGAAATCGTCCCAAGCGCCTCGGTCATGCGCCGCCAGTCTTCCCGGCTCAGGTGGCCCGTGCGAAACTTATGCGCGTCAATTTGCGCCACCGATGCCACCAGCCGCTGTAGCAGAGACTCCTTGGACATTTCCAGGCTGAACATGGCCACCGGATGCGCGCCCCGAATCGCCACATTCTCCATGATGTTCAGCGCCAGCGCCGTCTTTCCCTGCGAAGGCCGCGCCGCCAGGATGAGGAGTTCCGAGGGCTGAAAGCCGGACGTCAGCTTATCCAGCTCCGTGTAACCCGTGGGGATGCCGGTGATGCTTTTCCCTTCCTTGAAAATTTTCTCGAGCCGCTCGAAATTGTCGCGAACGATTTCCTTTACCGGAATCAGCCCGGCTCGGATGCGGTCCTCCGCCAACGCGAAAATCGAAGACTCCGCATTGTCCAGAATGGCGTCGGCGCCTTCTTCTCCTTCAAATGCTCGCTGCTGGATGTTGTGCGTGGTGTGGATCAGGTTTCGCAGAATCGCCTTTTCTTTGACGATGCGCGCGTAGTGCTCGACGTTCGATACCTTCGGCATGCCGTCGGCGAGCGCCGCCAGGTACGGCGCTCCTCCGGCAGCCTCCAGATCGCCTCTGCGATGCAACTCTTCCGTTAGAGTGATGAGATCAATGGCTTGCTGACTTTCGCCAAGCGCGATCATTTGTGTAAACACGCGCCGATGCTGGTCGAGGAAAAAATCCTCGGGCCGCAGGTTTTCGATCGCCGTATTCAGCGCGTTGTTGTCCAGAAGAATCGCTCCGAGCACGGAACGTTCCGCGTCCAGATTGTTCGGCAAGGGCTTTTCCAGCGTGGAGTCGACAGTCATGGCACCTCGAACCCTTCATTTCGCCTTTTATTCGCTTATGTAGCACGCAGCCCGCAATTTGGCAAGCGCGGCTTTCCGCCGGCGCCGCTACCCTGGGAAGCTTCGGCGCAAGTCGTTCGCGCATTCTGGTGAGAAAAATCTCTTTCGTCAATCCGCCAGCTGTGAATGACCTCGGAAATCCGTTGCAAAACCGCTCACCGCCCTTGGCACGCCCCGGGCTCCGCAGGGAGCGGCCGGTCCCTGACCCGAGCGTTCAGGCGCCACGACCATCCCGGTACTAGGCCGGCCCTATAACGCCCCAGAACATGCTTTGCTCCTGCTTGCCCCGCTTCCTTGACTTGGCTCTCCCGCAACCCAATAATGTCTAGGCATTATGGATCCACGCCCGGGAGGCGCTGAAGACATGTTCCTTGACGTTAAGGACCTTGCCATTCGCAAACAGCGCATCCACAAGAGGTATGTGCCCGGCGCGATCGACTATGAATCCTCGGAAGCCAGGCAAGTCGGCCCCTTGGAGGTCAACGCGACCGCCGAGCTGATTGAGGGCCAGATTCGGGTGGAAGGACATCTCGAAACGAAAATCGAGATGACTTGCGCCCGCTGTCTCGAGCCGGTGGTGGAAGAAATCACCAGGCCGTTTGACCTGCTCTACAGCTCGCTGCCAAAAGGCGCCAAGCCGGAAGCAGAAGAACGCTTGAAGGATGACGAATCGGATATCGGCTTTTTCGAGGGAGAAGGCATTTTTCTCGCGGACGTGCTGAAAGAACAGGTGCTGCTCGCGCTGCCTATGAAGGTGATTTGCCAGAGCGATTGCCGGGGGCTCTGCCCCAATTGCGGCGCCAACCTCAATCATGAAGAGTGCCGCTGCGAAACCCATTCCTTGGACCCTCGCATGGCTCCGCTGGCGCGCCTCAAGCAGGACTGGCTCAAAAAACAATAGGTTTTCGGGCGGAAAGCCCATACAATCTGCCCGGTAGGGCGGACTAGAGGAGTTGTGTTATGCCTAACCCAAAACGCAGGCACTCGAAGCGCAGGACCAGCATTCGCCGCGCCCACGATCATTTAGCCAAGCCGGCGCTTGCCAAGTGCCCCAACTGCCATGAGGCCAAGCAGCCCCACCGCGCCTGCCCTCACTGCGGGTACTACAAGGGCCGGGCCGTCCAAGAAGCCGCATCCTGAACAGGTAACGGACCGAACGCTCGCCACCGGAGCGCCCTGCATACCATCCAATGATTACCATCGCGGTTGACGCCATGGGCGGAGACCACGCGCCCCGCCCCGAGGTTGCAGGCAGTGTGCTGGCCGCACGCGAATTGGGAGTGCGCGTGCTGCTTGTCGGCCAGCCCGCTGCCATTCGTGCCGAACTGGCCAAGCATGCGGCGCCCAATCTGCCGATTGAAGTCGTCCCGGCAAACGAGGTGATCACCATGCACGATCACCCGGCGCAGGCGTTCCGCCGCAAAAAGGACAGCTCGGTGCATGTGGCCGCCCGGCTGGTTCGCGAGGCGAAGGCTCAGGGCATGGTGAGCGCGGGGAATACCGGTGCAGTGATGACGGTGGCGAAATTTCTGCTCGGAACGCTCGAATCGGTCGATCGCGTGGCGCTGGCGGCGCCATTTCCGAATGCCAAAGGCGGAGTTTCGGTGCTGCTGGACGTCGGCGCCAATGTCGATTCGAAGCCCGACCACTTGGTGCAATTCGCGGTCATGGGCGAAATCTACTACCGGGCGACTTTCGGACATCGCCGGCCGCGCGTGGGCCTCCTTTCGGTGGGCGAGGAAGAAATCAAGGGCAATGAGCTGACCCGCGAGGTCTATACGCGTCTGAAGAAGAGTCCCGTGCACTTCGTGGGCAATGTGGAAGGCGGCGATCTGTTCTCCGGCAACGTGGATGTCATCGTTTGCGACGGGTTTGTCGGAAATATCGCATTGAAAATCTGCGAAGGTCTGGCGCTGCAGATTTTTGACGTGCTTCGCAAGTCGCTCAAGAGTTCTCTGGTGTCGCAGTTGGGCGCGCTTCTCTCCCAGGGCGCGTTCAAGGGTCTGAAGAAGAAAATCGATTACACCGAGTATGGCGGCGCGCCGCTCCTGGGCGTCCGCGGAGTTTGCGTGATCGGCCATGGCCGCTCGAACGCCAACGCGGTGAAAAACGCCATTCGCGTTGCCGCGGGTCTCGCCCGCGCGGGTCTGAACGAAAAAATCGAAGAGGAGCTCTCAGCCGCGGCAGTTCTTGCGTGAGGGAGCTGGTTAGGAACGACCATGGGCAAAGTTGCGTTTGTGTTTCCAGGGCAAGCCTCGCAGTACTCCGGCATGGGCAAGGAGCTTGCCGAAAAATACCCTGTCGCGCGCGCCGTCTTCGACGAAGCCGGCCGGGCCCTCGGCTTTTCCGTCTCCAGAATGTGCTTCGAGGGCACCGAGGAAGAGCTGAAGCTTACGGCGAATACCCAACCCGCCATTCTTACCGTTTCGGTTGCCGTCCACCGCGTGCTGGAGGAGCGCGGCTTGCAAGCCGATTTTGTCGCCGGCCACAGCCTCGGCGAATACTCCGCGCTTGTGGCAGCCGGCGCGCTGAAGTTCACCGATGCCGTGCAACTCGTGCGCAAGCGCGGCGCCTACATGCAGGATGCCGTCCCCCAAGGCGCCGGCGCCATGGCCGCCATTCTCGGGCTTTCGCCCGCGGTCGTCGCCGATGCCTGCAAGCGTGCCGCAAACGGCGAAATCTGCGCTCCGGCCAATCTGAATTCGCCGGAGCAGACCGTCATCTCGGGTCACGCCGGCGCCGTCAAGCGCGCCGTCGAAATCGCCTCGCAGCTCGGCGCCAAGCGCGCCGTCATTCTGCCCGTTTCCGCTCCGTTCCATTCCGCGTTGATGCAGCCCGCCCAGGAGCGCCTCGCCACCGACTTGAAAAATACGCAGTTCTCGAATTTGCGCGTCCCGCTCGTCACCAACGTGGACGCGGACACCATCCACACAGGCGACGAAGCTCGCGAAGCGCTCATTCGCCAAGTATCCATGCCCGTTCGTTGGGAAGAGTCCGTGCGTCTGCTGATCGACGAGGGCGTGACCACGTTCGTCGAGGTTGGCCCCGGCAAGGTCCTTACTGGCTTGCTGCGCCAAATTGAACGCTCCGTTGCCGCTCTCAACGTCGAAGACGAAAAAAGTCTCACCGCCACCATCGACAAAGTCGCCGCCTCCAAATCTGACGCCGCTTAGCTCTCGTCTTTGCCCGCGTTGTGGCCAATCTCCCAGACGGCCTGTTTTGCGCGCAAATCCTGCGTGCAGGGGCCAATCTTTGGATTGGCTTGTTCGCGCGACCGTCCCCGGCGATCCCGAATCCGCCCTCTTTCCCTTCGCCCCCTTGCAAAAAATCCCGCCCACACTAGACTAGGCTCACTTCCATGTTCAGCCTCAAGGATAAGGTCGCTGTCGTCACCGGTGCGTCGCAAGGAATCGGCCGGGACACCGCTCTGGCTCTCGCCGAGGCCGGCGCCAAGGTCGCCGTTGCCGCTCGCAACGAAGAAAAGCTCGCCGCGCTGGCCGCCGAAGTCGCCGCGCGCGGCGGCGAAGCCTTCGCGGTCAAAATGGATGTCGCCGAGGCCGAACAGGTCAAATCCGGCTTCAAGCAAGTCCTCGAGAAATTCGGCCGGCTCGATATTCTCGTCAACAACGCCGCCGTCACCCGCGATGGCCTGGCCATGCGCATGAAACAGGAGGATTGGGATGCCGTCATTCGCACCAACCTCACCGGCGCGCATCTCTGCATCCAGCAGGCGCTGCCGCCTATGATGAAGGCGCGCGCGGGCCGCATCATCAACATCACCAGCGTCGTCGCGCAGTCCGGCAACGCCGGCCAGGCCAATTACGTTGCCGCTAAAGCCGGCCTGATCGGCCTCACCAAGGCCATCGCCATCGAAATCGCCTCGCGTAATATCACCGTGAACGCCGTCGCTCCAGGCTTTATCGAGACACCCATGACAGAGGTCCTGCCAGACAAGGTCAAGGAAGACCTCAAGACGCGCATTCCGCTCGGCCGCATGGGTTGTCCCCGCGACGTTGCCGCCGCCATCGTATTCCTTGCCAGCGACGAAGCCGCCTATATCACCGGCCACATTCTCAACGTCAACGGCGGCATGCACCTCGCTTAAGTCAAAAGCAGGTTGCTTACCCGGCGGCTCGTGACCTTGACCTTCGCGGTAATCCGGAGAGAGCCGAGAAGGATTATCGCGGGCGAGGGCGAAGCGGCGGGCGCGCCGTCAGCGGACGCGGACGCATCCGGAAACGCGGCCCGAGCGGAGGCGGGACGTTGCGCAGGAAGTCACCGCAGCACGGGCAGCGTCCTTCCGACGCGATGGGATCCAGCGCATCGGCCCGCAGCCAGTGTCCGCGCGCTTCACACCCCGGGTTGATGCATTGCACGGTAAATCCGGGCAGATACTGCATCGCTTCCCTCAGCGGACCGCTTGCCTTCGCGGTTTGCCGGGCGGCTCCGCGCTTGGCACCCCTGGCGGTCCAGAGCTTGACGGGGCGCATTCTGCCTCTCGAATCCTTGGGTGTCAAGCAGAAAGACTACTATATCTAGTGGTGGACTTCCCTGAGCAGCTGCCGCTCCGGATGGGCCGGGATGCCAGTCGGGCGGACGGTTTCCGCTCGCGGCCCCAAAACCCGGAACCCGCCGATGCAGGCTTTTTGGTCAGAGCTGAGGAGCTTGCGGCTGGCCGGAGGACTCACCGGGCGGCAGGAGTTTGGCCAGATGCGCTTTGAGTTCATCCACTTGCGCCTGCTTGGCATCGATCTGCTGTTGCTCGGCATCGAGCTTGGCCTTGCCCGCGGAATCGCGCTCGTGGCCGGGGGCCGAATAGAAGGTGTCCTGATCGAGAGCAAGTTCACGCTTGAGAAACTCCAGCTCCTGTTCTGCTTCGGCCAGGGCGCGTTTCGCCTGGGCGATCTCGGGAGAGTCTTTCGGGTTGGGCGCTGTGGAATTTGAACCTTGGGCTGGGGTAACGCCTTCAGCCGGCGCACTACCCGAATCTGCTATCGGCGCTGCTGGAGCGCTCGCCGGGGGGGCCTCGGGGGAGGGCGCCGGAGCGGGCGTAGCGGAGCCAGAGGCTGAATCCGTCGCCGGCTTGGCAGCGGAAGGCTTGATGTCGTCGTCGGTGATGACTTTCGATTTTTGGGAGATCTGCGAGGCTTTCTCCCTGGCTTCGCGGGCGCGGCGCGCGGCCTCGGCCACTGATTGCGAATTTTGCGATTGCGCGAGGGCGCGAACGGGCACAAGCGCGGCGCCAAGCGCGAGCGACACTGCAAGATGTAGGCACAAGCGCGACATTATCTTGCCCCTGAGGAAATTGACCGGTGCCTTGAAGATACGCCTCGCAGGCCAATCGAGCAATGCCGGCCAGCGGAGCGCGCTGCCAATCCGGCAACGGCAGGCGTGGATGAACAAGGTTTTGCAGGCCTAGCGGTCAGCTCCTGGCTGCTGAGACTCCAGTTGCGCCAGGCGGGCACGCAATCGCTCGACGCGGGCACGGAGAAGCGCGGCATCCTCCTGGCCGGCCTCGATGCGATCGCGCTCATCGGCATAGCGCGAGCTCGAGAAGCCCGGATGGGAATAGTAGGCGTCCTGGTCGAGCGCGACGAGGCGCTCGGCGTAATCAAGATCAACGAGGGCGGAGGCGAGTTGCTGCTTGGCGGCCGCGATAACCGGAGGGTCTGCTGGCTGCAAGGGATTTTCGGGAGGCGAAATCCGGGCGTAGATATCGGCTCGCATCTGACGTTGCATTGCTTCCGGCGAAGGCGGAGCGGTCTCCAGCCGAGGGAAGCCGACATAGAGACCTTGCTGGCCGGGCCTGACGTGTTCCAACTGAAGATTTTTGCCGGAGACGACGAAGAACCCGGGCGGGGGACCAGGCTGCTGCGGCTCGAGCGCGGCATCGGGCGGAACGCGGTAGATTTCCAGGCCGGGCTGCTCCGGCTTGGCTAACTGGCTCGCTTGCTCGAGTGGCCTTGCAGCCGGCACCTCCGGAGAAGGTAAAGATTCCCCAGGCAGATCGTCGTTGGTGACGACTCTGGGGCGGCGCATCCGACCTTGTCTGGCGTGCAGGGCAAGCCGCGCCGCGTTTACTATGGAAACGCTGTGAAGGGACCGGCCTTGCAGAACCGCGCGTTGTGCCGCGGGTTCTTGGGAGTCCGCGCGTTGCGGGAAGAACGATAATCCAAACAGAACCGCGGCGACGGCGAAGCCAGTCACGCGGGAGAGAAAACAAACAAGCATCGCTTGCTCCGCTCTGCAATGAGAGCAGGCATGGCTAGAAAAAAGACTATGCCCGTGGAGCGAAGACGCCAATCAGGGTTTTGCGGGAGGCGATTCGGTAAGACGCGCGAGCAAATCCACGCTTTCTCGCAGCCTGCGAGGCGCTTTTTCGCCCGAGCCGTAGGAGCGCGATGCGGGCGCGAGTTGCGGAGTCCCGCCGAGGAGAACGGCTGGCTGGCGCGGCCCGCCCTTCGCGATGGACGCGCTGGTAAGGGCTTGGCGAACACACAGCCATTTGTAAAGGAAGTTTGAGGAGTTCCGGCGGACGACGCAGGAGGTGAACGCGGCGATTCGGAAAGCAGCGGGTCGCAACCGGCCGGGGCGATCCCTGCCGGCGCCGGACACAGCGAAGGGGAAAGAGACAGAGGCGCGGAAGAGGTCGCGCAGGTTCGCGGGAAATCGCATTTGCAATTGCCGGGCGCTCAGGCACAATACCGGCGCAAAATCGCGGAAAAATTGGGGGAGCCGATGGGAAAGCGCGCAAGTTTAGTAGTTGTGTGCCTGATTGCGCTGCTGCCGGGCGGCATGAACAGCAGGGTGGCGGCAGATGAAAAGCAGCTCGCGGGATTTTCGGCGGAAGGTTCGGCTTCAGAACGAAAGTGGGAGGATCAGTTTCGGTCGCTTCCAGACCCGGCGAAGATGCGCGAGTACATGGAGCGGCTCTCAGCGCACCCGCACCACGTTGGCTCGCCGTATGACAAGAGCAACGCGGAATGGATTCTGGCCAAGTTCAAGGAATTCGGGCTGGACGCGCACATCGAAACATTCGATGTGTTGTTTCCGACGCCGAAGGAACGGCTAGTCGAGCTGGTGGCCGGCGGACCGCATTTCACGGCGAAGATGCAGGAGCCGGTCGTGGCGGTGGATCCGACTTCTGGCCAAACCGCGGAGCAATTGCCGACCTATAACGCATACTCGGCGGACGGAGACGTGACCGGGCCGCTGGTCTATGTGAACTATGGGATTCCCGAGGACTACGAAGTCCTGGAGCGGCATGGAATTTCGGTAAAGGGCGCAATTGTGATCGCGCGCTACGGGCATGCGTGGAGGGGAATCAAGCCGATGGTGGCGGGGGAGCACGGCGCGATCGGCTGCATCATCTATTCGGATCCACGGGACGACGGCTATTCGCCGGGCGAGGTGTTTCCGGCCGGGCCCTTCCGGCCGCGGGACGGAGTGCAGCGCGGCAGCGTGCAGGACAGCACGGAATTCATGGGGGATCCACTGACGCCGGGAATCGGCGCGACGCCGGACGCGAAGCGATTGCCGGTCAAGAACGCGCCGACGCTCACGAAAATTCCGGTAGTGCCGATTTCGTACGGGGATGCGGAGCCGCTGCTGGCGGCGCTCGGCGGGGCCACGGTGCCGGAGGCGTGGCGTGGAGGACTGGGGCTGACGTATCGCTTCGGGCCGGGACCAGCCAAGGTGCACTTGAAGATGTTCTCGAACTGGGACCTGAAAACCGTCTACGACGTGATCGCAAAAATTCCAGGGGGCGAATACGCGGATGAGTGGGTAATTCGCGGGAATCACCACGATGCGTGGGTCAACGGCGCGGAGGATCCGATTTCAGGGCAGGTTGCGCTGCTGGAAGAGGCGCGAGCATTTGGGGTTTTGTGGAAAGCGGGATGGAAACCGAAGCGGACGATTCTTTACTGCGCGTGGGATGGCGAAGAGCCGGGATTGCTGGGCTCAACGGAGTGGGTCGAGACGCATCAAAACGAGCTGCGGGCGCACGCGGTCGCGTACATCAACTCCGATACGAATTCGCGAGGTTTTTTGGGAGCCGAAGGCTCGCACACGCTGGAGAGGCTGATCAACGACGTGGCCCGGGATGTGCAGGATCCTGAAACGAAGCTTTCGGTCTGGAAACGCTGGCAGCTCCGCGAGCTGACCGCCGCGGAGTCCGCGGAGGAGCGGCGGGAATTGCGGGAACGGCGAGACTTGCGGATTGGGATTTCGGGCGGAGGGTCGGACCACGCATCGTTCCAGAATTTCCTTGGCGTCGCGGCGCTGGACCTCGGATTTGGCGGCGAGGACTACGGGGGCATCTATCATTCGATTTACGACGATTTTTACTGGTACACGCATTTTTCGGATACGAATTTCGTGTACGGGCGGGCGCTATCGCAGGTAGCGGGCACAGCGGTGATGCGCCTGGCAGATGCGGAGCTTCTGCCCTACGACTTTTCGGATTTTGCCGATACGGTGCAGATGTACGTGCGGGGACTCCAGAACTTCGCCGGGAAGATGCGGGATGAAGTTCGCGAGCGGAACCGGGAGATCGAGGAAGGAGCGTTTGCGGCGAGCGCCGATCCGCGCGAGACCTGCGTGCCGCCCACCAAGCAGGAGGTGCCGCCGTTCTTGAACTTCGCTCCATTGCAGAACAGCGCGGACGCGCTTTCGCGCAGCGCCGAGCAATATCAGCAGGCGCTGCACAAGGCGGAACAAAACAGGGGCACAGCGCTTGCCGGCGCTTCGCTGCGCGAACTGAATGAACTGCTGATTCAGAGCGAGCGGAAGCTCACGAACCCGGCAGGGCTGCCGGGGCGTTTCTGGTACAAACATCAGATTTATGCGCCCGGGGTGTACACGGGCTACGAGGCCAAGGCGATTCCAGCGGTTCAGGAGGCGATCGAGCAGCACCGCTGGAAAGAAGCGGAAGAAGCGGCGGTACGGGCCGCGGCAGCTTTGCAGGCCGAGGCAGACCTGGTGGCCGAAGCTGCGGCAAAACTATCCGCGCTGACAAGATAGCTGCGGCTGGATGGCCAGCGGAGACTAACGGGCCAGGTCTGGATGCGAAGCGAGGTCGCGAAAGGAAAACTGAGCGGCCACATTCTTGACGGGCCGCCCGTTCACTTCCGCGTATGGATAGATGAAGAAGTTAAGCGGCTCGCCTTTCTGGTCGGAGCCGAGGCGGAGGTCCCGGCCGTACGAGAAAAAGACACGGTTTGCGTCGTTAGCGCCGAAGAAATAATCGTGCCGGGCGGGCTGCTTCCACGCTTCGGATGCGTCCACCGGGACCCAGCCGGCGCCCTGGAGATAGAACTCGGCCCAGCAGTGGTAACCCGGAATTTCGCCCTCGGACTTGTCTTCGGGGAGGGGGAAGCCGATTTCAAAGCGCGCCGGAATGCCGGCAGCGCGCATCATCCCGATGAGGACGGAATGAAAATCGGTGCAATTACCGCGCTTCGAATCGCACGCCCAAAGCGCATCGCCGCGCCCCCAGCCCTCGCCGGATTTGTCGTATCGCATTGAGGCGACGACGTATTCATAGATGTGGCGGGCCTTCTGAAGGTCGCTCGTATCGCCGGCAGTGTGCTCCCTGGCGAGTTGCGCAATGACGCCATCGAGCGGAATGAGGCGATCGGGCAGCAAATACTCGCGAAGAGCCGAGTCGCCGGGCGCGTGAACGGCAGGGGCGGGGTTCGCGTCGAGAACGACTTTGTGTTCGCGGCGCGTGGCGGAAAAGCGCAGGACAACGTCGAACCCGGCGGCCGCCTGTGCGGGCGTAGGTGTGAACTCGACGAAGAGATTGCCATACTTGGATTCGCGGCCCTTCGTGTGAGCGACCGGGGACTCGATGCGCAGGTCGCGGATTTGCTGGTAGCCATCCGACTGGGGCACCGGGAGCCAGAGGTGGACCGCGGCCCCAGCGGGCTGGGGAGGGAGATGAGCCTCATAGACAAAGGCGAAGGAGCGCGAGGGCGGAAGAGCCGCGGAATTTGCCTGCACGGAGGCACGAATTCCTGAGATCCAAAGAACCGGGACGAGGATGAAACTGAGAAGGACTGCGAAGCGACGGGCCGGCAAACAGAGCTCCTCGGAGGAAGGCGAAGATTGGACTGCCCTCAAAGTATACTTCGCGGCGGCAAAGCCGGCAAACAGGCGGCGCTTCTGGCCTTGAGATGAAGCTGATCCACGGGGGCTGCTACCATAGCGGCAATGCGGATCTCGGTGGCTGAACGCGTTTTCCGCGCGATTCGCGACGCGCAACTTGTTCGCGCGGGCGACCGCCTGGGTGTCGCTGTTTCCGGCGGAGGCGATTCCGTGGCGCTGCTGCTGCTGCTGCTCGAATTGCGGGAGCGGCTGGGAGTGGTGCTCAGCGTCGTACACGTGAATCACAAGCTGCGCGGGCGCGCTTCCGAAGGCGACGAGAAATTCGCGGCCCGGCTGGCGGCCGAGCACCAACTGGTGTTTCACGCGCATCATGTTGACGCCGCGGCGGAAGCCCGGCGTTCCAAAATCAATCTGGAAGACGCCGCGCGCCGCGTGCGCTACGCCTACTTCGCGCAACTGGCGGCGAACGGCGCGGTCACGCGGATTGCCACGGCACATACTGCCGACGACCAGGCGGAAACCGTGCTGGCTCACCTCTTGCGTGGAACAGGAATTGCCGGTCTTGCAGGCATCCACCGGGTGTGCGGAGAAGTGATTCGCCCGCTCCTCTCGGTTCGCCGCGCGGAGCTGCGCGCCTACCTTAAAAGCCGCAAGCAGGCCTGGCGCGAGGATGCAACAAATCGCGATACGGGACGGACTCGCGCGCGCATTCGCCGGAAGCTGATTCCGCTGCTCGAGGAGCAGTTTCAGCCGGCGGCGGTTCCGCATCTCGCCGCGCTGGCGGAGCGCGCGCAGGAGAACACCGCCCTGCTCACGGCGCTTTCCCGTGAAGCGGTCCAGCGGTTCACGAAGCCGGAAGGCGGCCGGATTTGCATTTCCATCGAGCACCTGCTCCGGCCTTGGAATCTCTCCCCTTTGGAAGCGACGCGGGCCCTCTCGGCCGAAATGGTTCAGGAACTCGCAGCCCGCGTGAAATCCCGCGCCGGGCAGTTAACCGGGATCCACATCGACGCAGTGCTGCAACTGGCTCAAAGAGGCGAAAGCGGCAAATCACTGCCGCTGCCCGGAGGCGCCAGCGTGCGGCGCGAACATGACGTGCTGGCGTTTTTTTCAACGGCATCGGTGCGGGAAAAATCGCTGGCGTCGGCGACCTCCAGGGGCTTTGAACATCGGATCGCCCTGCCTGAAACCGAAACGCAGATTGTCGTTCCGCAATTGCAGTGCGTCTTCCGCTTCAGGGTGATTGACTGGCCTGCCGAGAGGCGAGACACTAATTTGACAGGCGCGGTTTTGGACCGCGACCGGCTTTCGTTTCCTCTGGTCCTCCGGAATTGGCGTCCCGGAGACCGGCTGCATCCGCAGGGGCGCGAGCACTCGCGCAAGCTGAAGCGCTTGCTGAGTGAAGCGCGTATCGGCGGATGGCAGCGGGAAGCGTGGCCGGTGCTTGCAAGCGGCGGGACCTTGGCGTGGGCCCGCGGCTTTCCTGTACCTGCGGAATTCGCGGCCAAAGAAACGACTCAGGCGGCTGTGGTGATCACAGAGGATCCCATACGATGAGCGCCAAGAGAGGCGCAAGTTATACAGCGGCGCGCATTGCCGCACGGATCGCCAGCTTGGGAAGGGAAATCACGCGCGCGTACAAGGGGCGCCGCGTGGACGCAGTGATAACGCTCGACCGCGGCTTTGTTTTTGCGGCGGATTTGATTCGGGAGATCGGAGCGCCGGTGGTCTGTCATTTCGTGCGTGAGGAAGTTCGCGACGTGGAAGAGAGCGGCCGCGCTCGCCGGGAAGTGGTTTTCAGCTCGCGTCCCGATCTGAAAGGCCGCGACGTTCTGGTGCTCGATGCGGTGCTCGATAGCGGCGTAACGCAGGATTTTCTTTTGCGCCGCCTGGGCGAGGCGCAGCCGCGCTCGATCCGGCTGGCGGTGCTTCTGGATAAGCCGGCAAGGCGCCGCGTGGCGCTCGAGCCCGATTACTTTGGGTTCCGCACTGCATCTAAGGAATTATGGGTAGGCTTTGGACTAGCTGCGCCCAACGGGACCGGTCGCAACCAGCGTTTTCTCTCGGTTGGAACCAGGAAGTAAGCCAAGCAGGGCGCGGAACGGCGCAGAGAGGTTTCGAAGGGTTTCAGGGGCTTTTGTGAGGATGATGTGAATACCAGTTCCACGGCAAAGACCGTTTTATTTTGGATTTCGATCGTCTTTCTTGGCGTGATGCTTTGGAAGCTCGTCTCCGCGAACGGAGCGCAAGCTCGCGAGGATACACCGACGTACTCCGAGTTTCTTGCCAAGCTGGACGCAGGTGACGTGAAAGAAGTCACCATGTATCTCGGCACCAACAGCTACGAGCTGCAGGGCGAATACAAGAACCCGGCGAACCGCAAGTTCCGCGTGACCGCCCCCAAGGAAGACACTCCCGATCTCATCAAGGAATTCCGCGAAAAGGCCGTTCAGTTCACTCCGAAGGAAGTCCGCAGCGGCGATTGGGTGCTGATTTTGCTCAACGCCGCGCCCCTCATTTTGCTGGTGGGATTCTGCCTCTTCCTGATGCGCCAGATGCAGGCTGGCGGGAACAAGGCCCTGAGTTTTGGAAAATCCCGCGCCCGCCTGCTTTCCGCGCAGCAGAAGAAGGCCACGTTCAAGGACGTGGCGGGCACGGATGAGGCCAAGGAAGAGCTGCAGGAAATTATCGAGTTCCTGAAGGATCCGCAGAAGTTCCAAAAGCTCGGCGGGCGCATTCCCAAGGGCGTGCTTCTTGTCGGACCGCCCGGGACAGGCAAGACCTTGCTCGCACGCGCCATCGCCGGCGAAGCAAATGTGCCCTTCTTCTCGATTTCCGGCTCGGACTTCGTCGAAATGTTTGTGGGCGTGGGAGCCAGCCGCGTTCGCGATTTGTTTGAGCAGGGCAAGAAGAATGCTCCCTGCATCATCTTCATCGACGAAATTGACGCGGTAGGGCGTCATCGCGGCGCGGGTCTCGGCGGAGGCCACGACGAACGCGAGCAGACCCTGAATGCGTTGCTTGTGGAAATGGATGGGTTCGAGTCCAACGAAGGCGTGATCCTGATTGCCGCGACGAACCGCCCCGACGTGCTTGATCCCGCGCTGCTGCGCCCCGGGCGATTTGACCGTCGCGTCGTGGTGGCCCGGCCGGACGTGAAGGGCCGCGAGGAAATTCTCCGCGTGCACACGCGCAAGGTGCCCATCGCCGACGACGTCGATCTCTCCATCATCGCGCGCGGCACTCCGGGATTTTCCGGGGCGGACCTCGCCAATCTCGTCAACGAAGCCGCCCTCTGGGCCGCGCGGCAGAACCGCAAATTCGTCGGCATGGCCGATTTTGAGATGTCCAAGGACAAGGTCCTCATGGGCGTCGAACGCAAGTCCATGATCCTCTCCGACGAAGAAAAGAGAAATACTGCCTACCATGAAGCCGGCCACGCACTCGTTGCCGCCATGACTCCGGGCGCCGATCCGGTACACAAGGTCACCATCATTCCCCGCGGCATGGCCCTCGGTTTGACCATGCAGCTCCCGATGGACGATAAACACACCTACACGCGCGAATATCTCGAAGCCATGCTCGCCGTGCTGATGGGCGGGCGCAGCGCCGAAGAAATTTTCCTCGGCCACATCACCACCGGCGCGGGAAATGATATTGAACGCGCCACGGAAATCGCCCGCAACATGGTTTGCGAATGGGGCATGAGCGAACTCGGCCCTCTCGCCTTCGGCAAGAAGGACGAAGCCATCTTCCTCGGTCGTGAAATCGCGCAGCACCGGGACTACTCGGAAGACACGGCGATTCAAATCGATAAGGAAGTGAAGCGCATCGTCTCGGCCGGCTACGAGAAAGCCCGGAACATTCTTTCGAGCAATCGCGAAGTGCTCGAGCGCATCGCTCAGGCTCTGCTTGAGCGCGAAGTCATTGACGCCGCCGAAGTGAAGCTTCTTATGGAAGGCAAGCCGCTGCCGGAAAAGCCCCGCACGCCTCCGCAGGCACCTCCGGCTCCCGCCGCTGAACCGAAGCCCGTCGGCCGGCCCGAGTTGCGCCCTGCGCCTGGCTTCACTCGCGGCGACAGCCCGGCCAAAGCCTGACAACCGTTAACATCAACAGCGCTTCGGGGCACGATCCCTCGTGCCCCTTGTTTTTTGGCCCGCTGGAG
>Ga0070735_10002777_pt1 | contig 15617 bp, 20 predicted proteins | sample Coa_R1_FD_66443 | JGI IMG/M metagenome (GOLD analysis project Ga0070735, IMG submission 66443) | Surface soil microbial communities from Centralia Pennsylvania, which are recovering from an underground coalmine fire - Coalmine... | ecosystem: Environmental > Terrestrial > Soil > Unclassified ... | reverse complement strand
GTCGGCCAACAGCGCGGCGGCGTTGTAAAGCTTGCCGTCCTGACGCCAAGGCGAACCGATGAGCATCGCCGGCGCATCTTTCGTCGCGCGCGCGAAATCCGTCACCGCGGCCTGACAGGCGGCGACGAACGCGGGCTTCAGCACCAGATCCTCGGGCGGATAACCGGCGACGACGAGCTCGCTCGCGACCACGAGATCGGCGCCCTGCCCGCGCGCCTCGGCGAGCGCGCGGCGCAGCTTGGCCACATTACCGGCGATGTCGCCGACCGTGGGATCGAGCTGGGCGACCGAAATGACGAGCGAATCGACCATGTTAGGGCGCACGCTAGGAGCCGTGCCGGAGGGTGTCAATCAGCCGCCGCGGCGGATGGTGTCTCAGTTTTCCTCTCCTTCGAGACACCCCGCGCCCTCATGCTGAGGAGCGTAGCGTCTCGAAGCGTCGAGGGCGCGGGGGCTCCTCAGGATGAGGTCAAACTGAGACATTACGGCCCGGCGGCGCCATCTGCGCCTCTCATACCACGTCGAATTCGCGCTCGATGATCGAGTTCGCTTCTTCGTAGGAGAAGGCGTCGCGCACTTCGTCGCGGAAGTGGACGATGTCGTTCGGGTGCCAGCCGTGGGCGCGCGCGACCAGTTCGCAGGCCTCGAGCCGCTTCCAAATGTTCTCACTATCGAACGAAACCTTTGGGCGCTTCGTCATGGCCGCGATCCCGGTTCATCATCACATTCCTCTATTTATCTAAGTCTTGCCGGGCGCAAGACAAGATCGGGCCGTGGGTCAGGCCGAGGCGGGATTTGACGGCGCGTTCCGTTCCAACTGTGCGCGCAAGCACGCCGGGCACAGGCAGCCATCGCTCTTTTCGGGCATCGGCATCCGGGGCAACTGCGCGCACCAGCAATCGGAGCCAGGATTGCACGCGACGGGCGCGCCGCACGCGCTGCAGCGGACTTCCACGGCGCGCTACAGCGCGAAGCGCACGACGTTGACCGGCGGCAGGCGGCCTTCGGGCGCGGTCCAGCTGTCGCCGGAATCGTCCGAAACCCACACGCCGCCGCTGCTGGAGCCGAACGCGAGCGTCGTGCCGTCGGTCGCAACATCGAGGCCATGGCGCAGCACAAGGTCATAGGCGTGGCGCTGCGGCAGGCCTTTGTGCAGCACGTCGAAGCTGCGGCCGCCGTCGCGGGTCCGCGCGACCACGATCTTGCCGTCGACCGGCACACGCTTCTCGTCCTTGATCGCCGGCACGAACCACGCGACGTTCTTGTCGCGCGGATGCGCGGCGACGGTGAAGCCGAACTTCGAGGGCTTGATCGCCGTGATCTCGCTCCAGCTGAGGCCGGAATCCTCCGAACGGAAGACGCCGTTGTGGTGCTGACACCAGACGGTGTCGGGATGCGCGGCGCAGCGCGCCAGGCGATGGATGTCCATGGTAATCGGATCCTCGCGCCGCTCGGGCGGCATGTATTCGTTGTACATGCCGCCGCGGTTCATGATGCGCCACGATGTGCCGGCGTCGTCGCTCGCCCAGACGCCGGCCGTCGAGACGCCGACGCGAATTTTGTCGGGCTTGCGCGGATCGACCAGCACCGCGCTGATGCCCGGCTGCTCGCCGCCGGCAACGCCCATCCATTGCTTGCGTTCGGGCATGGTCCACAGTTTCTCGACCAGGTTCCAACTCTCGCCGGCATCGTCGGAGCGGAAGAGGCCGCCAGGCATGGTGCCGGCCCACAGCCGGCCGTTCACGAAACCCGGCTCGAGCGCCCAAATCTTGCCGAGCGACCAGGGATGCGGATCGTCGGCCGCGTCGTCGGGCTTGGCCGGAAACGTCGGCACGCCGAGCTCGCGCCAGGCGTTGCCGTCGCGCCGCCAGAGATGCGTGCCGAAATGGCCGAGGTCGAGCGCGGCGTAGAGAGCGCCATCGAGCGGCAGGAGCGCCGAGACCGGCTCGCCGAGAAAATGAACGTCGGCGATCTGCCACGCGCCTTTTCCCGTGCGCGCGATCTCGAACAGACCCTTGCGGGTGCCGACATAGACACGATCGGTCATGACGTTCCTCCCTTACCCTCGACACCCTCCGCGGCAGTCACGCACCCCTCACCCAGCTTTGAATAAGGCTCGCTGGTCGCTCGCCAACTCAAAGCAACCCTCTCCCCCAATTGGGGGAGAGGGAAGGGTGAGGGGTATTCGCATCAGCGAGCCGGTTCATTTGCCTTACCCACCCGTCAGCGCTTGAAACACGTAGATCTTGTCCGACACCGTCACCGGATCGCTCAGCCGCGCCCGGTCGCGCACCGGCGTGCCGTTGACGTAGCAGGCGACGTGTCGGCGCAAGCCGCCCTGATCGTCCAGCACGTAGCCGCGAAGCGCCGGACGCGACGCGAACACCAGGCCGAGCGCCTCGCCCACCGTCGTACCGCCGACGTCCGCCGGCGGCGCCTGGAGAAAGCGCTCGAGCGCGCGCGTGAAGGCGACGGTCGGCATGCTAATCACCCGTCGACGCCCACGGCGCGCCGCCTACGCGGCAGCCGTGCGCGCGCGTACTTCTTCGGCCGGCGCGACATAGACCATCCACATAATGCCGAACTTGTCGGTCACCATGCCGAACCGCGGCGAGAAGAAGGTCTTGCCGAGCGGCATCATGACCTTACCGCCCTCGAGCAGGCCGTTGAACATCCGGTCCGCCTCGGCTTCGTTCGCGACGGTGAGCGACAGGCCGAAACCGTCGAAGTGATTCATGTCGCTGCCGCGGCACTGGCCGTCGCCGGCGAAGATCACCGTGTCGCCAACCCGAACGCGCGCGTGCATGACTTTGTCAGGCTGGAGGTTCGGCGGATTGCCTTGCGGCTCGGGATTGTCCTTGAACCGCATCAGCATCGTCACTTCGGCGCCGACCGCCTTCTGGTAGAAGGCGAGCGCCTCGTCGCAGCGGCCGTCGAAGAAAAGATAAGGCTGAACCTGCATGATTGCTCCCTTTCCCTTGCCGGGGTTCCTGGGCCGGAGCGTGCGGGCCCACCCGCAATCTGTCCAGCCCTTGACAATTACGTTGATACCAACATATTTAAGGCATGTCAAACGGCGTTTCATTCGCGGCGACGGTGCATGTGCGCGACACCTGCCTCTGCCTGCATTTGCAACGCGCGGCGCGCACGGTGGCGCGGCGGTTCGACACGGCGTTGCGGCCGCTCGGCCTGACCAACGGCCAATTCTCGCTGATGATGTCGCTCAACCGGCCGGAGCCGCCGACCCTGGGCAGCGTCGCCACCCTTCTCGCCATGGACCGCACGACGCTGACCGCCGCGCTCAAGCCGCTCGAGCGGCGCGGCCTGGTGGCGGTTACCGTCGATCCCGCCGACAAGCGCAACCGGCGCCTGCAGCTGACGTCCGCGGGCCGCGCGCTCCTCGGCAAGGCGCTGCCGATCTGGAAGCGGACGCACGCCGCGCTCGACGACGAACTCGGCTGGCCAAGCGCGGCGCGGCTGCGCGCCGATCTGCGGACTTTGTCCTGAACTCGCGCCAACCGGCCTTGAATTCGCCGCAAATCGCGCCGCACAATACCGCGGTTTCCCACCCAGGGGAGGCTCACAATGCGAAAGTTATTGATCTTTGCCGTCGCGCTCGTCGGCGCGACGATATTACCCGCCGCGGCCAGCCGCGCCGGCGACGCCAACCTCGACCAAATGAACGACCAGCTCAATCCGCAGCCGCTGCCGCCGGGCGACAAGCTCGATCCGGCCGCGACCGGTCAGCATATTCCCAAGGTCCAACTCAATCCGCAGCCGCTGCCGCCCGGCATGCAGTCGCCGGTTCAGACCGAACTCAATCCGCAGCCGCTGCCGCCGGGCATGAAGTCGCCGTATCAGACGGAGCTCAATCCGCAGCCGCTGCCGCCGGGTGCGAAGTAGGCCGACGGCCCATTTAGGGCCGCGCTAATGCTGCGGCGCGATCGTGAGCGGTGGCCCCGAGGCGACCGGCTTGTCGAACGAGATCGGCGGCTTGCCGCCCAGGACCGTGGGCTGAACGGCCGGCGTCGTGCCGGCTATTGCCGGCGCTTTGAACCCGGTCGCGGTCGCGCCATTATCTTTCTGGCCGCAATGGTCCGACATGTCGGGACAGCCGATGCCCGGCGGATTGTTGCCGGTGTTCGAGGCCGAGCCGGAATTGCCGCCTTGGTTGCCGCAATGATCCGACATATCGGGACAGCCGATGCCCGGCGGATTGTTGCCGCCGTTCGAGGCCGAGCCGGAATTGCCGCCTTGGTTGCCGCAGTGATCCGACATATCGGGACAGCCGGCGCCCGGCGGATTGTTGCCGGTGTTCGAAGCTGAGCCGGAATTGCCGCCTTGGTTGCCGCAGTGATCCGACATGTCGGGACAGCCGATGCCCGGCGGATTGTTGCCGGTGTTCGTGCCGGTGCCCGACGCATGCTGAGAGTCACCGACCGACGGATTGGCGCCGACGCCGGCGAAGGAGTCGAGGCTTGCCGTGTCGGCGGCGTATTGCGGCGCGGCCGGTGGTTCTGCCCGAACCGACGCCGCGCTGAACGATAGGACCAAGGCGACGAAAATTATGAACAAAGCCGCGCCGCCAAGCGAAACGAGGCGCGCACCAAAGCGATCGGATTTCCCAGCCATCGCGACCCCCATTGAAGCGGCGTGACGCGGCAATGCCGTCGTCGCGCGGTTGCAAAAAACATCCCGGGTCCGAAGCAGCGCAATCTTCGATCCGCTGCCGCGGCGAGTCAACGAATCCCGGCGCGCCGGCTCAGAACGGCAACTTGAACTGCAGCGTCGTTTGCGTGCGGTTGTAGTCATAGAGGCTTTGGTTCGAGCGGTTGCCGGCGACGGTCACGCCGAGCGCAAGCTGGCTCCGATGGAAGCCGAGCTCGTAGCCAATATTCGCCATGAACGCGTAGGTCTTGTCGTGCCGCGTGGTGCCGAAGGCCGGATCGTTGGCGCGGTAATAGATCTCGGTCAGCGACGGCTCGACGAGCAGCGAAAAGCCACCGCCAAGCGGCTCGAACCAGTCGACGGCGCCGCCGATCTGGTCGTCGGTGTAAAGCGCGCTCAACGTTGCCTGATGGGCGAGCGTGAGCTTCGGCTGCACATAGGCGGCGGTGCCGGCGAAATGCCATTGCAACGCCGAGACGGCGCTGGCCGACCAGCCGTTCGCGACGTTGCTGGTGTAGTAATAATTGCGCTGGACGCTGAGCGCTTCGTCGAAGGCCAGGTTCGGCAGCAACGGCACCGTGATGGTCGGCGCGGCACCCCAGGAGACGCTGTAAAGGGTTTCGCCCAGGCGCGCGACACTGGCACCGAAATTGGTCGTCACGCCGATCCAGTCGGCATGAAACGACGGCCCGGCATAGAGCGCGTAGGAATCGAAATCGAAATGACTCAGCTTGGCGTAGGCGACGGTGTTGGCCGCGGCGGTCGCCTGGAGCGCCCAGTTGGCGTCGACGGCATAGCCGTAAGCGAGATTTGCCGTGGCGAGCGCCGCCCAGTCGCCTTCCTCGCGCGGCGGCGCGCCGACGAGACGGAACGGCGCGCCGAACAGGGTCACGGTGTTCTTCCAGGGACCGACGCCGGGATTGCTGTCGTACATCCCGCCGAGCGTGACGACGCCCGACCAGTGGCTGCGCGGCGGAATGTTGGCGCGTAACGCCTCGAGTTTGGCGCGCGCCGCCGCCGGCAGCTCGTGCGCCAGCACCGCCTCGATGTCGCGGCGCGCGGCCGCGTCGTCGCCGGCGGCGGCCTCGGCCGAAGCAAGCGAGGCGCGGGCGCGGATGGCGTTGGGATCGCGCGCGAGGACATAACGATATTCGGCGATTGCCGCGCGCGGCTGGCCGGTGCGCGCCAGGCATTCGCCGACCAGGAAATGCAGCACGAGGTCGTCGGGGTGCGTCGGCAGCAGCGGCTGGAGCGTCGCGCAGGCCGCCGCCGCGTCGCCGGCGGCGAGCGATTTGATCGCCACGCTCTTGGCCGCAGCGGTATCGGACGCCGGTTCGTCCGCCCAGGCCACGCCGGCGCCGCCGAGCGCCGCGGCCACCATGAACGGCGCCGCCCATGCGGAGCCGCGAAAGCCTGATCTGCCCCCCATCCCCCGCTCCGCCGCTGCCGCTCAGTGATGCGTGAAGGCGAAGCCGAAGCCGGGCCGGCTCGGTGCGCTCGGGACGCTGCTCGCGGCCTGATTGAGGATCGGGATCATGGTTAGATCGCCGATGCGCAGCGTGTCGTAATCCGGTCCGTTCCAGATGTACGGCACGTCGTATGCGGGCGTGACGGGAAACGTCGGATAGCCATATTGCGCGGTGAACGTGTCGAGCGGCGGCGCAACCCCAGGGGTGCCGCCGGCGTCAGTGGCTTGCGCCGCGGCCGCGCGCGCGACGAGCAGGGCGACGAGCAGGGCGACAAGCACCGCCGCGATGAATCCGCCGCGCTTCATTTCGGCTGCACCGGTCCCGATGGCGTGCCCGGTACCGTCGTATCGGCTGGCGCGTATTTTTGAAAGGTGAACTCGGGCGTAACCGCCTTGTTCTGTACGGCGGGCACGCCGGCGCCTTCCGGCATCCACTTGTTTTGCTGCACGTCGTATTTCATGTAATCGGCGCTGTCCGGCGCGTTTAACTTGCCCTGGTTGGTGTCGTATTTCATATAGCCGGCGCCGCCCGGCGTGACGCTGACCTTGCCCGCGCCGCCGCCGCCGCCATACTGATCGCTTGGCCGATCGCCGCCGCTCGAGAAGGTGTCGAGCTTCAACTGGTCGGTGGCCTGGCCGCCTTCGACGCTGTCATATTTTATCTGGCTGGCGTCCTTGCTGCCGGCATCGAGCTGCGCCGAATTCTTGCCCGTTATGGGGACCGGCTGAATCTGACTCTTGCCGGTCGCCTCACTGGATGTTGTGTCGTTCGGCGCGCTAGCGGTCGGCATCCATTTGTCCTGCTGGCTTGGCGTGAGATCCTCCGCCTGGGCGGGACGGAACATGCCCACCGAGATCCCGAGCACCGAAACGGTCGCGAGCAGTCGCGCGATCTGCGCCTTGCGCCTTTCATGTTCCGGCATGAGTGCCCTCCTCCACCTGGTCGAGTTGCCGATGCAGAATTTCGAGATGCAGATCCTTGCGCGCTTCGATGTCGGTCGGCTCGCCGACGCCGGTAGCGGCGCAATGCGCGGCGATCGCCGTGTCCATGTCGAGCAGGTCGTCCGTCGCCGGTGCGCCAGCGACGTCGCGGCGCGCGGGCGGCCCGCCGAGCGCGTGCATCGCGCGGCGCACCCAGGCGACATACTGGTCGGCGGCACGCAGGAACGGCTCGGCGCCCTGGGCGGCGATGTGACCGGCGATGGTGCCGTCGCGCGAGTAGACGCCCTCGGTCTGCGGATGCGGCGGCGTGTGCGACCAGCGCTCGCTGCCGTCGGCGGCGACGTGGCGGCCGAGCGGATAGAGCCGGCAGACCAGCGGCCGGTCGGCATGGACGGTGCAACCCTGCGGGCCGAGAAAGACACAGGCATCGTCGGCGGCGCGGCGGAGATAATTGCCGGCGCCGTCGTCGGTAAAGGCGGCGCGGAACGCGCCCGTGCTCAGCCCGCGATGCCGCGCGAGCCGTGCGATCTCGTACGGATTGACCTGGATGAGCTTGTGGTGGCAACAGCGCGAGCAGCGCCGGCAGGTGTAGCCGAACGCTTCAGCCCGCGGATCCGGAACCGGTTGGTGCGTCGCCATCCAATCGCCCCCACGACCGATGCACCGCAACGACTACATTATAACCGCCACGCTCCCGACGCTCAATTCGGCGCCATGGTTAACGCATCACGGATGCGGATGCTCGGGTCCGCCGCCGCCGCCGCCGCCTTGCGGTCCGCCGCCACCACCACCCGGTCCGCCTTCCTGCGGCGGATGGTGCTGCTCGCCTTGACCTTGCGGTTGCGGGCGGCCCGGCTGCGGACCATGCGGCGCGGGCGCGTTCGTGCGCTGGACCGCCGGTCGCTGCTGCCGCTGCGGACGCAAAGGCTCGGCGCCCTCCGCTTGCACCACGCCGCGTGCCCTGAACTGCGCCGGCCGCGGCGTCGCGGCGATGGCGGGGCGGCCGTGATTGACCGACGCGCGGAGCGCCGGATTGGCCCGCGCGGTGTTCTCATGCCGTTGCTGCAAAGCGGTCGGTCCGGCATGCGCCTCGCGCGCAAACGCCTCGTCCTGCGCCGTCGGCCGCACGGTCAGACCGCCCTGGCCGCCGTTGTAGCTGACGCGGGTGACGTTGACGTTATTGACCACCGTCTTGTTATAGACGTTGGTGATGTGGACGTTGCCGAAGTTGTTATAGGCGCGGTTGTAGCGGAATGCGCCGTGATCCCAGAAGCCGCCGACATAACCGACGCCGATATAGCCGAAGCCGTAATTGACGCCGCCATAGAAGCCGACGTGCGGCCCCCAATAGCCCACGTGCCAGACATAAACGCCGTCCACCCATCCCCAATAACCCGGCGTCCACAGAAGGCCGACCCGCGGCGGCCGCACCCAGGTGCCCGGCACCCAGTAATAGCCGTAGGGACCCCACGCCCAATAACCGGGTGCCCAAATCCAACCCGGTCCCGGAATCGCCGGCTGCACGTAGACCGGCAGCGGCGGCGGCGCGACGGTGATCGAGACCGAAACCTGCGCTTCGCCGGTGCGCGGCAGCGCGATCACGGCGAGCGCCAACATCAACGGCAAAAGCAAACGGCGAATGCTGGGCATGGCGGGTCCTTCGTATCGTTGCTGCAAATAAAGGCCGCGCACGGCGCGGCGGAAAATTCGGCGGCCATTCTATTCGACGAATTATGGCGGTCCTAAGGCGTCGCGCCGGCCGACTATTTGGCAAAGAAAAACCCGGGCGATTTTGTCGCCCGGGCCCGGCTCTCACGGTGTCGTTCTTTGTGCGGCTAGTCCCCCGGCGCCGGCACCGGCGTGTACGGGCTCGGTGTCGCTTCCGGACCGTACGTGCTGCCGTACGTCGCCGACCGTTGATTGTAATACGACTGCCACCACGGATATTGCGGCTGGCTGTAGCCTTGCGCGAATGCCGCGGTTGTTAGTCCAATGAGGGTCGCGGCAGTCAGTAGAATACGTGTCATCAGTTCCTCCTGGCTTTGGCGAAACTCTGACCTAGTCAAAGCGAGCGTGCGATCAACCGCCCGCGATGTTATCCCTGTGAAAAATGTATGACCGGAGGCTTCATGCAATACGCCAATCTCGGCAACAGCGGCTTGATCGTCTCGCGCCTTGCCTTCGGCGCGATGACGTTCAGCGCCGGCAACAAGGACATGGCGGCGATCGCCAAAGTCGGCGCCCAGCTTGCCGACGAGCTGGTCGGGCGGGCGCTCGACGCCGGCGTCACGCTGTTCGATACGGCCGATCTCTACGCCGGCGGCGAATCCGAAACGCTGCTCGGCGCGGCGCTCAAATCGCGGCGCAACGAGGTCGTGATCGCGACCAAGGTGGGATTCCGCGCCGGGCCGGCGATCGCGCAGTCCGGATTGACGCGGCGGCACATCCTTTGGTCGGTCGACGGCAGCCTGAAACGCCTCGGCACCGACTGGATCGATCTCTATCTCGTCCACCGCGAGGATCCGTTCACGCCGCTCGAGGAGACGCTCGCGGCGCTCGATGCGGTCGTGCGCGCCGGCAAGGTCCGCTATCTCGGCTTCTCCAATTGGTCGGCGTGGAAGGCGGCCGCGGCGTGCGAGCTGCAAAAGGCCAACGGCTGGGCGCCGTTTACCCACGGCCAGATGTATTATTCGTTGCTCGGCCGCGACGTCGAACGCGACGTCATTCCGATGATGCGGCGTTACGGCCTCGGCCTGACGGTGTGGAGTCCGCTTGCGTCGGGCTTCCTGAGCGGCAAATACACGCGCACCGCCCTTTCCGACCCGGACAACCGGTATTCCGGCTTCGATATCCTGCCGTTCGACAAGGAGCGCGGCTTCGCGCTGGTCGAGCAGCTGCGGGCGATTGCCGCCGCGCACGCCGCCAGCGTGGCGCAGGTCGCGATTGCCTGGCTGTTGGCGCGCAATCCGGTCAGCAGCGTCCTCATCGGCGCCACCAAGACGCACCAGCTCGACGACAACCTCAAGGCGGCCGCGCTCAAATTATCCGATGCCGAGATCGCGACGCTCGACGACGCGACCGCGCTGCCGCCCGTCTATCCCAATTGGTTCATCGAGCGGCTCGCCGATCAGCCGACCGCACAAGCAATCGGCCGCACGCGCGCTTGAAGCGCGTGCGGCCGTTTTACTGTCGGGAATGACGCGCTGGCTTAGTGCGTCGTCGAACCGCCGGACGGCATTCCGCCGCCAGCACCACCAGCCTCGGTCAGCTTCTTCATGGTCGCGCTGTCGAGGTGAGCGGTCTGCTTCAAGCCGTTTTCCTTCTGGAACTCTTTGACGGCGGCCTTGGTCTGCGGCCCGAACTTGCCGTCGACCTTGCCCTTATAGAGTCCGGCTTGCTGCAAGGCCTGTTGTGCTTCCTTGACCTTGCTGGCCGACGTCGCATGCGTTGCCGCATGGGGCATGCTGGCCTTGGGCGCTTGTCCCATCGAGCCGCCGGGCGCCGCTGGCGCCGCCGCGGGCGGCGCAGCCGGCGACGGAGCGGGAGCAGGCGAAGACGGACTGGTACCCTGCGCAAAGGCGCCGCCGGCAGTGAGCGCCAAAACCGATGCGGCCAGCAACAAACGCTTGATCATTTTATAACCTCCTTATGGCCCCCCGGGGCCCCGGGGGAGTGGAATAGCACAAGCGAGAACGGCGGTGGACGCGATCTGTTCCGCCACCGCCGCAAGCCGCCTGCAGATCACCGTTTTGTCACATTCCCGGTACGGCGCACAAGCCTTTGACAACATTATTCGCGATCAAAATCGCCGCACGACGCGAATGCGGACGATCCGTTCCGCCGTCACCGCCGGATCGCCTGCGCATCACGCCAGATCGATGGCGTATTTTTTGAGATCGATCAGCTTGCAGTCCTCGAGCGCGCCTTCGTGCGTCGCGCGCAATACGACGCGCGGCGCCTTGCCGGCATCGAGCGCCTCCTGCCAACGCGGCGCGCACAAGCACCAGCGATCGCCCGGCTTCAGACCTGGAAAGCCGTATTCGGGCATCGGTGTCGACAAATCGTTGCCGCGCGACTTCGAGAAGGCGAGAAACTCCGCGGTGGTGACGACGCACACCGTGTGGCTGCCGGTGTCTTCGACGCCGGTGTCGCAGCAGCCGTTACGATAGAAGCCGGTCATCGGCTTGATCGAGCACGGTTCGAGCTTGCCGCCCAGCACGTTGCGCGAGGGCGCGCGGCCGCGCCGTTCGCCGCCGCCTTCGCTGGGATCGAAAGGCATGGCCGTCCCTCCTCGCCACCGTGCTCCCTCTCACGACGCGGCGGTCCGGGTCAAGTCGCGCCTGCGACCATTCGCCTGGCGCCGCCGACATATAATTGAATTGCCCGCCTGGGGGGCGCTCTCTACCGTCAAACACGATAGCGGGGAGCGCTTCGGGGTGGATTCGCCGCAGCGTCATGGCGTTCGTTGGGCGGCGTGCGCCGGAATTCTGGCGTTGGCGCTCAATGCGTTCGTACCGATCCATCTCGCCTTCGACCTCGGCGAAGCGCTGGCGCCCGCGCACCGCGACGCAGCCGCGCCCGAAGATCACGGCGTCCAATGGCGCGTCATCGCGGCGCTGATCGGCCACGATGCGCACGACGCCGACGAGACGGACGATCACGGCCACCACCACGATTCGACTTGTCCGGTCATCGCCGCGTTCGGCGCCCTCACCGGACTCGTCACCGCGACGGTGCCGACGATCGCGCAATCGATCGACGTTGCGCGTATCGATCTGCCGGCGCCGGTCATGGCCCGGCCGGCGGATGCGCCGTCCGTTCCCTATCGTTCGCGCGCGCCGCCGCGCGTCTGAAGCCGACAAAAATCCAGGACGCCCGGATGCGTTCGCGCAGCCGCGGCGATCGGCATGAGTCGAGCTTTGGAGATCGAGATGAAACGCACGCTCCCGTGCGCCGCCGCGCTGGCGGCCGTGATTTGGCTTGGTGCGCCGGCGACCGCGTTGGCGCACGCCGTTTGCGGCAACCGCGTCTTTCCCGCAACCCTGACGATGGACGATCCGGGCGTCGGCAACGAGCTGTCGCTGCCGACGATTCAGTATCTGCCGATTCCGGCGACGGGCGGAAATGCCGCCGGCCATTCGATCGACTATGGTTTCGAATGGGACAAAACGATCACGCAAGATCTCGGCTTCGCCATCAACGACGACTATTTCACCCAGCACGGCGGCGGCCAGAACCTGCACGGCTGGGACAATCTCACGGTGACGCTCAAGGACGAGTTGCCGTGCTGGGACACGCATGAATTCCTCGCGTCGGTCGGCGTGATCCGCAATTTCGCCCGCACCGGCTCGTCCCAGCTGATCAACGCCGGCGCCATCGGCAATGTCAGCTTTACCGCGCCGACGCTCTACCTCGGCAAAGGATTCGGCGATTTGCCGATCGGCTATCTGCGGCCGTTCGCGGTTACCGGCGAACTCAGCCGGCAGCTCTCCGATTCGCCGGAAGTGAGCCCCAATTCATGGGCCTACGCGGCATCGCTGCAATATTCGGTGCCGTACTTGCAACAGCACGTGAAGGCGTTGAACCTGCCCGCATTCTTGGGCCGCGTGATCCCGTTGGTCGAATTCGCCTACGCGAGCCCCGATCACGGCACGCCCACCGGCACGATTGCGCCCGGCCTGCTTTACGAAGCCGACACCTGGCAGCTCGGCGCCGAGGCATTGATACCCGCCAACACCGGCACACGGCAAAAGCAAGGCACGGGCTTCATCGTCCAGCTGCATTTCTTCCTGGACGATCTGCTGCCAAAATCCCTTGGCGCGCCCCTCATCGACAGGAATCTCTAGCAATGATCCGCTATCCGCTCGTCGCGACCGCGTTCGCCGCCGGCCTGTTCGCGGCCGCACCGGCGCGTGCGCACGCGTTCCTCGATCACGCCAATCCGGCCGTCGGCAGCACCGTGCCGACGGCGCCGGCGGACATCGCATTGTGGTTCACCGAGCATATCGAGCCGGCCTTCAGCACCGCGACCGTGACCAACGGCGCCGGCCAGCGCGTCGATCGCGGCGACGCGCACGTCGCCGCAGACAATCCCGCCGAGTTGCAGCTTGGACTGAAGCCGCTGCCGCCCGGCACCTACACCATCCACTGGCACGTCGTCTCGGTCGACACCCACACGACCGAAGGCACGTTCACGTTCGACGTGGGCAAGTAGCCGCAATGGACGCGTTCCTCGTCGCCGCGCGCACGCTGCATTTCGCCGCCTGCGTGTCGCTCGTCGGCGGCGGCGCGTTCGAATGCTTGATCGCCGCGCCGGCGTTGGACGGCTCGGCGGCAGCGGCGACCCTGGCGCGGCGGTTGCAGCGGCTTGGCTGGATCAGCTTGGCGCTGGCGGCAATATCGGGCGCCGCCTGGCTCGTCGGTGTCGCCGCCGACATGAGCGGACAAAATCTTGGTGACGTGTTCGGCTCGGGCGCCATCGGCACGGTGCTGATGCGCACCCGCATCGGCGAAGACTGGCTGTTCCGGCTGGCGTTGGCGATCGCGCTCGGCGCGACCTTGGCGTGGCGCCGGCGTGGGCGCGTCGGCGACGTTGCCTGGATCGGATTTGCGCTGTCGGTGGCTTTGCTCGCCAGCCTCGCCTGGGCCGGACACGGCGCATCGGACGAGGGCACCGGCGGCACGATCCACCTTGCCGCCGATCTGCTGCATCTGATCGCGGCCGGCGCGTGGCTCGGCGGCCTGGCGCCGCTGGCGCTGTTGTTAACGGCGGCGCGGCGCGGCGGCGCGGCGGCGACGGCAGCGGCGACCGCCGCAACGCGGCGTTTCTCGCTGATGGCGACGATCAGCATCGCCGTGCTGCTGGCTTCGGGCATCGTCAACACCTGGTACCTCGCCGGCAACGTGCCGGCGTTGATCGGCACGCTCTATGGCCGCTTGCTACTGATCAAGATCGGCTTGTTCCTGATCATGCTGACGGTGGCGGCGGTGAATCGTTGGCGGCTGACGCCGCGTCTCGGCCGCATCGAGCCAAGCGCGACGCTGGCGCAGCTGCGACGCAACGCCTTGATTGAAAGCGGCCTTGGCCTCGGCGTCCTCGCCATTGTCGGCGTGCTCGGTATCCTGCCGCCGGGACTGCACACCGAACCGGTCTGGCCATTGCCGTTCCGCCTCGCGGCCGGCGCGCTATCGACCGGCGCGGTCGTCATGCTGCTGATCTTCGCCGTCGCGCTTTGCGTCTGCGGCGTGGTCGCGGTGGCGGCGCTCGCCGCCGGCTGGAAGAAGCCGCTCGGCGCGGCGTTCATCGGCTTGATCGTCTGCGTCGCGTTCGGCGCCGCGCCGGCGATGCCGGCGCTGGTCGTCGCTTATCCGACGACGTACTTCGCGCCGACGGTGCCGTACGACGCGGCGGCCGTGGACCGCGGCATCGCGATCTATGCGCAGAATTGCGCCGTCTGCCATGGCGCCGACGGCAAAGGCGACGGACCGGCCGCTGCCGGCCTGCCGATCAAGCCGGCGAATTTGGTGGAGCCGCATCTGTTGGCGCACACGCCGGGCGATATGTTCTGGTGGGTGAGCCACGGTTACGGCGGCGTCATGCCGCCCTTCGCAGCCGTGCTGACTCCGCCTGAGCGCTGGGACGTCATCCACTTCGTCCGCGCGCGGGCGGCCGGAACCATCGCCAGCGGCATGGGCGCGACGGTGAGCGCCATCGCCGCGGCGCAAGTGCCGGATTTCGCCTTCGAGAGCGGCGGCGTGCAAGACACGCTCCGCCAAGTGCTCGCCGAAGGCCCGACGCTGTTGGTTTTGTTCGGTTCCAACGTGCCGGTTGCGCGGCTCGAGCAACTCGGCGCCGCGCAGCGCAAGCTGATTGCCGCCGGTTTGCCGGTGATCGCGGTCGGTGTCGCCGGCGCCAGCCGCGGCGCGGTGACCAATCCGCCTTATGTCGTCGGCGTTTCCGCGAACGTCGCGGCCGCGCTCAGCCTGTTCCGGAACGACGGCGACGGCGGCGAGACCGAATTGTTGCTCGACCGCGACGGCAACGTCCGCGTGCGCTGGACGGCGAGCACCGTCGCGCCGCCCGAAACCCTTGCGGCCGATGCGCTCACGGTCGCGCGTTTCGCGGGCGCCGCGCCGAACCACGCCGGGCATGGCGGTTGACGGACCGGACCGAATTGACTTGGATCAAGGCACGGCGAAGTGCGACGGCGAGGATGCCGTGCGCTCCAACATCCGCCCTTAAGGAGGGCTCGCAATGGTTTCACGCCGGGATTGGATCAAGGGATTGCTCGCGCTGCCGGCCGTGGTGGGCTTCGCCCGCAGCGGCGCGGCGCAGCAGACCAAAGTGCCGAAGCAGGCCGCGCAATATCAGGACACGCCGAAGAACGGCCAAATGTGCGGCATGTGCAAGCATTACATCGCGCCCGGCGGCAAGCCCGGCGAAGGCATGATGGGCGGCGGCCAGCGCGGTCCGGGCATGATGACGCAAACCGGCACGTGCGAGCTGGTCGACGGCAGCATCAGCCCGCGCGGCTGGTGC
>Ga0070735_10002776_pt1 | contig 15617 bp, 13 predicted proteins | sample Coa_R1_FD_66443 | JGI IMG/M metagenome (GOLD analysis project Ga0070735, IMG submission 66443) | Surface soil microbial communities from Centralia Pennsylvania, which are recovering from an underground coalmine fire - Coalmine... | ecosystem: Environmental > Terrestrial > Soil > Unclassified ... | reverse complement strand
GCCGAATGGTCGCCGCGGCCCTCGACCCGGCCTGTTACGAAGTGACCGCCATCGACACCCGCGACCTGCCGTCCCTGGGCGCCGCACCCCCGAGGACCCCGCTGCCGGACGCCGGAGCGCGCGAGACCGCGTCAACCCTGATTGAGGGCGGTGCCTCACCCCATCACCCCATCACCCCCTTACCCCATCACTGCCCCGACGTGGTCTTCATCGCGCTGCACGGCAAGGGCGGCGAGGACGGAACCGTCCAGGGCATGCTGGAGGTGATGGGCATTCCGTACACCGGGTCCGGCGTGCTGGCGAGCGCGCTCGCAATGGACAAGGTGATGTCCAAGCGAGTCTTCAAGTCGGCCGGCATTCCGGTGATCGACGGGATATACGTACCGCGAAGCGCGATGGAGCACTGCACAGTCGAGGAGTTCCGGGCGTCGCTGGACGGCGCCGAGGCGCGCCTAGGCTATCCCATGTTCGTCAAGCCGAACGCGGGCGGATCGACCTGCGGCTGCACGCTGGTCGAGCGGCCGGAGGAGCTCTTTCCCGCGGTCCGGGAGGCGCTGCGGCACGATGAGATCGCGCTGGTGGAACGGTACGTGCGCGGCGCAGAGATCACGATTGGCGTGCTGGACTGCCCGCCCGGTCCTGCCATGGCCCTCCCCGTGATCGAGATCGTCCCGAAGGCCGAATACTACGACTTCGAGAGCAAGTACGCGGAGGGAGGCAGCGAGCACATCATCCCCGCCCGCCTGCCGCAGGCGCTGCTGGAGCGCGCGCAGCAGATCGCGCTCGACTGCCACGCCGTGCTCGGCTGCCGCGGCGTTTCCCGGACCGACATCATCGCCGCGGGCGACGAGCTCTTCGTACTCGAAGTAAACACCATTCCTGGCATGACGCCGACGAGTCTGCTTCCGCAGGCCGCCGAGCATGCCGGAATCTCCTTTCCAGAACTCCTGGACCGGCTGATCCGGTCCGCGATTTGCGATACACAGGACCAATAAGAGGAGCCGCCGATGAGCTTAAGACCGCACCGATCGGGCCGGAGCCGCCGCGTCAGCGCCTTCCACGCGCGCCGAGTCGCCCTGCGCAATGAAGCGCGCCGCGCCGGCGGACCTGTGAAGCGTGGCCGGCACCAGGCCGCCGTTCGAGAGCGCCGCACACGGATCCTGGTCGCGCTCACCGTGGCGCTCGGCTTTGAGCTGTCCGCCGCCGCGCTCACGTCGCCGATGCTCGGCATCAACAAGATCACGGTGCGCGCAAGCGCGCCGCTTCCGGGTCGCGAGGAGGCCGTAACGCGGCTCACCGCGGCGCTGCCTCCTGGGAGCAATCTGCTGCGCGCCCCGCTGGGTCAGATGGAGCAGAAGCTCAGGGCGCTGCCCTGGGTGCGCACGGCGTCGGTCCGCTGGCAGTCGCCGCATGCGCTCGCCATTCGCTTTACGCCGCGCCAGCCCGCGGTCGTCGCGGTCGCCGGCGACGCGGCATTCGAGGTTGACGAGGGCGGAATGCCCATCCGCGTGGCGCGCGATAACGCCGCACAGGAGCTCCCGCGCGTCGAGCTGGACCGGCCGATCAAGCTTCAGGCGGGCCTTCCGCTCCAAGATGCTTCGGTCCTCGCGGCGATCGGCATCTACCATGACGCTCCTAGCCAACCAATGGTACGTATTGCCAAAATCAAGGTTGATTCTGCGGGAAATTTGTGCTTAAATATGATGGATGGGATTCGCGTCGACCTGGGTCAGCCGGACCAGCTCGCCGCGAAGCTGAAATACGTCAACCACGTATACCAGCTCGACCCGAACATCGGCACGCGGATGGTGGGAATCAACCTGTCGGTGCCGAAGCAGCCGGCGTGTACGATGAAGGCGGACGTGCAGGCGGCGGCCGCGCAGGGTCCGCAGCCCGCGCCTGCGTCGACCGGCGGCCCGCCCGTCAGTCCCGTCGCCCTTTAGGCGAAAACCCGGTTATCTGAAAGTGTAGCGTCGCAATTCAATGAGCGTGTTTTCGGCGACTATTCGCCATCATTCGTTCTACTGGCAGATCAGCATGCTCTGCTTTGTGCTCGGTATCGTGCTGGCTGCCGCAATGTATACGTCGAACAGGATCGCGCGTCTGGGCGTAAGCTCGAGCCGGACAGGCTTCGACTATACCTATTTTTCGCAGCCTGCCAACGAAAAGATTCTGAACGATAACATCGAGATCAAAAAGCTCCGCGAGGACAACAACCGTCTCTCGGAGATCATCGCGAAGCATAACGACGGTCTCGGGGCGCTGAATACCCAGTTGCGCGAAACGCAGACCTACGCCGGTCTCACGGAGGTGACGGGGCCGGGCATCGTAGTGACGCTGCAGGACAGCAAAAAGCAGTCCGGACTGCCATTTGCGATGCCGGCCGAGAACTACCTTATCCACGATCGCGACATCAACGAGGTGATCAACGAGCTCCGCTCCGCGGGCGCGGAGGCGATCGCGGTAGGCCAGCAGCGCGTGGTCAACTCCACGGCTGTCCGGTGCGTCGGACCCGTCGCGATGGTGAACGACGTTAAAGAGGGCGCTCCGTTCGTCATTCGCGCGATCGGCGATCCGGAGACGCTGATGAGCGCGATGAACATCTCGAACGGCGTGCTTGACAGCATTCGGCGCTTCGATCCGATGATGGCGCGATCGGAGAAGGCGCTCTCCCTTCGGCTGCCGGCGTTCAGCGGAAACACGCAGCCAAAGTACATGCGCGCCGTAAAGCCGCCGAAGACAACCGCCAATGCGCGGTAGCGGCCGGCGGCAGGCGGCCCGACGTGCGCGGATCGCCTATCACGCGCTTCATAGGGATGCACGGATTCGCATTGGGGGCCGGGTAAGCAAGGAAGTCGAAATATGAAGGCGTGGTTTCCGATAGCAAGCCTTGCAGCGGGCTTTCTTATCGGGCTGCTCGTGGTATCCCATTTCGACTGGTGGGTGCCGGTGGAGAACGCGCCATACCTGTCTGTCGCCGCGCTGGTCGGCCTCGACACCGCGTTCGGCGGAATCCGCGCCGGAATCGAGGGCCGGTTTCAGAACGACATCTTTATCACCGGATTTGTACTGAACACCGTGCTGGCGGCCGGGTTGATCGCGTTCGCAAAGCTGATAGGCCTGGACTTCGCCCTGGTGTCCGTTCTGGTCCTGGGATCGCGCATCTTCCTTAATCTCTCTCTGATCCGACGTTACTACCTGAACAAGACGGCGCTGGCGCGAAGCCAGCAGCGCGAGGAGACCGTCGCGGCCCCGACGCCCGCGCCAAGCGCTGCACTCAGCCAGAAGCCGGAAGTAGGCGGAACCGTATAACCTTCGCTATACGTTTCCGCTGCCGCAATTACCACGCAAGTTTACAGCACCCTTGTCCCGGATCGACGTATTCCGGGTACACTCTTTAATCTAGCGCAGTAAAATCCGAGCCAAGTTCCCGTAAAGCAGCGTCCGTCAGCATTTCCACGGGCCATGCCGGCAAATGGTGGCGAGCGTGGGCAAGAGCGAGATCGTAACAGGTCTGGACATCGGGACGACAAAGGTCTGCGCGCTCATCGCCGAAGTTTCTGAGAGCGGAGAGCCGACGTTGATCGGCGCCGGCTCCAGCGTTTCTCGTGGGCTGCGGCGCGGTGTCGTGGTGGACATCGAGAGCACGACACGCGCGATCGAAGAGGCCGTCACGAAGGCGGCGACGCAGGCGAACCGCGAAGTAGATTCCGTCTATGTCGGCGTGACGGGCGACCATATCGCCTCGCTCAACAGCAGCGGAATCGTCCCGATCACCCGGCCTGATCGCGAGATCACGCGCGAAGACGTGGAGCGAGTGAACGAGCAGGCGCGCGTGATTGTGCTGCCGCCGGACCGCCAGATCCTCCATGCGATACCACGCGCCTACTCCGTGGACGGGCAAGGCGGCGTGCGGCAGCCGGTAGGCATGAGCGGGACCCGGCTGGAAGTCCAGACGCATATCGTGCACGGCGCCGTCACGTTTCTACAGAACGTCGAGAAGTGCGTCGTGAAGGCCGGCCTCGAGGTGGCGGATGCGGTCCTCGAGCCGATTGCGTCGGGCGAAGCGGTCCTGCTGCCGACAGAGCGCGAGCTCGGCGTCTGCCTGGTCGATATCGGCGGCGGAACGTCGGACATCGCGGTTTTCTACGGCGGCGAGATCTACTACTCGGCCGTGGTGCCCGTCGGCGGAAACCATATTACGAACGACATCGCAGAGGGCCTCAAGGTAGGCCAGCCTGAGGCCGAGCGGCTCAAGGTCCAGCACGGCAGCGCGCTCACCGATATGGTCCAGGAGGACGAGGTGATCTCGGTCCACCAGGTGGGCCGCGACGAGGCGCGAAAACTGCGCCGCCGCGCAATGGCTCAGATCATCGAGCCGCGGATGCAGGAGCTGTTCGAGCTGGTGCGCCACGAGCTTAGCGAGGGCGACTGCCTGAACCGCATTCCGTTCGGCCTCGTGATAAGCGGCGGCGGCAGCCAGCTTCGCAACGTCGTCGAGGTCGCCCAACAGGTGATGGGGCTTCCCTGCCGCATAGGCAGGCCCAGCGGCATCGCCGGGCTGAGCGATGCGTTGACGCACCCGATGTACGCGACGGCCGTCGGGCTGGTCCTGTACGGCGCGCACCAGGTGGCCGCAGGACGGCATCCTGGAGGCGGTGGAGTCAATCTTGGCCGCCTCAAGTCGCTGACTCCGCTCATGAAGTGGTGGGCAAGACTGCGCGAAATCCTCGGGATTTAGACACCGGCAGCCCGCCGGAGCGACCGCCGACACGCCGGGGCGATGGCCCGTCCAGGAAGCGGCCGGCGCCGCGAGGATTTGATCGATGTTCCACGAGAGCGAACCAGCCTTGTGGGCGATACCTACGACATGACGACGGGCTGGCCGCAACGTGCCGCCTGACATATCAATATCCATTGGAGCGGGGAGGGGCGCACCGATTATGAATGTCAATCTGCCGGAACTTGGTTCCGCACGCATCAAGGTGATCGGGGTGGGCGGCGGCGGAACGAACGCCGTCAACCGGATGCTGGAGGCCGGCCTGGTCGGCATCGAGTTCCTGGCTATGAATACGGACGTTCAGGTCCTGAACCTGTCGAACGCGCCGCGCAAAATACAGCTCGGTGAGAACTCGACTCGTGGCCTCGGCGCCGGCGGTAACCCGGAGATCGGGCGCGTTGCGGCGGAGGAGAGCAAGAGCGAGATCAAGAAGCTCCTCGACGGCGCCGATATGGTGTTCATCACAGCAGGTATGGGCGGCGGTACCGGCACCGGCGCGGCGCCCATTATCGCGGAGATCGCGAGCGAAGTGGGCGCGCTTACGATCGCCGTAGTCACCAGGCCGTTCCCGTTCGAGGGCCCCCGCCGCGCCAAGCTGGCGATGGAGGGCGTCGAAAACCTCAAGAGCCGCGTCGACACCATCATCGTCGTGCCGAATGAGCGGCTCCTGACCGTGGGCGATCGCAAAGTCACTCTGGTGGAAGCCTTCCGAATGGCGGACGACGTGCTGCGGCAGGGCGTTCAGGGCATCTCGGACATCATCACGATCCCGGGCATGATAAACGTCGACTTCGCCGACGTGCGGGCGATCATGTCACACGCGGGACCGGCGCTGATGGGTATCGGCATGGCGTCCGGCGACCACCGGGCGATGGAAGCCGCGCAGAACGCGGTCTCCTCGCAGCTCCTGGAGACGAGCATCAACGGCGCGTCCCGCGTCCTGGTCAACGTCACCTCCGGCACCGACCTCACGCTCGCGGAGTTCACCGAGGCCGCGGACCAGATTTCGCAGCTTACGGACCAGAAGGACGCCAATATCATCTACGGCTGGGTCGCGGATCCGAATATGGACGGCGAGGTGCGTATCACGGTCCTGGCGACCGGTTTCGGCCAGGCCGAGCAGCAGGCGATGATGGTAGGCAACCGGGTCGGCAAGCCGGCCACGACCCCGGTAACGCAGAGCAACGACCAGGCTGTCGCCGCCGCGCGGCCCACGATCCCTGCGCCGACCGCGCCGCCGCCTGCGCGGCCCCCGGAGGTCCCGCCGGCCGCGCCCCCGCCGGCAGCGGGCGCCCCCGCCGGCCGGCAGCCGGAAATCCGCAAGTCCAACGCGGACGAGCTGGACATCCCCGCCTTCCTCCGCCGCCGCTAGGCCGGAGGGCGAGTAGCAGCGCGCGGGCGGGCCGATATGGCCCGCCCGCGCTTTTGCGCCGCCCCTGGCGCAAATGCCGGCCCCGCGAGTATGTTACAATACTCCCCATGAACTTACCGCGCAATGCCGTCGGCGTGCCCGACGAAAGCTACGTCTACCTCGATCACGCGGCGACCACGCCCGTGGACCCGGAAGTCGCCGACGCGATGCTGCCCTACCTGTGTGGCCCGCGGCTGTTCGGCAACCCCTCCAGCGTGCACCGATTCGGGCGCGAGGCGCGCGCGGCCGTCGACGAGGCGCGTGACCGCGTCGCGAAGCTCGTGGGCGCGGACTACTCAGAGGTCTACTTTACCGGCAGCGGTACCGAGGCGGACAACCTCGCCCTGACCGGCGCTCTCTACGCAGCGCCGACCGGGCGGGACCATCTCGTGACGAGCGCGATCGAGCACCCGGCTGTCCTTCGCACCGCGCAGTTCCTGGAGAGCCGCGGAACCCGCATCACCGTCCTGCCCGTCGAGCCGGACGGGCTGCTCTTGCCAGCCGCCGTGGAGGAGGCACTCACGGACCGGACGGCGATCGTCTCCGTAATGCACGCGAACAACGAGATCGGAACGATCCAGCCTATCGCGGAGATCGCCGCGGTCGCGCGGCGCCGTGGAGCGCTCGTCCACACGGACGCGGTTCAAACCACCGGGCTTCTAAACATCGAATTCGCCGCGCTGAACGTGGACATGCTCACCCTCTCGGCCCACAAGATCTACGGCCCGAAAGGCGTCGGCGCGCTGGTCATTCGGAGCGGCGCCGCCGTATCCCCGATCGTGCACGGTGGCGCTCAGGAGCGGGAGAAGCGCGCGGGAACCGAGAACGTGGCGGCGATCGTCGGCTTCGGGAAGGCGGCGGAGATCACGCTCGATCGTCGCGCGGCGGACGCGGCCCGCATGACGCGGCTGCGTGACCGATTCGTCGCCGCCCTGGTCAAGCGGATTCCGGGCATTCGGATCAACGGCTCGCTGGTCCGGCGCCTGCCGAACAACATAAATGTAGCAGTCGAGCGAGTGGAGGGCGCCACGCTCATCATGAATCTGGACCGGCGGGGCGTCGCGGCGTCCAGCGGCTCCGCCTGCTCCTCCGGCTCCATCGAGCCCTCGCACGTGCTGAGCGCCATCGGCCTTCCGCCCGCCCTGGCCGCGAGCGGCATCCGCTTCACGCTGGGCCGCGGCACCACGGAGGCGGAGATCGACTTCGCCATCGCTGCCCTGGCCGGCATCGTGGAGCGCCAGCGGAGCCGGCGCGAATAAGTGCGGTTACTTCTCCGCGCCGTCCAACTGGTCGACGCTGCGTCCGTTCACAATCAGGTGGTACTTAACGATCGAGCAGTCGCCCTGAGGCGTTTTCAGGTGCATCGGCAGTCGGGCGCTGCTGCCGCTCGGCCGGCGAACGATCACCCCGACGATCTGCTTTTCGTTCTTTCGGTCCACGCCCGTCAGCCGCCACAGCTCGTCGCCGTCCAATCCGTTAACGTAGACTTCAACCCGGCAGCCGCCGGCGCCGCGCTCCGCGAAGACGTAGCGCGCGATCCTGGGCGAGGGCGGCACGGCGTACTTGACGAGAAGCGTCGCGCCCAGCAGCGCGGTCGCCGTCCAGGCGAGCGCCATCAGGTCGCGCGAGGTTAGCATCCGCTCAGGCGGCGACTCATGCGAGAACCGCTCCGCGAGGAAGAGCCCGGTTACCAGGAGCGATAGAGCGCCGGCCGCGACGGTAACGTAGGGATGGGTGATGTAGGCGACGATCGGAGTGAGCAGTCCGGCGGCCATAAGGCCCCAAACCGCGATAAACAGGCAGACCAGCGCCCATAGGAGCGGGGGCAGCTCGGGAGGCGGCGCCGTCTCGACGGGAGGCAGCGGCCGTGGCGCAACGGTCGGCGCGATTGCGTGGCCGCAGAAGTGGCACTGCGTCAGGTCCGCCGGATTGAGCTCCTGGCAGTTGGGACAGACGATCTGTCTGACGGTCTGCATGGATTGTTCGGCCATAGATCCCATCCGTTACTCTGCGCCCGGGTCGATAGTGTCGGCGGCTCTTTGGAATGCATCGATCTCCGCGAGGGGCCGGACGCCGGCCCAGCCGCCGAGCGCGGCGCAGTTCAGGGCGGCCGCCGCCGAGGCGAACCGAACGGTACGATCGAGCGGCCATCCCTGAATGCGGCCGTAGATCAGGCCTGCCCGGAAGATGTCGCCCGCGCCCGTGGTGTCCACCACGCACTGCGGGCGGAGTGCCGGGTAGTGGACGGCGGGGACGCCCGCCGTTCCGCGCTCCGCGGCGAAGCAGCCGCGCTCGCCGCACGTCACAATCGTAGTACCGCCCTCGCGGTCGCGCAGCTCCCCGGCGTACGCGGCGGATTCCTTCAGTGACCCGGCGCCCGGTGTCAGCGTCTCCGACGTCACCGAGATGGCCGCGGCCCGGTTCACTTCTGGCGAGCCGGTGTAGTCCATCGCGACGATCTCGGCGCCGGCCGCCGCCGCGACCGCGCATGCCTCCAGACCGGCGCGATAGGCGTTCGGATCCATGGTGAACATTCGGGCTCGCCGCGCGAGCGCCGGATCGAGCGCCGGGCACTGCATCTCCACGAAGCCGCTGCCGTACATCGTCCGGTGGCCGTCCGGCGTTGCGATGCAAACACAGTAGGCGGTCGGCTCGCCGGGAGCGACCTCTACGCCGGTCAGGTCGATCTCCGGGGCGTGTTCCGCGAAAAGCGCGCGTAGGAGCCGGCCGTTGTTGTCGTCGCCGGTCGCGGTTCCGACCAGCGCCACCTTCAGGCCCCACCGCGCCAGCGCGATCGCCGAGTTCGCCGCCTCGCCTCCGATCGTCCGGCGCTCCTCCAGGATCGACTCGTATGTGCCCGCGGCAGCCAGCCGCTCCACGCGCCACATGAGGTCCAGGCAGACCGTCCCATAGACGACGACGTCGATGTCCCGCGTCAACCCGCGGACTGCCTTCCGGCGGCGTAAAGCAGAATGGGCTTGCGCCGCTCCTCGAAGCGCGCCAGGTCCGGCTTGCAGCGCTGCAGGATCGACTCCGCGGTTGCGCCGGAAACGAGCGCGGCGAAGGCGGCGCTGTTCACAAGCAGCCGCGCGTAGCGCTCATGGTTCCAGTCCTGCGGGAAGAGCCGCAGCAGCGCCTCGGCAACGGCGAATCCGGTGAGGAGCGGATGAAAGCGCGCGCGCTCGGTAATCACGAAGTTGATGCCGCCGCACGCTGCGCGCGCATGCGTGCTGGAGGTCGGCGTAAACCGGACCGGAACGAAGCGGACACCGGGCAGGCCGCGGTCATTCAGCGCCCCCGCCAGTTCCCGCTCGCGGATCCACGGCGCGCCGATGTGCTCGAACGGCGTGTCGGTGCCGCGCCCGACCGAGACGTTCGTGAACTCCAGCAGGCCGATTCCGGGATAGAGGAGCGCCTGCGTCTCTGAGCGCATATTGGGCGAGGGGTTGATCCAGGTCAGGTTCGTCTCGTCCCACCACATGTCGCGCGTCCAGTGCTCTGCCTTCACGACATGGAGCTCCAGGTTCAGCCGCTTCTCGGTCGCAAACAGCCTCGCCAGCTCGCCGACCGTAAGCCCGTGCCGGACCGGGAGCGTGTGGTACGCCGTGAAATCGAGCGAGTCGGCGTCTGCAATAGGCCCTTCGATGGCTACGCCGCCGATCGGGTTCGGCCGGTCCAGCACCACGAATCGCAGGCCGTGCTCGGCGGCGGCCTCCATGCACTGACCGAGCGTCGTGATGAACGTATAGAAGCGCGCACCCACGTCCTGGATATCGTAGACCAGCGTGTCGAGCCCGTGTAGCTGCTCGGCGGTCGGCCGGGTCCGCGCGCCGTAGAGGCTATGAATCGGGAGGCCTGTTTTGCCGTCAACGCCGTCCGCGACGGGTGCGTCCACGTCGCCGCGGATGCCGTGCTCCGGGCTGAACAGCGTGAGCAGCAGTACCTCCGGCGTGGTTGCGAGCAGATCCAGCGTCGGATGAAGCTCCCGCGTCACGCCGGTATGATTCGTGATCAGGCCGATTCGGCGGCCGTGCAGCGAGACGCACCGCTCCGCCGCAAGCACGTCGACCCCGCACCGTACGGGCTGCCTCATCCGATCGGACCACCGCGCTGGTCGCCGCCGCGCCGGCTCAGCTCCGTCTGCATGAGGAGGTCGAAGTCGAAGCCGCTATCGGTGAAAGCCTTGAGACACGCGCCGACTGCGTCGTCGTCGTACCGCAGCCCGCGATGGGACATCACCTCGTTCAGCGCGCACTCCACGCCGAGCGCGGGCCGGTAGGGCCGATGGGACGCCATTGCCTCGACCACGTCGGCCACGGCTAGAATCTTCGCCTCAGGGATGATCGCCTCGGACTGAAGCCCGTGCGGATAGCCGCTGCCGTCCAGCCGCTCGTGGTGCTGGAGGGCGATGAGCGCCACCGGCGAGTCGAACTCGATCTCCTTGAGAATGTCGTACCCCATCTGCGCGTGCGTCCGGACGATGATCCGCTCCGGCTCGGTCAGGCGGCCGGGCCGGTTGAGGATCTCCGATGGGATCGACACCTTGCCTACGTCGTGGAGCAGGCCGCCGATTCGCATGGTCTCGATCTGCCCGCTATCGTAGCCGAGGACCCGGCAGATCGCGCAGGCCAGCGCGCTTACGCGGCGCTGGTGCCCGCCGGTGTACGGGTCCCGTAGCTCGACCGCGTAGACCATCGCGTTCACCACGCCGTCCAGCGTAGCCTGGACGCGCACCAGCCCCTGGAGCAGCGCCGCCTCGGCCTCTCGCCGCTCCGTGACGTCCTGGAGATAGAGCGACGCTCCGTCCTGGGAGGGGTAGGTTCGGACGCCGATCCAGCGTCGCGCCGCGCCCTCCGGCGCGTACTCCACCTCGATCGCGTCGCGCAGGCTGCCGCCCTGCAGCTCCGGCAGGAGATCGGTTATCGCCGCTCCCAGGAGCCGTGTACGGGGAGCGCCCAGTATCTGTTCGGCTCGCGAATTCACGAACGTGATGCGCCACTCGCGGTCCGCGACGATAAATCCGTCGCTGATGCTGGAGAGGATGTTCTGGAGCCGCCGGTTCTGCTTGCGAAGCTGCCGGTCCGCCAGCCGCTGCTCTGTCACATCCCGGCTTATCGCGGCCACCCAGCGGACCGCGCCCGCCGAATCCGTCAGCGGAGTCACGCGGGTCTGCAGCTCGATCGGGCACTCCGGCCGCTCGGATCGGACCTCGAAGTCTTGCGGCTGCCCGGTCTCGATCGCCTCGCGGAAATGGATGGCTAGCCGGTCCGTGTCCAGCCCGGCGCTTGCGGGTTCGCCCGGCGGCGGTCCCGCGGCAGCGGCGTGCATACGCGCGAACTCGGGGCTGATGAAGGCCCACCGCAGCTCGGCCTCGGCAGGCTCCGCGATACATATCCCATCGCCGGGGCCATCCTTGCGGGCCGTAAGGCTTGCGGCGCCCGCCAATGCGAACCGCTCCACGTCGCGCAGGCGCTCCTCGGCCGCCTCCCGTACAGGGCCTGCAGGACAATGCGCCGCAAGCGATGCGCGCAGACCGGCGACCGCCTCCACGACTCCGACTTCTGGCTCTATGGGAAAGCGCACGGTAACCTCCGGGGGACAGCGCCACTTAGCTTACTATGATGACCGAAAAAGGCAGGCATTTGCAACAGGTCACCTTGGAGCCAGGATCAAATTGTGGCGGCCGTCCACGACGCACTGCCAATCCGAAGGAAGGTAGGTCGCGGCATCGGTCTGCGTGAGTATCGCCGGGCCGCGCACGCGCGCTCCTTCGTCCAGAGCGGCGCGATCGAACTGCTCGGCATCGAGCCACGTGTCGCTCTCGAATACGCGTGTCGCGCGGCGCCCGCCCGCACTGCCGGCGTCGCGTGCAAACCGCAGCGGAGGCGTATCCGCGACGCCGATCAGCACGCAGCGCGCCATGCTCGTCTCTACCGGCTCGGACGGGTCCGCGTGGCCGTACCGCATGCGGTGAAGCCGATGGAACTCCGCCGCCGCCGCCGCAATGTCGTCGCCATCGAGCGGGACGCGGATTTCGAACGACTGGCCGGAGTACCGCATGTCCAGGAACCGCTGCGCACGAAACTCCAGCCGCTCCTCGGCCGCTTCGCTGCGGCGCCTGTCCGCTGCCGCCGCATCGAGCGAATCGAGCGCCGCGCGGACCGGGCGCCAGTCCCCCTCGCCGCTTCCCGCCGAGATCACGGTGGCGCGGAACGCGCGCGCGATCTCGTGCCGGACCGGCGCGATCGCGAGGCCGAGGGCGGAGAGCGCGCCGGGATACCGTGGGACGATCACGCGGTGGATGCCAAGCGCGGCGGCCAGTGCGCAGGCCTGCAGGCCGCCGGCGCCGCCGAAGCTCAAAAGCGCAAATCCCGCCGGATCGTGCCCGCGCTCGACGGAGATGTGCCGCAGCGCGCGCGCCATCGAAGCCTGGGCGATCTCCAGGATGCCGGCCGCCAACTCCTCCGCGGTTCGGCCGAGCCGCGCGGCGAACGTGTCGAATCGGCGGCGTACGCGCTCGTCGTCGAGCCGTACGGTTCCGGCGAGCCGGAGATCGGCGGGCAGCCGGCCAAGCAGGAGATTAGCGTCGGTAACGGTCAGCTCGTCGCCCACGCCGTAGGCGACCGGCCCGGGCGCCGCGCCTGCGCTCCGCGGCCCGACGCGCAGCGCGCCGGCCGCGTCGAGCCACGCGACCGAGCCGCCGCCCGCGCCGACGGTGTGGATGTCGAGCATGGGCGTCCGCAGCGGCATGCCGGCCACCTCCGGCTGCGTCGCCACGTCGCAGCCGCCGTCGACGACTACCGCAACGTCCGTACTGGTGCCGCCCATGTCGAATGTGAGCAGCCGGTCGAAGCCGGCGTCCGCCGCGATGCGCGCCGCGGCGATCACCCCTCCCGCGGGGCCGGAGAGCGTAGTCTTGATAGCGTGATCGCCCGCCTCGCGCGGCGACAGCGTTCCGCCGTTGGACTGCATGATCCGAAGGCGCGAGGCGCCTTCCCCCGACACGGCCGCCCCAAGCCGCGCCAGGTACCGGCTCATGATGGGCGCGACAAAGGCGTTCGCGGTCACGGTCGCCGATCGCTCGTACTCCCGCGGCTCCGGCGCAACGCTGGAGGAGAGCGATGCAGCCATGCCCGCAGCCTCGATCTCCTCGCCGGCGCGCCGCTCATGCGCCGCGTTCAGATGTGAAAAGAGCAGGCAGACCGCGACCGACTCGATTCCCGCGGCCGCTGCCTCCCGCACGATTCGGCGAAGCGCCGCCTCATCCAGCGGCTCGATCTCTTCGCCGCGCCAGTCGATCCGGCCGCCGATCTCAAATCGCCGCTCCCTGGCGACTAGCGGCGCCGGCCGATCGGCGTCCAGGGCGTAGAGATGGCGGCGGGCCTGCCGGCCTATCTCCAGCACGTCCCGGAATCCGCGGGTCGTGATCAGGGCCGTCGCCGCCCCACGGCGCTCGAGAAGCGCGTTCGTCGCGACAGTGGCCCCGTGGGACAGGACGTAGCCGGCGTGGATCAACCCTTCCGCCCGCGCGGCCTTCAGTCCGGCGAGCACGGCGGCCGAGGGATCGAGCGGCGTGGTGGGATGCTTGCGTACCGCGACCACGCCGTTCGCAAGGAGGAAGACGAAGTCCGTGAACGTGCCGCCAACGTCAATTCCAACCCGGACCTGCCGGCCGATCCCGTCCAATACGCGCGCCTCCCGGATCGACAGCGCCATTGACGGAACAGGATTCCGCGGCGCACCGTCCTTTCTTCAGCAGTATACTTCGCAAGGAGTACCAAAATGACCAGACAAGCTGAACGAGGGCGGGCGGACGCCGAGATGCAGGGCGTCACCTCGCAAGAACACGATAGAGGCGCATCGGACGGCGGACAGTCCGGCGGCCGCGGCTGGCACGGCGACCCGGCCGGCCATGCGCGTGCCGGCAGCAAGGGCGGCAAGAAGGTCTCCGCGGACCGGTCGCACATGGCGGACATCGGGCGGAAGGGCGGCCAGCGCGTCTCGCAAAACCGGCAGCATATGGCGGAGATCGGCCGCCGTGGCGGCCAGACCCGCGGAGAGAACGCGGATACGGCGCACCGCCGCACGACCAAGGATAAATAGCCCGCGCGCGATCCAGTAAGACCTGGGCTGCACGCGAGAAATGTGGCCCGAGAATAGGATCGCTCCGCGGAATCCGTTGAAGGAATCGCCTGCGAAAGCGTGGAAGAGCGGTTGCATCTGGATTTGAGCCCCGAGGCTGAGATGCAGGGCAACATGCTTGGTGAGCCGGTCGCGCGGCGTCCCCCGAAGATCGCCGATGCGGCCGGCTGTCCACGGAGCATTGCGCCTCGCCATTAAACTTACAGGAGCAGAGGCGAATGGAATCCCTGAAGGCGGTTATCGCGGAAGACGAGCAGCTCACGCGGACCATCATCCGCGCCCGGCTGGAGAAGCTAGGGCACGTGGTCGCGGCGGAGGCGAGCGACGGCGCCCAGGCGATAGAGGCGGCGCGCACCCATAAGCCGGACGTGATCATTATGGACATCAAGATGCCGGTGATCGACGGCATCGAAGCGGCAAGGACCATCCTTTCCGAATGCCCGTGCGCTATCCTGTTCCTCAGCTCATTCAACGAGCAGGAGCTTGTCGAGCAGGCCACGGAAACGGGCGCGATCGCCTACCTCATGAAGCCGTTCCGCAAGGAGGACCTGGCGCCGGCGCTCGAAATCTCGGTCCGAAGGTTCCGGCAGATTCGATCCCAGCAGCGCGAGATCGACGACCTCAAGGAGACGCTTGAGACGCGCAAGATTATCGAGCGCGCGAAGGGCATCCTCATGGACCGTCACCACATGAGCGAGGAGGAGGCCTTCAAGCGGATCCACTTCCAGGCGCGCAACCAGAACAAGAAGATGCGTGAGATCGCGCAGAGCATCATCACGGCGGCCGATCTGATTTGACGCAGGCGCCCGTCGACGCTTCGATCCCGGCGAATAGCCGATCGTCCCCTGCCGCGCAGCCCGGAAAGCGCCTGGTGCTCGCCTCCGCTTCGCCGCGGCGCAGCGAGCTGGTTGCCCTGCTGGGCCTGCCGTTCGTGGTCGAGCCGAGCGGCTATGCCGAACCTCCCGCGCCCGACCGGCCCGTGCGCCTGGCGGAGCTCGTCACCGAGCTGGCGGCAAACAAGGCCGCGGAGGTTGCCGCGCGCTTTCCGGACGATTGGGTCCTCGGCGCCGACACGCTCGTCACGCTTGGCGACGACATCGGCGTGCCGCTCGGCAAGCCGGCCGACGCCGAGGACGCGCGCCGGATGCTCTCGCTGCTCTCCGGGCGGGGCCACTTCGTCTACACCGGCATCGCGCTCATCACTCCCGGATCGCCGCGCGAGCCGCGCACAGTCGCGACGTCGGCGTGCCGGACCGGCGTCTGGTTCCGCGAGCTGTCGCCGAA
>Ga0070735_10002774_pt1 | contig 15623 bp, 13 predicted proteins | sample Coa_R1_FD_66443 | JGI IMG/M metagenome (GOLD analysis project Ga0070735, IMG submission 66443) | Surface soil microbial communities from Centralia Pennsylvania, which are recovering from an underground coalmine fire - Coalmine... | ecosystem: Environmental > Terrestrial > Soil > Unclassified ... | reverse complement strand
ATGGCGAAGTAGTACAAGTCGGGGTCGCGCGTCGGCCCCTTGCCCTGCTCGACCTCGCGGAGAACTAACTCGAGCTGCCGGATTGCCTCTATCTTGCGATAGCCGCTCTTGCTTAGGCTAACGAGCAGCATGGCGTGCGCCGCGGTCTGCTGTTCAGGCGTCATCGCCTTATAGTGCAGTCCCTTGCGCTCCATCGGGACATAATGCCAGTTCATCCGCTCCTCGGAGTTGAACGGGAACTGCGCCTTCGCCTTCTGCTCTGCGTCCAGCGCAGCAAGGAACGCCTTCGCCGTCTGGCAGAGAGTCGGGCGTCGCTGCCTGGCAGCCGCCGGCACGGCAAGCGCACCCGTTGCGGCGACGGCGCCCCCCACGATCAGGTCGCGTCGATTCAACATGGAAGCTCCTTTGGTTGGACCGTGGTCCTGCGAGTCACGGTGAGCCGCCGCCGAGGCGCATTGCTCGGGCGCCGGCGCCGTTTTCGGGGATTCACCATCCAGGCGCGCAAATCATGCAGAGATCGGCAATTCGGACTTGATTGCGGAGCGCCAGGAGCGCGGGAGATGCCGGTGAAGTCCGAATGAAGCCGCAAGCGGCAGCTACGCACGGCAACAGTCGGAGAATGCCTCGGCGTAACACTGAGAGCACGGACGCCAGGCGCTCAAGCGTATCGCCGGGGGCGGGGAGCATCCGGGAGGTTGCGCCGTCGGATTTCCGGAAGAAGGCGTCGCAGGAACAGCCGAAATGCAAAGTCGAGGAGGCTCTCGCCATACACCTTGACACGTGGTTGAAGGAACGGATCGTTAAGGCTGTGCGCGATACCGCTTCGGGTGGTGCAGGCGCCCTCGTAGCCGACGTGCCGAACGAGGCGCGGCGTGCTGGCATTCAAGTGCCCGTACGGGTAACAGAAGGTCCGCACGGTTGCGCCGAGCATGGACTGGATGTCCTGTTTTCCATTCGCGATATCCGCGAGCGCCGCATCGTCGTCCATGGATCCGAGGCGCGGATGCGTCCGCGTGTGGCCGGCAATCTCCCACCCTCCGTCCGCCAACGCTCGGAGCGTGTCCCAGCTCATCAGCGGCGATACGGGGTGTTCGGTCGGCGCGTCCCACGCGTTCTCGCCGCCGACACAGCCGGAGACCACGAACACGGTCGCGGGCATTCCGTACCTATCGAGAATCGGGCGCGCCGCCTCTGCCACACACCGGTATCCATCGTCGAACGTGATGGCGACGGTGCGGCGCGGCACGGAATAGCCGCGCGATAGCGCCTCGCTCACTTCGGCAAATGTGCGCGCCCGATAGCCGAGCCGCGCGAGAAGCCCGATTTGCCGCTCGAACGCACGGGCGGAGATGTTGAGGAACCGGTCCGACCTGCTCTGGACAGGATGCCCGACGCGATGGTACATGAGCACCGGGCACGAGGCCTTCGGCGTCACTTGCCGGAGGTTCCGGCCAGCATATCTTCGTACATGGCCTCCATGCTGCAGGTCATCGCGTCCGCAGTGAAATGCGCGCGGACCCGCTCCAGGCCCGCGGCGCCCATGGCCATCCGCCGGAACGGATCGGACAGCAGCGAAATCACCGCGGCCGAAAGCGCGCACGGATCCCGCTCGATCAGCAGGCCCGTTACACCATCGGCAATCACCTCGGGGATGCCCCCGACAAGTGTGCCGACGACGGGCTTCGAGCAGGCCATCGCCTCGATGATCGCCATTCCGAACGCCTCATTCTCAGACGGCATGGTCAAGACGTCCAGCGCGCGCATTATCCGCGGCACGTCGGTTCGGTGCCCGATGAAGCGCAGCAGGTGCGTGACGCCTTCGCTACGCGCCAGGTCGGCCAGAGAAGCCTCGACGTCCGGCGGAACGTAACCGGCGAACACGAACCGCGCTCGCGGGCGACTTGCCGCAATCGATCGGGCGGCCCGAACCAGCAGATCGTATCCCTTTGGGCCGCCGGCATGCCCGACGAGGCCGACCAATTCGGAGTCGGACGGTAGTGACCACTCCTCCAGCAGCGCTCTCCTGTCTTCGCAGTTCGCAGCAGAGGCGGCTTCCGCACTGCAATCCGATGCCGGGCAGACGTCGAAATCCGTGCCGTTGTGTACCGTTGCGATGTGCTTTCCAGGAACGCCCTGTGCTTCGATCTCCTTGCGGAGGTAATCCGATACCGCTACGACGCGGTTGTTGCCGAACGGAACAAGCTTGCGATAGACGAAGTCGTGCGTAGTAATGTGGACGCTTGCGGCGACCGGTCTATTCGTGATCCTGCCGAGCACCACCGCGCAGTACGCGGCGCGCGTCATGTGCGCATGAATCAGATCGATGTCCGCCGCGCGAACGAACTGTGCATACGACTGGACTCTGCCGACGAAGGGGCGCACGCGAAAGTCGGCGTCCAGCCACCGGCCGCCGCACTCTTCGACATGCTCGGAGAAATCGTGGCCCGACGGGCCCAGGACCGTGACCGTGTGGCCCCGCCGTACTAGGCCGCGCGTGAGCATGAGCACGTGGTTGGTGGAACCGCACGGATATGTCAAGCCAATCATCTGCAGGACGTGCATCGGGCTTGCTCCATGTGAAGTGACTGGCCTCCGCGGCAGGGGCCAACACCCCGCACGGATCCCGACGGCGAACCTGCTTGCCGAACGAAGGACGCGAGCGCGCACAGTAATCAGGTCGAGACACTCAGCCGCATTTACCCGGGCGTTATGGTTTCAATTGGACAATGCCTTCTTGAGTTCCTTCTCGGCGGGTCGGAAGCGTCCGCGGGGCGCGTAACTGCTCGGCCGTACAGGCGGCTCCGCGCCGGGCGCTGCAGCGGCACGGACGACGAGCCGCTGCAGGGGGGCGTCGGCGCAAGGTGGATGGACGCGATCAGCGCATGACTTCCGGCCAGCGCGTCGGCGTCGGCAGCGGCTCATAGTCGATGTTCAGGTCCGGCGTCGCCAGGCGAGCTCCGTCGCGGAAGTGGCTCTCGATACCGTAGGCCAGGATGCCGGTCGTGAGGTAGGTACGCTCGCTGCGCGCCACGGGCTGGCCCGTGAGGTACATGTCCTCGAGGGCGCGCACCGTCGCTGAGAAGTGCTTGAGACGAGGCACGGGGTCGAGGAAGTAGGAGGCGGCCGTGACATTGCGAATTCCGGCGGGCCGGTAAGCGAAGGCGAACTCCTGGCAGAAGCCGTTCGCCATCAGCACCGTCATGCGCTGGCCGTCGCGGTACGTGATATCGAAGGCGTGAACGTCCGCAGTGTGGTCCTTCGGCCGGCCGTTCGGCTTCTTGACCGCGCCCAGCGCCGCCTCTGCGATGTCCACGGGCCACCGCCCGGCGCGCTGCGCCTCCCAAACGGCCGGACCGGAGATCACCTGAACGCTGCGGACGCCGGTCTCGCCGCCCGCCCGGCACTCCGCGATACGCTGGCCGGTCTCCAGCGCGTGGAAGCCGTACGATTCGAGACCGCCGTATCCCACCGCGACGATATGGTCCAGCTTCTCGCCGTGCGGCAGGCGGACGAGCGGCTCGAACTTAGCGTACGGAAGACTGCTGCCGGCCATCCAGGGAATGCGCATCTGCCGGATGGTGCGCCACATCGTCTTCGCCCAGTGCCAGTTCCAGCTCATGTGCTTGTCGTTGAACATTGGAACGACGCGGCCGGATTCGCGGAAGACGCCGATCACCTGGTCGAAGATCTCTCGGCGTGGATAGAGCTGCTGCCCCTTGGAGTTCAGGGGATACGTTCCATGCTCGCCGATCACCACGACACCGTCGACCGCGAGGGTGTCGCCGCCACGGCAGAGCGCAGTAGCCACAGAGGGAAACATCGGCACGTTGTGGCGCTTCGCGGTCTCCACGCCCACATCGTCCTTCGACACCTCCATCAGGTGGATCGCGACCACGTCGCAACGCGGCGGCTCGAAGTGGTCGTCGAACTGCTTGCCCTCGAGCAGCTTGGTGCAGTAGCATACGCCGTGGCTGCTCGCGCCGTACTGCGTGAGGATGACCGCCAGCTTGGGGCGGCGACCTGAGGCGGGCTCGCCCTGGGCCGCTCCGTGCCCGGCGGCGATGGCCAGCGGCGCCGCGGCGCCTGCTTTAAGCACCTCTCGCCTCGTTGCGCCCGCTCGTCCGTTCATTCGCGCGCTTGCTCCTCAATCTCGGACGCCAACCTGGTTCGCTATCTAGTCGCCGGCGGCTACGCGATCGCGATCCACGGGCTGCGCCGGTTCACCTATCCGTCAATTCGAGATAGTGCTGGTCTGGATCCTCCAGGAAGTAGGAGCGGCGGCCGGTTGGGAAATCGACGGGGCCGGAGACCTCCAGTCCGGCGGATCGCAGCGCGCCGACTGCATCGTCCAAGGCATCGGGCTCGATGCGAAAGGCGGCGTGGTAGACCGCGCCTTGCGGACCGCCTGTTCGCGCGATGTACTTGCGCGCGAGATCCGTGCCGGGATCGCCGGGTACGAAGAGCACTAGCAGGAAGTCCCCGCTTTTCAGGAAGGCGTTCCGCCCCGCGTCCAGGCTTTCGACCTCGAAGCCGAGCCGGTCGCGATAGAACGCGACCGCGCGCTCCAGGTCGGTGACCCAGAGCGCCAGCTCCGAGATACTCCGGATTGTCCCCGTAGAAAGGTTCAATGCTTCTCTTTCGCTTCGAACGTACAACGACGTTGGACGCGTGCCACACAACTCGCCGCGCGGAACGTTTGGGTCTTAACCTTCGACTTCGCCAAGGTTTGTCCTGCCTATTTGTAGGAACCTGTTCGGCTCTGAAAACGATCATATCTTAGCCCAAGCGATTGGCTTACACGGCAGCTCAACGCAGATAAGTCAAAGAGTGCGATCGCACATCGCCAAAGAGGCCAGAATGCGCCAGGACAAGCAAGCCGACAAACTGAATTATGAACACTCGTCTTGCACGCTATCCAACTTCAAGGACGAGGATGAGGGCGACGAGAAGATCGACGACGAGGACGCGGTTCCGCGACTGCGTCTAAGCTACGAGCAAACCAATGCGCATTTGGCAAACGAACGGACCTTCATCGCCTGGTCGGGAGTGGGCGTTTTGCTGATCATCTGCGCAGTCCCAATTGCCAGATTCAGCAACGCTCTCTCGAATGTCGAGAATGCTCCAATTCTCGACCTTGTGTACACCTCTCCGTCCCGGGGCATCAACTCCATTACGATGGGATTGGCGTTCCTGGCTGCGGGCACGCTACTAATCCTTCTCGCTATCGTACGTTATCTCACCGTGCAGCAGCAGATCATCGATGGCGCTTATCACCCGACGGGCATGCTCTCCTACGCCTTCCTGTGCATCATGCTCCTTTTGGCCGGCATTCTCACGCTGCATCTCCTGTTTGTTCGGGGAATGTAACAAAGCCGCCAATCGCTCCCCTGCGATTTGATGCGCCCGATCCGGCCCAAACCGCGATTGGATTTCACTGGTTCCAGCAGGAATTCCATGCGGCCGGGCGCAAGGTATCGCCAATGCCGATCGCTTCTTGGGGTGTCCCGATGCTGCTTCTTCGCTTCTGTCTGTTTGCCCTGCTTCTTCTGCCGCTCGGCGCGGCCGTTCTTGCGCAGGCGCCCTCGCTGCCCGGCACGGCGCCGCTTGCCGGCGACGAGGACCTGGCGAAGGCGATGGTAGAGGGCATTCACGCCTACCTCGACCGCGCGCTGGCCGCGTCCGAAGCGGGACGCGCCACCTTCTGGCATAGGGACCTCACGAGCCTCGAGCGCTACGACGCCTCGGTCGCGACAAACCGCGAGCGCTTATCCCGCATGCTCGGTGTCGTCGACCACCGGGATTCGGTAAAAATGCGGCTTGATGCTCTTGCCGGCGAGAAGACGCCGGCCCTTGCCGGAATCGGCAAGGGCTATCGCATAGAGCGGGTGCGCTGGAACGTGTTTCGCGGCGTGGAGGGCGAGGGCCTGCTGCTCACGCCCAACCGTTCGCCGCGCGCCGACATCATTGCCCTCCCGGACTGCGACAACACTCCCGAGCAGCTCGTCGGTCTCATGCCGGGAATGCAGGCCGAGTCGCAGTTCGCCCGGAGGCTCGCCGGGTGCGGGTGCCGCGTGCTCGTTCCGGCGCTCATCGACCGCGGCGCGACCTATTCGGGCAATCCTGCTGTCGCGATTACCAATCAGCCGCATCGCGAGTTTCTCTATCGCGCCGCCTACGAGATGGGCCGAACCACGACCGGCTATGAAGTCCAGAAGGTGCTCGCCGCAGTCGATTGGTTCCAAAGCGCCGGAGTCGATGCCGCAACCGCCGACGGCAATCCACGCCTGACGAGCCACAAGCCACAGGCCACAAGCGACGTGCCGCGTCGCGAGATCGGCGTTATTGGCTACGGAGAGGGCGGCCTTATCGCGCTGTACTCAGGCGCGCTCGACACACGAATCCAGGCGGTCGCCGTCAGCAGCTGCTTCGGCCGGCGGGAGCGTATGGTCCACGAGCCGATCTACCGCAACCTCTTTGGCCTGCTGCGCGAATTCGGCGACGCGGAGATCGCCAGCCTGATCGCGACGCGCGCACTCATCGTCGAGGCGGCCCGCGCGCCGGTGGTAACCGGGCCGCCGAAGGAGGGACGGCCTACGGCCGCGTCCGGAACGTTAGACCCGTATCCCATTGGGGACGTCCGCGCGGAGCTCGATCGGGCAAGAGCGCTAACAGCGGGACTCCGGGATGGGGGATCTGCGGAACTGGTGGTGAGCGGCGACGGGTCCGGCCCGCCCGGATGCCCCGCGCTTGTCCGGGAGCTGCTCAGCTGCCTGTCGGTACCAAACGGATTCATCCCGGGCGGCGGAGCGCCGAAGCCCGTCGGACCGCCTTTTGACACGGAGGCTCGGCGCAAGCGGCAGTTCTATCAGATCGCGGAGGACACGCAGGTTCTCATGCGAGAAGCGCCGCTGCGGCGCAGGGAGACATGGGCGCGCGCCGACTTCACGAGCGGCGATAGTCTGGCGCGGACTAGCGGCGCGCTCCGGGAAGCGTTTTGGGACGAGATCGTGGGGAAGTTGCCGGAGCCAACACTGCCGCCGAATCCGAAGTCCCGCAAAATCTACGAAACGGACAAACTGACCGGCTATGAGGTGAAGCTCGACCTCTATCCCGACGTTTTTGCCTACGGAATACTTCTGGTGCCCAAGGGCATCCCGGCAGGCGACCGGCGCCCCGTGGTGGTCTGTCAGCACGGGCTGGAGGGCCGCTCGCAGGACGTGGCCGATCCCGCGATGGACAACCCGGCCTATCACGCCTACGCGGCGCGGCTGGCGGAGCGCGGTTACATCACGTTCGCGCCGCAGAATCCGTACATCGGCGTGGACCGCTTCCGGACGGCGCTCCGCAAGGCCCAGCCGCTCAAGCTGACACTATTCTCATTCATAGTCCGACAGCACGAGGCGATACTGAAGTGGCTCGCAGCGCAGCCGAACGTCGATCCCGCCCGCATCGCGTTCTACGGCCTGAGCTACGGCGGCAAGACCGGTATGCGCGTTCCGGCCCTGCTGCCCGGTTACTGCCTTTCCATCTGCTCAGGCGACTACAACGAGTGGGTCTGGAAGTGCAGCGCGCTCGACAGTCCCTACAGCTACCTCTACACCTTCGAGTACGACATGCCGGAATGGAACCTGGCGAACACGTTCAACTACGCCGAGATGAGCTGGCTGATCTGTCCGCGCCCCTTCATGGTGGAGCGCGGCCACCGGGACGGCGTGGCGCCCGATGAGTGGGTCTCCTACGAGTACGCACGTACGCGGCGCGTCTACGACCAGATGGGCCTCGCCGATCGAACTGAGCTGGAGATATTCGACGGGCCGCACACGATCCATGGCGTCGGCACGTTCGCCTTTCTTGACCGCTTCCTCAAGCGCAACTGAAGCCCATTCATTGAGGCCTGTTACCGCTTCCGCGCGAGGTACGTCCAAGAGGCATGTTCAAGCGGCGCGGGGGGCAGAGGAGATGCCGAATCGATTGCTCATGTTCGTCGCGGCAGTTGCAGCGGGAGTTGCGCTCGGCCGCCTGCCGATCGGGCAGGACGTGCGCGCGTCCACGATGCGACATGCGGCCACCGGGCCGACGCCTGACGGGGACGTGCAGGGCGCAGCGCGTGAGATTGGCGGCGCGGGTCGGACCAGGATCACCCAGGTCAGGCTGTTCGGTTGGACTGACCGAGCGACCCTCACGGTGCGCTCCGACGGGACTGCCACGTGCCTGATGAATCGGAGAGATGAGCGCGGCAGAGTGGGCCAATACTTCGGCCACGTGGCCGACGCGGATTTCCGCAGGATCGCGTTCCTTCTAATGGAGGCGCGCTACGATACGCTGCCACAGCGGTCCACGCGGCCCTACCCGACGATTCGCGATGCCTTCACGCTCGATATCACGCACGGCGATGCTACATCGGCGATATTGGCGGACAGCACGGCGCCGGCTAAGCTGTTAGCGGTTCGTGATGCTCTGCGGGCCCTCGGCGCGCGTGTCTCGTGGAAGAGAGTGAATTCCGGGGTCCGTGGCGTCTTGATCGGGCCCTCATTCGAATCTGCCGACACGCTTTCGCGGACCGCAGGACCGCTCGCCGGCACGCTGCTCGTCGTGCGCGACCCTGCCAGCGATGCCGCGATCGTCGCCGTCGATACGGACGTCCGGGGGCGCTTCGACGTGCCGCTTCCGCCAGGCGCCTACAGGCTACAGGCCAATGTCGATCGTCCCGGCGTCAAGTCCGGCGAGGGCGTTCCCACCATAGTGACGGTGCGCAAGGGCCGGCCGACCAAGGTCGTCCTGCAGTTTCGCCCGCTCCGCCCGTGAGCGAACCGGCGATTGCTGCCCCCTCGCAGGCCGGCTGGCTACGCCGCGCGGCGCAGGTTCAGGCTGCGGCGTAGCGACTGCTTCATCTCCGTGAGGTTACCGGCCTTTGCGAGCGCCTCGTCCTCGGAGATCAGCCCGTCCGCGACGAGCTTCTCCAGGCACTGGTTCATTGTCTGCATGCCCCAGTACTCCTCCTGGCCGCCCTGCCTGATCGCGGTATACAGCTCGCCCGACTTGCCCTCCTCGAGCAGCTTGGAGATCGTCGGCGTTACAACCATGATCTCCTGCGCGACGACGCGGCCCTCGCCGTCGGCGCGCGGAACCAGCTTCTGCGAGACGACGCCGCGAAGCGTGGTGGAGAGGCGAAGCCAGAGCATCGGACGCTCGTGGGGCGCGAACATGTTCGAGATACGGTCCAGCGTCTCGGCCGCGCTCGACGTGTGGAGCGTGCCAAACACCAGGTGGCCTGTCTCCGCGGCCTGCAGCGCGACGTTCAGCGTCTCCAGGTCCCGCATCTCGCCGATCAGGATCACGTCCGGCGTCTGCCGCAGCACCTGCCGAAGCGCCTCGCCAAAGCTCTTCGTGTCGATGCCGATCTCGCGCTGGCTGATGATCGCCTGCTTGTCCGTGTAGACGTACTCGATCGGGTCTTCCTGCGTGATGATATTGACCGGCCGCTCCTTGTTGATGTGGTCGATCATCCCGGCGAGCGTGGTCGTCTTACCTGAGCCTGTCGGGCCGGTCACCAGGACGAGGCCGTGCGAGGCATGGGTCATGGTCTTGATGGCCTCGGAGTGGACGCCGATCTCCGCGAGCGAGCGGACGCGCAGGGAGATAAGCCGGCAGGTCGTGGCGACGAGGCCGCGCTCGCGGTAGATATTCTGGCGGATGCGGGCGACATTCGGCACGGTGAAAGAGAGGTTCATCTCCAGCTCGCGCTCGAACTCGGTGCGCTGCCGTGCGTCGAGATGCTCGTACGCTAGCCGCTCCGAATCGATCGGACCGAGGGCCGGGAACGGGGTCTTGACGATGCGGCCGGAGACGCGGAGGCCGGGCGGACCGCCGACCTTGAGGAAGATGTCCGATGCATTCTGCGAGGCGGCGTATTCGATCAAGCCGTCGAGTGTGAGCTCGGAGGCACGGTGTACCGTAGTTGGATCGAGCATATGGTTTCCAGTTCGGTTAGTATTCGGCCCGTGGCCGTCCCTTTGCAGTATTCCATAGCGTGTTAGACATGCTGGCAAGGGTTTTTGCGGGGATCATACCTGTAATGGGGCAGAAGCGGGACGCGCTCTACACGCCGGAAGTCACGGATTAAGGTTTGCAAGCATAGTCGGGTCCAATCCGATCTGGCCGGAGTCGAGCACTTCCGCCAGGTGGGACGTGCTCGCGGTGCTGAAGAGGGGGATAACGTAGGGACGTTGGTGAAGGAGCCAGGCAACAGCGACCTGGGTCGGCGTGCAGCCGAGCTCGTCGCTCAGCGCGCCGACCTGTCGCCAGAGGGCGCGGTTCCTGGGACTGGCAGATTCAGCGAGAGTGCGCGCGAAGTAGCCGCCTCCGGTCGCGGAGTAGGCCGCGATCGGAATGCCGGTGTGCGCGTGCCAGGCGATCTCCTCCTCGCCGACTCTGCGCATCGACGGATCGGCGGTCTGCCGCCAGCCCGGCTCGGAGAGGCTCCACTGCGCCTGCGAGATTGCGAAGCCCTGGAGGCCGCGCGCCTCCGCATAGGCGTTTGCCGCCGCCATTCGCGCAACGGACCAGTTGCTCGCGCCGAGCGCCCGGATTCGGCCGCGCTCGACCTGCCGATTCAGCCGTTCGACAATCTCACCAACGGGCGTGCGGCCATCGTCCCGGTGCAAGTAGTAAAGATCGATCCGGTCCACGCGGAGCCGGTCCAAGCTATCCTCGATGTCGGAATCGATCACCGACTCGGCGAGGAAGTCGTACGGCCGGCGGTAGTCCGGGCCGCAATCGGGGTGGCCGCCCTTGGTTGCGATCACGCAGTCGCCGAGCGCGCCCACGCGGCGCAGAGAGGCGGCCAGCTCCCGCTCGCTGGCGCCAAGGCCGCCCGGAACCCAGAATGCGTAGCAGTGCGCCGTATCGAAGAATGTGCCGCCTGCCTCGACGAACGCGGCGACGAGCCTGTCCGCCGCGCTGCCGGTGACGGACGTGCCGAACGCCCCCGCGCCCAGGCAGAAGCGCGACACCGTCAGGTCGGTCCCTGGAAGCTGTACGAAATCCATCGGCTATCTCTCCTGAACCAGCGGGATGGCGTCCCTGAAGTATCGAATCAGCGGGCAGAAGCGTGTCCGGCGATTGCCCGTAAGCTGCGGGACGCGGTTGCGCAGATAGGCGAGCAGGTCCACGGTAGAGGTCGTATCGGCGCGCTGCCCCGCAATCTCCACGTTCGCTTTCGCCTAGCCCGGGCCCTTCAGAAGCGCCCGCGCAAATGCCTCGTGCATCACGACGCTGCAAGCGCCGCGATGGTCTTACGGTCCGCTGCGAGTTCATTCACCCGCGCCCGGCCTCGGCCCCTTGGACTCGCACACGCGACGATTATATGCGCGAGGAGCGATTTTCTCTGTAGGTTGACGCACTTATCACTGCGCCATGCGTACTGATGTATGGGCTGACACACCACCGGTTCCGCTACTTGAAAACCTGCCCATAATCTGCCGACAATCAATAATGTACCCAACCGCCAATCCGGTCCGCGACTCTTGGCGGCGCGCCACTGTGCGCTGCCGGACTTCGGTTTGCTTGTGACTACGCATCGAGGTAACCTTTAGCCATGGATTCGACTCGCTCCGACTTTACACTCTATCTGCCCTCCTGCCAGGAGACGCCCGGCCAGACGCAACTGCTGGCCACCGCGCTTTCGCTGGACGCGGCGAAAAACCTGTGCCACCAGCACTTCCTGAAGAAATGCCGCAACGTTCAGCTTCGCCTGCCGCAGGACAAGCGCGCGTCGTGGCCCTCCGGCATTCTGGACTCCATCACGCTTCAGTGGGCCGAGACGGAAACGGGCGCTTATGAGGGCCATCCCGTGGGCTGTCAGAACACCCCGCTTGTGGACAAGGCCGGAGTCAAGTACCGGCTCAACCGCGCCGTCAAGGACTGAGCGGGCCGCGCGGCGGCCGACCCTGAGAGGGAATCGCCTCTCGCGGCGCGAAATCTCCCAAAGGCGCATCGGACCGCAGCGACAGCCTCCGAGCCGCGCCCATGGGAGATCCGACGTATGAACCTGCTCCGCTCGCGCCGCCGCTCGCCGCGCGCATCTGCCTGCATTGCCGCCCTCGTCCTCATCGCCGCCCCCGCATGCGCCCGCCAAGCGGCCGCCCCGGAGCCCGCCAGCCACGCTGCGCGTCCCGCGATTAACGACCGTGGCGCGCCCGAAGACCAGCCCACAACCAGGAACCAGGAACCAGGAGCCGCGCGGGGCCGCGGCGCGGCGACGGAAGGCATCGCCTCCACGGGGAGCTGGCCCTTCTCCTACGACGACCAGGGGTTCAAGCCGGGCGCACTGCTCGACCTGCGCTATCTCAACGAGAAGGAGGCTGGCGAAACGGGATTCGTGCGTCTCTCGCCGGACGGCGAGAGCTTTGTAACCGGCGCAGGCAAGCCGATCCGCTTCTGGGCCGTCGTCAGCGACCTGTACCGGCTGCCGCCCGCCGAGATGGCGCGGCACGCCCGGTTCCTGGCCAAGCTTGGCGTCAACATGGTGCGCTTGCACACACAGATCGCTCCGACAGGCAGCGCGTCCCAGGTAACGGACGTGAACGAGAAGGAGATCGACGGGATTTGGCGCGCCGTTGCCGCGCTCAAGAAGGAGGGAATCTACACGACGCTTTCCCCGTACTGGGCCACCGATAAAGACGCCGAATCGTGGGGGCTCGAAGGAGTGAACGGCAAGGGCGGACTCTGGGGCCTGCTCTTCTTCAACGAGCGGCTTCAGCAGGGCTACAAAGCCTGGGTGCGCGCCCTCTATGCCCGCAAGAATCCGTACACCGGAACTCCGTTGGCGCAGGACCCGGCCGTCGCCATCATCCAGGTCCAGAACGAGGACGGAATGTTCTTCTGGACGATGCAGGCGATGAAGCGGGAGCAGCAGGAGATCCTGGGCCGCAAGTTCGCCCAGTGGCTGGTCAAGCGGTACGGATCGCTGGAGAAGGCCTCGCGGGCGTGGGAGGGCACGAAGCACGAGAAGGACGATTTCGCGCAGGGCGAGGTCGGCCTCTTCATCACCTACTTCCTGACCCAGCCGGAGCAGGGCGGAATGGCGAAGCGGCTGCGCGACCAGACGGAGTTCTTCGCGGAGACGCAGTACGCATTCTATCGGGACATCGCAGACTTCTACCATAAGGAGCTCGGCTGTAAGCAGATCGTGAACGCCAGCAACTGGATCACGGCGGACCCGGTCCACCTGAACGACGTCGAGCGCTACACCTACACCGCGGACGACGTGCTCGCCGTGAACAAGTACACGGGCGGAGTGCACACCGGCGAGAACAACGGCTGGCGCATCGATCCCGGCCATCACTTCACGAACCAATCCTGCCTGCTCGACCCGCGCGGCTTCCCCACTAACCTGAAGCAGGTCGTCGGCCACCCCATGGTGATCACCGAGAGCACCTGGGTCAGCCCGGAGGGATTCCAGACGGAGGGGCCGCTGACAATGGCCGCCTACCAGTCGCTCACGGGCATCGATACGTTCTACTGGTTCGCGGCTGGCGGCGAGGCCGAGTACGAGCGAAATCCCTACTTCACCTTCCTCAATATGCCGGGCGGCCACCCACTTCACAAATGGACCTGCGCGACGCCGGGGCTAATGGGCGAGTTTCCGGCGGCGGCGCTGATGTACCGGCAGGGCTATGTGAAGCAGGCGGAACCGGTGGTTCACGAGGAGCGGACGCTGGAGGACCTGTGGGACCGCAGGACGCCAATGATCGCCGAGGACAAGAGCTTCGACCCGAACAGGTTCACCGGCAATTCCGGCGAGAAGTCGGTCGTTCAGAAGGGCGTCGATCCGCTGGCGTTTCTCGTCGGGCCGGTCGAAGCGAAGTACGGCGGCTCGCACGAGAAGAGCCGGGTCCCCGACCTGACTCGGTTTATCGATCCAGCGAAAAAGGTCGTACGCAGCGCGACCGGAGAGATCCAGCTCGACTACGGCGATGGCCTGTTCACGCTGGACGCGCCGAAGGCCCAGGGCGCGACCGGCTTCCTGCGAAAGCACGGTGAGATCGCGCTTTCCGACGTGGCGATTCGCTCCGGCAACGACTACGCGACCGTGGCGGTCGTCTCGATGGACGGGCAGCCGCTCGCCGCGTCGCGGCGCATACTTGCGCAGGTCGGCACCTACGTCCGGCCAACCGGCTGGCAGAGCCGTCCGTCGGACTTCAAGAGCGACGACGGCAAGCAGACGTTCCACGGATTCGAGATCGTGAAGACGGGCGCGATGCCGTGGCAAATCCAGAATACAGATGTCACACTGAGTCTGAAGAACCCGAACATCATGAAAGCGGTAGTACTGGACACCGCAGGCTATCCCGCGAGGGAGATACCCATCAGGCGTGTCGCTGGCGGCTGCTCGCTAAAACTGCCGCCAGACGCGATGTACGTAGTGCTGGAGTAAGCGCCTGCCTACGCGTTAGCCGGTCGATTCTCTAGCAACAAGATGCCCGAAAGCTCGCCATGGGCGGCAAGTGCCGCGTCGACGGCTTTCCCCTGCCGAGCAAAATCGGCGTCGAATGGGCACACGATGATCCCCGCGTGATCGGGGGCTTCTGTGTGCAATCGGATGAAACGCTTTCGATTATGAGTTAAGACCGCGCGCTCTTCCGAACGGGCAAACGCGAGCACGTCCGCATCAGGGATGGCCTGGCCATACTTGCCTGCATCGTGTGTGGTCAGGACGTCGTGTCCGAGTCGCCGAAGCTCCTCGACTGCCGGAAGGGGGAAGTTCTCGTTTGCATATAAGCGCGCCATGTCACGCGCTCTCGTTCTCAGCGATTTGCGCGTCGATTTCAGCGCGATGGCCGCGGATATAGGACCATGCACTGGCCAGATCCTCCGCGCGGAGACTCGGAAAGCTGCGAAGGATGTCGGCCTCGCTCGTGCCCAATCGCCTTGCCTGTTCGAGCAGCCAGACAGGAATTCGTGTGCGGACGATGCACGGCTCGCCGCCGCAGACGCCCGGTACGCTTTCAATTCCCGGTGCGGCGTCCCCAAGGTCGCGCACTACCAGTTGCAGCAGCTGCGCCTTTTCGGCGCGGGTCATTCCGGAAAGCAACTCTTCGGCGTCGCGCAGCGCGGAACTCATCGGTGATCCTCACATCATTAGTTTTGTTCATTGTACCTTAGCGTGTAGACGAGCCTCCGCCGGCCGATGCGCGCGGCGAACGGTGGCGCTGAGTCCTGAGCGGACGCAAGTTTGGTTGAAGGCCGCAGTCTCGTATCGCACCGTGGTTCCGGTAGGCGCGAGGAAGCCGGTTCAGGACACAATCGGCGCAGCCTTGCGATCGTAATTCTTGCACAGCAATTCGGAGGCGGAGGAGATCGAGACGGGTCTCGTCAAACCTGTGGAGGCCTGGTCGCCGGGGGCGATGACGCTGCCGGGCCGCTACTACGTCGACCCGGGGCTGTTCCGGGCGGAGCAGGAGCGCATCTTCCTGCGCCACTGGCTCTGTCCCGGCCGGAAGGCGCAGATTCCGGCGGCGGGCGACTTCTTCCTGCGCGAGGCCGATACCGAGAGCGTGATCGTGGTGCGAGGCGAGGACGGGGCGGTCCGTGCGTTCCACAACCTCTGCCGGCACCGCGGG
>Ga0070735_10002773_pt1 | contig 15630 bp, 13 predicted proteins | sample Coa_R1_FD_66443 | JGI IMG/M metagenome (GOLD analysis project Ga0070735, IMG submission 66443) | Surface soil microbial communities from Centralia Pennsylvania, which are recovering from an underground coalmine fire - Coalmine... | ecosystem: Environmental > Terrestrial > Soil > Unclassified ... | reverse complement strand
CCCACCACCGCCGCGCCGCCGTCCACCGGGATGTTCGCGCCGCTCACATGACGCGACTCGTCCGAGGCCAGGAACACGATCGCGTGCGCGACGTCGTCCGGCTGCCCCCACCGGCCCAGCGGAACGCGGGCCGCGATGCTCGCCGCCGGGCCGTCGGGGTCGGCCAGCAGCGGCGCCGTGTGCGGCGTCTCGGTCATCGCCGGGCTGACCGCGTTGACCCGGATGCCATGCGGGCCGCCCTCGACGACCAGCTGGTAGGTCAGCGCGAGGACGCCGCCCTTAGCCGCGCCGTGCGCGTTCTGCGGCATGAAGAACGCGCCGCGCGAGGCCGTGATCGAGGCGACGTTGACGATCGACCCCCCGCCGCCCGAGACCAGGTGCGGCCAGGCGGCCCGGGTGACCAGGAAGACGATGTCCAGCTCGTGCCGGATGGTGAACGACCAGTCGGCGAACGAGAGCGCGTCGATGGGGCCGAACCGGATCGCCGACGCGTTGTTGACCAGCACGTCGATCCCGCCCGCCAGGGTCACGGCCTCCTGTACCCAGCGCCCGGCCCCCTCCTCGGTGGCCAGGTCGACCGGCGCGATGGCATCCATCCGCCCGCCCCCGGCCCGGACCAGCTCGACGGTCTGCGCGGAGCTGTCCGGGTCCAGGTCGCAACCGATCACGTGCGCGCCTTCCCGCGCGCACAGCACCGCGGCCGCCCGCCCGATCCCGCCGCCGGTGCCCGAGATCAGCGCCCGCTTGCCGTCCAGCCGGCCCATCTGCCACCACTTCCATTCACTCTATGGAAGTTACTCTCTCACAGTGAGAGTATAGTCAACAAGTAAACCCGAGGAGGGTGAGATGCCGACGACGGGCACGGGCCACCGGGTCCTCGGGCTGGGTTGCGGCCAGCCGCACGGCAGCGCGGAGATCCTGCTCAAGGCGGCGCTGCGGGCCGCCGGGGACCAGGGCGCCGCGGTCGAGCTTGTCCGGCTCGACGAGCTCCGCCTGCCCAGCGGCGCCGCGGAGGCCGCCGAACCGGACGACGGCTGGTGGCTGTGGGACCGGATGGTCGAGTGCGACGGCCTGATCGTGAGCACCCCGATCATCAGCCGGACGGTGGCGGCCCGGCTCAAGCTGTTCATCGACCGGCTGCTCGGCCCGAACGCCGACGCGGCGATCATCGACGAGCTGCTCGCGCTGCGCAGGCAGGGCCGCGAGCCGGCCGTCCCGTTCCGCGTCGATGAGCGGGTGCTCAAGCCGCGGGTGGCCGGGTTTCTCGCCGTAGGCGGCTCGCTGACCTCGCAGTGGAAGACGCTGGCCCTGCCGATCATGCACACCGCCACGTTCTCGATGCACATCGCCGTCGTGGACCAGGCCCAGTTCGAGGGCGCGGGCACGCCGCGCTCGGTGGTCCTGGACACCGCGGCGCTCGACCGGGCTGCCGCGCTCGGCCGCAACGTCGCCGGCCAGCTCGGCGTGCCCTTCGACCAGGCGCGCTACCTGGGGCCGCCGGGGCTGTGCCCGATGTGCCACCTCGACGTCGTGGTCCTGCGCGACGCGGACGTCGAGTGCGCCACCTGCGGCGCGCGCGGCCGGCTGACCCCGGACCTGCGGGTCACCTGGACCGACCTGTCCACCTCGGTCATCTCCATGGCCGAGAAACGCGCCCACGCCGCCGAAATCCAGGACACCGCCGCCCGCCACCACCAGCTGCGCGAGGAGATCGACGAGCGCGCCCGCGCGTTCGCGGCCTACGACCCGGTCGTGCGGCCGCCCCGCACCGTCAGCCGGTAACGCCCCGCCAGTGGTGCCGCCCCGGCCCGACGTCATGCGGCGCCGCGCCGGGCATGACCACCGTAGCCGTTGTACCTCCCGGCACCGTCAGGTCCAGCTCCATCGATGCGCCGTCACCGCGCCAGGTCATCTCGATTTGACCGAACGGGCCATCGAGACGAGCGCTCGCCCAGGTGATCCCGCCGCCCGGCCGTGGACGCACCTCGAAGGCACGGTAACCCGGCTCGACCGGGCGCAGGCCGGCGACGTAGCGGTGCAGGAACGAGGCCACCGTGCCCTTGCTGTAGTGGTTCAGCGACCCGTGGGGGACGCCGCCGGAGTCCACCCCGTCCCAGTCCTCCCACATGGTCGTGGCGCCCCGGTCCACCATGGTGAGCCAGGACGGCGCCGTGTCCTGCCCCAGGAGCTCGTAGGCCAGGTCGAGGTACCCGGCCTCGGCCAGCACGGGCAGCAGGTAGGCCGTGGACAAGAAGCCGGTCGTGAGGTGGCCGTCGGCCCGGCCGACCAGCTCGGTCAGCCGCTTGGCGACCGGGGCCCGCAGCCCGGCGGGTACCAGCCCGAACGCCAGGGCCCGGACGTGGCAGGCCTGGGTCTGCACGGCGAGCGTCCCGTCGGGCCGGATGAACTCCCGTCGCCAGGCCTCCAGCGCCCCCTCCGCGATCGCCCGGAACGGCCGTGACTGGTCCTCCGCCAGCCCCAGCACCCCGGCCACCCGGACCAGGGTCGCCGCCGACCGGTGCAGGTACGCGGTGGCCACCTCGGACTTGTCCGCTCCGGTGAACGCGGGAAAGTCGGTGACCGTCACGCCCGGCTCGAGCCACTCGCCCCAGTGGAAGCCCGTGTCCCACAGGTACCGCTCGTGTGGGGCCGGGTCCGGCCGGACCGCGGCCCGGCCGGGGTGCCGGCCGCTTGCGGCCGCGGCCGCCGCGTACCGGACCCAGGCGGTCATCGCGTCCCACATCTCCCACAGCAGCGACGTGTCGCCGTACGCCTGGTACAGATCCCAGGGCGCGGACACGACGACGTCGCCCCAGCCCGCGGAGCCGTGCAGCCCGCCGAGCGGCCCGTCGAAACCCTCGGCGGGCGGGCACGGCGACATGTTGGCCACGCAGCCATCGGCCCGCTGGTCGAGCCGCACGTCGGCCAGCCACTTGCGGGTGAACGCCAGCACGTCGTACAGGTACGCGGCCGTCGGCGCGAATACCTGCCAGTCTCCGGTCCAGCCCGCGCGCTCGCGCTGCGGGCAGTCGGTCGGGATGTCGCAGATGTTCGACCGCAGCGACCACACCACCGCCTCGTGCAGCCGGTTGACCCGCTCGTCGCTGCAGCTGAACCACCCGGTCCGGCGCAGGTCCGAGTGCACGACCACGCCGGTGATGTGGCCGGCGTCCAGCGGCCCCGGGTGGCCCTCGACCCGCACGTAGCGAAAGCCGTGCGTGGTGAACCGGGGCTCGAACGCCTCCCCGCCGGAGCCCGGCGTGACCTGGTCGACCTGGCCCAGCGGCAGCGGGTCCGGGAGGATCGGCAGGTCGACGTCGAGGTGCGCGGTGGTCAGGTCTCCGTCGCGGTCGAGCGCCTCGCCGTGCGAGAGAGTGATCCGGGTCCCGGCCGGCCCGGGCCGCGCGAGCCGCAGCCACCCGCTGAAGTTCTGCCCGAAGTCCGCCACCATGGCGCGCCCGCCGCGCGCCGGCCGCACCGCCACCGGGCGGAGCTCCTCGATCCGCCGGACCGGCGGCGCGACCGAACGGACGATGGCGACCTCGACGTCCCGGACGACGGCACCGGCCCACTCCTGGTCGTCGAACCAGCCGTCGTGCACGCCCGCCCGGAGCATGCGGTGGTCTTCCCGCTGGCCGCCGATGAGGTCGGCCGCCGTGATGTGGGACGGCGCCGCGCGCCAGCCTGGACCGCTGCCCGCCACCACCCGCCAGCCGGACCCGGACTGCACCTCCAGTTGCGCGCGCAGGGCCAGGTCCCGGCCGTACTGGTCGGCGGCGCGCGGCAGCCCGACCTGGCCGCGATACCAGCCGTCGGCCAGCAGCACCGCGAGCACGTGCCGCCCCGGCGCCAGCAGCGGCGTGACCTCGTAGGCCTGGTACTGAACCCGGGCCCGGTACTGCGTGTAACCGGGCGCCAGTTCGATATCGCCGACGCGCTGCCCGTCCAGGAACGCCTCGTACAGGCCGAGCGCGGTGATGTACAGCCGGGCCGCTTCCGCCGGCGGCGCGTCAAAGGCCGTCCTGAGCCAGTACGCCGGCCGGCACCCCGCCACGGGCCGCGTCCCCGCCGCGGACCCGGACCCCGCCGTCGGCCGCTCACCCTCGGCCACCCCGATCCACCGCGCCGACCAGTCGGCCTCGGACAGCAGGCCGGCCTCGAGCCGGATCGGCTCGCTCCACTGGCTCTCGCCCAGGTCGGTCCACACCTTGACCCGCGCCGCGACCGAACGCCGGGACCGGTCGAAGACCGGCACCCGGACGAACAGCTGAACCGGACCGTCGACCCGGCCAGTATCGAAGCCGTCATCGGTGCGTACCCGGTAGGCGTGCTGGACCGACGCCCCGTCCGGCAGCCACCAGCTCAGGGCCGGCTCATGCCCGCGGCCGAGCGCGTCCCCTCCCACGATCTCGGCCCGCACCACCGGCATCATGAGCATCGTTTCCCTGACGTAGTACCGTTCGGGGCATGACGCGCGTGGCAGCGTTCACCGGGGGAGCCGGGTCCATCGGCGGAGCGATCGCCGCCGGGCTGCGCGCGGCCGGGCACCAGGTTGTGATCCTCGACCGGGACGGCGACCCGCCCATGGACCTCGCCGACCCCGACGCGGTCCGGGCCGCCGCGGCCGGTGTGCTCGCCCGGCACGGCCGCCGCACCCGCCACACCCGCCACAGCACCCTCCCACCCAGGTAACTACGTCGTTGTGGCAACGTCGTAGTCGGGTGTGCGTCGTTGTGGCAACGATGTAGTTCGGCGGTGCCGTCACTGGCCAGGCGCGTTGTGCAGGCGGTGGTCTGATTCTGCGGTGGCATCGGGGGCGGGGGAGGGGCCCGGCACCGATGCGGCGGGCCCACGCCCGGGGAGCCTCCTGGCGTACTCCCCGGAGGCCCGGTCGCGGAGCTTGGCCAGCGCCACCGCCGGGCCCTTGCCGGTCGCGGTGCTGGTGATGCCGTCCGGGTTCTGCACGGCGGTCAGCACCAGCGCCACGCCCGCCACGATGGCCTGGTACTTGCCCACGTTGAGGTGCAGGTTGAGGAAGGTCACGAACAGGCCCGCGGCGGAGAACATGATCCCGGCCACCACCGCCCCGGCGATGCGCCCGACGCCGGCCACGAACACGATGGCCAGCAGGCTGATCGAGGTGAACGCGGCGAAGCCGTCCGAGGTCAGCTCGCCCTGCATGTAGCCGGTGAGCGCGCCGCCGACGCCGGCGATGAACGCGGCCAGGCCGAACGCCATCAGCTTGCCCTGCGCCACGTTGATCCCGACCGAGCCGGCCGCGCGCTCGTTGGACCGGATGGCCAGCAGCATCCGGCCGGCCGGACCCCGCCTGAGCCGGGCCACCAGCAGCCCGAGCAGGATCACGACGATCAGCACCACCACGCCGAAGATCACCGTGGGATAGCTCTTGCCCTGGCTGATGGCCAGGTTCAGCCCGGGCAGGCGCGGTTCCGGGATCGGCAGGCCGGCCGTGCCGCCGGTGAACGACCGGCTGTTGAACACCACGGCGTCCATGGCCGCGGCGAACCCGAGCGTCACCACGGCCAGGTTCACCCCGCGCAGCCGCAGGGCCGGCAGGCCGATGATCAGCCCGACCGGCACCGCGCACAGGCCGGCCAGGATCAACGACCAGGGGAAGCCGATGTGCCAGTCGCCGGACAGGTGCCCGAGCGTGAAGCCGCCGATCCCGGCCAGCGACATCTGGGCCAGCGAGACCTGCCCGACATAGCCGGTCAGCACCACCACCGACAGGGCGATGCAGGTGACGGTCAGCGAGGAGATAAACGCGAACCGCAGCACGTTGGACAGGATCAGCAGCAGGATCAGGCCCGCCACCAAGCACCCGGCCGCCGTGCGCAGCGGCGCCACGGGCCGGCCGATCGAGGGGTTGCGCTCGGCCGCTTCCCCGCCGCGGGCCAGCACGGACCGCGAGCGAAGCGCCATCACCACGATGATGACGGCGAACGGCAGCGCGTCGGACAGCCCCTGCTGGGGGAGCCAGGTCCAGACCGTGATCAGCTTCTCGATCTCGGACTGGGCACAGCCGATCAGCAGTCCGGCCAGCGCGGTGATCCAGAACGACTGGAACCGGCCGACCAGCGCGGCGGCCAGGGCCGGCACCACGAACAGGGTGTAGGAGGTCGGATCGAGGCTGGCTACCGGCGCGATCAAGATGCCGGCCGCCCCGGCCAGGACCGTGGCGATGACCCAGTTCTGCCCGGCCACGCGGTTGGCCGAGATGCCGGTCAGCGCCGCCCCCCGGTCGTTCTCGGCCCCGGCCCGGGTGGCCAGGCCGAACCGGGAGAAGCGGTAGGCCAGGGCCAGGGCCACCGAGATGACCACGACCACGCCGGTGAAGAACAGCCGGTCCTCCGGGAACGTGATCTTGGCCACCGATAGCGGGGCACTGGGGAAGATCGGGTTGGTGGCGACCGGCTCGGTGCTGTAGTTGAGGACCGCGATCGCCTGCAGGCCCAGCATGACCCCCACGGACGCGCAGACCCGGGTGAGCGGCGAGGCGCCCCGCAGCGGCCGGTAGATCAGGACGTAGAGCACCAGCCCGAGGACCGCCGCGTACACCAGCGAGATGACGATGGCCAGCCCGGTGTTGAGCCCGGCCCCGCCGTTCAGCGAGACCTGGTGCGGGATCAGCACCACGGGCAGCTCGAGCTGCCCGAAGCTGCGCAGGTTGACGAAGACGTAGGCGATGAACATGGCCACGGCGCCGTGCGCGAAGTCGACCACGCCTGCGCTGCGGTACTTGAGCACGAGACCCTGGCCGAGGACGGCGTAGGTGGCGCCGGAGCCCAGGCCGAGGATCAGGAACAGGATGTAGCTGGACATGGTGTCTCGTTTACGTCTCGTCGGTATGCGTGGCGCCGCGGCCGGATCCGCCCGCGGGGCAGGCGGACCCGGCCGCGGTCATCAGCCGGCCAGGCCCGGGAAGTAGCCCGCCGACGTGACCCAGGTCGTATCCGGCTGGCTGAGCGTCCCGTTCTGGATCTGATTCATGAGGTAGTAGTCGTTGCAGATCGCCGCGGCGCCCTTCAGCGCCTGCCCGTTGCACGTATACGGATGCGACAGGAAATTCTGGTGGGTGCCCGTCTTGAACGCGGCCAGGATGCTCGCCGTCGTCGGCGTGCCCGAGATGGTGCTCAGCATCTGCTGGACGTTGAGCACGGTGGCGAAGCCGGCCGTGGAGATCGAGTCGATCAACGTGCCGGGCGCGGCCCACTTCTGCATGGCCGCCTGGAACAGCTGCGCCTGCTGACTGGTCCCGCTCTGCAGCATGAACGGCGAGGCGATGTACATGCCGTTGGCTCCGCCGGCCGCGGCGGCGATCACCGGCGGCGCGCCGCACGGGTCGATGCCCATGATCTTGCCGCTGAACCCTACCGTCTTCAGCGCCTTCAGCACGTTGCCGCAGCCGTTGGGCACGTCGACGTAGGCGAGCTGGGCGCCGCTGCTCTCCACCAGGGCCGCCTGCGGGCTCGGGTCCGGCGACGTCGGCGACAGCGGGATGTCCTTGATCGTCGTCACGCCCGCGGCCTTGAATACCGGCGTGATCTGCGGCAGCAGCGATTCGCCCTGGGGATTGCTGAAGTAGATGATCGCGACGCTCTTGATGCCCAGGGTCTTGCCCGCGTACACGGCGGCCGCCGCGTTGTCGCCGACGCTGACCGACCAGAACTGGACGGAGTTCGTCGCGGTCTCCGGGACCGGGGTGAAGGGGATGCCGCCCAGGTAAGCCAGGTTGGCGTGCTGGTAGATCGGGATCGAGGCCGGCGCGCCGACGTCGGCCGCGCCGAGGATCGCGAGCGGGTGATCGGCTACCAGCTGGTTGGCGCACCGGGCCGCCGTGGCCGGCGTCCCGTCGCCAGTGCACGCGTCGATGACGATCGGGTGCCCGTTGATGCCATTGAGGTAGTTGTTGACGTAGTTGACGGCAGCGATCGCGCCCTGGCGCGCCTCGGGGAAGGTGACCGCGCCGGTCTCGTCGTTGATCATCCCGAAGACATACGGGGAACCGGTCGCCTTCTTAGGGGTGCCGAACACCGAACTGCTGGCCGCGGTTGTCGTGCTGCCCGACGCGGGCGTGCCGGAGCTGCTTGAGCTACTGGAACTGCTCGAGCTGCAACCCGCCGCGGTCAGCGCGAGCACGGCGGCGGCCGTCACGCTGAGCCTTCTCAAAGGTTTCATCCTGTGCTTCTTTCGGTGATGGTGTCGATCTGTCGTGCGGTATGTGCCGGGAAAGTCAGCCCGCTCAGGCGGCCGCCTCGCCGAGATAGCTGGCGGCGAGCAGCTCACGCCGTTCGCGGAGCTCGGCGGCCGGGCCCTCGAGCCGGATCCGGCCGTGCGTCAGGACGTACGCGCGGTCGGAGATCTCCAGCGCCAGCGCCACGTGCTGCTCGACGAACAGCACGCTGCTGCCCAGCTGGTCGGCCGCCCGGCGCAGGATCGGAAGCAGCCGCTCGACGATCACCGGCGCGAGCCCGAGGCTCATCTCGTCGACCAGCAGCAGCCGCGGCCTGGTCACCAGGGCCCGGCCGACGGCCAGCATCTGCTGCTCACCGCCGGACAGCAGGCCTGCCTTGCGGCCCAGGCACTTGCGCAGCTCGGGGAGCATCTCCAGCAGCTCCTCCTCGCGGCCGGCCCGCTGGCGTCGGCCGCCCGCCAGCCGCAGGTGCTCGCGGACCGTGAGCCCGGGGAACAGGGCGCGGCCCTCGGGTACCAGCGCCAGGCTCCGCCGGGCCAGTACGTGGGCCGGCTTGCCGGCGACGTTCTCGCCGGACAGCTCGACCGTGCCCGAGATCGGGCGGTTGAGCCCGGCGATGGTCTCCAGGGTGGTGGTCTTCCCCGCGCCGTTCGGGCCGAGCAGTGCCACCACCTCGCCCGGCCGGACCTCCAGGCTGAGCTCGCGGACCACCGGGACGCCGCGGTAGCCGGCGAACAGGTCCCGGACCGCCAGGCTGTGCCCGGAACCGCTCGCGCTACTGGCTGGTTCCTGCATGGTGTCCTCCGAGGTAGGCCTCGATCACGCGCGGGTCGTCGCGGATCTCCGCCGGGGATCCCGCCGCGATCTGACGTCCGAAGTCCAGGACCATCAGGTGATCGCACACGCTCAGGACCAGCCCCATGTCGTGGTCGATGAGGAAGACGGTCACGCCGTGCTCCTCGGGCAGGCTCCGCAGCCGGCGCCCGAGTTCGGTGCTCTCGTCGGTGTCCAGGCCCGCCGCCGGCTCGTCGAGCAGGACCAGCCGGGGCTGGCGGGCCAGCGCCCGGCCGATGCCGACTAGCTTGCGCTTGCCCAGCGAGATCTGCGACGGGTAGCGGTCGACCACGTCCTCCAGACCGCAGACCGAGATGGCCCAGTCCACGCCGGACCGGTCCGCGGGCCGGTGCGGCAGGAACAGGTCGCGCAGGGCCGAGCCGACCGTTACCCGCTCGCTGGCCACGAGCAGGTTTTCGTCCACGGTGAGGTCGTCGAACAGCTCGACCGACTGGAACGTGCGGGCCAGGCCGAGGCGCGCCCGCCGGTAGGGGCGCAGCGCCCCGATGTCCCGGCCGCCGAACACGATCCGTCCGGCGGCGGGCCTGGTGTAGCCGGTCAGGGCGTCGACCATCGAGGTCTTGCCCGCGCCGTTGGGGCCGATCAGCCCGTAGATGGTGCCCTCGGTGACCTGCAGGTCCACGTCGGAGACGGCCACGACCCCGCCGTAGGTGACGCGCAGCCCGGCGACGTCAAGCAGCGGCGGCCGGGTGGTCGGTGCGGTCATGGCCCTCCTAACTTTCATACAGTGAAAGTTATTTTCATTTCGATTACGTTACGGGAACAAAGAGCGGTTGTCCACCCTTCCGAGGTCACGAATTGGCGGCGCCGCCCGGTGTCATAGGGCCTGTCGCGGCTACTGCGACCAGGACTTCTCCAGGCCCTTGACCAGGGCAACCATGCAGTCGTGCCGCGGCGTTGGGACCCCGGCCCGGCGTCCCTCGGCCGCGATGCCGCCGTTCAGCACGTCGATCTCGGTCACCCGGCGCGCCAGCACGTCCTGCAGCATGCTCGGCTTGTGGTCGAACGCTTCCGCGATGGCCTCCTCCACCGCCTCACCTGGCGGACGGGCCAGCACGATCCCGGCCCGCTCGCACACCGCCAGGGCCTCCGTGACCAGGTCATCGACCTGCTGGCGCAGGGCGACGTCGGTGCAGAGCCGGCCGACCGAGAGTCCGGTCAGCGCGGCGAGCGGGCTCGTCGCGGAGTTGAAAATTACTTTTGTCCACTGCGGCCCCCGCGCGTCCGGCAGCGCGTGCGTGCGCAGCCCGCCCGTATCCAGGAGCCGGGCCAGCTGCTCGATCGCGGGCATCGGCGCCGGACTGGGCTCGAACGGCCCGAACCAGGAGTCTCCCTGGGCGTCATACCGGACGACGCCGGGTGCCACCACCGCGCCGGCCGTGATGATGCTGCCCCGGATGACCCGGGGCACGGAGTCGGCGATGACCTCCTCGTTGCCCAGCCCGTTCTGCAGGCTGACCACGCAGGCGCCGGCCAGCGCCTCCCGTGCGCCCCGCACGGCCGTCCCGGTCTGTCCCGCCTTGGTCGCGACCAGGCCGAAGTCGCAGGCCGGCAGGTCACGGCCGTCGGTCCTGGCGTGCACCGGCGCCACGAAGTCGGCCAGCCCGGTGACCCGCAGGCCGCCGGACTCCATCGCGGCCACGTGCTCGGCCCACGGATCGACCGCCCACACCTGCACGCCGGGCACCCGGGCCAGGTGCGCCGCGTACAAGCTCCCGATCGCGCCGCACCCGATGACCGCCACCCGGACCAGGTCGCTGTCGCTGGTCACAGATCCGCCAGCGCGGTCCGGGCGATCTCCGCGCAGACCGCGGGGTCGTCGCCGCCGACGCCGAGGCCCGCCACCACATGCCCGCCGTCACGGACCGGCAGCCCGCCGGGAACGCCAAGCATCGGCGGCACCACCAGAGCCGCGACCGCCGCGACGGCCTCGGCCGAGCCGAACCGGGCCCGAAGATCGCCGCTGTCCCAGCCGAACAGCGCCGCGGCCCCCGCCACGGCCTGGGCCACCGCCACCCCGCCGGACGCCGCCCCGTCCATCAGGTCCTGCTGGACCGGATCGCCGCCGCGGTCCAGCACGGCCACCGCCACCCGCACCCCGCGCCGCGCGGCCTCGTCCATCGCCGCGTCGCACAGCGCCCGAGCCCAGTCCAGCTCGGCCTGGCGGGCCGCCGGGGGAGCGGGGGCCAGGCCCAGGCTGTCGGCCGGGTCCACGCCCAGGTCGCCGAACCGCTGCTCCCAGCGCTTGCCGTCATCCCCGTGCTGGCCGGTGTACGGCAGCCCGAGCGCGTAGGCGATGAGCAGGTCCTCGGGGTTGGCCGGCCTGCCGTCGACGCTGAGCGCGCGCGGGTCCGCGTCGGCCGGGAAGAACGGGCTCACGGTCGCGCCCGAGGCCGCGATGCCCGCGACCACCACGCCGTCAACGCTGACCGGCATCCCGCCGGCGCCCGGGAACAGCGCCTCGGGCGACGCCTGGGCGAACCCGGCGGCCACCGGCGCGGCGATGCTCGTCATCCGGTGCAGGTGCTCGGAGCTGGGGATCTGCTGGGTGGCGGAGATCCAGGCCTTGGACCGGGCCCGGGCCATCCCGCCCGGCCCGCCGGCATCCATCCGGGACGCCGTGATCAGCGTCCCGCTCGCCCCCACCATGGCGACCGCCCCGCGCAGCCCGAGTTGCTCGGCCTTGTCCACCGCCCGCCGCACGAGCGCGCGCGCCTCGGCCAGACCCAGGTCGGGCGCCACGGTCAGGCTCCCACCATGTTGTAGCCGCCGTCGGCCACCAGGTAGCCGCCGGTCATGTGCGAGGCGTCGTCGGTGGCCAGGAACAGCGCCGTGCCCGCGAGCTCGGCCGGCCCCGGGATCCGGCCCATCGGGGTCAGCGAGCGCAGCTGATCCCCCCGGCCCGACTGCCAGTCCTTGCGGCCCAAGGTGGCCTCGGTCTCGATGAAGCCCGGGGCGAACACGTTGACCCGGACGGTCGGCGCGAACGCGTGCGCGTACGACTTGGTGAGGCCCAGGATCCCGTACTTGGCCGCGGCGTACTGCGGCGCCCGCGCGCTGCCGCGGACGATGACGGTCGAGCCGATGTTCACGATGCTGCCGTGCCCCTGGTCCAGCATCCGCGAGCCGAACTCGTGGACGCACAGCAGCGTGCCCTTGATGTCGACGGCCAGGATGTGGTCGATGGACTCCTCGGTGATGTCCCGCCAGGACATCTGCTCCCGCGCCACGTCCCCGACGTTGTTCACCAGCACGTCCACGCCGTCCAGCCGCTCGAACGCCGCCTCGGCCACGGCCTTGATCTGCTCCCAGTCCACGATGTCGGCCTGGAGCAGCACCGGCGTGCTGCCCGCCGCCGTGACTCGGCCGGCCGTCCGCTTGGCCCCTTCGACGGAGCTGCGGTAGTGGACGCCGACCGCGCGGGCCCCCTCCTGGGCGGCACGGACCGCGATCTCGGCGCCGAAGCCGGTGCCGGCGCCGGTGACGACCACCGACCGGCCCTGCAAACGCTGCGGTACGGGAACGGGAGGCAGAGGCACGAGATGTCCTTCCGGGGTAGATAGCACCAAATCAGACCAGGATCCGGCCGCCGTCCACGTACAGGATCTGGCCGGTGATGAAGCGGGCCCGGTCCGAGGCGAGGAACATGACCGCGTCGGCGACCTCCTCCGGATGGCCGAGCCGCTCCGCCGGGACGAGCGATTCCAGGCTCTCCCGGTTGTTGTCCTTGTCGAGATAGGCCTTGGTCAGGTCGGTCTCGATGTAGCCGGGCGCGACGGCGTTGACCGTGACGTCGTACCGGGCCCACTCCCGCGCCATGACCCTGAGCACCTGGTTCATCCCGCCCTTGGTCGCCGCGTAGGGCGCGTGGTGCGGGTGCGCGAGCAACCCCGAGACCGACGACACGAACACCATGCGGCCGTAGCGCTGCTCGACCATCAGCCGCCCGACCGCCTGGCCGAGCCAGAACGCCGAGGACAGGTTGAGGCTGAGGGTTTCCTGCCAGTCGTCGTCGGCCAGGTCCAGGACCGGCTTGCGCACGTTGCGCCCGACCGCGTGCAGGAAGACCTGGGGCGTGCCCACCAGGCCGACGGCCTCACCTACGGCCGCTCGGCAGGCCTGCGCCGTCCGCAGGTCGGCGACCAGCGGCTTGATCTCGCGCCCGGCCTCCTTCGCGGCGCGCACGACCGCGTCCAGGTTCTCGGCGTTCATGTCGACCAGCGCGACCCGCGCCCCCTGCCCGGCCAGGCTCAGTGCGCTGGCTCCGCCGAGCCCGCCGGCTCCGAAAACCAGCGTCGGCCGTCGGTCGAGCGTGAGCCAGTCCTGCATGGGGGCTATCCTTCGCCTCGGAATTCTCGTATTATGAAAGTCGCTTTCTGAATACCGTAGCCGACCCGTTGTCCGGCTGTCCAGGGCTGGGTAATGGGCGGGTAATGCACACCGCCACCGTAGGCTGAGGGGCGGATCCCATCATCAGGGGAGGAAGGCCATCTATGCCTCGCCGCACCGCCAGCTCCTCGTCCACGGCACTGCGTACAGCTTCTGCGGGGGGGCGCGGGGGGGTCGTCCCCCCCGGAACCGGCAGAGCCACGGCAACCACAGCCATCGAGGCTGCCGAACGCCCGGAGTACCGCGTCGAGGCCCTGGCCAAGGGCCTGCGTATCTTGTCGCTGTTCGACGAGCAGCGTCCGACCTGGCGGGTCAGCGACCTGGCCACCGCCGCGGGGCTGCCGATGCCGACCGTCTACCGGGTCGTGATGACGCTGGCGTCCGAGGGTTACCTGGACCACCTGCCCAACGGCGACTACCGGCCCGGCGTGCGCACGCTGACCCTCGGCACGGCCGCGCTGCGCAGCCAGGACCTGGTCGCCATCGCCACCCCCAAGCTGACCGAGCTCGGTGAGCGCACCGGGGAGACGGTGAACCTGGCCGTGCTCAGCGCCGACCGCGTCCTGTACCTCATCCGCCTGCGCAATTCTGACCTGGTGACGGCGAACATCCAGGTCGGCTCCACGCTGCCGGCCGTGCACACCTCGATCGGCAAGCTGCTGCTCGCCTACCTCGACGAGGCCGACCTGAACGCGCGCATCACCGACGCCTCGTTCGCGGCCAACTCCGGGCCCAACGCGAAGGTCTCGCTGGCCGAGCTGCGCGACGAGCTCCGCACCATCCGCGATCAGGGCTGGGCCATGCAGGACGAGGAGCTGGCCTACGGGCTCCGCTCGGTCGCCGGCCCCATCACCAGCCCGGGCGGCCGCGTGCTGGCCGGGGTCAACGTCGCCGTCCAGGCCCGGGACTGGTCCACCCAGCGGATCGTCCGCGAGCTGCGGCCCGCGGTGCTCGCCACCTGCACGGAGATCTCCGGCCTGCTGTCGGATACCACCGCCGGAGCGCTGTGACCCCCGGCCCGCGCATCCCCGAGCTCGAACCCTCCGCCCCGCGCATCCCCAAGCTCGAGCCCTCCGGCCCGCGCATCCCCAAGCTGGAGCCCGCGGCGCTGGACGACGACCAGCGTTCGCTCTACGACGCGATCGCCGGCGGCCGCCGCGCCCGGGGCCCCCAGCCGTTCCGGCTGACTGACGCGCAAGGGCGGCTCGAAGGCCCGTTCAACGCCTTCCTGCTGCAGCCGCGGCTGGGTTCGGCGCTGCAGGCGCTCGGCTCCGCGGTGCGCTACGACACCGGCCTCGACGACCGGTGCCGGGAGATCGCGATCCTCGTGGTCGCCGCCCACTGGCACTCGGACTTCGAGTGGTACGCGCACGAGGCGGTCGCCCGCTCGGCCGGCCTGACCGCCCCCGACCTGGCCGCCATCCGCACCGGCAACTACGCCGAGCTGGCCGGGCCCGAAGCCGTCGTCGCGCGCACGGCCGCCGCGCTGGTCGCCCGCGGCGACCTCGACGACGCCGAGTACCGCGAGGCGGTCGGCCACCTGGGTACGCCCGGCCTGTTCGAGCTGCTCACCCTGGTCGGCTACTACGCCGCCCTGGCCCTCCAGCTCCGCGTCTTCCGCGTCCCCGCCCCGGACGCCGCTCCGCCCCCGCTCTAAATGGCATGAATCCGGGGTTTCACCACCATAGAGCGTAGTGAAACCGGGGTTCCACCACGCTGACCGGCCGGCGGCGGCCGCGGACTTGACACCGCGCCCGCCGTCCCCCAATGATGGACGAAAGCTACTTTCGTATAACGAGAGCGAGTCGGGCTGATGAAACTGGTCACCTTCGACGCCGGCCGGGTGGGCCGCCTGGAGGACGAGGTGGTGGTCGAGCTCGGCTGCGTCTCGGCACGCGAGTACTTCGAGCGCGGCGGCCAGGTCGGCGAGACGGGGGAGCGGCTGCCGCGAGACCAGGTCAGGCTGCGGGCCCCGATCGGGCCGAAGAAGTTCTTCCACACCGCGGGCAACTTCGCCGACCACCACAAAGAACTCCAGGCCGTCGACTGGTCCCATCCGGTGCACAAGGGCATCGTGTTCTTCCAGAACGTCGACGCGATCGTCGGCCCGGACGACGCCATCGTCTACCCGGAGGGACTGACCAAGGAACTCGACTACGAGCTCGAGCTCG
>Ga0070735_10002772_pt1 | contig 15637 bp, 9 predicted proteins | sample Coa_R1_FD_66443 | JGI IMG/M metagenome (GOLD analysis project Ga0070735, IMG submission 66443) | Surface soil microbial communities from Centralia Pennsylvania, which are recovering from an underground coalmine fire - Coalmine... | ecosystem: Environmental > Terrestrial > Soil > Unclassified ... | reverse complement strand
GTCGCCGCAAACATGCCGAAGATTGCAGCCACTCCCATGATCAGATGGAAATGTCCGACGACAAAATACGTATCGTGAAGCTGGATGTCGAGCACCGGTTGCGCCAGAAATGGTCCGCTTAATCCACCGGACACGAACAACGAGACAAATCCGATCCCAAACAGCATGGGCGTCTGGAAACGAATCCGGCCCTTGTACATCGTCCCCAGCCAGTTAAATGTCTTGATCGCCGAAGGAACGCCAATACACATCGTCAAGATCGAAAAGGCAAAGGCGGAGTAGGGGCTCATGCCGCTCATGAACATGTGATGGCCCCACACCATGAAGCCCAAAAATCCGATGGCGAGCATCGCATAAACCATGGCCTTGTAGCCGAAAATCGGTTTGCGCGAAAAGGTCGAGAGCACCTGAGAAGCCACGCCCATTCCCGGAAGAATCGCGATATAAACCTCGGGATGGCCGAAGAACCAGAACAGATGCTGCCAAAGAAGCGGCGATCCGCCTTTGTGACCCAACTGCACGCCGTTCACCACTACCAGCGGAACATAAAAACTTGTGCCCAGGTTGCGATCCATCAGCAGTAAGATTCCCGCCGATAAAAGCACGCCAAACGCGAGCAGACCAAGAATAGCCGTGATGAACCAGGACCACACAGTCAGAGGCATGCGCATCATGGTCATGCCCTTCGCTCGCAGATCGAGCGTGGTCGTAATGAAATTCAGTGCGCCCATTAGCGACGCGATACAGAAAATCGCGATGCCAGTAATCCACATATCGGCGCCAAGGCCTTCACCCGGTCCTGCCTGTGGAATCGCGCTTAACGGCGCATAGCCAGTCCAGCCATGCAACGGCGCCCCGCCGGTCACGAAGAAAGCCGATAGCATCACCACAAATGCCAGTGCGGTTGTCCAGAAGGACAGCATATTCAGCACCGGAAACGCCATATCCGGCGCGCCAATCTGAATCGGCAAAAAATAATTTCCGAAACCGCCTTGTGGAGCGGTCGTCAGCACGAAAAACACCATGATCGTGCCATGCATCGTCAGGAGGCTCAGATAAGTTTCGGGCTTGATCTCCCCGATCAGGGGAAGCACCGCATTCGGCCAGTACAGGTGAATGCGCATCAGCAGGGACAAGAACATTCCGACCCAGACCGCGGTGAGCGCCAGGAAGAAATACTGGATGCCGATGACTTTATGATCCAGGCTGAAAATATATTTCCGAATGAAACCCTGAGGAGCGTGCGAGTGAACCGTTGCCGCAGTCGCCATTACTGTTTCTCCGCCTCCCGCGCAGCCAGCCACTTATCGAAATCTTCCTGGCTGACCACATGAACCATCCCGTGCATCTTGTAATGACCGAGCCCGCACAATTCAGCGCAAGCAATCTCATACTCGCCGATTTGCGTTGGAGTCAGGTGCATGTGAATATTTAGGCCGGGCACCGCATCCTGCTTGAAGCGCAGTGACGGCACAAAAAAACTGTGGATCACATCCACCGCGCGCAGGCTCAAATCCACCTCGCGATTCACGGGCAGATACATTGTTCCGGTAACGACGTCGTCCTTCGCGGCGGGATCGGAAGTGTTCAATCCGACCGCAGCCTCGCCGCCCGCGGATGGATCCATTAACCTCGGCGAAGTCGCTCCGTATTTCCCGTCCGGCCCGGGATAGCGGAAATACCATGCAAACTGCATGCCGGTCACTTCCACCTGAACCGATCCGGGCGCGGCAGCCTCGAAGCGCTGGCTTGCCCAGACGCGGCTGCCCATCAGATTCAATCCGATGAACAGCACTGTCGTCAAAACGGTCCAAACAATTTCGAGCGTCGTATTGCCGTGAGAATAGGCCACCGGCGGCGAGTTTGGCTTCTGCTGATATCGCCACACGATATACCCCAGAGAAAGTTGCGCCGCCAGAAAAACAATTCCCATCAGGATGAACGTTAGTGTGAGTTGTCCATCGATGAAATTGGTGGCCGAAGAAGCTCCGGGCGGAAGCCACCAGGTCTTAGCGGCAAAAAAGTAAGTGCTGGCCAATGTAATCAGCCAGATAACAGCCATCAACGCGAGGCCCATTCCCCCAGTCCTCCAAGACGCACGACGCGAACCAGTTTCCCCAGGCTAACGCTCTTGCTCGCCACGAAAGCATTAGTCGGCGGCGAGTGTACCATACCTCGCCAGCGGAATTGCAAGAGAGTTGTAGAAGAAAAATTTCAAGACGAACCAAAGAACAAAGAACAAAGAACTATGAGTCGTGACAAAAAAATTGTCACGACTGCAGTGCCGCTACTTTTCCGACCACTCCGGCACTCTCCCCGGAGTCCACGGTGCACCAGCCGCCTCCATGTCTTTCTCAAGTTTCATCAAATCCACTTCAACCAGGGTGTGTAGTTTTCCAAGCTGTTCCGCGAATTCCGCCGCCGCAATGTTGTAATCATCAATTTGACTTTGCGTTGGCTTCGCCAGCGAAAATCTCTCTCCCTCCATAATTGCCTCAATGCGGTCGTTGATCGACGAAGGCACCGGCTCATTCCGCTTGGCGATTTCCGTATCCCCGCTTAATTCCCGCAGTATCCCGCGATCGCTTTTCTCAATCGCATCGGCTTCGGCATCCAGATTTTGTGCCGGAGGCGTATCTCGCAAAGCTTCGCGAATCTTTTTCATCCGTTCTTGTACATCCTCCGCCGTGCGCAGAGCGCCGGATTCCGCCCGGTACAACCGCGCCACCTTGCGATGGAAATCCTCCCGGGCGGCCAGATCGCCGGCATTCATCGAGTTCTGGCCCTCGGTTATAACTCTAAACTTCTGCTCCGATCCCAATTGCGTAACTATGCTGTCAACTTTCTGAAATGCTCGCACGGAATACGATCCCGGCAATACCAATGTGCCGTGTAACGAAGCCGGCGGAAAATCATCCTCTTCTTCCGTGCGCTCGGGCAGCGAAACCACGGGATACCGCAAATCCCAGGCAGCCCGCTGAAATCCCGCGTCAATGCCGCCTTCCACTTGCCGAATCGGCGCGCCAGAATCGTCATAGACCATGAAATAAACTTCAGGCTTCGGTTCGTCTGCCTCGGCTCGCAATTCATTGTCGGAAGGGTAGGGTAGTGTCTCGCCCTTTTTCGCTGCCTCTTTCTCCGCCTCCTGCCGTTTTTCTTTCCTGGTTTTCAGTTTATCTTTGAGATAGGCTGTGAAAACCGCTCCATACGGCGGATTCTGGGCCGTATAAAACGAATCTCCCTGAAATCCTTTCTTCGGCAATCCCAACGGATGCCGCTCCATGTACAGCAACGAATCCTTTACGGGAAACAGGGCTGCACTCTGCTCAAGCGCCTTGCCGCTCATCGATCGCAGTACTGAAACGTCGTCGAGGACATAAAACCCGCGGCCGAATGTGGCAATCACCAGATCACCCTCGCGACCCTGAATCACCATGTCGTGGACGGCAATTGTCGGCAGGCCGCCTTTCAACTGCACCCATTGCGCGCCTCCGTCAACCGTGAAGAACGCACCGAATTCGGTTCCGGCAAACAGCAAATTCGCGTTCACTGGATCTTCCGCGAACGCCAGCACCGAACCGTTTTCGGGCAGATTCCCTGCAATCGAATTCCAGGTTTTTCCCGCATCCGTTGACTTCAACAAATAGGGCTTGAAATCTTCATTCTTATGGTTGTCGAATGCCGCGTAAATCGTATTTTCGTCATGCGATGAAGCCGCCAGCCGGCTGACGTATGTTCTATCCGGGACGCCAGGAAACGTTTCATACTTCGTCCAACTGCCGCCGCCATCCGATGTCAGCTGAATCAACCCATCGTCGGTTCCTGCGTAAATCCTTCCTTCTTTCTTTGGCGATTCTGACAACGCGACAATGTTCCCATAAAAAGAAGTCGAGGCATTCTTCGCCACTGCATCCGGTTCCCACACGCGTCCCATGACCGGCAGGGTGTTGCGATTAATCTGCCGCGTCAGGTCGCCGCTGATTGCTTTCCACGTATCGCCGCGATCGTCGCTGCGAAACAATTTATTTGCGGCAAAGTAGAGCCGCGTGTGCGAGTGCGGACTGATGATTACTGGTGAGTCCCAATTCCAGCGCAGCGGAGGTTCGCCCTTGCCCTCCTGTGGTTGCAAAACCAATTCCTGCCCGGTCGGCTTGTCGTAGCGCACCAGCACTCCATATTGCGACTCCGCATAAACCGTATTCGGATCCACGGGGTCGACCACCGACCGGAATCCATCTCCGCCGGTCGTCACAAACCAATCCGAATTCATGATCCCATTGACATTGTGGGTGCGCGCAGGCCCGCACCAGGAAAAGTTATCTTGTGTGCCGCCGCAAACGTTATAGAAGGGAACCGCGTTATCGACAGCTACGTCATAGAACTGCACCGTCGGCAAATTCGCTTTGAACTCCCAGGATTTTGCATCATCCCAGGTCTCATACATTCCACCGTCCGACCCCAGCAGCCAATGCTTCGTATTATCGGGATCGATCCAAATCGCATGATTGTCCCCATGATGATTCACTTCGTTCACTTTATGCAGCGTCTTGCCGCCATCGAGGGACTCGCGCAGCGAAACGTTCATCACAAAAATTCGGTCTACATTTTTTGGATCGCAGATCACCTGCGCGTAATACATCGCGCCCACGTCAAACTGATTCCGCTTCTCCCAATTCGCGCCCTTATCCTCCGAGCGGAAAATCCCGCCTTTGCCATCCGCCGCCTCAACCGTGGCATAGACTACGTTCGGATCCGCTGGGGAAACCGCCAGACCAATACGACCCATGTCAACCGTCGGCAATCCATTCTTCAGCTTGTTCCACGTCGCGCCAGCATCGGTTGACTTATAAATCGCACTTTCCGGCCCCCCATCGATCAGGGTAAACACATGCCGCCGCCGTTGATATGCCGCCGCATAAACAATGTCCGGATTCGATGGATCAATCGCCACGTCTACCACGCCCGTGTTCTCGCTGATCGTCAGTACCGGCTTCCACGTCTTTCCCGCGTCGATCGTCTTATATAAGCCGCGATCTCCGCCCGTTCCCCACAGGGGGCCCTCCGCCGCAACGTACACAACTTTCGAATCGCGCGGATCGACCACTACGCGCCCAATATGATCCGATTTTTTCAATCCCAGATTCGTCCAGTTTTTTCCGCCATCCTCCGAGCGATATATTCCATCGCCATAAGCCACGCTGCGTTGCGAATTACTCTCGCCCGATCCAACCCAGACCACCGCCGGATCGTTGGGATCGATCGTTACCCACCCGATCGAATACGAACTCTCCTTCTCGAACACCGGAGTCCACGTCGTCCCATCATTCGTCGTCTTCCACACTCCGCCGGAAGCCACTCCCACGTAATACTCGAACTTGTTCTTGGGGTTTACCGCTATCGAGGCGACGCGCCCTGAAGCAACAGCCGGCCCGATCGACCGGAACGCCAGACCAGAAAAAGTGTCGGCCGTCATGCCCCCTTTTTTCTCTTCCTCTTTTTTCGCCGGAGGCGCACTCTCCTTCTTTGCTTCCTTTTTTGCCGACTTCTTCGTAGGCCCGACCGGCTGCGCGTTCTTGTCGGCGTCCTGCGCGGATGCATTCCAACTCGCCAGCGTGAAGAAGATCAGACCCGCGAAGAGCAAGGGCTTTTGGGTGGCGCGGCGTTTCAACGCTGCGATAAGAGATGCTTCTTTGCTGAACAAGGCTTTGGCCGCTGCGGCATCGGGATTCACTGGAAGCTCCATTCTGAGGCGGATGATTTCCAAAACCGATATGTATACATGAACCGTCGGGCAGAGAGAAGCGAGAAGTGAACTGCATACTTACCCTGCCTTGTAAACCCGCTGAAACGCTTTTCGAACTCCCATCACTATCCATTCAACCGCGGAGAGATTAGCGCGCGAACGAGTAGCGAATGAGTAGCAAACAATGCGCTCGTGCGCAACCAAACCGCTCAATTTAGGAGGGTCCTACCATGGCTACAACTATCGAACGACCAAAACCCACGCAGCCGATCAACAAGATTCCGTCGGTACCACCGCGCTTCCAGCAAGGTCCGCTGACAACCGCTTTACAACTTGGCCCACTCGCGTCGCTCGCGGGCAGTTGGAAAGGTCGCGGCTTCAACGTCATGTGGCGGCCGGACAACCCCCAATCGCAGCCCTTCAGCCAAACCAAGCGTTTTCTCGAACTGAATCTCACCAGCGAAACCTTCGATTTTCACGTGATCCCCGGCGTCGTACCGAACCGAGGCCTGAATCCACAAACCGATCTCAGCCTCTACGGCCTGCATTATCTGCAGCGAGTAACCGATGCCGACAAGCCACCATTTTCCACTGCCGGTCAGGCACTGCACATCGAGCCCGGCTTGTTCATGAATGTGCCCGCCAGCCAGGAACCGGAAGTCGGACCTACGATTGTAAGGATGGCCAGCATTCCACACGGTGTTTCGCTTCTGATGCAAGGACCTACGCCCAGTACCGTCCCAGTGCCCGGGGCTCCGACCATTCCACCGATTTATCCGATCGCTGGAATGCCGGCGTTCACGCCTCCCGCAGGAGCGCAAGGCCTGGGCATTCAGCCAGTCGATATCCCAGGCCCCGCGGGAGACGGCGCCGAGCACGTCGTCCCGGAAGTTGTCTTAAGCGCCGATGTCGCGGGCACGCAAAGCAACGGCCCGTATCCGCCCGCGTCGATTCCGCAGGAGTACGTAAACGATCCCAACTATATTTTGCGCGAAGCGATCGCGGACCACGACATTCTCGGTGCCATCACAATTAAGCTGAGCACCACAACCGAAGGCAGCGGCGCCGGGAACATTCCGTTCCTCGGCACCGCGAATCCAGCCCAGCCCACCGATCCTTCGAATGCCAACGCTTTTGTCTTGCAGTCGTCCGCTACGTTCTGGATTGAATGGGTTCGCATGCCCTATGGTGGCCTGCCCACGCCGTTGGCCAAGCCGCTCGACCCCAGCATTCTCGGGATCGAGCCCTTCTGGCCAACGCCGACGTTCCTGCAATTGCAGTATTCGCAGGTTTCGATCCTGGTTTTCAACAACGTTCTTTGGCCGCACGTGAATGTTGCCACGCTGACTCTCAGCGCCGGGTAACGAGGTGCGGTTCAAAGTCCGCGCTCCGCTCTAGTCCAGCCGTACTCCTTGGACTAGAGCGGAATTTGATTTTCGTTCTGAAGAAGAGTGAAGCGCTTGGCGAGAGGATTATTCTTCAAACATCGGCACTTGCCGTTGATCGCCAGCTCCGCGGCGCGGCCGACGCGCACCGCCAATCACCGCCAGCACCGTCAGTGCGTCCAGCGCCGTCCGCGGCACAAAAATACGCTGCGTGTTCGAGCGCTGGTCTGGGGGATTGATCAGGAAGCCTTCGGACAGGGTCTGCATCAAGTCAGCGGCCATCAATCCCTCGAGAACCTCGCTGTCCTTGAATCGCAATCGCACCCACAAACCCTCTGATCGCGGTCGCGAGGTAAAGGTCTTCCTCGCCAGCGATTCCGAATCCCCGAATTCCCGCACAAAATAAACGCCTTTAATTTCTCGTAAATCAATCCCTACCACGTTGCCGGAGGTATTCAGCAACTCTAGCTTGCCTTCGTTCACAAATTGGGCAGGCGAGACATAGCCTGAGATGGAATCTCGGTCCATCTTGCGGACAATAACTTTTTTGTGAGTCGAAGGCATGATGAAGAAAGCGTCGTTCGGTCGTCAGCGCCTGGAACGCTCCGCTAAATGCGGATCAGACGGCCATCGGCCATTACACGTTTCCGATATAGCAGCCTACGCAGCCGCAGACCCAACGCCAACCAGCGAAGGGAAAACCACAACTACGCTTGATTCTCGCATCATTTCCCCAAATTTCCTCGGAATCCACGTTGGCAGTAGCCAAATTGTAAACGTTGTGTTATTCCTTTAAGTTGCTCTGATGCAGCTTATGCCTGTATAAGTGTCTTGTATTGTGTAGCTTGTGGAATCTTTACAGGCGCCGTATCAGGGTAGGGCCGAGCCGTTCTGTGGAAATCTTGTGGAAAACGCCGTAGCGCAGTCATCCCGAGCTGCCGTCCTTTGGATCGCTTGAGAACGAATGGCTGATTACATTTACACCATGGAAATCCGGTTGACGCCGGACCAACTCAAAGGCGTCAATTTGGTGCAAGAGGTTAGCCGCGCCGCCGAATTTACCTTGTATCTTACTGGCGGTTCCATTCGCGATATTATCAGCGGTTTCACCATTCGCGATCTGGATTTCACCGTCCAGGGAAATCCGCTCAAACTGCAAAAGGAATTCGAGCGCGCCGGCGCACAAATCGTAGGCCGCGATGAAGATGCCCGTACCATCTTTCTCTTGCTGCCGGGCAATGTCCGCGCCGAACTCGGCATGGCGCACACCGAGCATTATGAAAAGGTCGGCAAGCCGCCGGTAATCACACCTTCCAGCATTCAAGAGGATCTGCGCCGTCGAGACTTCACCGTCAACGCCATGGCGCTCTCGCTGAACGAAGGCTCACGTGGTCTGCTGCTCGATCCTTTCAACGGCGTCGCGGATATTGAAGCCAAGGTGCTTCGCATCCTGCACAATTATTCTTTCGTCGAAGATCCTTCGCGGATGATCCGCGCTACGCGCTTCTCGGCGCGTTTCCACTGGCCGCTTGAAGAGCGGACCCAGCAGCGGTACGACTCCGCCAAGGAAAACAACTACATCGACCATATTTCCCGCGGCGCCATCGGACACGAAATCGCTCAGTTGGCACATGAAGACGATCCATTGAATGTGGTTCGGGCGCTGGAGCGCGAGAATTATTTGAAAGTTCTGCATCCGCACTGGACCGTGGCGAAAGTCGATGCCAATGGCCTGACGCAGTTGATGAAAACGCGGCAACAGTTGGTCGATCTGGGCTACACAGTCGATCCTTCGGCCGCCGTGATGTATTTCCTGACTTCGCATCTGTCGGATAAGGACATCTCCGATCTGCGCCGCCAGATGCCGCGCAAAGATTTAGTCGAGGCTTGGCGCGACATCGAAGATCATGCGAAGGAACTTTCCAAGCGCCTGACTGGAAAAGAGGCGGCCACTCCATCGCGCACCTGGAACCTGCTCTCCAGCGCGCGCCCGGAAATGGTTTTGTTTCTCGCGGTAACTGCGCGGCAGCAAGCGGTAGCGCAAAAGATCAAAAACTTCCTCACCAAATGGCGCGACGTGCAGAAGCGCGTCCCGTTGCCCGAGATGACAGAATTGCTGATTACGCCGCAGATGCCGGACTATCCAAAGATAGCCCGCGACGTATTTATGCTTCTGCTGGACGGCAAGCTGCGCTCACACACGGAGATCATGAAGTATCTCAAGCCGCTTGCGCCGCCACCACCTCCTCCTCCTCCGCCTCCGCGCCGTGGACGTGCCAAAGCTGCAGCAGCGGGACCGCCGGTAGCACCAGCAGCTCAAGCGAAAGTGGGCAGGGGAAGGGGCAGGAAGGCTGCACCGGTGGCCGTTCCCTCGGTTGCTCCGGTACCGGCTGCAAAAACAGAGCCTAGCCCCAAGCCTGTCGCGCCCCCAAAACCGCCAAAAGCACCAACAAAGGTGGCCAAAAAAGCCAAGAAACCGGTACCACGGCGCCCGTCCAAACCAGCCAAAGCAAAGAAGGCTCCCGGCAAAAAGTCAAAGAAAAGTAAGAAGCATTAGTTCTTCTTTCTTCTTGACAGCCTGTATGGACCGTCACAAAATACTTTCGCTCATTCCGGCCGCGGGGGATGCCTCAAAGAGTCTGACGGGTGCCAATCCCGCTGCCCGGTCTAGCCCCAGGAAGGAAATTCGAATGACCCGCCCATCGATTCAGGAATCTTCTCGTCGACAAAACCGCAAACAATCAGGCGTGTCCCGGACTTTGGAGCGCAACCTCGCGGCCTATGCCTTCGCCGCAGGTTCTGCCGGGGTGGGATTGCTGGCGTGCGCGCAGCCGGCCCAAGCGAAAATAATTTCCACCAATACGAATCTCGTTGTCAATTTTGGCTCTCCGGTGTCTTTCGATATCAACAACGATGGACAGAATGACTTTTCCATGTCGGATGTCAACTTTGGATTTGCACCCAGTGGAACTTGCACCTCGGCTCAAGGCCGGCACAAAGGCGCCCATCATCGAACTGGCAGGCCGCTTTTAGGCTGCGGGCCCTTCGACTTCGGTTTGCAGGTGACTCCGTTGGAAACGGCAAATGAGGTTTTCCCCCTTGGAGGCACACACGACGATAAGCTGTGCGCCGCTGCCCTGCGCCGCGGAACCAAGATCGGACCTAACCGCCCGTTTGCTTCGGGGCCCATGGTGATGTCCGCGCTCTACGGTACTTCTGAAGGCATTCCGGCCTGTCCGTGGTCGATGCCCCACTCGCCTTTCCTCGGGGTGAAGTTTATCGACACGGAAGGCCAGATGCATTACGGATGGGTGCGGGTCTCTGTGCGCCCGGATTACTCCACCGTGATTCAGGGCTACCCTTACGAGACCATCCCCAATAAGCCAATCGATGCAGGCATCGCCTCGGGGCCGGAGGAAGCCAACTCAGTCAGCCCGGCGCATGAATTGTCCACGCATCATCACAATGCGGCAACTCTGGGCCGTCTGGCGCAAGGAGCAACTGGTTTGGCCGTTTGGCGGCGAGAAGATGAGGTCGCTGCGGCATAATCCCGGGCGAAGGGTTCTTGAAACGGCAGAGTTTCGATCATTAAGGGACGGTTTCCCCCTGCACCCTTTTCATCACCCGGATCGGGAATCTGCCCACTGGGTTCTCGTCCTGCCGCTCCGGTGAACTCATCCCCGCGATTTCGGCCATGCTCAACCGTGTCCATCTATCGACTAAGCCCTGTCCCACGGTCTGAAACTCCGTCAGCACCAACGGTTTTCGGTCCATAAGATTTTTCTCATCCCGGCTTCTCAATCAGGCTTACAATGGCTGTATGCGGTGCCTTTCGGCAATCGCGGTTTTTCTCCTCGTTGCGGCCCTCCCCCTGACTGCCCAACGCGGAGGGGGTCATGCATCCGCTGGCGGCCACGGCGGATTCTCCGGACATATGGGCGGTTTCAGCGGCGGCCATTCCTTCGGCGGCTTCCACGGAGGTTCCGGTTTCGCCCCGCGCTCGTTCTCTCGTGGCTTTTCCCGAGGCCCAATCGCCTCTCGTGGTTTCAACCGCGGCTTCAATCGAGGATTTAACCGGGGATTCAATCGAGGTGGAACGCGCTTCCGCATCCGCAGTTACGGATACGGCAACAACTGCTGGGGATACAACTGCGGCTATGGCTACGGATATCCGTACCTTGGTGGCGGCATCGATCCTTATTGGTGGTGGGATAACGATTCCGACTCCGACAACGGCTACGATCCCGGCGCGCCCTATAACTACGATAACGGCGTGGCGAACCAGATGTACCAGCAAGCCATTCCGATGCGCCCGCCCGAGTCCGATGATCAAAACTACTCCGCGCGCTCGACTCCTCCGCCGCATCAAGCAGAGCGCACGGAAGCGGCCACTCCCACTGTGCTGATCTTCCGTGATCAGCACCGGGAGGAGGTTCAGAACTACGCCATTGTCGGCGAGACCCTCTGGACCTTCGCTCCGCAAAAAACCCGGAAGATTCCGCTCGATGATTTGGACATTCCCGCCACTCAAAAAGCCAACGATGATCGCGGCGTAGACTTCCGCGTCCCCGGCGCGTAAGGCGCTCGAATCCGAATTTCCGCAGACGAAGGTTCCGCAAACAAAGTCTCATGCCAGCCAGGTTTCGCCGGTTCCAAAACCGGCGGAATCCTTGTTCGTATTTCGTAAACTAATCAGCTTAAGTGAATCAGCGTCGCCCGTCGGGTATATATTCCCACCCAACCTGTCTCACTCCGCCAACTACTTGGGGAAGATGTGCGGAGTTAGCGGGACGAATCTAAATCCAACAGCTGTGAAATATAGGAGGATCTGTGAAACGGAGTTTCTGTGGATTGCTACTCTCCCTCGTCGCGTTCGTATCCGTAACCTATGGTTCGAACTTGATGACGCGTCATGTGCGCGAGGCTACTATCAACGGCACGGCCGTTCCGCTAGGCCATCTCCCCACCAACCAAATCATGCAACTCGACGTAGTGTTGCCTATCCGTGATCAAGCGGGGCTGGATGCCTTCCTCGCCGAGTTACAAAATTCACTCCCTCCCAACCACAACCGCTATCTGACGCCCGCTGAATTCACAGAAAGGTTCGGGCCCACGCAGGAAGACTACGATGCGGTAGTCCGCTACGTGCAGGAGCACGGATTGGCCGTTGTAGGCGGCTCGCGCGACGGCATGGAGGTCCAGGTCAAAGGCCCCGTCTCCGCGGTTGAAGCGGCCTTCCACATCGATCTGCTCATCTATCAACATCCCTACGAAGCTCGTATGTTTTACGGCCCCGATCGTGAACCGACCGTGGATCTGCCCTTTTCGTTATGGCACATCTCCGGGCTGGATAACTACTCCATCCCGCATCCCATGTATGTGAAGAAGAGCGACTATGCCAGGGCGCATGGTCTCGATCCCAATTCCATTATCGGCCACGCCACTACCGGCTCTGGCCCATCCGCCTCGTTCCTGGGCAGCGATATGCGCGCCGCCTATTATGGTGGGACGGCACTAACTGGTTCCGGCCAGAACCTTGGGTTATTCGAATATCTGGGAACTGACCTGGCCGACCTAACCACTTACTACAAGAACGTAAAGCAAACTAACAACGTCCCGATCACGCTTCTTTCGACCGACGGTACCAGCACCAGTTGCACCGCCCGCAGCGGCTGCGATGACACCGAGCAAACCTTGGACATGACTCAAGCCTTGGGTATGGCGCCCGGACTGAGCAGCCTGGTAATGTACATCGGCTCAACCGATACAGCCATCATCAGTTCCATGACCACCCACAGCCCGCTGCCGACAACAATTGGTTGTTCGTGGGGATGGACACCAGCCGATCCTTCCACATTGGATCCTTATTTCCAGAAGATGTCAGCTCAGGGGCAGAACTTCTTCGCGGCTTCGGGCGACAGCTCAACCTGGTCAAGGAGAAACGAAGCCTGGCCGGCGGACGACGCCAACATCGTCTCCGTAGGCGGCACCGACCTGACTACCTCCAGCGCGGCTGGCCCCTGGAAATCTGAAACCGCATGGGTTGACAGCGGCGGCGGAATTTCGCCCGATGGCATCAAGATTCCCTCGTGGCAACAACTCGCCGGCGTGATCAACTCCAGCAATAAGGGATCAACCACGTTGCGCAATGGCCCGGATGTCTCTGCCAATGCCAACTTCACCTTCTACGTCTGCGCCGACCAGACCACCTGCACGGCCAACGAATACGGTGGCACCAGCTTCGCAGCGCCTATGTGGGCAGGTTATGTCGCGCTGGCCAATCAGCAATTGAAGACCAACGGTTTCTCTGACCTCGGCTTCATCAACCCGTATCTCTACGCATTTGGCGTGAGTTCGAGCTACCACACGGATTTCCACGACATTACCAGTGGCAAGTCCGGCAGCTACTCGGCTGTGACCGGATACGATCTCGTGACCGGATGGGGAAGCCCGAACGGGACGGGATTGATCAACGCTTTGGTCGGCGAAGACTAAAGAAAGCGTGAGCTTCAGAGGGGCGCGGCTTCCAGCCGCGCCCCTATTATTTCCTACAAACAGCCGCGCTTTCTGGTTCGCTCGACCAGACACAGGCGGTGAGACAAACTCCCGGCGGCAAGAAGCCGGACATTGGCGGTAACTCCGCAGGCGAAGAAACCGATTTTCGACAGCCCCTTAGATTCACAGGGGCCACCGTCTTCCACAACCTCTCTCCCGCTACAATTCGCCCGTTCCCGTAAAATAAAAATAAGCCCATGTCTCAATTCGTCCACCTGCACCTGCACACCGACTACTCCATGCTCGATGGCGCCTGCGATGTAGAAAAGCTCTGCGAGCATGTACAGAAGCTCGGCATGCCCGCCGTCGCCATGACCGACCACGGCAACATCTTCGGCGCGGTCCACTTCGTCAACGCCGCGCACAAGCACGGCGTGAAGCCCATCATCGGCTGCGAGCTTTACATTTGCAAAAAAGACGATCACAACATCGAGCGCACGCCGCCCGAAGGGGATACCTACAATCACCTGCTCGTGCTCGCCGAAAACGACGAAGGCTACCGAAACCTCGTCAAGATTACCTCCGAAGCCTCCCTTCACGGCTTCTACTACAAGCCGCGCGTCAGCAAGAAATTCCTGGCCGAGCACGCCCGCGGACTGATCGGCCTTTCCGGCTGCCTGAAAGGCGAAGTAGCCGAACGGCTGACGGAAGGGAACTACGATGCTGCCCGCGCGGCCGCGGCTACCTATGCCGACATTTTCGGCAAACAGAATTTCTTTCTGGAGATTCAAGATCAAGGGCTGGCGATGGAGCACAAAATCCATCCCGGCCTGTTCCAGCTGGAAAAAGATCTGGGCCTGCCGCTGGTGGCCACCAACGACAGCCACTATCTCTGCGAAGACGATGCTCACGCGCAAGACGTGATGCTCTGCATCCAGACTGGAAAATCAGTTCACGATGGCCAGCGCATGAAGTTCGACGGCACGCAATTCTTCGTTAAAAGCCACGACGAAATGTACCGCGTCTTCAAAGACTCGCCCGATGTGGTGTCGCGCACCGCCGATATTGCCGAGCGCTGCAGCATGAAACTGGCGAAAGTCGCCACGCCATTCCCCGAGTTCGAAGTCCCGCCAGGCTATACCACCGATAGTTATTTTGTTCACGTCACCCGCGAGGGTTTCGCGCGCCGCCTTCAGGCATTGCGTCCGCAGAGCGAGCAAGGCAAACTCAAACACACCATCACCGACTACGAGCAGCGCCTGGAGCGCGAACTCGCAATCATCCAGCAAATGAAATTTCCCGGATATTTCCTCATCGTCTGGGATTTCATCCGCTACGCCAAAGAACGCGATATTCCCGTAGGCCCAGGCCGCGGCTCCGCCGCCGGTTCGCTGGTGTCGTACGCGCTCGGCATCACCGATATCGACCCGCTCCAGCACGAGCTCCTGTTCGAGCGCTTCCTCAATCCCGAGCGCGTTTCCATGCCCGACATCGATATCGATTTCTGCATGAACCGCCGCGGCGAAGTGATCGACTACGTAACCCAGAAGTATGGACGCGACAACGTAGCCCAAATCATCACCTTCGGCACAATGGCCGCTAAGGCCGCAATCAAAGATGTCGGCCGCGCCATGGACATTCCCTATGCCGATGTAGACCGGATCGCAAAGATGGTGCCGACGCAGCTCAATATCACGCTGGAAAAGGCGATCGAGCAATCGCCGCAGCTTCGTGAGGCCATGGAAAAAGACGGCCAGATTCGCGAGCTGATGCAAACAGCAAAAAAATTGGAAGGCATGGTGCGTAACGCGGGCGTGCACGCGGCAGGTGTAGTGATCTCGCCCAAGCCGCTAACCGAGTTGGTTCCGCTGCACAAAACCAAAAACGACGAAATCGTGACCGCCTTCGACATGGTAGCCATCGAAAAGATGGGCTTGTTGAAGATGGACTTCCTCGGCCTGACCACGCTCACGATTCTTACGGACGCGGTGAAGCTGATCGGGCAGACGCGAGC
>Ga0070735_10002771_pt1 | contig 15648 bp, 15 predicted proteins | sample Coa_R1_FD_66443 | JGI IMG/M metagenome (GOLD analysis project Ga0070735, IMG submission 66443) | Surface soil microbial communities from Centralia Pennsylvania, which are recovering from an underground coalmine fire - Coalmine... | ecosystem: Environmental > Terrestrial > Soil > Unclassified ... | reverse complement strand
GCTGATCATGCTCGAGGGGTTGATCGAGAAGCTGAAGGCCGCCGGCGCCATCTTCGTGACCATGGAAGAGGCCGTTGGCGCCTACCAGACCCGCTATCCTGAGGGCCGAAGCGAACGCGGACGATGAGTGGCCTTGCGATCCGCCAGACCGATGCCCCCGGCCTGGGGCGGCTGTACGGCCCGGCGGGCGACACCCAGGCTCCCGCTGTGCTGCTACTGCACGGCAGCGAGGGTGGACTCGGCTGGATGCTGCACCGCGAGGCCGTGGTCTTCGCTGCGCACGGCTTCCTCGCTCTGCCTTACAACTACGCGGTCGGGGGCAACTACTGGATCGGCGGCGATATCGTCATGACCGATCTCGACCGGACCGAGGCGACTCTGTCCCAGCTGAAGGTCCACCCCGCCTGCACCGGTAGGGTCGGCGTCTATGGCTGGTCGCGCGGCGCCGAGCACGCACTCCTTCTGACCGCCCTTCTAGCCCAGGCCCGATCCCCGTTTCTGCCGGCCGCCGTCGCCGCGCACACGCCGCCCGATGAGGTGCAGAGCGCCTGGCGCAACCTCTACGGCCGCCGGCCGAACCCAGATTCCGCACGCGCGCCCGAGTGGTCTTACGCCCGCGACAAGGCCGGCGAGGCGACGCCAGCTTGGTCTTGGCGCGGCCAACCGATCCCGCCGGGCCGGCCGATCGAGATCGAGCGCTACGACGGGCCGATCTTCCTCAGCGTCGGCGAAGAAGACGAGATGTGGCCGGCGGCGATGACCCATCGACTCGCGGTCCGTCTCGCCGCCGCCGGCCGTCGCCCGGAACTCCACGCCTACCCCGGCCAGGGCCATCTGCCGGATGCTGACGGATGGAACCTGCACTTCGAGCGACTGCTTGCGTTCTTCGAGGCGTCGCTCGCCTAGTAGGGTCGTTACTCCGCGGCCCGCGGCGTGATGGTGGTGGGCGTGGGGTCGACCGGCGAGGGGGCCTGGGCTTCGCGCGGCGTGGCGAAGCGGGCGAGCTTCGGGACCAGCCATTGCTCGATGTCCTCGAGGATCTCGTAGATCACCGGCACCAGCACCAGCGCCAGCAAGGTGGAGCTGATCAGTCCGCCGATGACGGCGATGGCCATGGGCTGGCGGAACTCCGAGCCCTTGCCGAGCGCGAACGCCGTCGGCAGCATCCCGGCGATCATCGCCAGGCTGGTCATGATGATCGGCCGCGCCCGCTCGCGGCAGGCCTCGAACAGCGCCTCGCGCTGCCCCATGCCCTCGCGTTCGCGCTCGATGGCGTATTCGACCAGCAGGATCGAGTTCTTGGCCGCAATGCCGAGCAGCATGAGCACGCCGATCAGCGAGGGGATGGACAGCGACTCGCGGGTGATGAACAGCGCCACCGCCGCGCCGAACACCGCCAGCGGCAAGGTGAAGATGATGATCCATGGCTTGAAGAAGCTGCGGAACAGCAACACCAGCACGCCGTAGATCATGCTGATGCCGGTGAAGAACGCCAGGCCCAGCGCGCTGAACAGCTCGACGAACTGCTGCGCCTGGCCGAGCTGCGCCGGCTCAACGCCGGGCGGCAGGTGCCTCATGATCGGCAGGTGATTGACCTCGCTGAGGCCCTGGCCGAGCTGGGCGCCGTTGGTGAGGTCGGCGTCGATGGCCAGCTCGTCGCGACGGCCGTAACGCTCGATCACGGCCGGGCCGGCCTGGAAATCGACGTCGGCGACGCTGGAGAGCGGCGTCGTCGCCCCCGAGGCGGTCGGCACCTGCAGCGCCCGAATGGCGTCGATGTTGGTGCGCGCGGCTGACGGCAGGCGGACGCGGATGGGCACCCGCCGTTCGCCGTCGGTGAGCTTGGCGACGTTGGCGTCGATGTCGCCCAGCGTCGCCACCCGGGCGATGGTGGCGAGGGATTCGACCGTGACGCCGAGGCGAGCGGCCTGGTCTGGCAGCGGCCGGATGGCGATCTCGGGCCCGATCGGCGGCTGCGCCGGGCGCGGATCGGCGAGATTGCGCAGCGTGCGCATCTCGCGTTGCAGCTCCTCGCCCGCCCGGTCGAGCGCCGCCCGGTCGTCGCTGGTCAGCACGATCTGCACGCCGGCGGAGCCGAAGCCGCCGCCCTGGATGGAGACGCGCGCGTCCGGAACATCGCGCAGGTAGGGCCGGATCGCGTCTTCGATCTCGGTGACCGTGCGCGCGCGGTTCGGATCGAGCACGACGGTCACGGTTCCCGAAGAGAGCCCCGCTCCCGCGCCGCCGCCGCCGAAGCCCTCGCCGGCCACGGAGCCGACCTGCGTGAAGACCTGCTGCGCCTCGGGCACGTGCGCCTTGATGAGCGCCGTGGTCTCGCTCTCGATGCGTTGCATGTCGGCGATCGTCGCGCCGGGCGGGCCCTGCAGACCGATGAACATGTAGTCCGGGTTGGCCGGCGGCTGCACGCCGGTTGGCAGCCCGACGGCGAGGATGACCATCATGGTCACGACCAGGAGCGCGCCGATGCCTGACATGATCCAACGGTGCGACAGCGCCCAGTCGAGGATGCGGCGGTAGAAGGTCGGCAACGGCGCCCGCGGGTGAGGATTGGCGGCCGGCTTGAGGAAATAAGCGGCCAGCAGCGGCGTCAGCAGCCGGGCGACCAGCAGCGAGAACAGCACCGCCACGACGACGGTGATCCCGAACTCCTTGAAGAACTGCCCGGGGATCGAGCCCATGAACGACACTGGCGCGAACACCACGACGATCGCCGACGTCGTGGCGATGACCGCCAGGCCGATCTGGTCGGCCCCCTCCATCGAGGCGCGATAGGGGCGCGCGCCCGCCTGCACCCGTTTCTGGATGTTCTCGATCTCGACGATAGCGTCGTCGACCAGGATGCCGATGACCAGGGTGAGCGCCAGCAACGTCACCACGTTCAGGCTGAAGTGGAAAATGGCCATGAACAGGAACGTCGGGACCAGCGAGACCGGCATGGCGATCGCCACGATGGCGGTGGACCTGAGGTCGCGCAGGAAGAGGAAGACCACGAGCGAGGCCAGCGCCATGCCTTCGAACATGGTCCGCAGCGTCGCCTCGTAGCTGGCGCGGGTGTTGTCGACGGTGGAGAAGACCTCGGTGAACCGGACGCTCGGGTAGGCCTTCTGCAGCTTGGCCATCTCGGCCTTGACGTTGTCCTCGGTGCGCACCTCGCTGGAGTCGTTGGTCTTCAGGACCTGGAAGCCGACCACGGGCCTGTCGTTCAGGCGCGCGAATCCGCGCGGCTCGCCCGAGCCGTCGCCGACGTCGGCGACGTCGGACAGCTTCACGTAGCGGCCGGCGCCGGTGGGGATGGTCAGGTTGCGCAGGCTCTCGACCGTCTGCGCCTCGCCCAGCGCGCGCACGGTCTGTTCCCGGCCGCCGACATCGACCCGCCCGCCGGGGATATTGGCGTTGGCGGCGGCGAGCGCGTTGTTCAGGGCGGTCGCCGTCAGCCCCTGCGCGGCCATGCGGTCGGGGTCGACGATGACGTTGATCTCGCGGTCGATGCCGCCGACGCGAGAGACCTGCGCCACGCCGTTCGCGCCTTGCAACGCCCGCGACACGGTGTCGTCGACGAACCAGGAGAGCTGGCTCGCCGACATGTCCGGCGAGGACACCGCATAGGTCAGGATGGGCTGGGAATCGATCTCGAGGCGCTCGACGGTCGGAGGGTCGATCTCGCGCGGGAGGTTGACCCTCGCCTGGTCAACCCGCTGGCGCACCTCGTCGGTGATCTTCTGCAGGTCCTCGCCCAGCTCGAACTGCACCTCGGTGGTCGAGCTGCCCTGGGCGATCTGGGACTGGATGTCGTGCACGCCGGCGATGCCGGCCATGGCGTCTTCGATCGGGCGGGTGATCTGGGTCTTGATCTCGGTCGGCGCGGCGCCGTTCTCGGTGACCACGACCAGCACCGCCGGGAAGACGACGTTGGGAAACTGCTTGATCGGCAGCAGGTTGTAGGAGATCGCGCCGCCGATCACCGCCGCCAGGAACACCAGGGCGACCGGGATGGGGTTCTGAATGCCCCAGGTGGAGAGCCTCAGTCCGGCCATCAGCGCTCAGCCGTCGTGGTGTCCTGGATCGGCCGCACGAGGTCGCCCGGCAGCACGAAGGCGGATGCGCCAAGCAGCACGCGCGAACCGGCCGGCGGGCCGGAGACGATCTCGACGAAGCCGCCTTCGTGCTCGCCCGTCTTGACCGGAACCTGGCGCACGCGGTTGTCGGCGCCGACGACCATCACCGACGCCCCGTCGGCGTCGTAGCGGATCGCCGCTTCCGGCACGGCGGCCGCGGTGCGCGTAAGGCCGGTGAAGCTGGCGCGGCCAAAGCCGCCCGGGCGCAGGTCGGTGCGCACCGGCAGGCGGATATGCACCTTGCCGAGCTTGGTGTTGGGATCGATGGACGGCTCGATCAGGCGGACCGACCCCTGGATCGACGTCCCGTCCGGCAGCGTCACCTGGACCGCATCGCCCACGTGGATGCCGGCCATGTCGCCTTCGGCCACCTGTGCGTTCAGCTCGACCAGGCTGTCGCGCGCCAGCGTGAACATCGGGTTGGCTCCGCCCGAAGCGATGTCGCCCGGGCGGACGTTGCGGGTCAGCACCAGGCCGGCGACCGGGGCGCGGATGATCATGCGGCTGTCGCGGGTTTCGAGGTCGTGCAGCTGCGCCAACGAGGCGGCGAGGGCCGCGTGCGCACTCTTGGCGGCGAAGCGGCGCTGGTCGATCTGCTCCTTCGACAGCACGCCCTGCTTGTCGAGGCCTTCGACGTCGGCGGCCTGCTGGTCGGCTTGTTCGGCGGCGACGCGCTGTTGCGCGGCCTGAGCCCGCGCCTGCGCGATCTGCGCCCGCAGCAGCGTATCGTCGAGCTGCACCAGCGGCTGACCCTGGCCGACGGTCGCGTCGGGCTCGACGAACACCTTCAGCACGCGATAGCCGCCCAGCAGCTGCTCGGCGAACACCGAGGCCTCCTCGCGCGAGACGAGAATCCCGGAACTCTCGAGGCCGCCGGTCAGCGGCCGCATGGCGATGGTCGCGACGCGGACGACGCGGGCGCCGGTCTGCTGGGCGCTTGGGGGCGCCGCCGCATGGCCGCCGTCGCAGGCCGCGAGCGGAAGACCCGCGGCCAGCATCAGGCCAAGCGATGCAGCCCGCGTCCAAACCCTCATCGACTGGCGCGCTCCCCGGCCGGCGCCGACGGATCCCAGCCGCCGCCTAGCGCCTTGAACGTCTGCACCGAGCGCCGCAGCGCCTGCACCTGCGCGCCGGTCAGCGCCGTGCGCGCGGTCCGCCAGGTGCGCTCGGCGGTGAGCACCGAGGTCAGGTCGTCGATGCCGGCGCCGTAGCGCAGGCGGGCGGCGTCGTAGGCGCGGCGCGCCTCGGCCTCGCCGTCGGTCAGCAGCTTCACGCGTTTCTCGTCCGACGAGAGTTCGACAAGAGCGTTCTCCGATTCGCCATAGGCCGTCTGCACGGCCTTTTCATAGGCGATCACGGCCTCGTCCGCGCGCGCCCCCTGCACCCTGATTTCGGACTTCAGGCGCGGCAGATCAAGGATCGGCTGGGCGACGCCGACGCCGATCGACCAAGCGTCGGAGACGATGTTGGTCCCGAACTCGGGCGTCGAGGTGATGCCGACGCCGGGCAGCAGCGTGAACTTCGGAAACAGCGCCAGCTCGTTCAGCTTCAGCTGGCCGGTCGCCGAGCGCAGATTGGCCGAAGCCTCGCGCACGTCGGGCCGTCGCGCGAGCAGCTCGCCCGGCACCGTGGCGGGCACCGCCGGGGGCGCCCCGGCTTGCGGCGCCGCCGGCAGGCTGGCCAGCGGATCGACGCCGCGCCCGACCAGCACCAGCAGCGTGCGACGCGCCGCGTGCAGCTGCGCGCCCAGGTCTGAGACCTCGGCCTCGGTCTGAGCGAGTTCGGAGGCGGCCTGGTCGGCGTCGGCGGCCGCGCCCAGTCCGTGATCGGCCTTCACCCGCGCCACGCGGGCGAGTTCGCGCTGGATGCGGTCGGCTTCCTTGGCGTCCTCGAGCTGGATGGCCAGCCCGCGCGCCTGGAACAGCTGGTCGGCGACGTTGGCCGCCAGGCTCGTGCGCGTCGCCTCGTAGTCGAAGCGGGCGGCGGCCAGGTCGGCGTTGGCCTTGCGCCGTGCGGCGGCGCGGCGGCCAAAGAGGTCGATCTCCCAGCTCACGTCGAAGTTGGCGGCTTCCTGGTTCACCGAGCCGTTGTTGGTGAGGGGGATGGTCTGGACGCCGCCGCCGGGCAGCGGGAAGGCGATCGACGGCGCGGTCCCCAGCGTCTTGGTCGTGGTCTCGGTCGCCGAGCCCTGCAGGGCGCCTTGCGGGTTGTAGGCGTCGAGCGCCTCGGAGCGGATGGCGTTGGCCTCATCGAGCCGCGCGCGGGCGGAGCGGGCGTCCGGCGCGCTCTGCAGCGCCTCGTCGACCAGGGCGGTGAGCTGCGGGTCGTCGTAGGCCGCCCACCAGCGCTCCATCGAGACGCCAGGCTGCGTCACATCGGTCGGCGCCTCGAACGCGGCGGGCGTGTGGGTGTCGGGCGTCGGCACGCGCGGGAACGTGCAGGCGGCCAGCACCAGCGGCGAGATGAGCAGAAGGGCGCGAAGGCGCATCGAAAAATGCTCGTCAATTCGAATGTTCAAGGCGCGGACGATCCGACCAACGTCCTTGCCCGAATCCCGCGTCCGGCTTGGACCTAGCCGGCCTGGACCCGATTATCCCGTTAAGAATGAGTCATGCGAACATTAGGAGCGATAAGTCTTTACGCCCCGTCTATGCGCCCCTTTGACCCGCGAACGCCCCCCAGTCTAGGCTCGCCGCCAGCGAAGGTGAACCCATGACCCAGCGCGGCTCGATCCGCATCGGCGTCGGCGGCTGGACGTTCCCGCCCTGGCGCGGCGTCTTCTACCCCGACGATCTCGCCCAGAAGAACGAGCTCGCCTACATGAGCCGCCGCCTGACGGCGATCGAGATCAACGCAACCTACTATGGCTCGCAAAAGCCGGCCAGTTACCGGAAATGGGCCAGCGAGACGCCGGACGGATTCGTCTTCACCCTGAAGGGATCGAGGTTCGCCACCAACCGCCGCGTGCTGGCCGAGGCCGGCGAGTCCGTCCAGTACTTCTTCCGCCAGGGGATGACCGAGTTGGGCGACAAGCTCGGGCCGATCCTGTGGCAATTCGCCCCGACCAAGAAGTTCGACGCCGCCGATTTCGAGGCTTTCCTCGAGCTGCTGCCGAAGACCGTCGACGGCCGCGCCATCCGCCACTGCGTCGAGGTGCGGAACGACAGCTTCCGGGCGCCCGAGTTCGCGGCTCTGCTGCGCAAGCACGGCGTGCCGGTGGTGTTCGCCGACCACGAGAAGTACCCGGCGCTGGCCGACGTCGCCGGAGACTTCGTCTACGCGCGGCTGCAGACCGGGACGGACGACTGCGAGACGGCCTACCCGCCGGCCGCGCTCGATGCATGGGCGGGGCGGCTGAAGACCTGGGCCGAGGGTGGCCGCCCCGACGACCTCGCCTGCGCCGATCCCGAGGCCGGGCCCGACGGGACGCCGCGCGAGGTGTTCGCCTTCATCATTCACGAGGGCAAGGTGCGCGCCCCGCACGGCGCGATGGCGCTCATCGAGCGGCTCGGATGAGAGAAAACCACCGTAATATCCGTCGCTTACATGGTTAGCGAAAGGTTAACCCGCATGGTTAGCGAGAGCTTAACCGGCGCGCGGTCATGTTCGCCAGCATGCGTCTCGCCGCCGCCCTCGCCTTCGCCGTCCTCTCGATCCCGCTGATCGCCGCCGCGCCGGACGCGCCGGTCCACAAGGCGAAGACCACGATCCCGCAGAGCGCGCCGGCGGGTTTGCGCGGCGCGGCGCCGATCCGCGGCGCCCAGCTGCCCGCGCCGGCCCCGCTCGCGGCGCTTCCGCCGGCGATCGCGACCACGGCGACGGCCAGCACCGCGGAAACCGATCCCGGCCAGTGCCGCGCCGCCTGCGCGCGCCCCTACTACTTCTGCCTCGCCGGCGGCGCGCCGGAGTCCTGCCCCGAGGCCTGGAGCCGCTGCGTGTCGGGCTGCGACGGGCCCTGAAGGCCGCGCCGGCGCCGGATACGGCGTGGCTGATTTCGCCCCCGAGTCCTGCTAGGAACAGGGGGTGAGCGACACCGACCTCTTGAATCCCGGCCAGGCCGGCAAGCGCGAACTGACCAAGGCGGCCAACCGCCAGGCCATCCTCGACGCCGCACGGCAGGTGTTCGCCGAGCTCGGGTTCGAGATGGCCAGCGTGCGCGACATCATCCGCCGCACCAACCTCTCGGTCGGCGCCTTCTACAACTACTACCGCTCGAAGGAGGAGGTTTACGAGGCCCTCTCCGACGACGGCGCGCGCCGCTTCCGTCCGATCCTGCAGGCGGAGTTCGAGAGGGCGACCGACTTCGCCGGCTTCATCCGCGGCGCCATCGAGGCCTACTACGCCTTCATCGTGGACGAGCAGGCGATGGCCGACGCGCGCATGCCGAACGCCCAAACCCATCCGCACGTTCGCATCGAGACGCCGGAGATGAAGGCGGTGTTCGAACAGGTGAAGTGGTCGGTGTCGCAGGTGCTGGAGCGCGAGCGTGGCCCGCACGTCGACGTCGACTATCTGGCCGCCGCCTGCATCGCCATCGCCCGCGAGGTGGGCGAGCTGATGCTGGAGCGCCGGCCGATCGACGCCAGAGCCGCGGCGGACTTCGCCGTGCAGATGATTCTCGGCGGCCTGCCCGCCCTGCCGCGCCTGAAGGCCTGAGGCGTCGGCCATGGCCGCCGATGTCGGCTTCCAGAAGCTCACGCTGCGCACGCTGCTCTCGTTGCCGACGCCGATCCTGCGCGCGCTTTCGGGCGGCGGGGTGGTGTTCCAGGGCGGCCGCACGCTGGAGCCGCGCTTCCAGTATCTGGCCAACGCCGCGCGCGGCGCCCCGCCACCCATGGCGCTGACGCCGGAGCTGATGCGGGCGGCGACCACCGAGCAGATCGCCCTCGTCACCGGCGCGCCCGAGCCGGGGGTGAAGACCGAGAGCCACATCATCGACGGGCCGAACGGCCAGATTCCCATGCGCGCCTATCGCCCGAGCGGGCAGGACGGAACGGCGCCGGTGCTGGTCTTCGCCCACTTTGGCGGCGGCGTGATCGGGGACCTGGAAACCGCAGACACCTTCTGCTCGATCCTGGCGCGGATCGCCCACTGCGCCGTCGTCTCGGTCGACTATCGCCTGGCGCCGGAACACCGTTTCCCCGCGGGGCTGGACGACGTGGCCGCCGCCTACCGCTACGTGCGCGACCATGCGAGCCAGTTTGGCGCGCCCGCCGGCCACGTGGCGATCGGCGGCGACTCCATCGGCGGCAACTTCGCCGCCGTCATCTGCCAGGACTTAAAGCGCGCCGGCGAACCGCAGCCGGTGCTGCAGCTGCTGATCTACCCGGCCGTCGACCTCGCCAGCGAGGCGCCGTCGATGACCACCTACGCCGGCGCCTATCCGCTCTCGCGGGCGACGATGGAGTGGTTCGCCGCTCACTACCTCGGGCCCGACGGCGACCCCAAGGATCCCCGCGCCTCGCCGCTTTGCGCCGCCGCGGTCGACGCCCTCGCGCCGGCCATCGTGGTGACCGCCGGGTTCGACCCGCTCGTCGACCAGGGCGAGGCCTACGCCCGGCGCCTGCGCGACGCCGGCGTGCACGTCGTCTATCGCTGCTACGATGGGCTGCCGCACGCGTTCACCGCCTTCACCGGCGCGGCGCCGGCCGCCGACATCGCCTGTCGCGAGATCGCCGGCCTCGTTCGTGAAGGCTTCGAAGGACGGATTCCCTGACCATGCGCGCGGTTGTCGTCGAGAAGCTCGCCCCGAACTACGAAGGCGTCGTGCTCAAGGAGCTGGAGACGCCCCGGCCCGGCCCCGGCGAGGCGCTGGTCAAGGTCAAGGCGGCGGCGGTCAACTTCCCCGACCTCCTGCAGACTCGAGGCGAATACCAGCACAAGCCGCCGCTGCCCTTCATCCCGGGCCTGGAGATGTCCGGCGAGATCGCCGAGATCGGCGAGGGCGTCGATCGCTGGAAGGTCGGCGATGCGGTCGTCGGCGGCGCCCGCATCGGCGGCTTCTCGGACTATGCGCTGACGCACGCGCTGGCGCTCCGGCCAAAGCCGGCGCGGCTCTCCTTCTCCGAGGCCGCGGCCTATGGCGCGGCCTACCTGACCGCCTACGTCTCGCTGGTGCGCCGGGCGGAGATCCAGCCGGGCGAATGGCTGCTGGTGCACGGCGCCGCCGGCGGCGTCGGCCTCGCCGCCGTCGACCTCGGCAAGCTCCTGGGCGCGCGCGTGATCGCCGCCTCCGCCTCCGACGACAAGCTGGCGGTGGTGCAGCGCGAATATGCGCCCGACGCGGTGGTCAACGTCACCGGCGGCTTCCGCGACCGCGTGAAGGAAATCACAGACGGCCACGCGGCGGACGTCATCTACGACCCGGTCGGCGGCGACGTGTTCGACGAGAGCGTGCGCTGCATCGCCTTCAACGGCCGTCTCCTGATCGTGGGCTTCACGTCGGGGCGCATCCCGACGGTCTCGGTCAACATGCCGCTGATCAAGGGCTTCTCGGTCATGGGCGTGCGCGCCGGCGAATACGGCCGCCAGTTCCCCGAGAAGGGCCGCGAGAACGCCAAGGCCGTCTGGGACCTGGCCAACGAGGGCAAGATCCGGCCGCGCGTCCACGCCGAACTGCCGCTGGCCGCCTGGCGCGACGCCTTCGACCTCCTCGCCGACCGCAAGGTCATCGGCAAGGCGGTCATCTGTCCGGAGCTTTGAGCGAAAGAGGCTGAGTGATGCACGCGTCGACCATCGACGACTTCCGCCACGAGCACGTCTTTCTGGGCGCGGCCCATGAGCGGAACGAGCGCAAGACGTGGGCGGTGATCGCGCTCTGCGGGACGATGATGGCGGCCGAGATCGGCGGCGGGGCGCTGTTCGGCTCCATGGCGCTCGTCGCCGACGGGCTGCACATGTCGACCCACGCCGGCGCGCTGCTGATCGCGGCTCTGGCCTACACCTACGCGCGCCGCCACGCCCGCGACGAGCGCTTCAGCTTCGGCACCGGCAAGCTCGGCGAACTCGCCGCCTTCGCCAGCGCCATCGTGCTGGCGATGATCGCGCTGCTGATCGGCTACGAAAGCATCACGCGCCTGATCCATCCGGTGCACATCGCCTTCATCCAGGCGATCCCGATCGCCGTGGTCGGCCTCGGCGTCAACCTCGCCAGCGCCTGGCTGCTGCGCGACGACCACGATCACCTGCCCGGCCACGCGCACGGCGGCCACGATCACGACCACCACGACGACCATCCCCATGAGCACGACCACGACCCCCACGATCATGATCACGACCACGGCCGCGCCCACCATCGCGACCTGAACCTCCGCGCCGCCTACGTGCACGTGATGGCCGACGCGGCCGTCTCGGTGCTGGCCATCGTCGGGCTGAGCGCCGGCCTCCTGCTCGGCTGGGTGTTCATGGACGCTGTGATGGGCATCGTCGGCGCGCTCGTCATCGCCAACTGGTCGTTCGGTTTGATCCGCGCCGCCGGCGCGGTGCTGCTCGACATGCAGCCCGACCACGCGCTGGCCCACGCCATCGAGCACCGGCTGGAGGACGGTTCGGACCGCGTCGCCGACCTGCACCTCTGGCGCGTCGGCCCAGGGCACAACGCCGCGGTGGTCAGCCTGGTCACCGACGCGCCGCAAGCCCCAGCCGCCTACAAGGCCAAGCTCGCCGGCCTCTCCGGCCTCAGCCACGTCACCGTTGAAGTCCACCCCTGCCCGGGCGCGCACGCGGCTTGAATCCGGCGGCGCGATTGACTTCGCCGGCCCGCTCGCCTATCCAGCGCGGCTCTTTTTCGACCACACCGGACAGCCACCCGTGAAGCGGACCTATCAGCCCTCAAGGCTCGTGCGCAAACGCCGCCACGGCTATCGCTCGCGCATGGCGACCAAGGCCGGCCGCAAGGTGGTGGCCCGCCGCCGCGCCAAGGGCCGCAAGCGCCTGACCGCTTAGGCCCGCGGCCAAGCCGGCAGGGCCGGCCATGCCCGATCAACCCGACATCGCCCGTCTGAAGAAGCGGGCCAGCTTCCTGGCCGCGGCCAAGGGCGCGAGCGCCCAGCGCGGCGCCGTGGTCGTGCAGGCGGTCGCGCGCGGCGATGGCCAGCCCCGCGTCGGCTGCGGCTTCACCGCGACCCGGCGGGTCGGCGGCGCGGTGGTGCGCAACCGCGCCAAACGCCGCCTGCGCGAGGCGGCGCGCAAGCTCCTGCCCCTTCATGCGCTGGCGGGGTGTGACTATGTGTTCATCGCTCGGGTCGGGACGGCGAAGCGGCCCTGGGCGCGCTTGCTTGACGATATCGAAAGCGCGCTGATAAGCCTCGCCGCCAATCCGGTCCCGGCGGCTGATCGCCCGGCGGCCGCTGACCGGTAAGGCCGCTTTTCCCATGGACAGAGACAACCTTCGCAACACGGCGGTGTTCGTTGTCCTGACGTTTGCCATCATCTTGGCCTACCAGACCTTCGTGCTCGGCCCGCAGAGCGCGCGCCGCGCCGCCGAGGCGCGTGCGGCGCAAGCGGCCCAGGCCGCCCAGGCCGCCCAGTCGGGCGCGCCGGCCGCCGGCGCCGCCCCTGCTGTGGTGATGACTCAGACCCAGGCGCTGGCGCAGAGCCCGCGTGCAACCATCGCCACGCCGAGCCTGAAAGGCAGCATCGACCTGCGCGGCGCGGCCTTCGACGACCTCGCGCTGACCCGCTACCACCAGGCCGTCGACCCCAAGTCGCCGACCGTGCAGCTGCTGCGGCCCGCCGGCCTGCCCAGCGCCTTTTCCGCGACCTTCGCCTGGCAGGGCGCGAACGTCCCCGCCCTGCCGAACGGCGACACGGTCTGGACGGCCCAGCCGGGCGCCGCGCTGACGCCGTCGACGCCGCTGGTGCTGACCTATGACAACGGCGCGGGGCTGACGTTCACCCGCACGATCTCGGTCGACCAGAACTACATGTTCACGATCGCCGACAACGTCGCCAACGCCGGCGCCCAGGCGGTCTCGATCCAGCCGGTCGCCATCGTCGCCCAGTCGGGAGCGCCGGCCGATTTCGATCCCGGCAACGGCAAGCCTCATCCGACCAGCCAGCTGGTGCACGAAGGCGGCGTCGGCGTGATCGGCGGCCAGCTGAAGCTGCCCAGCTTCTATTGCGCGCCCTTCGGCCAGCTGTTCTGTCAGTCGTGGAAGAAGGATCAGCCGCCGCTGGAGCAGTCCGGCAAGGGCGGCTGGCTCGGCGTCACGCAGAAGTACTGGCTGGCGGCGATCATCCCGGACCAGTCGACCAGCGTCCACACCGCCTATCGCGTGACCGCGACCAAGGGCGCGGACCTCTACGACGCCGACGCCACCGGCCAGGCGGTGACTGTGCCGGCCGGCGGCCAGATCACCCAGACGACCCGCTTCTTCGCCGGGCCGAAGATCGTGCCGCTGCTGCGCGACTACGGGACCAAGTATTCGATCCCACGCTTCGACCAGGCGGTCGACTGGGGCGTCTACTGGTTCTTCACCCAGCCGATCTTCGCCGGGCTCGAGTTCTTCAACCGCTACCTGCCCAACATCGGCTTCTCGATCCTGGCGCTGACCGTGCTCATTCGCCTGCTGCTCTTCCCGCTCGCCAACAAGAGCTACGAGTCGATGAGCAAGATGCGGAAGATCCAGCCGCAGATCGAGGTCTTGAAGAAGCAGCACGAGGGCGACCAGGCCGGCCTGCAACAGGCGACGATGACCCTCTACCAGCGGGAGAAGATCAACCCCTTGATGGGTTGCCTGCCGCTCCTGGTGCAGATCCCGATCCTCTATTCGATCTACAAGGTGCTGACCGTCACCATCGAGATGCGCCAGGCGCCCTTCTTCGGCTGGATCCACGACCTGTCGGCGCGCGATCCCACGTCCATCTGGACCCTCTTCGGGCTCATCCCATGGAACCCTGCGCACGCGCCCTTCGTCGGGGGCCTCCTGGACGGGTCGCTGCACATCGGCCTTTTGCCGCTGCTCTACGGCTTCACCATGTGGCTCTCGACCTCGATGAGCCCCCCGGCGCCCGATCCGACCCAGCAGCGGATGATGCAGTTCCTGCCGCTGATCTTCACCTTCACGCTGGCCCAGTTCACCGTCGGCCTGCTGATCTACTGGACCTGGAGCAACGTGCTCTCGATCCTGCAGCAGTACGTGATGATGCACCGCTTCCAGGTGGAGAACCCGATCGACACCTTCATCGGCCGCTTCGCCAAGCCGAAGCCGTCGGGGTGAGCGACGCCTTCGCGCCCGAGGCGCTGGAAGCGGCGCGGGTGCTGTTCGCGCGGCCGGTCCGCTTCGAGCTCGGCGCGGCCAGCGTCGCCGGCCTGCCGGACCCCGGCCTGCCCGAGGTCGCTTTCGCCGGCCGCTCCAATGTCGGCAAGTCGTCGCTGATCAACGCGCTGGTCGGCCAGAAGCATCTGGCCCGCGCTTCCAACGAACCGGGGCGGACCCGAGAGGTGAACCTCTTCCGCCTGGACGAGCGGCTGCGGCTGGTCGACCTTCCCGGTTACGGCTTCGCGCGCGCCTCCAAGGGCGAGGCGAACCGCTTCCAGAACCTCGGCCGCGCCTACCTGCGCGGACGCCCGAGCCTGAAGCGCGCCTACCTGCTGATCGACGCCCGCCATGGGCTGAAAGCCACGGACGCGCCGGCCCTCGACGCCCTCGACGAAGCCGCCGTCTCTTACCAGATCGTCCTGACCAAGGCCGACAAGCTGAAACCCGCCGCCGTCCTCGCCGTCACCGACGCCGTCCTGAAAGCCGTCTCCCGCCGCCCGGCCGCCTTCCCCCGCGTGCTCGCCACGTCGGCGGAGACGAAACAGGGCCTCGCCGAACTGCGCGCGGAAATCGCGCTGGCGGCGGGTGTCACCGGCTGAATTGGGCCTATGATCGGGGCGGCACGAGCGGGGCCAACTGGTGGGCGACCACGATGGCTTTGACCGCCTCCGGGTTCCAAGCGATCCAGCTGTGCTCCTCGTCGGCGGGGTGGAAGGGCTCCATGACGGCGCAGCCACACTCGAAACAAACCATCAGGAATCCCAAGTAGCGGCCGCTCTTGTCGTAGAACAGGAAAGCGTGACGCGGTTCGCAACAGGCGAGCATCATGTCTGGCGGCCGGGTGAACTGCACTGCCGCGCGAAGAGCCGCCATCTCTCGCGGCGTGAGCAAGCCGCCGTCCTTGACCGGAACGGCGACGTCCCGGCTGAGGTCCGGCGACACGGCGTCGGCGCTCACGTGGCCCCCCGGGCCGACTTGCAAACCATCTGCGGTCGGCGCGCCGACGATGCGCACCGTGGCCGCAGTCGGAAACAGTGATTCAGTCGGCGCGGGCGTGCAACACGTGAGCAACAAGCCCAGCAGAACGAGGACTAGTGTTCGCAGCATTCGCCGGGACCTCCGCGCGGGGCGGCATTCGACAATCAGGCCGCCCTGCTTTATCGAGGCGCGCTTTCCAGGCCGCTAACGCCCTTCCCCCAATGACCGAAGAGACCGATTCCGAGGAGCCCGGCTGGGCGACGGCCAAGACG
>Ga0070735_10002770_pt1 | contig 15654 bp, 13 predicted proteins | sample Coa_R1_FD_66443 | JGI IMG/M metagenome (GOLD analysis project Ga0070735, IMG submission 66443) | Surface soil microbial communities from Centralia Pennsylvania, which are recovering from an underground coalmine fire - Coalmine... | ecosystem: Environmental > Terrestrial > Soil > Unclassified ... | reverse complement strand
TCCCCCACGGCTGGCGATCCTTCCGGGTATACCCTCACCCTTCGTGGCGCGGCCATCGCGCAAATTCAAGAAACGACCATGACGCAGTCGCTTGAAACCATCGAGCGACGCATCAACGCACTCGGTTTGACCGAACCCACGATTCAGCCTCGCGGGGGACAGAACAGCAACGAAATTCTGGTCCAGCTCCCCGGTGAGGGCGATCCTTCGCGCGCGCAACAGGTCATTCAAGCTGGTGGCCAACTGGAGTTGCGACTCGTCGAGGATCCCGTTGTGTACACCTCGGAGACTGACGCGCTGAGCAAGCATGGTGGGGTTTTGCCAGCAGGTACAGAACTCGTCCCCGGACGGCCGGAGCGCACGGCTTCGGGCAGTACGCCAAATGGGGAGGGGTGGTACATACTTACCCGCTCGGCCGTGGTCACCGGCCGGGACCTCCGCAGTGCGACGGAAAACCGCAACACAAACAACCCTGGCCAGTGGGTCGTGGATTTCACGCTTTCTGCTGATGCGTCCCACCGATTTGGACCTTTCACGCAACAGAATCTCGGCCGCCAGATGGCCATCGTGCTCGATCATCGGGTCTATTCGGCTCCCGTTATCAATGGGCGCATCGATGATTCCGGCATGATCGAAGGAAATTTCAGCCAGGAATCCTCGCACGATTTGGCGCTGGTGCTGCGCGCAGGCGCGCTCCCGGCATCGATCAAGTATTTGGAAGAACGCACCGTCGGGCCGTCGCTGGGAGCGGACTCCATCCGCCACGGCGTGCAAGCCTCTGTTCTAAGCTTGCTGGTCGTGATGATCTTTATGCTCTTTTATTACCGGCTGGCAGGCGGCAATGCGGTGCTCGCACTCATCCTGAACCTGGTCATCCTGCTCGCGGCGCTGGCTTTCTTTGGCGCGGTGCTCACTCTGCCGGGCATCGCGGGCGTGATTCTGACCATCGGCATGGGCGTGGATTCCAACGTTCTGGTCTTCGAGCGCATTCGTGAAGAGTTGCGCAATGGCAAGTCTCCCGGTTCGGCGGTGGAAGCGGGCTTCGATAAGGCCTTCCTGACCATTATCGATACGCACGTCACGACGGTGGTTTCCGCCTTCTTCCTCTTCCTTTTTGGAACCGGGCCTATTCGCGGTTTTGCGATCACTCTGACGATCGGCTTGATCGCCAACGTCTTCACTGCAATCTATGTATCCAAGACGATTTTCCAGTATCACTTGGCCAAGATGGATCGCCAGGCCGAACTGAGCATTTAGGTCGTACTAGGACGTCTAGGGCCAAGGATTTGGCGTAACGGAACGATCGAGTGATAGGCATTTCCGGCAGCTTCCTCCAATCTAGAGACGAGGCGGCGGGAACTATTCGACTGACGTTGGAGTCTAAAGAAGGGAACCAAGAAGCCGCATGATCGAGCTATTCAAAGAACCCAACATCGACTGGATGGGTAAAGCTAAGTATTTCTATGCTCTTAGCGGCATTTTGCTAGTCGCTGGCTGGGCTTCCATCTTTCTGAACCACGGCCTCCGTTACAGCATTGATTTCAAAGGCGGCACCAACGTGGATGTCCGCTTTGCACAGCCGCCAAATATCGACCAGATCCGCAATCAGCTCACAGCGCACGGGCTGGCCAATAGCGAAATCCAATCCGTGAGTGACATCGCCAGCCCTAACTCGAATGAGGTGCTTATCTTCGTCGAGCAGAAGAACCAGGGCGATGAAGCGGGCGACGCCAGCAAGACCCAGGTTATTAACGCCCTGAACGCGATCTACGGGACCGCCAACTCTTCCAAGCCCGATTTCAATTCCGCCACACTTTCCTCCCTGGCCGCTTTCCTCACGCAGCGCGACCCCCTTCTGCTTTCCACGAATGCCGGCGACCGCTATCAGCAGCTTGCAAAAAAGATTTTGGCCTATCGCGACACGAACAGCAAAGGAGTGCTGACAAATCTTGACGACTTGTCGAAAGTCGACGGCGCGACGCCGGCGGTTGTTTCCGCGTTGAAAGATAACTTCGCTCTTGGTTCGTTTGCCATTCGCGGCGTGGAGATTGTAGGCCCCAAGGTCGGCGGTGAGCTCCGGCGTCAGGCAATCTACGTTACCCTCTATGCTTTGGGAGGCATGCTGGTATATATTGCCTTCCGATTCGAGTTGGTCTACGGGGCAGCCGCGGTCCTGGCGGTGTTTCACGACGTTTTGATCACTCTGGGCTTTTTCTCGCTGCTGCATTTCGAGATATCGCTGACGGTCATCGCGGCGCTTCTTACACTGGTTGGATATTCGATGAACGATACCATCGTCATTTTCGACCGCATCCGAGAGAACAATCGTTTGCTGCGCCGCCAGCCTTTTCCAGACGTGGTGAACAAATCGATCAATCAGACGCTGTCCCGAACGATACTGACAAGCGGATTGACTTTCCTTACTGTGCTCGTACTGTTTCTGATGGGCGGCCAGGTGCTTCGTGCGTTCTCCTTTGCCCTGGTAGTGGGGATTGTGGTAGGAACGTACTCCAGTTTTGGTATTGCTGCACCGCTGGTGGTCGCCTGGAATCGTTGGCGCGGCCAGGGCGTTGCGGTTGGCACCGGACCCGCAGCCGGAAACAAAACCCGCGGAAGCGAAGGCGTCACTGGACGTCTTGCTCCTTCGGGGAGGAGGTAGGATTCATGTTTGAAGATATGGTTCTTTCAGGTAAGACGAGACGGACCAACAAGCCTTGGACGGTCGTGGTCTCCATGGTTGTGCAAGCTGTTATTCTTACCGTTCTGATCCTCATTCCGCTGATCTACACCGAAGCTCTGCCCAAGACGATGATGGCGACCATGCTTACCGCGCCGCCGCCCCCCCCGCCCCCTCCTCCTCCGCCGCCTCCTGCGGCCGTGGTGCACGTCAAGCCGCAGGTCCATTTGATGGACGCGGGCAAACTCGTGCAGCCGAAGGCTATTCCTAAGGACGTCAAGATTATTAAGGAAGATGCGCCCGAGATGGACGCCGGCGTACAGGGCGGCGTTCCCGGCGGTGTTCCTGGTGGTTCGATGGGCGGCGTCATTGGCGGCGTCATTGGTGGCATGGGCGGAGCTCCACCACCGCCGAAGCCGACCCAGACGCGCATCCGGCAGGGCGGCAACGTGACGGCAGCCATGCTTATCAACAAAGTTCAGCCCGTGTATCCGCCGCTCGCTCGGCAGACGCGTATTTCCGGGACGGTCCGCCTGCACGCCATTATCGGCAAGGATGGTGCCGTGCAGCAACTCGAAGTCATCTCCGGGCATCCACTGCTGGTGCAATCCGCGCTCGATGCGGTGCGGCAGTGGCGCTACAAGCCGACTCTGCTTAACAGCGAACCGGTCGAAGTCGACACCACGATCGACGTGATTTTCTCGTTGAACCAGTAAGCGGTCCGGCGCGCCGGTCGTGGGACAGGTGCGCAGGTCCGGGCGGCAAAGCTTAGCAAACTCTCGCGTTGGCCCTGGAGACCCCGGGGCCATCAGAACTAAGGAGCAAAACGAATGGTAGCGACCCTGTATGTGAACGCGGCCCTGTTCCTGCAATCCCAGGCTACCTCTTGGGATCTCCGGAGCATGTGGTCTTCTATGAGCACCCTTCCCCGGATCGTGGTTGCGATCCTTTTCATTCTTTCGATCTATTCCTTCGGCGTGATGATTGACCGGGCCCTGATGTACAGCGCGGCGCGCAAGCAGTCTCGTGTGTTCGTGCAGCAGGTTGCCGGCGCCCTCAAGGAAGGCAAGCTGGACGAGGCGATCGCCATCGCCGAACGGAACAAGAAGAGTCACATCGCCAAAGTCGTGGCGACAGGCCTTTCCGAGTTCCAGTCTGCTTCCCAGCAGGTTACCGACGCCGACGTAATCGAAGCGGCCAAACGCGGTCTCGAGCGCTCCGTTGCCATCGTTCACGCGGAAATGAAGCGCGGCCTCTCGGCGCTGGCCACCATCGGCTCGACGGCTCCCTTCGTCGGACTGTTCGGCACCGTGGTCGGTATCTTGAACGCCTTCAAGGGCATCGAAACCAGCAAAGCGACTGGTCTCTCGGCCGTCGCTGGCGGTATCGCCGAGGCGCTCGTCACTACGGCTCTCGGTCTTCTCGTCGCCGTCCCTGCTGTGTGGGCCTACAACTATTTCACCAACAAAGTCGAAGCCTTCGACGTGGAAATGGACAACTCCTCAATGGAGTTGATCAACTATTTCATTTTGCGTCGCGGCGCGAAGAAATAAGGTAACCCATGGGCTACAAACCAAAAGTCGGCGCTCAGATGGCGGCTCCAAACGTCATCCCGATGGCTGACATCATGCTCGTCCTGCTGATCATCTTCATGGTGGTCACGCCAATGTTGCAGAAGAGCCTGCCTGTGGATATGGCCAGGGTCAACAACGCAAAGGAAATGCAGGACGCGGATAAGGATGACGCCATCATTGTGGCGGTTACTCGAGATGGGACCATCTACCTTAAGAACACCAGGATCACCAAGGAAGATATCACCGGACAGATTAAGGATATGCTGTCCGCCCGTCTCGACAAAACTGTCTACGTAAAGAGCGATGCTCGGGCCAAGTATGGCGACGTTGTCGCGGTTGTGGACGAAATCCGCTCCGCGGGCGTCGATCAGCTCGGGCTTTTGACGGAGCAGAATCAAGAACGCAGGACACCGCCTCCGCCGCCCAACAATGCATCCGCTCCGTCGGGCGATTGAAGGCCTCGGAGAGATGTTGGGCAGGCGCGCGGAACGTTTGCACCATTCGTTTGCTGAGTCAGAATAGCCGCGCCGGATCCCACCTGGCGCGGCTTGATGGCCTGCAAAGCTCGCGAAACGCAGGCTGACAGGAGATTCGCAATGGGAATGTCTGTTGGAGAAAATAAAGGCGGTGCGATGGCGGAGATGAACGTCGTTCCGCTCATCGACATCTTGCTGGTGTTGCTCATCATTTTCATGGTCATCACTCCGCTCACGCCTCACGGGCTCGACGCTCTTGTGCCGCAGCCCAATCCGAATCAAAAGCAGGACATCGAGCTGGAGAATAAAACCGTTGTGGTTCAGGTGCTCTCCAATAACAAGCTGAAGATCAACAACGAAGATACGAACTGGGATGGCCTCGGTCCGCGTCTCGAAACGATCTTCAAAGAGCGCGCCGAGAAGATCGCTTTCGTGAAGGGTGACAACGACGTACTGTTCATGGAAGTCGCGCGCGCCATTGACATCATGCGCGGCGCGGGTATTGACCGAGTCGGTTTGATCACCGCCAAGCTCGAGGCTGGGCAGTAGCATTAAGGATTTCTTTTTCACTGCGGCCGTTTCTGGCCGGCGAAGGGTTGTGAGAGTCCTCCTCGCGGGGAAATCTGTTTCATGCGAGGTGGCTCATGGGAATTTCGCTTGGTGGTGCAAAGCTTGGCCCGGTCTCGGAAATGAATGTCGTTCCGCTGATCGACATTCTGCTGGTGCTTTTGATCATCTTCATGGCGGTTTGTCCACAGATGCAGTATGGTCTTCCGACGGACTTACCGCAGCAGACGGAAACTGGGCCCACAACACCACGGCCGGGTGTGATAGTCGTGCAGGTTTTTGCGGATGGCACGTTGCGCATTAACCAGGATCCGGTGCCATGGCAAGCTCTGCAGGACCGGCTCACGGAGATTTTCAGGATGCGGGCCAGTCGCGTTGCTTTTGTTCGTGGGGACGGTGCTCTCGAGTTCGGCGTGATTGCCAGGGCCATCGACGTAATGCGTGGCTCGGGAATCACAACGGTGGGCCTGATGACGCCGGAACTCGAAAACGTTCGCTAAATAGTGTAGATTGGCCCCTCGCAGGGCGGATCTGAATTCTAGCTGGGATGGATGCTTCGATGACTCATGCATCAGCTCGTAAGGCTCGCCGGGCGGCTTCGCTGGCAGCGCTGTTGATCTTCACCGTCGGAGTTTCGGGCTGCAACAAGCTTAAAGCCCGCGACCTCCTGAACAAAGGTGTGAACGCCTTTAAGGCCGGTCAGTCCGACGCTGCCATCGAGGATTTCAAGAAGGCCAAGGATCTCGACCCTAGCTTGATGATGGCGCAAGTCTATCTGGCCACGGCTTACGCCAGCTTGTACATCCCGGGCGCTCCCTCTCCTGAGAACAAGGCTCGCGGCGAGCAAGCCATCAATGAATTCAAGGCTATCTTGGCAGCTGATCCTAACAATCTGACCGCCATCGACGGCATCGGCTCACTTCTCTTCCAGATGGCTGGCACGCCACCGGTTAACGAAAAAGGTTTCGAGGAATCGAAGACTTACCATCAGCGGCACATTCAGATCAAACCTGATGATCCGGAACCGTACTATTGGGTCGGCGTGATCGACTGGACGCTGGCCTTCCGCGGTAACGGCGAAATGCGCATGGATTACAACAAGAACAACATTAAAAAGCAGGTCCATGATGACCAGCCGCTACCGCCTGCGGTTCGTACCGAATACGCGGGAAAGTATGGTCCTCTCGTGGATGAAGGCATCGCCGACCTGCAAAAAGCCATCTCGCTAAAGCCCGACTATGATGACGCCATGGCCTATCTGGGCCTTCTCTATCGCCGCAAAGCGGACATGGTGGAGAGCGCGGACGAGCGCGCTTCGCTGCAGAAGCAAGCCGACGACTTGCTCGACAAGATCAAGGAGATCAAGCAGAAGCGCCTGGATCAGCAGCAACAACTATCCTGAGCAACGCCTGCCGAATCGCCAATAGTAAATCGATTTTCTAGCAAAGGGCGCCCGCAAAGGCGTCCTTTCCATTTTCGCAGGCATTTCGCTCCACGAGAGCGGTCCCCTCTCTCGCGCGATGTCCCTTTCGGGTTTATACTAGAACATGCTGTCTCCCAGTAATGTTCCGCTGAGCTTTCAGCGCGACCGCGCCATACGCCAGCTCGAAGCGCGCTTTGAAGAGCTCCTCGAAAAGCTCCGCAAAAACCGTCCTGCCGAAGATCCCTGGGTCGTCCGCCGTGCTTACGAAATTGCTTCCGAGCGTCATCGCGACCAGTTACGCAGTTCCGGCGATCCCTACATCTCCCACCTGATCGAAGTCGCCCACATCCTAGCGGATATGCGCATGGATGCCACTACGCTCACCGCGGCGTTGCTCCATGATGCCATCGAAGACACCGAGTATCCTGTCGCGCGCATTGCAGAACGCTTTGGACCGGATGTCGCTCACCTCGTTGAAGGCGTCACCAAAATCAGCCGCTTGAATATGACCGCCCCGGAAACTCGCCAGGCCGAGAACGTCCGCAAAATGCTGCTGGCGATGGTAAATGATGTTCGCGTCGTCATGGTCAAGCTGGCAGACCGCCTCCACAACATGCGCACGCTCGAATACCTGGCGCCTGAAAAGCAGCAGCGCATTTCGCGGGAAACCCTGGACATCTACGCACCGATCGCCCATCGCCTGGGCATGGGCGTTATCCGCGGAGAACTCGAGGACTTGTCTTTTCGTTTTCTCGAGCCGGAGGCCTTTCTTTCTCTCCAAAAAGAGGTCACGGAGAAGAGTCCCGTCTATCAAAGATTTTTGGAGGAAGTACAGGGCACCATCCGTACCAAGCTTGTCGAGAGCAGCATTCCCGCGGAGTTGGAAGCGCGCATCAAAGGCTTATATTCGCTGCACGGCAAGATACTGCGCCAGCAGACCAGCCTCGAACAGGTCTACGACCTGCTCGCCGTCCGCGTCATTACGGACTCAGAGCGAAACTGCTACGCCGCTCTCGGCGTAATGCATCACATTTGGCGGCCGGTTCCCGGCCGCTTCAAAGATTATATCGCCATGCCCCGCCCGAATCTGTACCAGTCCCTCCACACCACCGTTCTGCATGGCGGCCAGCCCTTTGAAGTGCAGATCCGCACGCAGGAAATGCACCGCATCGCGGAAGAGGGCGTCGCCGCCCACTGGAAATACAAAGGCGGCAAGCCTGCTTCCGGCGACGACGACCAGCGCATCGCCTGGATGCGGCAGCTGATCGAGTGGTCGCAAGAGCTGCAGGAACCCAGCGAATTTCTTTCCACGTTGAAAGTGGACCTCGCGCCCGTCGAGGTTTATGCCTTCACGCCGAAGGGCCGCGTTCTAGAGATGCCCCGCGGAGCGACCCCCGTGGATTTTGCATATTCCGTGCATACCGAAGTGGGCCATCAATGCGTGGGCGCAAAGGTAAACGGCCAAATGGTGTCGCTGCGCCATGAGATCGTCAGCGGCGATGTCGTCGAGATCCTCACCAACAAAGGGCACACGCCGAGCCGCGATTGGCTCAGCTTCGTCAAGTCTTCGCATGCGCGCAGTAAAATCCGCCAGTGGATCAACCTGCACGAGCGCGAAGAAGCTACGGACATGGGAAAGAAACTGCTGGAGAAGGAGTCCCGCCATTTCGGCCGAGGCTTGAAAAAAATTCCCGAAGCCGATTGGAACAAATTGCTTGCCGACTACGGCCTCTCAAAACAGGAAGACCTCTACGCGGCCGTTGGTTTCGGCAAATATTCAGCACGGCAAGTCCTTTCGCGCTTGCTTGGCGAGCCGGAGAAACCCGCGGAGGCGGAAACGGAAGATTCCAAGCCGACACTCGTTAAGACCGTCAAACGCATGCTCGGTTTCGGCGAAGCGCCGCTAATCGTCAAGGGCCACGACGACCTGCTCGTCTATCGTGCAAAATGTTGCAACCCGATTCCCGGTGACGACATTGTCGGCTACATCACGCGCGGCCGCGGCGTAGCGGTGCACACGCGCGCTTGCCCCAATGTGCAAAACCTCATGTATCAAACCGAACGCCGCATCGCCGTCGAATGGGGCGGCGAAAGCGCCGCCACTTTCCCCGTGCAACTCGCCATCCGTGGCAAAGACCGCGCCGGGCTACTCGCAGAAATCACCGCAGTCATCAGCGGTGCGGGTTCCAACATCCGCAGTCTCGAAAGCCGCCCCGACCGCCAGAACGCCCGCATCGAGGCCAGCCTCGAAATTGTCGACCGCCGCCAGCTCGAAACCATTCTCGCCAACATTCGAAAAGTGGCCGGTGTTTTCGGCGTCGAACGCGTCTACCAGATTTAGTCTCCGCTTTTTGGACCTGTCCTTTTTGCCGGGTATCACCCAAGCACACGCCGCGGTTTCCCGCTTCCCTCCACCTACAATATAAATATGCGGTACCAACAATTGCTTCTCGGTGCGTGTGCCCTCGCGGTGGCGGGTTGCCACCAGCATCCTCTCACGGACTACCGTCCGCTGGACCAGGCGGGCATGTGGTCCAGCGACATTGAGCAGCTCAAAGGGCTCAATACTTCGGACGCGGAAATCGCCCAAGTCGTCAAGCTGAAGCACGCCGGAATCAGCGATGACACTTGCGTCGAACTGGTCAGCACCGCGCACGTTCGCAAGCATCTTTTCACCAGCGCCGAATCTGCCTCCAACCTTGCCGGTGCCGGATTTACCGAGCCGCAAATCCTCGAGATGGCCCGCGCCGACCAGCTCGACTCCATCAGCATCGACGCCGTCACTCTCAAGCTCATCGGTCTCTCCGACTCGACGGTACAACTCGTTCTTCACCGCCATTTGAATGGTCAGCCGGTCATGGCCAGCGCAGATATTTCACGCCTGAAAAACACCGGCTTGACGGAACGCCAAATCCTCGATCGCATCAATGCGGGAATGACCACTGAACAAGCCGAAAAAGAAATTCGCGCTCGCGAGGCCGCTCGCAATCATAAAGACACCTCCTTCGTACGCGTCCGTGGCCGCAAACCGCGCTGAACCTATTCGCCATCAACGTCTCCCAATCAGTTCGTCGATTTTGCTTCTTCCGACTACCCTAGTTACAATCGAGTCGCTTTGTTGCCACGGTCCCATCTCCGCCTGCTTCTTTCCCTGTTTCTCTCTGCCGTTGGCTTTTGGGTTTCTTCCTGCGCCACCGCCCTTGGGCCGGGCTACTCCATCGAGAATCAGGAAATCCGTGTCCAGTTTTTGCCAGAGTCCAATCCCAGGATCCGCGTCGATGCGGATTATCGGCTGCGCAACACTGGCAATCAACCGCTCTCCGGCCTCGAATTGCGACTCCCCGGACGCCGCAGCTTCCACGTAGCAGCCGCGCAGGCCACGTGGGACGGCTCTTCCATTGCCGAGCAAAGCTCGCTGATTAACCCGCGCAACACATTCCTTGCGCTTCCAAATACGTGGCGCCTCAACGAAGGTCACAATCTCCATCTCTCCGCCGAGTTCCAAAATCCCGTTGGCGGCTCTCCAGGTTTCAGTTTTGCACCCGATGCATTTTTCCTCCCATCCGAGGGCTGGGCTCCCGAACTGCTGCCCTCGCAGGGCTTGTTTTCAACGGGAGGCGTACCTCCCGATCAATGGCGCTTGCTTGTCCGCGTACCTGAAGGATTTCTTGTGCACACCAGCGGCCGCTCCACAAAGACGTCACGCAACGCCCGAGAAATCTCCGTGCAGACCACGCAATTTCTCGAGGATCGCTATCCGTTCGTAGTGGCCGGGCGCTACAAAGAAACATCGCTCGACGCAGGCTCCGCCGACAAAGTTTTTCTCTGGTCTCGCGCTCCAGAAGATTCCGCGCTCCTGCGCCAGTCCGCGGATGCTCTCGTCCGCGCCATCCAGGCTTACGACGCGACTTTCGGCGCTCGCTCGCAAAAGAACGAGCCGCTCTGGATCGTCGAGTGCCCCATCCCGGCTGGCTGTTTTCGCGCCGCGGAATCTTCTTACGCCAATCTTTTGAGTGCGCAGCCGGGAGCTGTTTCGTCCGAACTCGCTTCGCTCGACACGTTGCTGATCGATGTTAGCGGGGGACCGCCGAAGCTTGCCGCTGCAGCGCCTGCGCTTGCCGCCAGTTGGCTGGGCTACGGCCAAAACCCCGGCTTCTACGAGCAACAGCCTCCTCTTTCGGCGTTTCCGGCCTTCGCCTCTGCGCTAGGACAAGAGGCCATCGAAGGCCCATCCGTTCGCTCAGACACAATCCGGCGCGCCTTGCATATGATTCCGAAGAGCGCCGTTGCGCCCAAACCCGAGGACCAAACAGTTCTGCGAGCAAAGAGTTTCCTCTTCTTCTACGCGCTTCAGGACCGCTACGGGCGAGACGCTTTCCGCCACGCGATCGACCACATGCTCTCCGCTCGAAAAGGCCGCGGCTTCAATCTCAGTGATCTAATCGCCGCGTTCGAACAGGAAACCCACCAGAATGTTGCGGAGTTTGTGAGATTGTGGATGAAGCGCCCAGGCGTTCCCGATGATTTTCGCGCGCGCTATGAGGATGCTTCCGCCTCGATCGCCATCACTTCCAAGGAGACCATGCCATGAGAGAAATTGTTCTGACGGACCGCGGTCCAAAACCTATCGGGCCTTATTCCCAGGCCATCAAGGTCAATGGATTGCTCTTCGTTTCCGGACAAGTTTCCATTGATCCGAAGACCAATGAGTTCGCGTCCGGGGATATTTCCCAGCAAACAGAGCGCACGCTTGAGAATGTGAAAGGAATCGTCGAAGCTGCGGGAAGCAAGCTGAGCCACGTCATAAAAACCACGGTCTTTCTCAAGAATATGAGCGACTTCGCAGCCATGAACGAAGTTTACGCGCGTTACTTTTCCTCGGCTCCGCCGGCCCGCTCAACCGTGGAGGTTGCTCGCCTGCCGAAAGACGCCCTTGTCGAAATGGAAGTTATCGCGACGGTTTGAACCGTACGGCAACGGCGGACAGCCCAAAGCGAATTACGGGCGGTCTGGACTTTCCAGAACCTCATCAAGAGCGAGATAGGTCACCACGCCTACTGCCGCGGCCGCATACCAAACGAACTTGCTCTTCGCCGCCATGAGCGGCGGCCCGCCGGATCCCTTCGTCCCCGACCCTTGGGGCGGAGGCTGCGTCTGCGCTTCCTCGCTCTTGGCCGGATCCAGGACGACGCGATACGCGCTGCCTTCCGAAATCACTCGTGAATCATCCCCAACCGTAATCGTCAGCGCGCCTCGCGCGCATTTCACCAGCAACTGTTTCTCGCCCAGCATGGTCACTTGCCCGATCGTAGGATCGTCTGATTTGGGTCTGATCACTGCGGTTAACGCATTCAGTGAAAACGCTTTTGCACCGGCTGTCGAAAAGGTGGCCGATCCCCGCAGCAGCGTGGCTTCTGGCATCCCAGCATTTTCACTCACAGTGGCCAGGGAAGACGCGGAAAGTAAGAATCGCGCCGCCCCGGCGCGCAACTGTACGCTTCCCGAATCGGCGGTGCTCAATTTATCGCCATCAAAAACGGTCGTGCCAACGGCTGCCCCAGCTCCGCTGACACTCGCGTGGTCCGACGCCACAACCGTACCTAACGCGCCGGTAGAAGCGCCCCAGGCCGGTGCCATCAATAAGCAAGATGCGAAGATTGCAGCAACAATTTCGCGCGAACGCGCCATTGAAGCCTCCAAGAGGGCTACCCGAAGAATACTCACAGGCTCCTCTAACGTCAATAAAGAATCATCCCTCCGAACAAGAAATCTTTTGCACTCAACGTCCTGCATCCTCTGGATGTAGGCCGTTTCCGCTGCTACAATGCCAGCCAACACATGGCTGATTGGAAACAGATTACCGCCCGGATTCGTCGGGCCCGCACCGGCAAGGACCCCGTCGGCCAACTTTCCAATTTGTACGAGAAAACCCGCGATGCGATGGTTGCGTTTGAACTGGCCCGCTACTTCGAAACCGCCGGTCAAAATCCCGAGGCCGCTAAGTGGTACCTCGCCGCTGCTGAACGCTTCCGCAGGGCGGACTGGAAAACCAAGGCCCAGGAAGCAGCCGTCAGACTTGGCGCCGAAGTTTCGGCCGTTGACCCTGCGCATTCCTCCGGCGATTTTGTGTTGACCCCGCCCGCGATTGGTGACGTCGAGATGCCTCCCTCTGCGAGTGGCAGAGACGTTGAGCAGAATCCTGCAGGCTCCGAATCTTCGAGTGCTCGTCCCGAAACTGAAACCAAATCCGAGGATGCTCCCGCGGCACCCGTAGCGGAATCCCCGGATTCGCCAGACAAAAAGCGCCGCCGCCGTGGCCGTCGCGGTGGCCGCAATCGCCGCAAAGCCGAACCGTCCAAGGGCTCCGCAGCGGTTTCCGAATCCACCCCGGAGCAGACGCCTCGCGCGAAAGGTCTGCCCCCTCGAGTCTTTGACGAGCCGGTTCAGCCGAGACCCTCGCGCGCAGCATCGAGCCGCGCCATCCCTTCACCTCCTGTCGAACCGATTGGCGAACCGGGTGGCCCGGCCGTTCGCGGGCGTTCGGGCGATCCCGGCCTGTCTTCCAGATTGTCGCTTCTCGAGATGCAGCTCCGCCGCTTGCTGACCTGCCCTCCTGTAAAACTTAGCGAAGCGGACCACGCCCCAGTTGGCCCCGGCGTGTTCGTCCTCACCGATTCCGACCTCACTAGCTACTACTACGTCGAAGCGTGCCAGACCCTGCGCATCGCGGTCGGAAATCTCTTGCGCGGGAGTGCGAGCCGCCGTGGCGCGGATTCCCTCAAACCCCAACTCGCGGAACATCTGGGCATACCGGAATCGCGCGTCACCAAGTATCTCGCCGATCATTGCGTTGTCCGTTGGCTCCAGCTTGATGAGGGTGCTTCGCACTTCGCCCATTTTGTGACCGCCGTCATACGCCCCACCCTAAATGAGTAGTCGCGCCGGCAAACGTTCTTTCCCTAAAGGGAACACCGTAGAAACGGACGGGCGTTCTATGTCCCATAAACCGCAAACTTATAGCCCATTCGCTCTAGAAGTAACCCCCCGTTCAATCGCCGTTCGCTGCTCCCAACTGCCGTTCGACCCCTATTTTTGACCGTTCGCTGCATCCTTCTGGCATCAGCCTCCCGTTACCGTCAAACTATAGGCGTACAAAGACTTATTGGACGTACCGACGTGAAATGGTACGGTAATTGGAGCCTTGGGGGCTGTAGAGGCATCCAAATCAGCTGGGCAAATGAGTAGGGCAAGTTGGGGCTTCCTATTTTGAAAGCGAGGGTAGAGTTTTATGCCGAATCGTGTGGGGACGCAGATTCTGAGAACTTTTGACTGGGCGCTGTGCAAGACGGCCGCGTTTACCTTTAACAGCATTCAGTATTTCAACAAGCGCAATCCGAATCCTTCCGTCACACCGCAGTGGTCCGATAAGCCGTTGCTCAAGTCGTGGGAGAAGACCAAGCCTACGCTCGGCTTTCCACGTCAGACCGATTCTTTGTGCCCTGCATGCGTCAAAGAGGCGCGTGAAGCGATCATCGCCGGCAAAAAAGACTGGCGCGATCTGATGCATGAGAAAGTCGGCGAAATCAAGGCGCAGATCATCGAGCGCGACAATCAGATTTGGATGATCAAGGATTGTCCCATCCACGGCCACTACGAAGACATGATGGCCATCGACGCCAAGTTCCTCGACTGGATCGAAAAGCAGTTCCCTGGCCGCGATATTCCCGCGCACAACGACGAAGACCTTCACAAGCACGGCTCTTCGACCGTTCGGTACGGCCGCGGCTCCGTTCTTACCGTCGACCTCACCAATCGCTGCAACATGATGTGCGATCCCTGCTTCATGGATGCCAACCAGGTTGGCTACGTCCACGAACTCGGTTGGGAAGAAGTTAAAGAAATCTTAGACAACGCGCTCAAGATCAAGCCGCGCCGACAGATGTCCGTGCAATTCTCCGGTGGCGAGCCGACCATGAGCCCGCTCTTCCTCGACGCCGTCGCCTACGCCCGCAAAATCGGCTACAACAGCGTTCAAGCTGCCACGAACGGGATTGAATTCGCCAAGAGCAAGGAATTCTCGAAGAAAGCTTTCGACGCAGGCATGCGCTACGCTTACCTGCAGTTCGACGGCATCGGGAACGACGCCAACAGCCATCGCCAGATCGGCAACCTCTTTGACGTGAAGCTCCGCGCCATCGAGAACATGCACGAAGCCGGCATCGAAATCGTCCTTGTCGTCACCATCGTCAACAACGTGAACAACGACCAGGTCGGCTCCGTCGTGAAATTCGCGATGGAAAATCCCAAGAAAATCGCCTTCGTCAGCTTCCAGCCGGTTTCCTTCACCGGTCGCGACGAAGACATCACTCCCGAGCGTCGTCTCCGCCAGCGTTATACCCTGTCGCACCTTGCCAAGGACGTCAGCGCTCAGGTGGGCAAAGTGGAACCTACGCGCGACTGGTTCCCCATTTCCTTCATCAGCACGTTCGCTGGTTTCGCGGACATGGTCAAAGGCAACGAGTCCCAGTGGGGTTCGCTCTCCTGCGGCTGCCATCCGAACTGTGGCGTCGGCACCGCTATGATGATCAATAAAGAGACGAAGGAATGGGCGCCTGTTCCGCGCTTCCTTGATGCCGTCCAACTCACCAAGGATGTCACAGCCATCACTGACGCGGCCCGCGGCAAGAATTTCTCCAACTTCATGATGGCTATGGCCCTCCTGAAGAACTATCATCCGTTCCGCGGACCCAAGGGCCTCACGCTCAGCGCTCTCTTCAAGAAGTTCGACAAGACCTGGGCGCTCACGAAGAAGGCGACCGTCAAGTACGGTCGTACCTCTCCGGATCGCAAGATCGACGACGCCATGAAGCGCCGCCAGGATCCCTGGAACTTCCTTTTCATCGCCGGCATGTGGTTCCAGGATCTTTTCAACTACGA
>Ga0070735_10002767_pt1 | contig 15671 bp, 24 predicted proteins | sample Coa_R1_FD_66443 | JGI IMG/M metagenome (GOLD analysis project Ga0070735, IMG submission 66443) | Surface soil microbial communities from Centralia Pennsylvania, which are recovering from an underground coalmine fire - Coalmine... | ecosystem: Environmental > Terrestrial > Soil > Unclassified ... | reverse complement strand
CGGCGTTGCAAGAGGCGAGGCTTAGGCCGGGGTCGGCCGCGCGCCAGTCTTTGACGGCGCCGCGCGCTGGCCGCCGCGGAGGGCGAACCCCAAGAGCAGGGCGGCGCCGGCCACGATCCCCAGGACCAGCAGCGACCTGTCTCGCAGAAGGCTCTCCGCGCCGTCGAAGGCGTCCAGCGCCTTGTCGCGAGCCCGGTCAGAGGCGTCTTTTGCCAGGCCGATCACGTCGCGCAGCCGGCCGTTGGCTTCGGATTTCACGTCGTCGGCGATCGCGCCCGCCGTATCGGCCACGCGGTCGAGGGTTCGTGCCGTCAGAGTATCGTTTTCTGTCAGTGTCATCGTTGCAGGTTCCGATCGCGGAAGCGCGACGACCACACAACCCGTCAACCCCTCAGCCGTTCCACCGCGCTTCAGAACGTGACCGGGGCAAAAGGTCTCATGGCAGGCGCCGCCGAACGTGCTTATCGGGCGGCGGCGTCGCCGGGGAACGGATGGAGCAGAGCGTCGTGGATCTCTATTGGCTGATTGGAGCGATTGTCGGATCGGGCCTGTTCATCTTCTTAGGGGGCCCGCCTGCGCGGCGCCTCGCGCAAGCCGTCCGGCGCCGCGGGCGCGTTTGAGCCGCATCGAGTGCGCGGTCGGAACCGCGAGCGGTCTCGGCGATTAATCATACCGAGCGGCGCAGTACAGCGCCGCCAGGAATGAAGGAACATCCAGATGTCCATAATCGCCTGGCTCGTGGTCGGCCTCGTCGCCGGCTGGATCGGAAGCATGATCGTCAACCGGGGCGGCGAAGGCCTCATCATGGACATCGTGCTCGGTGTCATTGGCGCGATCGTCGGCGGCTTCGTCTTCAACATGCTGGGCCATTCCGGCGTCACCGGCATCAACCTCTACAGCATCTTTGTCGCCGCCGTGGGCGCCGTCATCGTGCTGTTCATCTTTCACGCGGTGGTCCGCCGACGCACCCTCTAAGCCCGCCGCGCCTTCCGTGGGGCCGGCTGGATAAGGCGAGTGCAGGCCCGGGCGCGCGCGAGTGAGGCGGAACCCCGGGCTCTCGGAGGCGCCTGCTGTCCGGAACAATAAAGGTCCTGCCGGATTGTCGACGTGTCGACAATCCGGTCGAGGCGGGTCGCCAAAATGCAAACGCTCAAGCTGCTGGTCGTCGACGACGAGCCGATGATCCGCGTCACGCTCGAGGCCGCGCTCGAAGATGGCGGCTACAGCACGCAATTCGCCGCCAGTGCCGAGGAAGCGTTCAAGGTGCTTGACGATCCAGATGAGATTTTCGCCGCGGTTGTGACTGACGTTCGCTTGACTGGCCGGGTCACCGGTTGGGATGTGGCCCGGCGCGCTCGCGAGCTGAACCCCTCGATGCCCGTCGTCTACATCACTGGTGACTCGGGCGTGGACTGGGCCGCCAACGGCGTGCCGAACAGTATTCTCATCACAAAGCCGTTCGCGTTGGCGCAAGTCGTTACGGCTGTCTCGCAACTCCTCAACACCGACTCGTCGCCGCCATAGCCGCTCCAAGCTGTGCCGGCGGTCCGCCCCCTGGCCGAACGCGCGGCGGCATGCTCCAATTGCGGCGCCCATGGGTCATTGGGGAAGGATCCAGGATGAACATCCGCATTGCGCTTTGCGCGCTCCTCGCCGGGGCGGGCCTCGTCGCCTGCCAGCGCGGCGCGGCGCCCGCGAACACGGCGTCCGCGTCTACAGCTTCGGCCAGCGCCACGGCGCCGGCGTCGTCCGCTGCCGCACAGCCGCTGTCGAAGACCGGCGAGACGCCGACCGCCTTCGTGACGCGGATGCTCGCGCCCTACCAGCCGAACGGCGAGCAGTGGGCGAGCACCGACACGCCGGCGAAGGAAGCCGCGCAGAAGGCGTTCCAGGCCAAGTACGACGCCGACTTTTACGACCCGGACTTCGGCAAGCTGATGAACGACAACGGCGCGCTGGCCATGAAGAAGGCCGGCGGCGTCGACATGGACTACGACCCGATCTGCCAATGTCAGGACAGCAGCGCGACCTATTCCGTCGTCTCAGGCCATCCGGACGGCGCGCACTACGACGTGGTGGTGAAGAGCGACGACAAGGAGCAGGGGACCTGGACCTTCGTGCTCGCCGACAGCGACAAGGGCTGGCGACTCTATGACGTGATCGACAGCGGCGGCGACGTGCGCGCGATGCTCGCCCAGCACAACGCCTGCATGCGCGCCGCCAAGACCGAGACCGAAGGCGGCAAGTGCATCGGCGGCTGAGGACGGCTCACGCCGTCACTGGCTGCGGCTGATCTGGCCGCGCAGCGCCGCCGGCTGGGCGGCGGTGTCGATCTGGAACGACCACAGGCCGACGTTCAGCTGCCGCGCCTGCACGTCCGTCAGCTTGACGACGCCGCTGATCGGCGAGGCGGTGACCGGCGCCGAGATCAGAACGGGCGCATCGCCGCTCTTCGACGGACCGTGGAACCCGGCCGACACCGGGGCGCTCACGCCCTGGAAGGTGGCCGTGTAGTCGAGTTCGCCGCTGTCGGTGTCGAAGTCCAGGTGCACGTGACCGGCGCCCGCGGCGCCGGTCAGGCGGCCGTCGTACTGCTGCTCGGCGGCGAACGCCGCGCCGGCCGCAAAGGTCAGAATCGCCGCCCCGGCGATCGCGAGCCCCAAACGCATATCGATGGTCTCCGAAAATGATGGGCCGGCCAGGCGAACCCATGAAAACAAAGCCGTCAGCCGGCCTTGATAAACACTGTTTAGATGCTATCTGCCCTTGTGCAATTTCCCTTTCGGACAGTTCGCTTGCGGCAGGCTCAACCGACGCTCCCACCCGGCCACGCGACCATGAGCCAACAGGTGTCGCTGCGCGCCGTCGAGACCTTCGTCGCCGTCGCGCGCGCGCTCAGCCTGACCGTCGCCGCCGGCGAGCTGGGCCTGACCACCTCGGCGGTCAGCCGCCGCATCTCCGATCTGGAGCAGGCGCTGGGTGTGGATCTCTTCCGCCGCCTCAACCGTCGTATCGAGCTCACTGCGGCCGGCGTGCGCTATCTGCAGGCGGTGGGCGAGGCGATCGACCGCATCCACGCCGGCTCGGCCGCCATCGGCGGCGGGCGGGCGCGCAAGGTGGTGCGGCTGTCGGCGCTGGCCGACCTCGCCTCGTCCTGGCTGATGCCGCGGCTGGCGCGCTTCCACGACGAGCGGCCCGACATCGAGGTCGAGCTGCACGCCCTCGCCGACCTGGGCGATGTGGCGATCGGCGAGGCGCACGCCGCCTTGCGCCTCGGCGCCGGCGCCTGGCCGGGGATGGTGAGCGAGCGGCTGCTGGACATCGAAGTCGCCCCCGTCTGCGCGCCGGCGCTGCGCCCGAAGCGCGCGCCGGTGACGGCCGAGGCGCTGGACCGTTTCACGGTGCTGAGCATGAGTCCGGCCCTCGGCTTGTGGGACGAGTGGTTCGACGCCGTCGGCCTTGGCGGGTACCGCCCGCGGCGGGTGCAGACCTTCGACAGCGTCCAGGTGCTCTACGCCGCGGCCGCGGCCGGCATGGGCCTGGCGCTGGGCGGCAGCTTCCTGGTCGAGCGCGAACTCGAGGCCGGCCGGCTGACCACGGCCTTCGATGCCGCGCCGGTGCGCGTGACCAGCGGCTGGCACCTGGTCTACCGGCCGCGCGACCGCGACTGGCCGCCGCTGCGCGCGCTTGGCCGCGCGCTGCACGACGAACCGCCGGCGGCGCGCCTGGCCCAAACGGTCTGACGGCCGCCGATTTACTTCCGCCCTCCGCGCGGTTATAGGCCGCGTCCCATGACGCAGATGCGCAAAACCAATCCGTGCAACGCCAACGCCCGTTCGGGCGGGGGATGCGCGGGCGCGCGTCGGTAGCGGCTCTCTCTTCGCCGCTCGAACGCCCCGCCGAATGAGGTCGGGGCGACCAAGCCAGGAAACCGTCGGTCCCGTCCTCGAAAACCCGAGGAGACGAGACTGTGAAACGACGAAAACGCCTTCCCGCCACGCCCGTGCTGACGAGCGAGCGGCTGACGCTTCGGCCCGTGCGGCTGGAGGACGGACCGGTGCTGCAGCGCCGCTTCCCGCGCTGGGAGGTGGTCCAGCACCTGGACGGCCAGGTTCCCTGGCCCTACCCCGCCGATGGCGGCCAGACGCACGCCAATCTGGTCGTCGAGCGCGCGAAGAAGCGGCAGAGCTTCACCTGGGCGATCACGCTGACGGGCGAGGGCGACGAGCTGATCGGTCTGATCGACCTGCGCCCAGACGACGGCGAGAGCCGCGGCATGCGCGGCTTCTGGCTCGATCCGGACTACTGGCGGCGCGGCTTGATGTTCGAAGCGGCCGAGCGGGTGACCGAGTACGCCTTCGTCGAGCTCGGCTGGCCGTACCTCTGGCTCAGGAACGACGAGGCCAACACCGGCTCACACCGCATCAAGGAAAAGCAGGGCGCGCTCCTGGTCGACCGTGACCGCGGCCGCTCCGTCGCGGGCGAGGCGATGCGGGAGGTCTGGCTCCTGACGCGCAACGCCTGGTTCGCGCGCCGGGCGGCGGAGACGCGCGGCGGCCTGCCCGCAACGCCGGTGCTGGCGACCGAGCGCTTGCGGCTTCGGCCCATCCGCATGGACGATGCGCCGGTGATGCAGCGCCGCTTCGCCCAGTGGGACGTGGTCAGATACCTGAACGGGGACAACGTCCCCTGGCCGCTGCCGGACGATTCGGCCGCGAAGAACACGGTGGAGACGCTGGCGGAGATGGAGCGGCATGAGAAGCTGCAGTGGGCGATCACGCTGGCCGGTGACGACGAACTCATCGGCCGCATCACCCTCTGGCCCGACGACGGGACGAGCCGCGACATGCGCGGCTTCTGGCTCGACCCCGCCTTCTGGGGGCGCGGGCTGATGACCGAGGCGGCCGAGCGGGTGACCGAATACGCCTTCGCGACGCTCGGCTGGCCGCATCTTTGGCTGCGCAGCGGGGCGGAGAACACAGGCTCGCACCGGATCAAGGAAAAGCAGGGCGCGCGCATCATGGGCGCCGTTCCGGCCCGGTTCGTGTCCGGGCCCGGCATGAGCACGATCTGGCTGCTCACCCGCAACGACTGGCTGAAGGGGAAGAGATCATGAGCGCGCTTGGGGAAGTCCGCCGGGCGGACAAGGCGATGAACGAGGCCGATACGCTGGCCCTCCTCGCCCGCGGGGCGGTGGGCCGGCTCGCGACCGTCGATGCGAGCGGCCAGCCTTACGTCACGCCGCTGCTCTATGTGTGGGACGGGCGCGAGGTGTGGCTGCACAACGCCATCGTCCCTGGCCATCTGCGCGCCAACATCGAGGCCAACGACCGCGTCTGTTTCGAGGTCGACGAGCCTGGCCCGGTGTTCCCCTATGGTCGGTTCGAGTGCGACACCTCGATCGCCTACGAGAGCGCCATCGTGTTCGGGCGCCTCAGGGTCGTGGACGACCGCGCCGCCAAGGAAGGCTTCTGCCGGGCGCTGATGGCGAAATTCGCACCGGGCTCGGGCGACCGCCCGCCAGGGTTCTTTCCGCGCCTTGGCCAGATCGCCGTCTATACGATCGCCGCCCAGCGCATCACCGGCAAGCGAACGCCGCTGCCGCCGCTGGCCGAACAGTGGCCGGCGCTCGATCGCTCCGGAACGCCCGACGCCAGGCCGCCAAACGGATTCAAGCGTTGACTTAAGAAAATCAATTTCCGACGCTTGACGAATTAAATTTCTTGATCCACTTTCGGGTCAAGGAAGGACATTCACGATGGCTGACGGCGAAACACGCGACTGGCAGGACCTCACCCGTCTCACCGGCGGCGCCGATCTGGTGGTCGAGCGCGTGCGCCTGGCCGGCAAGGACATCGCCATCGAGGGCGCGTTCGAACTGCCCGAGCTCGCCCGCCTGCCGGCGGAGGACCAGGTGTTCATCGCCGCCTTCGTGCGCAGCCACGGCTCGATCAAGGAGATGGAGCAGGTGTTCGGCGTTTCCTATCCGACGATCAAGGCGCGGCTGAACCGCATCGCCGCCAGCCTCTCCTTCGTCGAGGTGGACCCGGCGCCGCCGAACCGCGACGTGCTCGACCGGCTGGGCCGCGGCGAGATCGACGCGGCGACCGCGATCAGCGAGCTGGAGGGCCGGCCATGATCCCGATGCTGGCCCAGGTGCGTGTGAAGACGCCCGAGCACGACATCCGGCTCTGGCTGCCGCTCTTTTTGGTGTGGCTGCTGCTGCTGATCCTGGCGGTGCTGCTTTCGCCCATCATCCTCATCGCCTGCCTGATCGCGCGGCTGAACCCGTTCACCACCGTCTGGGGCGTCGTCGGCGTCATCGCGGCCCTCGGCGGCACCCACATCGAAGTCAAAGCGCCCGACGCCAACGTGCTCGTGCGCATCGCCTGAAAGGACCGAATCTCCGTGAGTGAAGACCGCAAACGCATCTTGGACCTGCTGGCGGCGGGAAAGATCACCGCCGACGAGGCCGAGCGGCTGATCGCGGCCCTGGCCGGCGCCAGCCGCGCCGATGAGCCGCGCGAGGCCCGCCGCCCGCCCAAATACCTGCGCGTGGTCGTCGACGCCGACGGCGAAAACGGCCAAGGTCGCGCCAAAGTGAACGTGCGCGTGCCCATGCAGCTGCTCCGCGCCGGCGTCCGCCTCGGCGCGCTCATCCCGCGCGACGCCCGCGACGAGGTGAACCGCGCCCTGCGCGAGAACGGCATCGGCATCGATGTCACCCAGATCAAGCCGGAGAACCTCGAAGCCATCCTCGAACAGCTTCAGGACTTCTCGGTCGACATCGACGATGAGCACGCCACGGTGCGTGTGTTTTGCGAATGAGCCCCCCGATCATGACCCTCGCGATCTTCGCCCTCGAACTGGCCTTCGGGCTCGCCTTCGCCGCCCTCGCGAGCCGCGGCGATCGCTAACCGGCCGCCAGGTTGCGGCCGAGCAGGAGCTCGAGATTGCCGCGCACGGTCGCGTAGCACTCGCACGAGGCCGCCTCGAGGCGGCGACGGTCGAGGACATCGATCCGCCCGCGCCCCTGGCTGATCAGGCCGCGATCGGCCAGTTCGCCCAGCGCCTCGGTCACAGTGGTCCGCTGCACGCCGAGCATGGTGGCCAGGTACTGCTGCGTCAGCCACACCGAGTCGTCGGCGGTCCGATCCTGCGACATCAGGAGCCAGCGGCAGAGCCGCTGATCGAGCGGGTGCAGGGCGTTGCAGGCCACCGACTGGTGCGCCTGGGCGAGGTTCGCCTGCACGTGCCGCAGGAGCAGTCGGCGGGAGTCGGCGCTGTGGTCGGCGAGCCGCCGGATCGCGCTGGCCGACACCCGCACGGTCGAGCCTGCGATCTGCACGAAGGTGCGGTTGACCGCCACGCAGCCGCCCAGTGCGTTCAGGACGCCGACCACGCTCTCATATCCGACGGTGTCGCTTTCGACCGTGCGCCCGTCGGCCATGACGGTGACCACCGAGAGCACCGCGGTGTTGGGGAAGTAGACCCACTCGACCGGATAGTCCGGTTCGTAGAGCACCTCGCCGCCGGCCAGATCCACGACCTGAGCGGCGGCCAAGATCTCGTCGCGGTCGCGCTCGCCGAGCGCACAGAGGACATGGTTTCGCGTTCGCACCGGAGCTCCTGAACAGCGCGGCGATTGCGCCGCCGCACAGCTTGAAACGCGTTCGATGCCGGAAAGTGACGAAGATGAGTGTCGGCCCGCCGACACAAACCGGGTCCGGGCTTGAATATCGTGCGCATAGAGGTCGGGGCGGGCGCCCGCGTTGACTTCGGCTCGTCTACGCCGCTGAGGCCCGTGATCTATTTGAAAATATACACCTTCTACATCGACGATGATCGTTACTCCGTCTCGTCGCTCGATGCCGTGACCGCGCCGAGCGATCACGAAGCCCTGACGGCCGCCAACGCCCGCGTCGGCGCATCGCGCCACTATCGCGCCATCGAGGTCTTCGACGACGACCGCCCGGTCGGCCGCGTGGGTCACCCGGACCGCTAGCCCGGCTGGACTCCGGGGCCCCGCGGTCCGCATATGCCGCCGCTATGGCGGACGCCTTCGATGTCATCGTCGCCGGGGCCGGCATGGCCGGCGCGAGCCTGGCGCTGGAGCTGGCGCACGGCGGGCTTTCCGTCGGGCTGATCGACCCGCAGCCGTTCGAGGCGATGGTCGCGCCGACCTTCGACGGACGCGCCTCGGCGATCGCCTATTCCTCGTTCCGCGCCTGGGACGTGGTCGGCGTGGGCGCCGCGCTCGCGCCTAAGGCCGAGCGCATCGAACAGATCATGGTCACCGACGGGCGCGGCCCCGGCGCCGCCGCGACGCGGCCGTCCCCGGTCTTCCTGCGTTTCGACGCCGGCGAGATCGCCGACAGCTCCGGCGGCGAGCCGCTGGGCTACATGCTGGAAAACCGCCACATCCGCGCGGCTCTGGCGACGGCGGTCGAAGCGGCGCCCGGCATCGCGGTGATGGCGCCGGCCAGGGTCGAGCGCGTCGCCTTCCAAGCCGGCGCCGCGCGCGTTGCGCTCGCCGACGGGCGCGTCCTGTCAGCGCCCCTGGTCGTGGGCGCCGAGGGCCGCGGCTCGGTCGTGCGCCGCGATGCCGGCATCGGCGTCATGGGCTGGGACTATCCGCAGAAGGGCGTGGTCGCCACGGTCGCGCTGGAGCGGCCGCACGCCGGCGTCGCCTATGAGCACTTCCTGCCATCCGGGCCGTTCGCCATCCTGCCGCTCACCGGCCAGCGCGCCAGCCTGGTCTGGACCGAGCGCAACGCGGCCGCCGATGCGCTCCGCGCCGCCTCGCCCGAGGCGTTCGGCTCGCTGCTGCAGCGGCGGTTCGGCGATTTCGTCGGCCGCGTCAGCGTCGAGGGGCCGACCTTCGTCTATCCGCTCGCGTTGCAGCTGGCCGAACGGCTGACGGCCGAGCGCTGCGCCCTGGTCGGCGACGCCGCCCATGGCATCCACCCGATCGCTGGCCAGGGGCTGAACCTGGGCCTGAAGGACGCCGCCGCCCTGGCCGAGATCGTGGTCGACGCCATCCGGCGCGGCGAGGATCCCGGCGCCGCCGCGGTGCTCGCCCGCTACGCGACCTGGCGGCGCTTCGACAACGCGGCGCTCGCGGCCGCGACCGACGTCTTCAACCGCCTCTTCTCCAACGACCACGCGGCGATCCGCGCCGTCCGCGGCGCCGGCGTCGCCCTCGTCAACCGCATCGGCCCGGCCCGCCGCTTCTTCATGCGCGAAGCCGGCGGCGCCGTCGGCGACCTGCCAAGGCTGCTGAAAGGCGAGGCGCTGTAGGTTGTTTTAGGCCGTCATCCTCCGCTGGAGCCGGCGTAGCCGCGGAATGCGGGGGACCCATGAACACTCACGCATCACGGTGATCATGGGTGGCCCGGACAAGCCGGGCCATGACGACCAATCGAGGCGGGAGTAGGCGCTAGCCGTCCCGCGACAAACCCTCGTGCGCCAGGCGGCGCAGGTAGTCGTTCCACAGCCGCTCGTGCTCTTCGCCCAGGCGGTGGAGTTCGTCCCAGCTGTAGAGGCCGGTGTCGTGGCCGTCGTCGAAGTCGATGCGGGCGGCGTAGCGGCCGATCGGGCGCACGTCGCGGATGCCGACGTTGCGCTTGCCGGCCACGGTTCGCCCAGGCCCCGCGCCATGGCCGCGGTCGGCGGCGCTGGGCGTCATCACCCGCAGATATTCGGCGGGCAGCACGAAGCGCTCCCCGTCATCGAAGGCGATGCTCAAGGTGCGCGCGGAGCGGCTGACCTTGATCTCCTCGGGCCAGGGGCGCGAGGTCATTCCCCCTCGCCCAGCGTCCGCGCTTCTTCCGGCAGCATCACCGGCACGCCGTCGCGGACCGGATAAGCGAGCTTGGCCGAGCGGCTGATCAGCTCCTTGGCCGCGCGGTCGTATTCGAGCGGCCCCTTGGTCACGGGACAGACGAGCACCTCCAGAAGGCGCGGATCGACGTCGGGCGGGGGAAGGGAGCGGGCCATTTTCGGAACGTCTACTGCACGCGGGGCGGATCGTCTTCCGCCGAGGGCTCGGCGGCGTCGATCTCCATCAGCGCGATCAGCGCCTCGCGGCGTTCGCGCAGCGTCCGCGCTTCCAGCAGCGCCTGCTTCTCGGCCGCATCGAACGGCAGCATCATCGCCAGGCCATTGACCAACGTCTCGGCCGGCGCGGTCTTCGGCGCCTCCCAATCCTCCATCGAGAGCCCGCGGTGGTCGAGATAGCCCTTCAGCGCCGCCAGGAACCGCAGCCGGTCGAAGCCGTCGTCGTCGCTCATCGGCTTCAGGTCGTCGGCGAACCGGGTGAAGTCGGCGCGCACCTGGCGATAGGGTGTCTGGCCGTCGATCTCTTCGCCGGTGACGAAGCGGCAGAGCCCGCGCAGGCTGATCAGATAGCGCTCGTCGACCGTCTCGGTGAAGCTGGTCAGCCGGCCTAGGCAGCCGATACGGGCGAGGTTCGGCCCGCGCGCGCCGCTCCCCGCCGCGGTCTGCACCATGCCGATCAACCGCTCGCCCGCCAGCGCGTCGTCGATCATGTTCAGATAGCGCGGCTCGAAGATGTTCAGCGGCAGGTCGCCGTGCGGCAGCAAGAGCGCCTGGTCGAGCGGGAAGACCGGGATCACGGCCGGCAGGTCGGCGAGTTTTCGATGGGCGCCGCGGATCATCGATCCTCCGCCCCTTTCGTCACGAGAACAGAATGGAAGATAGCCTGCGACGTCCCTGTTTGGCGACGTCTGACGTCGGGCCGGCGGCCTCGAAGACGGTGAGCAGCTGCTTGCGCGCCGCCTCGTCGTTCCAGGCCCGGTCGCGGGCGATGATCTCGAGCAGCTGGTCGGCCGCCTCGCCCATCTTGCCGCCCGCGGCCAGCGCGCCCGCGAGTTCGAAGCGCGCCTCGTGGTCGTCGGCGTTGGCGGCCAGCCGCTGTTCCAGCGCCGCGGTCTCGGTGGGCGGCTCGGCGGCCAGCGCGAGCGCCGCGCGCACGCTGACGAGGTCGGCGTCCTTCGCGTCGGCCGGCGCCATGTCGGCGACCTCCTGCGCCCGCTCCCGGTCGCCGCCGGCGAGGTAACAGCGGGCGAGGCCTGCGATGGCGCGCACCTCGTCCGGCGCCGTCTGCAGCACGCCGGCATAGATCTGCGCCGCGCCGCCGATGTCGCCGGCGTCCAGCGCCGCCCGGGCCTCGTCAAGCGCCAGCTCGAGATCCGATGGACCCTGCGGCCCGACCAGACGCTCGATGAAGGCCTTGATTTGGCTTTCGGGCACGGCGCCCATGAACCCGTCGATCGGCTGGCCGTCCTTGAAGCCGTAGACGGTCGGGATGGATTGCACGCGCAACTGGCCGGCGAACACCGGGTTCTTGTCGACGTCGATCTTGACCAGCTTGACCTTGCCGCCGGCGGCCTTGACCGCCTTTTCCAGCGCCGGCGTCAATTGCCGGCATGGCCCGCACCAGGTGGCCCAGAAGTCGACGATCACCGGCTGCTGCTTCGACGCTTCGACCACGTCGGCGGCGAATCCCTGATCGGAGCCTTCCTTGATCAGGTCGGCGGGCGCGTTCGTCTCTCCCAGCATCGGTGCGGCACTCCCTTGGCGCGCCTTAAGATGGTCCCCGAGCGCCGGTCTCGCAACGGGGCGCGGACGCCCTCGGCCGGCCGCGCCTTCGCGGGCGCTAGACGTGCTCGAGGATTGCTCCGGCGTCGACGCCGCCTTGCCGCACGCCCTGGCCGGCGCGGGCGATGAGAGTCTGGGGCGCGAACAGCATGTCGTAGGCGTTGAGCGCGTGCTTCTCGCAGCGGTCGCGGCAGATGGCGGCCAGCCGCTGGTCGTCTCCGATGGCTTCGGTCGCGTGCACGAAGACGTCGAGGATGTGGGTCGACGTGGCGAGCTGCGCCGCCATGATGCCGAGGCAGGCCTCGTGCGCGCAAAGCTGGTCGATTGGCTCCGGCCCCGGCATGCCGAGCGCGATGACGATGCCGCAGCCGTGGCTCTGGATCAGCCGCTGCGCCTCCACCGCCAGGTTCTTGAACCCCGGCACGGTGCGGCGGACGAGGTCGAAGGCGCGGCCGCGATCGGGCTTGCCCGCCAGCGTCTCCATGACGATCCCGCCCATGTCGATGCGGGCGAACATGGTGTCGACGACGCCGATCCACTGCATGGCTTGTTCCTCGGACATTTGCGATCGTTTCGTTTGAGTTGCACGTTTCGTTTGTTTCGTTTATGCCGACGAGATGACCCCGTCAAGCTTCCCCGAAACCCCCGACCGGCTGCTGAAGCGCCTCAGCGTCGGCGATCTCGACCTGGGCGACGCGCCGCTGCCTGACGCCGCCTTCCGCGTCCTCAAAGCGGCGCTGGAGCAGATGGCGCGCGGCAACGTCGTCGCGGCGAAGCCGATCGAGGCGATGCTCTCGACCCAGCAGGCGGCCGAGCTGCTGGGCGTCTCGCGCCCGCACCTGGTCAAGCTCCTCGACTCCGGCGCGATCGCGCACCGCAAGGTCGGCGCGCACCGCCGCGTTCGCCTGTCCGACCTCAGCGCCTACCGCGCCGGCGAGGGGGCCGCGCGCGGCGGCAAGGCGGCGCTGATGCGGCTCGACGGCGTCGACGAGGCCATCGCTGCCTTCGCCGGCGGCGAGATGGTGATCGTGGTCGACGACGACGACCGCGAGAATGAGGGCGACCTGATCATGGCCGCCTGCAAGGCGACGCGGAGCCAGGTCGCCTTCATGGTCCGCCACACCTCCGGCATTCTCTGCGCGCCGTTGACCGGCGAGCGGGCCAAGGCGCTGGGGCTGGAGCCGATGGTGCGCGAGAACGACGCGCCGCTGCGCACCGCCTTCACCGTCTCGGTCGACTACCGCGAGGGCCTGACCACCGGCATCTCGGCCGAGGAACGGGCGGCGACGGTGCGGGCTCTGGCCGGCGGCAACGTGATCGCCTCCGATTTCGTCCGCCCCGGCCACGTCTTCCCGCTCATCGCGCGCGAGGGGGGCGTCCTCGTCCGCGCCGGCCACACCGAGGCGGCGACCGACCTCGCCAAGCTCGCCGACCTGCCGGAGGTGGGCCTCCTGGGCGAGCTCGTGAACGATGACGGCGCGGTCAAGCGGCTGCCGGAGCTGATGGCCTTCGCCAGGGAGCATGGCCTGAAGATCGTCTCCATCGCCGACCTCATCGCCTACCGCCGCACGCGCGAGCGGCTGGTCGAGCGGACCGGCGAGTTCACCGTCGAGACCGAGATCGGGCCGGCGCGGGCGATCGGCTATGCGACCCCCTTCGACCAGGTCCAGCATCTGGCGCTGATCTTCGGCGACATCCGCCAGGCCAAGGCGCCGCCGGTGCGCATCCACCGTCAGGAGCTGCTGGCCGACGTGTTCGGCCAGGGCGGCGGGCTGCTGTCGAAGGCGCTGAAGCGCATCCGCCAGGAAGGCTGCGGCGTGGTCGTCTACCTGCGCGAGGGCGCCGCCGGGGTCTCGGCCCCGAGCCTGAAGACGCAGAGCGAGCCCGAGGCCATGACCGGCAGCGAAAAGAAGCGCGACGCCCACTGGCGCGACGTCGGCGTTGGCGCGCAGATCCTGAAGGACCTCGGCCTTTCCGCCATCACCCTCCTGACCGCGCACCAGCTCGACTACGTCGGTCTCGCCGGCTTCGACATCCGCATCGCCGCGCGCGAGACGCTGGCCTAGCGGACTCGCGAACGAGAAGCGGAACCGTAGATTGGGGCTCCTTGTTCCGCCTTCTGGAAGAGCCAATGCCCCTCGTCGTCGCCCGCGTTCTGCCGATCCTCTTGCTGGTCTGCTCCAACGTCTTCATGACCTTCGCCTGGTACGGGCACCTCAAGTTCAAGGACCGTCCACTGTGGCTGGTCGTTCTCGCCAGTTGGGGCATCGCGTTCTTCGAGTATTGCCTGGCCGTGCCGGCCAATCGCTTCGGCAGCGCGGTCTATTCAGGGGCTGAGCTGAAGGCGATCCAGGAGGTGATCACGGTCGCCGTGTTCACCGTGTTCGCAGCCCTCTACCTCGGCCAGAAGATCACGCCCAGCATCATCGCCGGCTTCGCCCTCATCGCCGCCGGCGCCTTTGTCATCTTCCGCAGCGTGCCGCACTGAGCGGCGGCGCCGCCAGCGTTCAGCTGAGCTCGACGATCATCGGCTCGACGCCGATCGCGGCCAGGAACGCCAGGAACCCCTCGCGGCTGATCTGGGTGGTGCCGGTGTTGGTCAGCGGGTGGAAGTTCACGAGAGCCTCGCGCATCAGGGCCGCATCGAGGACGAAGGTCACGCGGCGATCCGCGTCGTTCATCAGCGCGAAGGCGGTCACCGAACCGGGCTCGACGCCCAGCGTCTCGGCCATCAGCGCCGCGGAGCCGAACGAAAGCCGGGCCGAGCCGATGCGCGCCGGCAGGCCTTTGAGGTCGATCGTCGTCTCCGCCAGCGCGCTGACCAGCCAGAGGCGGTCCTTGGCGTCCTTCAGGAACAGGTTCTTGGTGTGCCCGCCGGCAAGCTGCGCCTTGATCTCCGCGCCTTCGCCCACGCGGTAGACCGGCTCGTGCCACAGCGTCTCGTGCGCGACGCCCAGGCGGTCGAGCGCGGCGAAAAGGGCGTCGGAACCCGTTTTGGTCATCGGCGCGACCCCTGGACGGCGAAAGGGGGCTATGGCTAGGACACAAACGACGCCGTCGCCAGTCGCGGGGGGAGATGCGCCAATGCAGCTCGAATGCTTCGTCCTCGGCGACCTCGCCCCCGACATCGTGCCCGGCCGCCCGCAACGCGCCTGGATGGAGGCGTTCGAGGGCCGCCATCCCTACCGCTGCCTGCCCCTGACCATGGCCAACTGCTCGGGCTGGGAGATTCTCTGCCCGGTGAGCTTCACCGCCGAGTGGAACGGCGGGCGCAAGCAGAGCGACATCACCATCGCCATCGACGCGCCGCACGCGGCCGAGGACGACTTTGTCAAATCGCACTTCTCCGGCGGGGTCCTGACTTTCCACCCGGGCTACCTCTTCCGCACCCCGCCCGGCTGGTCGCTGTGGGCCATGGGACCGCCGAACCACGTCAAGGACGGCATCCAGCCGCTGGTCGGCCTGATCGAGACCGACTGGCTGCCCTACCCCTTCACGATGAACTGGATCTTCACCCGCCCGGGCCAGGTGCGTTTCTCCAAGGGCGAGCCCTTCTGTTTCATCACCATGGCCGAGGACAAGGCGCTGGAAGAGGTCGAGGTGATCCAAAAGCCGCTGAAGATGGAGACCGACCTCGGCGACCGCTACGCCGCCTGGACCGAGCAGCGATCGAGCTTCAACAAGAAGCTCTACGAGGGCGAGCCGGAGACGGTGAAAGCCGCCTGGCAGCGCTACTACTTCCGCGGCGAAGAGCCGGAAACGGGCGCCAAAGCCGTCGACCACGTCAACAAACGCCGCCTCGCCGCCCCGGTCCACCGGCGCTAGGGCGCGAGCCATGTCTCATCGTGGGACCGTGAGTGTTCATGGCTCCCCCGCATTCCGCTTCGCTCCAGAGGGGGATGACGGAAACGTGTGGCGCGGCAGGGTGCAGCCCGATACCCAACTCAGACCCGCGTCATTCTCAGCCGCAGGAGCACCGCGTAGCGGCCCTCGAACATGAGGACCGAGAGCGCCAGGTAGCGCTTGTAGAAGTCGACCCGCTCTCGCCC
>Ga0070735_10002766_pt1 | contig 15672 bp, 11 predicted proteins | sample Coa_R1_FD_66443 | JGI IMG/M metagenome (GOLD analysis project Ga0070735, IMG submission 66443) | Surface soil microbial communities from Centralia Pennsylvania, which are recovering from an underground coalmine fire - Coalmine... | ecosystem: Environmental > Terrestrial > Soil > Unclassified ... | reverse complement strand
GTGAAGTTGACGGGCCGCATCCGCTCCTTTGACAAGTACTCCGTCGTGCTGGAGGCGAACGGTCAGGAGCAACTCATCTTCAAGCATGCCATCTCGACCGTGGTGATGGGGCGCGTGCCGGCAACGCACATGACACACGCGCCGCATCCGGAAAAGTCGGTCGCGGGAACGGCGACGCCCGCGACGGTGGCGACTGCTTCAGGCACCGAAGGATAGGCTTTCTCGGCTTGGGAAGTTCTCATCGCAAGAAATCCCGCGACACAGCGCGTGACAGCGGAAGTGTGCCTTTCGGCACCATGGAAACTCAAGAACAGCCGCAACGCGAGCGTGCCTTTCTCGTGGGACTCGATGTACGCACGCGCAAGGGCGGAAAGGGAGCCGTTACTGCGCAGGCTTCGGCTGCGCGCGATGCTGCCGTGCAGGCGAAGCCGGGCGCTAAGAAATCTGACGGCAAGCCGAGTATTCCCGAATTCGACGCGGACGAATCCTTGGCTGAGTTGCGAACTCTGGCGGAGAGCGCCGGAGCCCGGGTTGTTGGAGAGATCCTGCAGCGGCGCGACCGGCCTGATCCCGCGACATTGATCGGAGCGGGCAAGCTGGAAGAAATTGCGGGAGCGGCTGCTTCCGTGGATGCCGACGTTCTGCTCTTCGATCACGATCTCAGTCCTTCGCAGCAGCGGAACATTGAAAGGATCATCAAGCGCCGGGTGATCGACCGGACGCAGCTCATCCTCGATATTTTTGCGCGACACGCGCGAACCCGCGAAGGCCAGTTGCAAGTCGAGTTGGCACAACTCCATTACATGCTGCCGAGACTCGCTGGACGCGGCGTCGAGATGTCTCAACTCGGCGGCGGCATCGGCACACGAGGTCCGGGCGAAACACAGCTCGAGACGGACCGGCGAAAGATTGCACGACGCGTACGGCACGTTGAGCAGCAACTGGAGAATGTCCGCCGCATTCGCGCACAGCAGCGGCAGCGGCGGGAATCGGCTCCGGTCGCGACGGTGGCGCTTGTCGGCTATACGAACGCGGGGAAATCGACGCTGTTCAATGCGCTGACGCGAGCTGGCGTGCTGTCATCTCCCAAGATGTTTGCCACGCTTGATCCTACGATACGCGGCGTGGACTTGCCTTCGAAACGCAAGGTGCTCCTCTCCGACACAGTAGGATTTATCCGCAATCTGCCGCACACGCTGGTTTCCGCATTTCGCGCGACATTGGAAGAGGTGCAGCGAGCGTCGTTGATCTTGCATGTTTCGGATGCGAGCAGCCGGCTCTCGGCGGAACAGGATGCGCAGGTGGAGATCGTCCTCAAAGAACTTGAGGCCGAGAAAAAGCCGCGGCTGCGGGTGATGAATAAGGTCGACCTGCTGGACGAGGAAGTTGCGGAATCGTTGCTCGCCGACGAGCGGGAAGGCTCAAACACCGTCTACGTGTCGGCGGTGGAGGGCACCGGCTTAGACGTCCTGCTGCGGCGCATCGACAAGATGATCGAGGACGATCCGGTCAGCCGCGTTCACCTGCTTGTGCCGCAGGGAGAAGGGAAAACGCTGGCGTTGCTGGAAGCCCGCGCCCGAATTTACTCCCGCGAATATCAGGACGGAATGGTCGAGTTGGACGCCGACGCTCCGGAATCGGTGTTGAGGAGGCTCAAGCAGTTCGTCGTGCGAGAACCAGCGCGCATCTCATGATTTGGGGATTTCTGCGTTGTCCTGATCCCCAGTGGAGTTTCAAGCTTTCGAATATCGGGATCGATGTGAGGTGATCGTGCGCTTCCTGATTCTCGTTCAGTTTGTTCTGTCTTCCGCGCTCATAGTAGCTGCCTCGTCGCAGGCGACGCCACAGAGTTCAGCGCCATCTCAGTCGGCGGCCAATCACAGAATTCAGCTGGACGTCGTCGTCACTGACAAATCCAGCAAGCCCGTTTCCGGCTTGCAAGAGCAGGATTTCACGATTCTCGACGACAATACTCCGGCCAAGATCACTTCATTCCATGTGTCGGAGCCGGGTGAACCGAGCGATCCGCCGGTGCAGGCGATCATCCTTCTGGATGCGGTAAACGGCTCGTCTCAGAGCGTCATCTTCGAGGCGCAGCAAGTGCAAAAATTCCTGCGACAGAACAATGGGCAGCTTCCAATTCCAATGTCGCTGGTGATCTTTACCGATATTTCCACGCAAATACAGAATCAGACCACCCGCGACGGGAATGTGCTCGCAAATCAGCTTGGCTCGAATCAGCCGGGCCTCCGCTCGCTGCGGCGATCCGCAGGATTTTGGGGCGCGTCCGAAAGGCTGCAGCTTTCTCTTCAGGCAGTCGAACGGATTGCTCAGTACGAAGAGAAACGCGAGGGGAGGAAATTACTGATATGGATCAGTCCGGGATGGCCCCTGCTCTCCGGACCCGGTGTCCAGCTCACCAACCGGGATGAAACGATGCTCTTCAGAAGCGTGGTCGATTTCTCGCAGGAGTTGCGGGATGCTCGCATTACTCTCTACAGCCTTGATCCTTTGGGAACGAACGATGCCGGCAGTTTCCGTACGTTTTATTACGAGAGCTTCTTGAAGGGCGTGACCAGCGCGCAGAAGGTGGACGGCGGAAATCTGGCGCTGCAGGTGCTCGCGACGCAATCTGGAGGCCTAGTGCTGAATTCGAGCAATGATCTCCAGAAATTGCTGGCTAAGCCTTTAGCCGATGCGAAAGCGTTTTACACGTTGTCGTTTGATGCGTCTCCCGCGGACCATCCTGATGAATTCCATGCGTTGCAGGTAAAGGTCGATAAGCACGGATTAACGGCTCGCACGCGGACTGGCTATTATGCAGAGCCGTACGCGGCGACCTCAGCTCCGTGAACCGAAGCCACACCGAATGTGGGGCGATTCAGAACTCGTCGCCGGCCTGATCGAGTTGTTCGACGCCTGCGATCTGTTGGTAGAGGACACTCTTCGGATCGCTGCTCGGCGTCAATCCGTAATACATGATGCCAATATCTTTGGTGACAATCTTCCGAAGGCGCGTGCTGGCGATGTCTGCGGCGAACGCCTGGTCGTCACTGGGCAGGTGTAACCGCGCCGTCGAGACGACTGCGGTTCGTGTGCGGGGATCTCGCCAACCAGGGGTAAACTGCCAGTTCTGCGACGTGGTGAACATGTCTTCCGAAGTGAACCCGATCAGGATTGCCTTAGGATCTTTCCCGATTTTGGGAAGCCCTGCACGAACGCTCGAAATGAGTCTTTCAGCGACCAATTGCTGACGAGCGGGGTCGCGCGCTACATCGTCAAGCCGGACGCTTTTCGCGACAGTGATTTCCAGACTGTACTTCTGACGGTAGTACTCGACCAGAGGGTCTAATTCCTCGGCCGGAAAGGATCCAATCGGGACGAAGAATATTCGGCTGCCATCGATTGCCGGCACAAGCGGCGCGGCGGCATTGCTGGACTGCAGAGACGACTTGGAAAAACGCCACAACACCGCCAAGGCGAGGAGGCAGACGAGAAGTGCGACTCTGCGATTCACAAATGCTCCTGCGAACGGCCCGGTCGGGCTGGGACGAAGGATTGAGGATTGTTCCCGGAACCAGTCGATTACAGCATAGGAAACACAGAGGTCAGAAAAGGAATGGGACAATGCTGATTACTAAAGTAAGATCCTTGGCACCACAACGGGAACATTGATTTTAGCCAACTAAAATGGGCCGGCAACCAAGAAGCGGTGACATTCCTTGGCTATCGGCCCATTCGATCCTGAATTGGATCGGAGGTGATATCTCTATGCTAGTCCTCTTTACCCCGAAGTCAAGGGATATGTGCAGAAAATGTGCAGGGAGCGGCTTGCGTTGTAAACAGAAAAACCGGACCCGATGCCGCCAAATCCCTGTTTCTATTGCAGATGAGCTATTTTGGCACCAATATGGGAAATTCCGGAGCTGGCCTTCCCGGCTAAATCGGTCTTGCGTTGACATTAAACGAATTCGGCAGTTAGACTTACACGTTTACATAGCCCTCATTTCCCGGTCTCTCAGCGCTACATGGATCAAACACTGCAGCAATTAGGCGAATTACTGCTCGGAGCCATCCCGACGGTGGTTCTGCTGACGATCTTGTACGCGCTCTACACGGTGATCGTGCACAAGCCGCTCCGGGCTGTGCTGGAAGAGAGGCGCGCAAAAACCGAAGGGGCGATCGAGAAATCGAAAGCAGATGTGGCAGCAGCCGATGCGCGAACTTCCGAATACGAGCAGAAACTGCGAGAGGCTCGAGCCGCCGTATTTCGGGCGCAGGAAGCCCGCCGGCACGCAGCAGTACAAGCTCGCAGTCAGGCGGTGAATCAAGCGCGTTCGCAGGCTCAGTCGCAGGTGCAGTCGGCGAAGGCCGCAATTGAGACTGACCGAACCGAGGCACAAAAGGGATTGCAGGGCGAGGCTGAGGAACTGGCGCAGGAGATTATGCGCCGCGTGTTGCAGCCGGCAGGGGCGGGACGTTGATGATTGGGAGCAAAGACCTGACGAGGATTGTTCGGTATTTACTGCTCGGGCTGCTGCTGTCGGGAGCGGGCACAGCTGTCGTCGTCCGCGCCCAAGAGCGGGCTCCGAGTCCTCCTGACTACCAGCAGGACGGGGCCGAAATACGACAGGCAGATGGTCCCGGTCATCAGCTAGCGCATGAGAGCCGCGAGGCCGCGGGTGAAGAAAATGATTCGATGGACGAGTTCAAGCACTCGGCCTCGGTCGGACTGATCTCGCGCATCACGGGCCTGAGTCTGCAGAATTCCTATTGGCTCGGCATGATCGTGAATTTCGCGGTGATCGTCGCGTTAGTGATCTGGGCTGGCCGCAAATATCTGCCTTCGATCTTCCGCAATCGCACCGAAGGGATTCAGCGTGCGATGCAAGAAGCGCAAAAGGCCAGTGCTGAAGCGCGGCAGAAACTGGCCGAGATTGAATCCCGGCTGATGAAGCTGGACGTCGAAATTGGAAAGATGCGCGAAGCCGCCGAGAAGGAAGGCGCTGACGAAGTCGCGCGGATCAAGGCTGCAGCTGAGGAAGACGCGCGGAAGATTATCGCGTCGGCGGAGCAGGAAATTTCGGCTGCGGGAAAAGCGGCTCGTCGCCAACTCACCGCCTATGCCGCTGATCTGGCAGTCACGTTAGCGAAGAAGCAGATTCGTGTGGATCAAGCGACCGATCAGGCGCTGGTGCGGAATTTTGCCGGACAGCTCGGTGCCGTCCCAGAGGCGGGAAAGGACGGGAACTAGCCAATGGCATCCGTTGCCGCCACCTATGCCCGAGCCTTCGCGGACGTGGTGTTTGATGAGCACCTCGATGCCGGGCGCGCCGTTGCAGGACTGCGCCGCATTGTCGCTCTGATGGCGGAGAGTGTCGAGTTGCGGCGAGTTTGGGAAAATCCCGCAGTTCCGGCCGATCAGAAGCGCAAGCTGCTTGATGCGATTGTGCAGCGGGAAGGGATCGATAAGTTCGTCCGCAATCTGATTGCGGTACTCATCGATCACCGGCGTTTGTATTTTCTGGAACGGATTGTCGACCAACTCGAAAAAGAACTCGATGCGCGGCTGGGATTCGCCGAAGCGCAGATTTCCAGCGCGCGGCAATTAGGCGATGCCGAAAGACGTGCGCTCGAAGCGCAGATAGAAAAAACGACGGGCAGGAAAGTCCGCGCAACCTACGGCCTGGACGCTTCCCTGCTCGGCGGTGCAGTGGTCCGCGTGGGCAGCACGATTTACGACGGTTCAGTGAAGGGGCAGTTGGAGAGAATTAAAGAAGCTATTAGCTCTTAGCCTTTAGGTCTTAGCGGGGCGTCACAGCCCGCGAAAGATTTTGCAGCAAAGGCATGTTGTGTTTCAGCGTGGCGGCCTGGTGCGCCACGGCAGGCTAAGAGCTAACAGCTAGAAGCTAAGAGCTGACTCTATGGCGCAAATCAAGGCAGACGAAATTACAAAGCTGATCCGCGAGCAGATCGAGAACTATGAATCGCAGATCTCCGTGGACGAGACGGGCACCGTCATCACGTTGGGCGATGGTATCGCCCGTGTGTACGGCCTCGACAAAGTCATGGCCGGCGAACTGCTGACGTTTCCGCACGGCGTCGCCGGAATCGCCATGAACCTGGAAGAAGACCAGGTTGGCGTGGTGCTGCTCGGCGAATACACCGAAATCAAAGAGGGCGACGAGGTCAAGCGCACGGGCCGCATTATGAGCGTCCCGGTGGGTGATGCCATGATCGGACGCGTCGTGAATTCGCTGGGCCAGCCCATCGACGACAAAGGCCCGATCTCAAGCGATAAGTTCATCCCGCTGGAGCGGCTGGCTCCGGGCGTCATTGATCGTCAGCCGGTGCGTGAGCCCATGGCTACCGGATTGAAGGCCATCGACAGCATGATCCCGGTCGGCCGCGGACAGCGCGAGTTGATCATCGGCGACCGACAGACCGGCAAGACCGCGGTCGCGCTCGACACGATCATCAACAGCAAGGGCAACGATCTCATCTGTATTTACAACGCGATCGGGCAGAAGCGATCGTCGATTGCACAGGTCGTCAAGATTCTCGAAGATGCGGGCGCCATGGAGTACACGATCGTTGTCGCCGCATCGGCTTCCGAACCTGCGCCAATGCAGTACATTTCTCCGTATGCGGCGTGTGCGATGGGTGAATATTTCCGCGACACGAAGCGTCACGCGCTCGTGATCTATGACGACCTGTCGAAGCACGCTGCGTCGTACCGTGAAATCTCGCTGCTGTTGCGGCGTCCGCCGGGACGCGAGGCGTATCCCGGAGACGTCTTCTATCTTCACTCGCGGCTGCTGGAACGCGCGGCCAAGTTGAGCGATAAGAATGGCGGCGGATCGCTGACGGCCCTGCCGATCATTGAGACGCAGGCCGGCGACGTCTCGGCGTATATCCCGACGAACGTCATCTCGATTACCGACGGCCAGATCTATCTCGAGACCGACTTGTTCAATCAGGGCGTTCGACCGGCGGTGAACGTCGGTCTCTCCGTAAGCCGCGTGGGCGGCAGCGCGCAGATCAAGGCTATGCGGCAGGTGGCTGGAACTCTGAAACTGGAGCTGGCGCAATACCGCGAACTGGCAGCGTTCGCGCAGTTCGGCAGCGATCTCGACAAAGCGACGCAGGCGCAACTGAATCGCGGTCAGCGGCTCGTCGAGTTGCTGAAGCAGAACCAGTTCTCGCCCCTGCCGTTCTCGAAGCAGATTCTGATCATCATGGCCGGCACCGGCGGATTTCTCGATGATATGCCGGTCGGTCAGGTGCGCGAGTTCGAGAAAGAGCTGTACAAGTACGTGGACGCGACCAACCCAGGCATCCTGCGCACGATCATGGAGAAGAAGGTTCTCGATGATGCGCTGAAGGCGCAGATGCAGGATTTGATCAAGCAGGCGAAACAGCAGTTTGTGAGCCAGCGAGAGGCGGTTGCGAAGTAGAGCGCTTAGAAGGTAGAAATCCTTCTACTGCAGCTTTGCTTCGCTTGTAGCGAAGCAAAATCCTCGCACAGGATGACAAGTGGTTGGGGTGTGGCAAGGACTGAGGGCTAACGACCGAACGACGATAGCAACGACTAACGCTGATTCATGCCAAACATTCTCGATATCCGGCGGCGTATCCGCAGCGTGATCAACACGCGGCAGATCACCAAAGCCATGAAGATGGTCTCGGCGGCAAAGTTGCGCCGTGCGCAGGAGCGGGCTTTGGCCGCTCGCCCGTACGCGCAGATGTTGACGAATGTCCTGAAGTCGCTGGTGGCGCGGGCGGAGATCTACGATCCCGAAACCGGAGAGCCGAAGCATCCTTTGCTGGCGCAGCGTCCAGAGAAGAACATTCTGCTGATCGTCGTTACCGGCGACAAAGGGCTTGCAGGCGCATTCAATGCGAACATCACGAAGGCGGCCGTCCGATTCCTGGATTCGAAAGCCGGAAAGAACATCGATATCGAAGCCGTTGGCCGAAAAGGGCGCGACTTCCTGCGGCGCCGTTATCCGGCGGCGAAAGTGCAGACGCGCAGCCTGGCTGAGCTCGAGGAATCGATCGACAGCGAGCGGGAAACTCCCGAGCGTGCCGGGCCCGTCCAGATCACCGGGGAGCACGTTGGCATTCTTGGCAAAGTGGAATTTGCGCAGGCGTCCGCATTGGCAGAGAACGTAATCCAACGCTACTGCCGCGAGGAAATCGATTCGGTGTACGTGGTCTTCAACGAGTTCAAGTCGGTCATTGCGCAGCGGCTGATCGTGGAACAGATTCTTCCTATCGAGGAGATCGGTGAGCAGGCTGTGCGTCTGGCCGAAGAATTGAGCGAGGAAGAAAAGAAGAAAGCAAAAGAAGCCGCGGTGACCGCCGGTGTCGGCATGCGCGCGACCGAAGGCGCCGCCGAGGCGGGTTCGGAATTCGGCACGGCGCAGGTTGACTACATTTACGAGCAGCCGCCGGATCAGCTGTTCCGGGATCTCTTGCCGAAGTACGTGAGCATACAGATTTTCCGCGGGCTGCTCGAGTCGGTGGCGGCCGAGCACGCGGCCCGCATGACTGCAATGGATTCGGCCACCAACAACGCGACCGACATGATCGATTCGCTGACGCTGGTGATGAATCGCGCCCGCCAGGCGAAGATCACCAAAGAGATCATCGAGATCGTCAGCGGCGCGGCGGCAATGTAACGAGCTGCGAGCAATGAGCCAGGAGCTCTGAGCGCGCAGGGATATAAGATGGATGATACAAATTCTGAAAGGTTAAGAGCCTGAGCTGAGCTCACAAGATGTACTCACCGCTCATTGCTTATCGCTCATAGCTAATATGGCTCAAAACGTAGGACATGTTATCCAAATCGCGGGACCCGCGGTGGACGTGCAGTTCGCCGAGGGCAGCCTGCCTCCGATCTATGAGGCGGTGAAAGTGGTAAGTGACGGCTTCAACGTCCCCACGCCCATCAATGTCATTCTCGAAGTGCAGCAGCACCTGGGCGAGGGCCGTGTCCGCTGCATTGCCATGGAACCGACGGACGGAATGGTGCGCGGCATGAAGGCCATTGACCAGGGCGGTCCGATCTCGGTACCCGTGGGCCGTGGCACGCTCGGCCGCGTGATGAACGTCATTGGCGAACCCGTGGATCAACTCGGCCCGATCGACTACAAAGAGAGGCTCCCAATTCATCGTCTTGCTCCGGCGTTTGACGAACAGGCGACGACCGCCGAGATGTTCGAGACCGGTGTGAAAGTTATCGATCTCATCCAGCCGTTCCTGAAGGGCGGCAAGATCGGACTATTCGGCGGCGCTGGCGTAGGCAAGACCGTCGTCATCATGGAATTGATCAACAACGTCGCCAAACAGCACGGCGGATACTCGGTATTCGCGGGCGTCGGCGAGCGTACGCGCGAAGGCAACGACCTGTGGCTGGAGATGAGCGAGTCCGGCGTTATCAAGCCGGGCAAGCCCGCTGAATCGAAAGCCGCGCTGATCTACGGACAGATGACCGAGCCGCCCGGAGCGCGCCTCCGCGTCGCTCTGACGGGACTGACGGTCGCCGAGTATTTCCGCGATGCCGAGGGTGCCGACACGCTGCTCTTCATCGACAACATTTTCCGCTTCACGCAGGCAGGTTCAGAAGTATCCGCGCTGCTCGGCCGCATGCCGAGCGCCGTGGGATATCAGCCGAACCTGGCGACCGAAATGGGCGAACTGCAGGAGCGCATCACGTCGACGAAGAAAGGTTCCGTCACGTCGGTCCAAGCGATTTACGTGCCGGCCGACGACTTGACCGATCCTGCTCCGGCAACAACATTTGCCCACCTCGACGCGACCACGGTGCTTTCGCGAGCGTTGACAGAAATTGGAATCTATCCGGCGGTCGATCCTCTGGCTTCGACGTCGCGCATTCTGGATCCGCGCATCGTCGGGCAGGAGCACTACGACGTTGCGCAGGCCGTGAAGAAGACCCTGCAGACCTATAAAGACCTGCAGGACATCATCGCGATTCTGGGCATCGACGAATTGAGCGAAGATCAGAAGCTGACTGTCGCTCGTGCCCGAAAGATTCAACGGTTCTTGTCTCAGCCGTTCCACGTCGCCGAGCAGTTCACCGGCGCGCAGGGACGCTATGTGAAGATCGCAGACACTGTGAAGGGCTTCAAAGCAATTGTCGAGGGCAAGTACGACGATATCCCCGAGCAGGCTTTTTACATGAAGGGCCCCATCGAGGAAGTGCTCGAGGCCGCCGAGAAGATGAAGGCAGCAGCATAAAAGCAGGGACTAGGGATCAGGGGCTAGAACCGGCCGACTGATCGAGCCACAGACGCTCTAGTCCCTAATCCCTGGACCCTGAATGGCTGATACATTCCAACTCGAGATCGTTACCCCGGAAAAGAAAGTGGTTGAGACGGCGGCCGAAGAGATCCAGATCCCCGGCGAGAACGGCTATCTGGGTATCCTTCCGGGACACGCTCCGCTCATCACCGAGCTTTCCGTCGGCGAGATCACTTATCGCGAAAACTCCAGCGAACAGAAGCTGGCAGTAGCGTGGGGATTCGCCGAAGTCCTGCCGAACAAGGTGACGATCCTCGCCGAGACGGCTGAACGTCCGAACGAGATTGACGTCGATCGTGCCCGCAAAGCGAAACAGCGTGCCGAGCAACGCCTCACCAGCGGCGACACCGATGTCGACGTGGATCGCGCTCTCGACGCGCTGCACCGCGCCGAAGCCCGCATCGACGTAGCTGCCGGCAAGTAACCATTTCCCAATCCATTCTCGTAGAGACGGAGCTTGCTGCGTTTCTGCCGTACCTCCTTTACTCTCAGGCATTCGTTGAACCCCTGACAGAGGCGTTGCAAGCCCTCTCGACGGAATCTCCTGGTGGTTCTTGCGCCTCTACACCATATAGAATTGACGCTTTCATTCAAGGAGCCCATGGCCATGAAGCTTTACTCCTTCCTGCTTGTTTCCTTCGTGCTCTCATCGTTCACCTTCGCGCAGAATGCGAAGCCCGCGACTCCGCCGCAAATGCCGCCTCCGCGATTAGTGACGCCTGAGGTGCACTCCGACAACAGCGTGACATTCCGCTTCCGCGCTCCCAATGCCCAGGAGGTGAAGCTGCTGCGCGAGGGTATCCCTGATCCTTTCCCGATGCAGAAGGATGAAAACGGCGTATGGACGGTGAACACACCGCCATGGCCTCCCGACTATTACGGATATTCCTTCGTTGCCGATGGCGTGCGTTACATCGATCCGTTCAACGCGCTTCTGAAACCGAATCTGCTGAACACCGAGAACATGGTGCATGTGCCCGGTCCACCGTCGCTGCCGTGGGAATTGAACGACGTGCCTCATGGCGAGATTCATCATCATTTCTACCGCTCGACAGTTGCGAACGATGAGCGCGACTATTACGTCTACACTCCGCCTGGCTACGATCCGAGCGCGAAGACGACGTACCCCGTTCTTTATCTGCTCCACGGATACAGCGACGACGCCAGTGGATGGACCGCTGTCGGACGCGCGAACGTCATCTTCGACAACCTGATCGCACAGGGCAAAGCGAAGCCGATGATCGTCGTCATGCCGCTCGGCTACGGCACCATGCAGATGATCACGCTGGGCTGGGGAGTGTGGAATCGGCAGGACATCCGCGACGAGAACATTACGAAATTCCGCGAAGCTCTCCTGACCGAAGTTTTGCCGAAAGTCGAGAGCGAGTACCGCATCAAAAAAGACCGTGAATCCCGCGCTATAGCTGGCCTTTCCATGGGCGGGTCGGAGTCGCTTTTGACCGGCCTGAACAATCTCGACAAATTTGCCTGGGTCGGTTCTTTCAGCGCGGGAGGCGTTCCGAACGACTTCGCAAAAGACTTCCCGAACCTCGACAGCAAGGCCAACCAGCGTTTGAAGCTGCTTTGGATCGCTTGCGGTACCGAGGATCGTCTCATCACTCCGAACCGTAATCTCCGCGAATGGCTCAAGCAGAAAGGAATCGAGCACACCGACATCGAAACTCCCGGCATGCATACATGGATGGTCTGGCGCAGGAATCTGGCGGCATTTGCGCCATTGCTGTTCCGCTAGAAACTGCGAATGCGGCTGCACTCTGCTCCGCCGTTACTAGGCCAGTATCACAGCGATTTATGTCGCCCGGAATTCATTCCTGTTGCCGCGTCGAGACCTCTCGCTGTGTGTCGGGCTGCGTGGATATTTGGCGGAATGGGTTCCTGGAATGACCAATCCTTCGACGCAGCCCCGGTACGATGTATTGTCAGAGAGGTTGTATCAGTCGCTGAATCGAGCCGTTGTCATTGCGGCAAATGCGAGTTCCTACGGCACGTTGGCGTGATCGCGGTCGGGTGTCTCCGCCGGCACGTACTTCACTGCGGCGGTTCGCTCCAGTTTGTCCCACGCGAACTTGCGGCCTTCGAGCGCCCGCTTCAGTGTCTTGAACAGCACCACTGAAAAAAGCTGCCGATAAGCAAAGCGCTGCAGCCAGACCTGGCTGAGCAGCCAGACGTCTTCCTTGTCATCTGGACGTCGACGCTCCAGCGCAAAGGCGATCGTCGATGCCAAGAAGTCGATGACGAGGAATGCAAAGAAGAACAGGACCAGTTTGTGGAAGCTTGCCGGATCGGTGGAATCGGGATGGAAATGTTTCTGGATGTAGTACCAGATCGTTCCCACCGCGAACATGATGTCGATCAGCGGAGACACCAGCGGCAGAAGAATCTGGAAGATGACGATGTTGGGCAGGGCAATCCATCCCAGCACGCCTTTGCGCGCGACCACGTCGCGATGCTTATACACGGCTTGCAGAATGCCGAAAGACCAGCGGAATCGCTGCCGCATCAAGCCATTCGCGTTTGTGGGCGCCTCGGTGTAGGCAAGCGCCATGTCTTCGTACTCGACGCGATAGCCCATGCGCAGCAGCGCCATCGTCAAGTCTGCGTCCTCGGCCACGGTGTCAAGGTGATATCCACCGGCCTCGCGCACGGCGGAGACTCGCCACGCGCCGATCGCGCCCGGCACCACGCTGACCGCGCCGAGCACATCGAGCGCTCGCCGTTCGAAGTTCTGGCTCGTGATGTATTCCAGAGCCTGCCAGCGGGTCCAGAGATTGACGCGGTTTCCGACCTTTGCATTCCCCGCGATCGCGCCGACTTTCGGGTTGATGAAATGCGGGACCAGTCGCGAAATCGCATCCGGCGCAATGATCGTGTCGGCATCGATGCCGACGAATAACTCAGCGTCGCCAATGTGCTCGATTCCATAATTGAGCGCTTCGGCCTTGCCCGCATTTTTCTTCGTCAGAATGAGAACTTTGCCCGCCGCCGATTCCGCCCGGAAGGCATTTCGAGCAACTTCGAGCGTCCGGTCTTTCGATCCGTCATCGATTACGATCACGCGCAGGTTCGGATAATTGGAGTTCAAAGCCCCGCGTACCGTGCGTTCGATAACCTTCTCCTCGTTATAAGCGGGGATTAGCACCGCGACCTTCGGCTTGTACGAGGCCACCTCAGCGGGCTTGCCGAAAATCTTTTCGTGCAGTCGATCGTAGACCGCGGCCGCGCCAATAAACAGAAGCCGCCCCGTCATTAGCAGGTCGCCGATAATGAAGATCCACGTGATCCCGATAATTCCCGCATCGAAGAACCAGAAGCCAAGCCGGTCAAGCCGTGCGGCCCACCGCTCGCCCCGCGTCAGGGGAGGCATCACGTCGGCGCGTTCCATCCCGAGCAGCGCATAGACCGGCACGATGTCATAGCCGCGGGCGCGAATGCCATCGATGATGGTCGGCAATGCGCGTACGGTTTGCTCGCGGTTTCCTCCGCCGTCATGAAGAAGAATGACGTTTCCGCAGCGTAGATCCTCCACTTTGCATGGAGGCAGATGGGCCAGCACGTATGACGAGATCTGTTCCGCCGAGTGCCGTGGATTCTCGCTCCAGTCATTGGGATCGATCCGGTTGCCGACAGTGATGTATCCCATCTCCTGAGGAATCTCGAGCGGGCGCACTTCATCAGCCGTGTCCGGTTCCTCGTCAATCGCGTAGGGAGGCCGCATCAGCGTCGCGCGAATTCCCATCAGGCTGCCGAACAGCCGCTCGGTGAGATTCAGTTCCACCTTCATGTATGAAGTGGAAATGCCGCTCACATCGGGATGCGTGAACGTGTGATTGCCGATCGTATTGCCTTCGCGATAAATCCGTTGCGCGAGGCTGGAAAACTTGTCCGTCTGAATCCCGATCAGGAAGAATGTAGCAGTCGCGTGTCTTGCCTTCAGCACGTCTAGAATCTTTGGCGTCCAGTCCGGATCGGGCCCGTCATCGAATGTGATCGCAACTTTGTTGCGAGCGTACCCGTAGCGGCCCACGCGGTACGGCTCGGGCAGATTCTGGAAGACCTCGTCCGTGATCATCTTGCTGCCGGCGTCAACGCTGATATCACGGCTGCCGTGGGCGGGCCTATCTTCGATTCGCAGAATCTCGCCTTGACCTTCCATGTCGACGTCGGCTCCGGGCGGGACATCTTTCAATTTATCGGTGGCGCCCGGATCCCCTGGCACATCCCACACTTTCCATAACGATCGGTCTTCGCTCCCCAGGCGCCACAGAGCGAAGGTCTGAATTCCCAAATTCTGCGCCGACCGCATGGCATTCAGCGCCGTCACCCCATCGAGGAACCAAATGTCATGCCGGTGGTTGTGCTCGTCTAGGTAGCTGAAGTGCGGATTCATCGCATCGTCATCGAAGTTGACGTCTTCTTCAGAATCGCGCGCCGAGAGCCATGCGTCCTGCACGCTGACGATGTGATCCCGGTCCTCCGGAGGCAAAGTCCCGTTCTTCGGCTTGAGGACCCAGTCATAGCCGTAGTTCGCAATGGCACAGATGATCTTCTGCTTGGGGATAACCGTCTCGGCATACTTGAGGTTTTCGACGAACCAGTCCTGCGAGGCAACAGGTCCCGAAGCCGCTCCGGGATAGTGCTCGTCGTAGTTCATCAGCACGACACCGTCTGCGGGAGCAGCAAGAGCCGGATAGTCGTACTCGCCATTGTGCGGAGGCACCGCCACGTACAGCTTCATGCCCCGCGAGTGAAGATCGTTCGACAACTCCTGCAGCAGTGCCAGGTATCCAGGCTGTCCTTCGGGAGCAAACGTCTCGAAGTCGACAATCAGCCCGTGATACCGTCCCGACGCGAGAAACAGAGCAACCTGCTGCCGGAAAACGGCTCGCGCGTCCGGATTATTCAAGAACGGGCTGATATCGATCCAGTCGGACCCATTGGAGTTGTTCACCATGGGGAAGACTTCCATGCTCGGATCGTCTGCTTTCAGGAATGGCATGACCCGGTCGTCCACCGGAAGGACCGAGTTGCCCTGGATTACCGGGAAATACTTGTTGGTCTGATCGTCGACTCCCTGAAGGTGGCCGTCAGGTGTGAGAACGTGCAGCCAGTCTGGGAAGAGAATGTCGATCTGGTGAGAGTAATCGCGCAGGGACGAGAAACTGGCGGCGTCCCACGGCACATAAAAGGCCGCTCGTATCCCTTCTTCCTGGTTCAGCGTGACCTGCGATGCGGCAAGCTTCGACCGCCGGTGCGACCGGGCTATGGCTTTTTTGAAACGTTCGCGGGTTTTTTGCTTTTCGCTCTCTTTTAATGCTTTGAAGTTGC
>Ga0070735_10002765_pt1 | contig 15673 bp, 14 predicted proteins | sample Coa_R1_FD_66443 | JGI IMG/M metagenome (GOLD analysis project Ga0070735, IMG submission 66443) | Surface soil microbial communities from Centralia Pennsylvania, which are recovering from an underground coalmine fire - Coalmine... | ecosystem: Environmental > Terrestrial > Soil > Unclassified ... | reverse complement strand
ATGACCACGCTCACGTGGCCGGGCGTGTGGCCGTGGGTCGGAATGAGGCGGATCTCGCTGGAGAGCCGGTGATCCGGATCGACCAGCTCGGCCAGCCCGGCGTCGAAGATGGGTTGCACGGAATCGGCGAGAATCGTCTGCAGCTCTTCGCCGTTCTTCGCCCGCCAGTGCTCGTACTCCGCGCGCCCGATGACGTAGCGGGCGTTGGGAAAGGTCGGGACCCACTTGCCGTTCTCGAGCATGGTGTTCCATCCGACGTGATCGACGTGCAGGTGCGTGCAGACGACCGCATCGACCCCCTCGCGCGTCCAGCCGGCCGCTAGAAAGTCGTCGAGAAAGGCGGTCTGCAGCGCTTCGCCGCCCGTGATGCTGCGCGGGCGGTCGTTGCCGATGCAGGTGTCGACGACCAGCTTCAGCCCCGGCGCATCCACCAAGAGCGCATGGACCGAGAGCAGGAGCTGGCCGTCGGGCCCGACGAAGTTCGGGTAGAGCCAGGGCATCGTCTTCAGCGCCTCGGGCGTGGCCTCCTTGAGGAACGAGAACGTCTCCGAGTAAGGGGGCAGCGGCAGGTCCATCTCGACGATGCGGGTGACGGTGACCTTGCCGATCTTCCAACTGAGCATGGGGTTCAGACCTCGAAGCGGAAGGCGTCGCCGTCGCGGCGCACGCGGCCGGCGGTGGGGGCGGCGAAGTGGGTGCCGATGACGAGGATGGGCTCGTCGGCCACTTCGCCCAGCACGCGCTTGCGGGTGGCGATGGCCGCGGCCTTGTCGGAATCGAAGCTGGGCGCCCAGTCCGGATGCGCCATCTGCACCGGGTGGTGCATGATATCGCCGGTGATCATGGCCCGCTCGCCCTCCGAGGTGATCAGCACGCTGACGTGGCCGGGGGTGTGGCCGGTGGTCGGCGTCAGGCGGATTTCCGGCGAGATCACGTGGTCCATCTCGACCAGGTCGGCGAGACCGGCGTCGAGGATCGGACGGATGGAGTCCGAGAGGATCGTCTGCTGCTCGGCGTCGTCCTCGCCGTTCCAGTGGTCGTACTCGCGCTTGCCGATCAGGTAGCGGGCGTTGGGGAAGGTCGGGACCCATTTGCCGCCTTCGAGCATGGTGTTCCAGCCGACGTGATCGACGTGCAGGTGGGTGCAGAGGACGAGGTCGACGCTCTCCCGCGTCCAGCCGGCCGCCTCCAGATGCTCGAGGAACGGCGTCGAGATCGAACGGCCGCCGAGGAAGGCGCGGTTGCGGTCGTTGCCGATGCAGGTGTCGACGACGAGACGAAGGCCCGAAGCCTCGACCAGCAGCGCGTGGATGGAGACGAGCAGCGAACCCTCGTCGTTGACGAAATGCGGGTGGAGCCAGGGCGTCGACTTCAGCGCCTCCGGCGTCGCCTCGACGATGAACGGCCGGTCCGCGCGCCAGCGGGTGGTCAGCTCCATCTCGACGACGCGGGTGACCTTCACCCGCCCGATTTGCCAGGAGAGCATCAGCCGACGCTGGCGCGGTTGTCGACCAGGTCGGAGACCACGGTCGGGTCGGCGAGCGTGGTCGTGTCGCCGAGGTTGGTCACGTCGCCCTCGGCCACCTTGCGGAGGATGCGGCGCATGATCTTGCCGGAGCGGGTCTTGGGCAGGCCCGGCGCCCACTGGATCACGTCCGGCTGGGCGAAGGGGCCGATCTCGCGCCGCACCCACTGCACCAACTCCTTCCTGAGGTCTTCGCTGGGCGTCTGATCGGCCTTCAGCGTGACGTAGGCGTAGATGCCCTGGCCCTTGATCTCGTGCGGGTAGCCGACGACCGCGGCCTCGGCGACGCTGTGGTGGCCGACCAGGGCCGACTCGACCTCGGCCGTGCCCAGCCTGTGGCCCGAGACGTTGATCACGTCGTCGACCCGTCCGGTGATCCAGTAATAGCCGTCCTCGTCGCGGCGGCAGCCGTCGCCGGTGAAGTACTTGCCGGGGTAGGTGGTGAAGTAGGTGGCGATGAAGCGGTCGTGGTCGCCGTAGACCGTGCGCATCTGCCCGGGCCAGGAGTCGGTGAGGCAGAGGTTGCCCTGCGTCGCGCCCTCCAGGACCTTGCCGTCGCCGTCGACGATCTGCAGCTTCACGCCCGGCAACGGCTTGGTGGCCGAGCCAGGCTTGAGCGCCGTCGCGCCGGGCAGCGGCGAGATGAGGCAGGCGCCGGTTTCGGTCTGCCACCAGGTGTCGACGATCGGGCAGCGCCCCTCGCCCACCACGCGGTGGTACCAGAGCCAGGCTTCGGGATTGATCGGCTCGCCCACGGTGCCGAGCAGGCGGAGCGACTTGCGGCTTGTCCTCTGCACCGGCGCGTCGCCGTCGCGCATCAGGGCGCGGAGCGCGGTCGGCGCGGTGTAGAAGATCTCGACCTGGTGCTTGTCGATCACCTCCCAGAAGCGGGAGACGGTCGGATGGTTGGGCACGCCCTCGAAGATCAGCGACGTCGCCCCGTTCGCGAGCGGTCCGTAGACGATGTAGCTGTGACCGGTGACCCAGCCCACGTCGGCGGTGCACCAGAAGACCTCGCCCGGCCGGTAGTCGAAGACGAGTTCGTGCGTCCACGACGCCCAGGTGAGATAGCCGCCGGTGGTGTGCAGCACGCCCTTGGGCTTTCCGGTCGAGCCGGAGGTGTAGAGGATGAACAGCGGGTCCTCCGCCCCCATCGGCTCGGGCGGGCAGTCGGCGCTGACCTTGGTCCTGGCCTCGTCGTAGGCGACGTCGCGGCCGGCCGTCATGCCGACGTTCGCGCCCGTGCGCTTGACCACCAGCACCGTCTCCACGCCGGGGCAGGACTTCAGCGCCTCGTCGACGTTGGCCTTCAGCGGCACGACGCGGCCGCCGCGCAGCCCCTCGTCGGCGGTGATGACGAAGCGGGAGTCGCAGTCCTGGATGCGCCCGGCGATCGAGTCCGGCGAGAAGCCGCCGAAGATCACCGAATGGATGGCCCCGATGCGGGCGCAGGCGAGCATGGCGTAAGCCGCCTCCGGGATCATCGGCAGATAGATGGTCACCCGGTCGCCCTTGGCGACGCCGTAGGCCTTGAGCACGTTGGCCATGCGGCAGGTTTCCGCGTGCGCCTCGGCATAGGTGATCCGCCGCGAGTCCTTCGGATCGTCGCCCTCCCAGATGAAGGCGACGTCGTTCGCTCGGTGCGGCAGGTGGCGGTCGAGGCAGTTGGCGGAGACGTTCAGGACGCCATCGGCGAACCAGCGGATGCGGAAGTCCTCCTTCTTGTAGGAGACGTCCTTGACCACGCTGAAGGGCTTGATCCAGTCGAGCCGGCCGGCCACGTCGCGCCAGAAGCCGGTGGGATCGGCTTCGACCCGCTTCCAGGCCGCCTCGTAGGCCGCGGCGTCCATGTGCGCCCGCTTCGCCCAGGCTTCGGGAACCGGGAAAACCTCGCCCTCGCTCATCGGCGTCCTCCTTCGGGACCGTCTGCCGGCGCCCCTGCCGATCCTTGAAAACCACGGGGCGCGCGAGTGCAAGGCGGGAGACCTCCGCCGAGAGCGTTTGCGAAACCGCCCACGCCTGCGCTAACCCCTCGGCCCGCATGACCGAGCCGCTGGCCGCCCTCTACCGCGCGCGCATCGCCAAGGGCGAGCTGAAGCCCGACCCGGCGCAGGACGCCGCCGTCGCCGCGCTCGGCCGGCTGGAGCGCGACCTGGCCGCCATGCCGGAGCCGGCGCCCATCGTCTCGTTGTTCCGCAAGGCGCCGCCGCCGCGCGGCGTCTATCTGTTCGGCCCGGTCGGGCGCGGCAAGTCGATGCTGATGGACCTCTTTTTCGCCGCCGCGCCGGTGGAGAAGAAGTGGCGCGTCCACTTCCAGGCGTTCATGGCCGAGGTGCATGCGCTGGTCGAGCGCTGGCGAAACGGCGGGCTCGCCGCGCGCCGCGAGGTGTTCGGCCAGGCCCGCGGCGACGATCCAATTCAGCCCGTGGCCGCCCTTCTCGCCGGCCGCGCCCGCCTGCTGTGCTTCGACGAGCTGCAGGTGAACGACATCGCCGATGCGATGATCCTGGGGCGGCTTTTCGAGGCGCTGTTCGCGCGCGGCGTCGTGGTCGTGGCCACGGCCAACCGCCCGCCGGACCAGCTCTACAGGGACGGCATCAACCGCCAGCTCTTTCTGCCCTTCATCGCCATGCTGACCGAGCGGATGTCGCTGGTGCGCGTGGACGGGTCGATCGACTACCGCCTCGACCGGCTGAGGAGCGCCGGCGTCTACTTCCAGCCGCTGTCGGCGGCGAACGAGGCGCGCTTCGCGGCGCTTTGGCGCGACCTTCTGGACGGGGCCGAGGAGAGCGGGGCGACGCTGGAGGTGCTCGGCCGCCAGCTTCACCTGCCGCACGCGAGCGGCGGCCTTTTGTGCGCCAGCTTCGCCAGCCTTTGCGGCGCGGCGCTCGGCCCGCAGGACTACCTGGCCATCGCCGAGCGCTTCCACACGGTGCTGCTCGAGGACGTTCCGACGCTCACGCCCGACGGCCGCGACCTGGCGCGGCGCTTCATCATGATGATCGACGCCCTCTACGAGGCCCGCGCCCGCCTCGTCATGCTGGCGGCGGCCGAACCGGAGGGTCTGTACCCCGCCGGCGACGGCGCGTTCGACTTCCAGCGCACCGCCTCGCGCCTTGAGGAAATGCGCTCGGCCGCGTGGCTGGAGCAGAGCCAAAGCGGGTCGTCTTAGGGGCGCTCTCCTTCAGAAGCGCCGCACCAGCGCCAGAACCGCGTCGCCATAGCGGTCGAGCTTGGCCTGGCCGACGCCGCCGACGCGGCCGAGGGCCGCCGCGCTCGCCGGGCGGGCGGCGGCGATCTCCGCCAGCGTGCGGTCGTGAAAGATGACGTACGGCGGCACGGCCTGAGCCTTCGCCTCGTCGCGGCGCCAGGCGCGGAGGGCCTCGAACAGGACCGCGTCGCCGGCCGCCACCGCCAGCGGTTCGGCGCCCGCGCGCCGCCGGCGCGGACGGCCGGAGCGGGTGGTCGGATCGTGCGCTTCGGGGAGCTGGCGAAGCTGCACCGGCCGCTCGCCGCGATAGACGGCGCGCACGGCGTCGGCGTCGCCGAGGGCGAGCAGCGGGCGCCCGTCGTTGGGCGCCTCGCGCAACAGCCCCTCGAACAGCAGCTGTTCGATCAGGTCGCGCCAGCCGGCGGGGCTGAACTCCTGGCCGACGCCAAAGGTCGACAGGCCAGTCTCGAAAGCGCTGGGCTCCTTGGTCTTGCCCAGGAGGTGATCGACCACCCGCCCGCGCCCGAAGCGGCCGCCCAGGCGGTGCACGGCCGCGAGCGCTTTCTGCGCGCCTTGCGTTACGTCGACGGCGACCGGCGGGGCAAGGCAGAGATCGCACTGGCCGCAAGGCTCGACGCCCTCTTCGCCGAAGTAGCGACGGACGGCGGCGGCGCGGCAGCCCATCCCCTCGAGCATGCCGTAAAGCTGGCGAGCCTTGCGCGCCTGCACCTGGCGCACCTCTTCGCTCACCTCGCGGCCAGCGATGCGGCGGAGCGCCTTGGCGAGGTCCGCGGAGCCGTAGAGGGTGATCCCTTCCGCCGGCGCGCCGTCGCGGCCGGCGCGGCCGATCTCCTGCCAGTAGGCCTCGATCGAGGCCGGCGGATCGGCGTGGATGACGAAGCGGACGTCGGCCTTGTCGATGCCCATGCCGAACGCGATGGTCGCCACCATCACCGCGTCGTCGGCGGCGAGGAAGGCGATCAGCCGCTGCTTGCGCACGCCCGCGTCGAGGCCGGCATGGTAGGCGAGCGCGTTGACGCCGGCCTCCTTCAGCGCCGCGGCCAGGCTTTCCGAGCCCTCGCGCGTGCCCGTGTAGACGACGCCCGCGCGGCCGGGGCGGGCGCTCACCAGCTCGACCACGCGCTTTTCCGAGCGCGCCGGCCGGCGTTCGGCGGAGAGGATCAGCTCCGGCCGCGCGAAGCTGTCGACGAACTCGCGCGCGGCGGTCAGGCGCAGCTCGGTGCGGATGTCCTCGCGCGTGCGCGCGTCGGCGGTGGCGGTGACCGCCAGGCGCGGCGTCGTCGGGAAGATGTCAGCCAGGCGCCCCAGCATGCGGTATTCGGGGCGAAAGTCGTGACCCCACTGGCTGACGCAGTGGGCTTCGTCGATGGCGATCAGCGCCGGCGAGAGGCGGCCGAGCCGCTCCAGCGTCTGCGGCTGCATCAGCCCCTCGGGCGAGAGATAGAGCAGGTCCAGCGCGCCGGCCTCGATCCGCGCCCAGAGGTCGCGCCGCTCGCCAGGATCGAGGGTCGAGTCCAGGCGCGCCGCCCGGACGCCATACTGCGTCAGCGCCGCCACCTGGTCGGCCATCAACGCGATCAGCGGCGAAACCACCACGCCCACGCCGGGGCGCATGAGGCTGGGGATCTGGTAGCAGAGGCTCTTGCCGCCGCCGGTCGGCAGCACGGCCAGCGCGCTTCGTCCGGCAAGCGCCTCGGCGATCACCGCCCCTTGAAGGCCGCGGAAGTCGGCGTGTCCGAAGGTCGCGCGCAGGCGCTCGCGCGCTTCGTCCAGTGAAGACGCGCCGGCGAGCGGCGCTACTGCGGCTGACGCCATCCCTTGTCGTTCATGCAGGCTTCGTAGGCGGCCTCGCGCACGATGGCGCCGCGGTCGGCCAGCGGATTGTCGCGGGCGACGGCGTCGGCCATGGCGCTGGTAACGCCGTAGCGCGGGTCGGAATAGGTGGAAGGTTGCGTGACATCGAGCCTGGCCGCCTCGTCGCGGCAAACGGCGTCGTCGCTGGCCAGATGATGCGGATCGCCGCCGCTCCAGGCGATCGGCGGCGGCTTGGCGGTGGTCGTGCACGCGGCGGCGAGGACCCCGAGCGCGACGATCGCTACGGTCCGTGTACGGCTCATCGGGCGGGCTCTCCGGCGCGGGCGATCGGTGCGCGGGCGAGCCTAGCGCGCGGCCCTCCTCCTGTCATTGGCGCGTTCGGGCCTGGGCGCTCGCACCGGCGGCCGGCTTTCGCTAAGAGAGCCCCTATCGCGCGGCGCCGGAAGCAGCGGCTGCGCACGGAGAGACACGCGCGATGGCGAACGGTCAGGGTGGGGGGCCAGGCCAGCGCGGACCACGCCCGCGGCCGCGCCGCACCCTCCTGGGCGGGCTCGTCTACTGGGCCTTCGTCGCCTCGGTCTGGGGCGTGATCGCGGTCGTCAGCTTCTTCGCCGTCTTCGCCTTCGACCTGCCGGACACCTCGAAGATCTTCCAGGTGAAGCGCCAGCCTTCGATCGCCTATCTGGACCGCTCCGGCTCGCAGGTCGCGGTGCGCGGCAGCCAGTTCTCCCCGCCCGTCGACATCGACCAGCTGCCGGCCTACGTGCCGGCCGCCTTCGTCGCCATCGAGGACCAGCGGTTCTATTCGCACTGGGGCTTCGACCCGATCGGGATGGCGCGTGCGGTGCTGACCGACCTGCGCGCCGGCCACACCGAGCAGGGCGCCTCGACCATCACCCAGCAGCTCGCGCGCAACCTGTTCCTGACGCCCGACCAGACGCTCAGGCGCAAGGCGCAGGAGATCGTGCTGGCCGTCTGGCTCGAGCACAAGTTCAGCAAGAAGCAGATCCTCGCCCTCTATCTGAATCGCGTCTACTTCGGCGAAGGCGCCTATGGCATCGAGGCCGCCTCGCAGCGCTACTTCAACAAGCAGGCCAAGGACCTGAGCCTGGGCGAGGCGGCGCTGCTGGCCGGGCTGATGAAGGGACCCTCGCGCTATAGCCCGGTGTCGGCCAGCGACCGGGCCGAGCGGCGCGCCACCATCGTGCTGGACAAGATGGTCGAGACCCATGCGATCACCCCGGCCGATCGCGACGCCGCCTTCCGCCAGCCCGTGCGCGTCGCGGTCAGCCTGCCGAACCAGAACGCTCAGTATTTCGTCGACTATGTCGACCAGCAGGTGCGCGCCCTGGTCGGCGAGCCGCAGCAGGACCTGATCGTCGAGACGACGCTCGACCTCGACGCCCAGGCCCGCGCGGAAGCCGCCGTGCACACCGTGCTGGACGGGCCGGCCAAGGCGGCCGGCGTGCAGCAGGCGGCGCTGGTGTCGGTCGACGGCCAGGGCCGCATCCGCGCCTACGTCGGCGGCCTCGACTATGCCCAGAGCCAGTACGACCGCGCGAGCCAGGCCCAGCGCCAGGCGGGTTCGTCGTTCAAGCCCTTCGTCTATCTGACGGCGATGGAGGCCGGCCACACGCCGCAGGAGATGGCCGTCGACGAGCCGGTGACCATCGGCAACTGGACGCCGCACAATTTCGAGCCGCGCTATCTCGGGCCGATCACGCTGGAGACGGCGCTGGCGCAGTCGATCAACACCGTCGCGGCGCGGTTGGGGAACGAGGTCGGCACGACCAACGTGGCCGCGACCGCGCACCGCCTCGGCATCACCACTCCGATCCAGACCGGCCCGTCGATGGCGCTGGGCGCGGTCGAGGTGACGCCGCTGGAGATGGCGCAGGCCTATTCCGCCTTCTCGAACGGCGGGCTCTTGACCCACGCCTACGGCATCGAGCGGATCAGGACGGCCGCCGGCCAGGTGCTCTACGACCACAATCTCAGCCCGCCTCCGCCGGCGCAGGTCATCCACCAGCCGGCGCTGGCCGAGATGATCGAGATGATGCGCCAGGTTGTGGCGTCGGGCACCGGCGCCCGCGCGGCGATTTCCGGCTACGACATCGCCGGCAAGACCGGCACCGCCAGCGATTATCGAGACGCCTGGTTCATCGGCTATTCCGGCGACGTCACCACCGCGGTCTGGACCGGCCGCGACGATGACACGCCGATGCGCGGCGTGACCGGCGGCGGCCCGCCGACCGAGATCTGGCGGACGTTCATGAGCTTCGAGCTGCCGCACGTTTCGGCGCCCGGCATTCCCGGCGGCGGCGCGCCGCCCCCAACGCCACCGACGGGCCCGCAATCGATCGACGACATCCTCTCGACCGCGCCGCCCGGCGGCGAGCCGCCGATCGTGAACGCGCCGCCCGCGACCGCGCCGCCGCCGGACCTGCCGCCGCCGGGCTAGCTAGATCAATCGCGGCCGATAGCGTGCAGGCGGGCGCCGTTGGCGCGCAGCCAGGCGCGGTGCGGGCGGGCATCGCCGATCAGGCCGTGAACGACGGCCCAGAAGCGCGGCGAATGGTTCGCCTCGATCAGGTGGGCGCTTTCGTGAGCGCAGACGTAGTCGAGCACGGTCTCGGGGGCGAAGATCAGGCGCCAGGAATAGCGGATGCGGCCGACCTCGATCCCGGCGCCGAAACCTTTCCGGCGCGGCGGGCTGCACGAGCCCCAGCGGCCGCGCGGATCGGCGATCGCGACCTGCGGCATCGGCCGCTCGAGGGCGGACGCGTGCACCGCGGTCCGCTCCAGCAACCGGCGGCGGGCCTCGGCCTTCATCGCCCGCTCGACGGCCCGGGCAAAGGCCGGACTCTCGCCGGGCGCGGTCAGCACCAGGCCGCCGGGCTCGGAAAACCAGGCCGGGCGGCCCGGCCGCGCGACCAGCCGGCAGGGCGCGCCGGCGACTTCGATCACCGCGCCGGGCGCGAACGGCGCGCGCGGCGGCAAGGCGGCCAATTGCGCGGCGATCCAGCTCCGCCGCTGGTGCGCAAAGGCGGCGGCTTCGGCAAGGCGGCGCGGCGTCGGCGCGGAGGCCACCATCTCGGCGCGCGTGGAGTCGAGCCTGAGGCTGACCCGGCGCGCACGCGGGCTGACCCGCAGGCGAACGGTCAGACCGTCGACTTCGATCCGGTCGCCATCCTGGTAGCGCTGGGTGTTGAAGAGGCCCATGGGCGGTAGCGCCTTTAGGGCCCGAATCAGGCCGCCGGCAACGGCAGGTTTTCGTTCGCGGCGCCGGCATGCGCCTCGCAGCGGGCGATGAAGGCGCGCACGCGCGGATAGATCTCTTCGCGAAAGCGGCGGCCGTTGAAGACGCCATAGTGGCCGACCTTGGGCTGCACATAGTCCTCGTGCAGCGCCGCCGGCACCCTGGGCATGAGCGCGTGCGCCGCCTGGGTCTGGCCGATGCCGGAGATGTCGTCGTTCTCGCCCTCGACCGTCATGATGCCGATGTCGGTGATCGCCGCAGGCCGCACGGGGCGCCCGCGGTGAACGAGTTCGCCCTTGGGCAGCAGGTACTTCTGGAAGACGATCTCGACCGTCTGCAGGTAGAACTCCTCGGTCAGGTCGAGCACGGAGAGGTATTCGTCGTAGAACTCGCGGTGCTTCTCGGCCGAGTCGCCGTCGCCCTTCACCAGGTCCTCGAAGTAGCGCCGGTGGGCCTCCTGGTGACGCTCCAGGTTCAGCTGCATGAAGCTGTAGAGCTGGACGAAGCCCGGATAGACCTGCCGCATCATCCCCGGGTAGGGCGGCGGGACCGTGTAGATCATTTGCCGCTGGAACCAGGTGAACGGGCACTGCTCGGCCAAAAGGTTGGTCGCCGTCGGCGAGAGCCGCGCGTCGATGGGCGAGCCCATGAAGGCGAGGCTTGCGGGACGCGATGGGTCGCCGTCCTCGGCCATCAGGCTCGCCGCCGCCAGCACCGGCGGCCCCGGCTGGCAGACCGCCAGCACGTGCGGGCGCCCGCCGACGGCGCGGATCATCTCGCCGACGTGGTCGATGTAGTCGTGGAAGTCGAACCGGCCGTCGAGCATCGGCACGTCGCGGGCGTTCGACCAGTCGGTCACATAGACCTCGTGATCCTGCAGGAAGGCCTGGACCGTACCGCGCAACAGCGTCGCGTGGTGCCCGGAGAGCGGCGCGACGATGAGGACCGCCGGCTCGAGCCGCGTCCGGCCGGCGCGGCGCAGGTCACGCGGGTCGCGGGCGAAGTGGATCAGCCTCACCCAAGGCGAGCGCCAGACCTCGACCGGGCGCACCGCCACCGGCGTTCCATCGACCAAAACGCTGTCGATCCCCCAGGCCGGGCGCCCATAGCGGCGGGTGATGTTGGCGACGAGATCGGCGCCGGCATAGAGGCTGCGGCCGATGGCGGTGTCGGCGGCCGGATTGAGGGGCGAGCCCCAGAAGTCCCGCGCCGCGCGCACGGCGAAGCGCATCGGCGTCGAGGCGTAGTAGGCCGCCTCGTGCAGGGCGTAGAGCATCAATTCATCCCCCGGCCGCGCGTGAACATTGTGCAGCGCAGCATACAGCATCGAAGATGAACGGAGTCCATCTCGGCGGCAAGCTGGCGTCAGCCGTTGGCTGCGCCGCCGTCCATGGCCTTCAGGATCGCCGCCTTCGCCTGGTCGGGCGAGGCCTGCGGGCTGATCACGCTGTCGAAGCGGCCGTTGGGGTTCATCAGGTAGATGGCGGCCGAATGGTTCACCGCATAGTCGGCCCCCGCCCCCTGCTTCTGATAGTAGACGCCGTAGGCCTGGGCGATGGCGGCGACCTCCTGCGGCGTGCCGGTGAGGCCGATGGCGCCTGGCGGAAAGACGCTGTTCGACAGGTAGTCCTTGAGCTGCTTCGGCGTATCGCGGGCCGGATCGACGCTGACGAAGACCACCTGGAAGTCGTTGGCCTTGCCGCCGAGACCGCGGCTGGCGGCGCCCAGCATCTGCAGCGTGGTCGGGCAGACGTCGGGGCAATAGGTGTAGCCGAAGAAGACCGCGCTCCACTTGCCGTTCAGCAGCGTCTGGTCCACCGGCTTGCCGGTCTGATCGACCATGTGGAAGGGGCCTCCGATCGCCGCCGCCTGGGTCGCGGTCGGCCCCTGGCTCGCGCCCTCATGGCGGATGAGGACAAGCCCGGCGAAGCCGAGCACGGCAACGGCGGCCGCGGTCCACAACCAGCCTCTCAGCGACATGGCTCACCTCGCGCTCTGGCTGCTACAATCGGCCGGTGAAACCCTTCACACGCGCGCCATCGCTGCCGACGGTCCTGGATAGGACGCACTCGGGCGCCGGGCAAGGCGACGGCCTGTTCGATGCGCCGTCGACGCACGGGCGGCTGGGCGGCGGCGTCCTGATCGGCCTGCGCTGGCTGACGCTCGGCGCCGAGCTGACCGCCGTCGCGGCCGCCGCGCTGTGGCTCGGGCTGAGCTGGCCTCTGGCGAGCGCGGTCGGCGTGATCGGCGCCGCGGCGCTGGTCAACCTCGCGCTCGGCTTCACGCCGCTGGGGCGGCGCGCGGCGGGCCCATGGGGTCAGGCGCTGCAGCTCGGCTTCGACGTCGCGCAGATGTCGGCGATCCTGGTGCTCAGCGGCGGCGTGCTCAATCCCTTTTCCCTGTTGCTGATCGCGCCGGCGACGCTGGCCGCGGCCAGCCTGCCGCCACGCCAGATCGTGTTCGTCGCCGGGCTCGCTGCGGCGGCGCTGGTGGCGATGAGCCTCTGGTCGCTGCCGCCGCCCTGGCCGGCGATCGCGCCGGGCGCGACGCCGCTGTTGTTCCGCCTGGCGGTCGGCGCGGCCATCCTCACAGGGATCGCGCTCACGGCCGGCTACGCTTGGCGGGCGGCGGCCGAGGCGGCGCGGATGGAGCTGGCGCTGAACCTCACCCAGCGGGTGCTGGCGCGCGAGCAGCGGCTCTCGGCCCTGGGCGGGCTCGCCGCCGCCGCGGCGCACGAGCTGGGCACGCCGCTGGCGACCATGGCGGTCGTCGCCAAGGAGATGGCCCGCCAGGCCCCGACCGACGCGCTGAAAGAGGACGCCGAGTTGCTCGTGTCCCAGGCCGAGCGCTGTCGCGAAATCCTGACCCGGCTTACCGAGGAGCCCGACACCGACGACGCCGTGCACGCCCGCATGACGCTGTTGCAGTTCGCCAACGAGGCGATCGAGCCGCATCTCACCGCCGGCATCCGGGTCGAGGCGGTGGTCGCCGGCCCGCCCGGCGCACGCCCGCCCGAGATCCGCCGCATGCCCGAGGTGCTGCACGCAATGACCTCGATCGTCGAGAACGCCGTCGACTTCGCCCGCTCGGAGGTGCTGGTCAGCGTCCGCTTCGACGAAGCGAGCGTCGCCGTCGAGGTGCGCGACGACGGTCCGGGCTTTTCGCCGGACATCCTGGCCAAGCTCGGCCAGCCCTACGTGACCAGCCGGCCGGGCGCGGAAGGCTCCCGCTCCGGCCATATCGGCATGGGGCTGGGCTTCTTCATCTCCAAGACGCTCCTGGAGCACACCGGCGCCGTGGTGGACTTCCACAACGCCAAGGGCGGCGGCGCCGTGTTCGCCGCCCGCTGGCCGCGAGAGGCCATCGAAGCGCCCCCAGCGCCCGGTGGATTTGAACTCGGGGTGATCGATCCTCCGCCCGTTGTGGAAGATCGTGCGATTGGGACTTGAAGCGGAGGCCGATACAGCGACATCATGCCGCAGTCTGAACGCGAACACAGGCTGCGCGCTTGAGTGACGCCATGCAGGACCTGAACAACGCCGTCGCCGCCCTGAAGGACAAGAGCCTCCTGCTGCTCGACGACGATGCGCCGTTCCGCACGCGCCTCGGCCGGGCGCTCGAGGCGCGCGGTTTCGAGCCGGTGATGGCGGCCTCGATCGCCGAGGCCACGGCGGCCATCAAGGCCAGCCCGCCGGCCTTCGCCGTGCTGGACATGCGGCTGGAGGACGGCAACGGCCTGCAGCTGGTCGAGGCCATCCAGGCCGCCCGCCCCGATGCGCGGGTGATCATGCTCACCGGCTACGGCGCGATCGCCACCGCCGTCGCGGCGGTGAAAGCCGGCGCGGTCGACTATCTCTCCAAGCCCGCCGACGCCGACGACGTCACCCGCGCGCTGCTCGCCCGCCACCACGAGGCGCCGGCGCCGCCGGAGAACCCGATGTCGGCCGACCGCGTCCGCTGGGAGCACATCCAGCGCGTCTACGAGCTTTGCAACCACAACGTCTCGGAGACGGCGCGGCGGCTTTCGATGCATCGCCGCACGCTGCAGCGCATCCTGGCCAAACGCGCCCCGCGCTGACGGCTCCCGCCACGACCTGTCAGGGGGCCGGGCCTAGGGTGGCCGCGGTTTCGACCCAGAGGACGCCCCGATGATCACGCTCTATCACTGCCCGAACTCGCGCTCGAATTCGGCGATGTTCCTGCTCGAGGAACTGGGCCAGCCCTACGAGATCAAGGTTGTCGACGTGCGCGCGGGCGACGGCCAGACGCCGGAGTACCTGGCGATCAATCCGATGGGAAAGGTGCCCGCGATCAAGGACGGCGACGAGGTGGTGAGCGAGACGGGCGCGATCGGCATCTATCTGGGCGACCGTTATCCGCAAGCCGGGCTCGCGCCGCCGGTGGGCGATCCAAGGCGCGGGGCCTATCTGCGCTGGCACTTCCTGAACACGAGCCTGGACGCGGTGCTGGTCGACAGGATGGCGGGGCGCGAGCCGCTGCCGGCGCAGATGGCGGGCTACGGCGACTACGACCGCGTGCTGAACACGTTGCGCAAGGGCCTGGAGCGCGGGCCGTGGCTGCTGGGGGATCAGTTCACCACCGTCGACGCCTGCCTCGGAGCCGGGTTCCCGTGGGGGTTCGCCAACGGGACGCTGCCCACCGAACCGTCGTTCAGGGCCTACGCCGATCGCATCGAGGCGCGCCAAGCCTACCAGCGCGCCAGCGCCCGCTGGGGGCTGGCGAACCCTTAAGGTCCGGCCAGCGCGCGGGCGGCGGCGAGCCGCGCGAAGCCCAGCGTCAGCGCCTTTCGCCGCGCCGGGACCAGCGGCGTCATCGGCGCCTCGACCAGGACCGCGCCACCGAAGGCGTCGGCGACGATCAGGCCCGGTCCTTCCGGCAGGATCGCGCGCGGAAAGTCGGCGTCGACGGCGAAATAGAAGGCGTCGCAGAACGGCGCGTACTCGGCCCACTTCTTGTCGGTGCGATAGTCGTCCAGCCCGGATTTCACCTCGGCGATGGCGATCTCGCCCTTCGGTCCCAGCGCCATCAGGTCGGCGCGCCGTCCGTTCGGCAAAGTGACTTCCGCCAGCGGCGCGTAGCCCAGCGCGAGGAAGAGGCGCGCGGCGCCGCGCGTGACCGCGCTCGTGGTCTCCGGGCGTGTGACGGCGAGGATGAGATCATCGCTCATGCCCGCGGAGAATGTTCGGTTTTCGTTCCGCTCGCAAGAGGGGCGGCGCGCCTCAGGCGCCCGGGGAGTCGTAGATGAGGCGGCCGGTGTCATAGCCGAGCGTGCGGGCGCGGGCGACCAGACTGGCCCTCAGCGACGGCGACACCGCCGGGCGGCGGGCCATGATCCACAGCCAGCGCGAGGACGGCGTCGACATGAGGCACCAGCTGTAGTCGTCGGCGCGGTCGATGATCCAATAGTCCTGGTGGATCAGGCCGGCGAAAAAGCCGATGCGGATTTTCGAGTTCTTGCCGACATCGAGAATGTGGCCGGCGGCGCGCCAGATCTTGGCCGGGCCGTTGGCCGCTCCCACGTGGCAGGTCTGGACGAGCGCGAAACTCCCGTCGCCCTGCCTCGCCCAATCCGACGTGCCGGACGTGCAGTCTTGCTCGAGCTTGTTCGGCAGCCGTGCGATTTCGTACCAGCGGCCGACGTAGCGGCTCGGATCCACCGGCTTGACCGGCTCGGGCGCGGCGCCCTGCTGGGGCGCCGCGGAGGCGATCTGACCGAGGCTCATGACGGCCGCCAAACTCGCGGCGGCCCACAGACGTGCAATCTTCATCGCAACCGATCCCGGCTTTCTTCCAGCCGATAACCTTAAACCCACTCCCGGCG